>ENA-OQDF01000017-OQDF01000017.1-human-gut-metagenome-genome-assembly--contig:-NODE-17-length-46588-cov-2.526398_pt1 | contig 46588 bp, 58 predicted proteins | sample MGYA00242769_ERZ504597 | MGnify/ENA primary metagenome ERZ504597 (study PRJEB26092, sample SAMD00036305) | human gut metagenome | host: Homo sapiens | study: EMG produced TPA metagenomics assembly of...
GTTTGATTTGTTCTACCCGAATGGCTTCTGCTTGCTTTCCAAGTCCTCAATGTCCATGCAGCGCACCGTGACAGACTGCTTTTCCTGCATCCCCTGATTTACCACATCCAGCGCATAGAATACTGTTTTTATCGCACGAGCCACTTTTGCGTTCACCGAATGTTCTCTGTAATAGCCGCCGTAGCATTTAGAGAACTTTCCGGCTGACCGTTTATAGCCGCAATAGAAAACCATTTCCCCATATTGCCTTTCGTGGCGAAGCTGCCGATTACAGTTTCCGCAGCAGATTTTTCCTTTTAACGCAAAATCATCGCCCACCTTATATTGAATTGGAGTTACGTTACGGATTGCTTTCTGTGCCTGATAGTATTCATCTCTTGTCACGATGGCCGCATGAGCGTTTTCTGCGATGATCCACTTATCCTCCGGGAGCGTCCGAACAGAGGTAGTATTCACGTCAATTTTCTTTCTTCTCCCCATAACCAGCGCACCAGTGTATTCATACCGTCTAAGGATTCTCCATACGATTGCTGCGTTCCATAACATTTCACTGTCCGGGGCAATAATAGGATTGCTGCCCATCAGCAGATTCTTTCGTTTCGCATACAATCCCGGCGTAGGAAGATTTAATTCGTTCATGCCATAGGCGATCTGCGTTGTATTGCGACCGGACAATGCTAATTCAAATACTTTTTCACGCAGGGTGCGGCCTCCGGGTCAATCTCCCACCGCTGCCCACCTTTCTTGTTCCACACATATCCAAAAGGAACATTCGTGCAGGTGGCTTTCCCATTCTTCCAGTTCGTTTCCAGAGCAGCCCGAATCTTTTTCGCAATATCCCGCTATACATATTATTCACCAGATTGCTGACCGCCACTTCGATTCCCGGCGTTCCGTTGTTCAGTTTCATGCTGTCAAAAGAATTATTCACAGCAATAAACCGAACTCCCATCAACGGAAAAATCTGTTCAATGTAATCGCCAACACCGATATAGTCACGACCAAGGCGGGATAAATCCTTTACCACGATGACTTTTATATCGCCCTGCTTCAAATCCACAATCATTTTCTGAAAAGCCGGACGATTAAAATTTGTTCCAGTATAGCCATCATCTACATATTCTACAATTTCGCCAAATAAATCTTCCTGCTTCCCAATGTAATCGTGGAGCAGCATCCGTTGGTTCTCAATGCTGTTACTTTCATCCTTGCTGCTCTTTTTCAAATCTCCGTCTGCCAATGATAAGCGGAGATAGATTGCAATTTTATCATTCATTCTGAACCTCCGACATGATTGCAAGCACTTCCTGATAGGGGTCGCTACACTTAAATTCGACCTCCACAGAATTGTCCATTCCTACATAGATTCTCTTGATAAGTTCATGCACCAGTTCTTCATCAAATTCATTTTGATTTAGAATCCCGCGCATCCGTTCCATCTGCACATCGCAGATTTTGATTCTCTTTTCCAGTTCCAATGCGCGCTGACGCTGCTTTTGCAGTTCATGTTCCAACCGCTGCTTTTCTGCTATGTAGTGTTCCTTTAGCTGACTATATTCATCTTCGTCCAGAATTTCAGCTTTATAGTCCTCATATAAACGCAGCCGCCGTTCTTCGGCTTCCTGAATCCGAAACAGGATAGATTTCTCTTTCATCTTGATGGAACGAGCTGAATCCAGATTGCTGCCGCGCATCATGTCTTTTACCAGCTTTTCTTCTTCGCACATGGTAGACACCAGATGATGAATCTGATCCATCGCCACCATCATCAGCATTTTCTCCGGCACCGCACGATAGGCACAGGGAGTCGTGTTCTTCTTTCTTTTGCAAATGAACACTCCATAGTGTGTTTCTTTCACCGTACCATGCACACGCCGTTCAAACGTCATGTTGCGTCTGCAGCAGCCACAGTAAACCATTCCCGATAGATGGTTATAACACTTTTCTCTGGTTGCTTTGGAACGAGCCATCGCCCTTTCCCGTTTTTCCTTATTCTGCTCCCGCCGTGCCTGCACTTTTTCAAAATCCGATTTCAGAATGATTGCTTCATGAGCATTTTCAACAATATGCCATTCCTTCTTTTCCACTGGATGGAGGCCAATCCCTTTGTATGATGCAGTTTGCGTTTTCCCAGATACCAGTTCTCCAATATAGGCACTGCTGTTTAAAATACGAAGAACCGTACTGGGGTGCCATTTATTATAGGTTGGGTCATCTCCCTCATGTAATTTGCGATTCAGCCGTTCGTTCGGCCTTGCTACTTCTAAAAATTCCAACCTGCGGGCAATTTCGTTTGTACTCACTCCTGCAAGATACCATTGATAGATCAGTTTGACCCACTTCGCATCCTCAGTTGCTTCAAACTTATTTCCCTGTTGGTTCAACTGATAGCCATACGGTGTACACCAGGATGTAGGGATTCCCTTCTCGCGGCGCATCTGGTAACTAAGGCTGATTTTCTTTGAAATGTCCTTCGCGTACAAGCTGTTTACCATGTTCTTGATGGGAACCGCAAGACTATCCACATCCGACTGCCGGATGTTGTCAAAATCATCGTTGATGGCGATAAAACGAACATGGAGCATCGGGAAAATAGTTTCCAGATAGCTTCCCGTTTCGATATAGTCACGACCAAATCGAGATAAATCCTTCACTACAATGCATTGAATTTTGCCTGTCCGCACATCTTGCATCATACGCTCAAATTCTGGTCGGTCAAAACGGGTTCCCGTAAAACCATTGTCTGCATAGGTATCGGTCAGCATCAGTTCCGGGTTTTCCCTGATATAATTATGAATTTGTAAAATCTGTGTGTGCAGGGAATCTTCTGTTTCATGCCCGCCGTTCTCAACCGACAGTCGCGCATACGCTGCCGTGCGCAGAAGTTCTTTTTCGTTTTGCTGTACGGCCTCCTGCACAGCGGCCTGTGGCATCATATTCTTTCTACTCTTTCTTGCCATTACAATCTTCCTCTCCGTTGTTCAGCCATTCTTCCGGGAAGAATCTCTTCCACTCACTTTCTTGTAGGATCACTTCTACCTGTTCAAATCTACGATCCATACATGGTCAAGCCATTCTTTAAGATGCGTGCGCTCCAACGTTTCAGGAATTGAAATCGCTCGGAACTTCATCAACCAGGGATTCCCATGGCTAAATGCTTTTTCTATGTCATTAACAGCCAGCATTACTTTTTTAAAAGCCGCTTCCTGCTTCTGGACCGCCACCTGATACTGATGTTCATACTCCTCTATCTGTTCTAGTGAATTGATCCCTGCTCGTATTGCCGATAAACTGCTGTTCGTTCATCGTCCTTGGCCATCAAGTGCGCAACGATCTCATTTGCTCTTTTTCTGTACTGCAACAGTCCAGCATCCATGCACTGCTTGACTTTCTCAGGATTCAAGTCCAGCACCCTATCAATATGCGCAGCTTGCATTTTTTCTTTTTCCAAAGCTGAAAGAATCTCTCGAAAGATTTTCTCGCTTTCGATGAAAGGGGCTTTTCCAGAGAAGCATCTATACCCCTTGTCAAACGAATAGATTTGCTGGCTTTCATCTTCTGATGTTCTGCACAGCAGACCTTTTCCACTTTCCTTGTCATAGATTTTTTTGAAGAGCAGATTTGGTTTTTTTCGAGCCTTTTTTCTCGAAGGCAACCTCGTAGATTCCAACTTTTTCTGAGCTTTCTGAAATTCCGTCTTTGAAACAATCGCCGGAACCTCCAATTCTCGCTTTGCCTTTGCCAGTGTCAGCGTACACTTTCCGATATAGAGTGGATTTTTCAAATCGAGCGAATTGTTGAATCCTGCCACTTATTTTTTGTTCTTGATCTTTTTTTCTTTGCCATCTGGACTTGCGGTGTTTGAACGCCCTGTACATCCAATGCTCTTGCGATTTCCGGGATTTTTATATCTTCCAGATACATCTGAAAAATCAGCTTTACAACCTGTGCGCTTTCAGGATTAAGAACAAGGCTTCTGCGATCTTCCGACAGCGCATAACCATATTTAGCCTGTCGATGGGTCAATGTACCTTCTTCAAAGTGATTCTGGCGATTGGTAATAAATTCCGAACGAATCTTATCAATGGTCTTTCCATTGAAATACTCTGCAACTTCTTCGGCAGTTTTTTCTGCACTGCAAAAGTCATCTTCCACAACTGCAAATTGGATACCAAGCGGATAGAACGTCCTCTGCAGTGCTTCAATGGCAAACGGAAGGGTTCTTCCACAGCGGAAGATAGAATCCACAACAACTGCATCAAATTTCCGCGCCATCCCATCCTGTACCAATTTGTCAAAGCCCTCTGTGGCTTCTGCTGTTCTCTTTCGGTCACTGTATTTTTCGGATACGTTGCACCCAAGCTTTTTTAGATACCGTGCAATTCGCTCATTCTGCTCCGCAATCGTATTGGATGGATTTTCTTCTCCGATCCTGCTGGAAATCGACCTTGTATAACTGACCCATTTCATTCCTCTGCCACCTCATTTCCATGATGTGCTTGATATTCCATAAATTTTTCTGTGATACTGTGCAGTTCATCCTCGAAGCAGAAATGAATTTCAATCTCTGTTTTGCTATGAACATCTATGTGGTCGATCAGTTCCACCACGACCCTGCGTTCGAGCGTTTTGATATGCTCGTATTGCTTAAATTCTTCCAACCAAGTAGGAAGCAGTGTGTCGTGCTTTAATGCCTCCTGCTTCTTTTCGCGGATTTCCTGAATCTTATCCTGCGCCTCTTTTATCTTCTGCGCAAAGCGAGTATTCATTTCTCCGTACTCTTCCCGACTGACAACATCATCGCATAAGTCCTGATACAGACGGATTTTCAAATACTGTACCGCTCTAATTCAGCTTCCAGTGCAGTAATCTGGCTGTCCAGAATCTTTATGCCAATCTGTTCGCCGCTTGCCAACTCTGCATTGGAGAGTACCTTTTCCGCTTCTACAAGAAGTGTCACTTGATGCCGAATCGCAGCCAGAACGCTTTCCGTCAGCTTCTCACTGTTTATCATGTGCGGTGTGCAGCCGCCGCCATTCTTATAGGTAGAGCAGTGATAGTATTGATACTTCTTTCCGTTTTTCGTCACCGTGCGGCGAATCATATTCTGCCCGCAGTCTGCACAGCGCAGAAAACCTGATAATGGATAAACTGTTGTCTGCGATGGTGCGGTACGAGTGTCCAGTTCCAACAACTGTTGTACTTGTTGGAACTCGCCTTTGCTGATAATGGCATCATGCGCATCTTCCACCCGAATCCAGTTTTCACTTCCAACATCATGGCTCTTTTTTACTTTGTAATTGATTTTCCTGCGTTTGCCCTGAATCAATGTTCCCGTATAGGATTCATTTTTCAAAATACGATTGACAGAAACCACTGTCCACTTTTGATTCAGCCCAGCCTGAAAACCGCAGGTATAGTTGAATCCATTGGCTCTCTTATACTCGTTCGGCGGCAGGACCCCAAGTTCATTCAAGTGGCTGGCAATGCGCTGTGAACTCATTCCGTTCAATTTTGATTTGAATATTTCCTGCACAATGCCCGCAGCGTATTCATCTATAATCAGATGATTTTTGTCTTTGGGGTCTTTGCGATACCCATACCCTGCGAAACTGCCAATGAACTGACCTTCTTTTCGTTTCACATCCAAGTGACTGCGAACGCGCAGCGAAATATCCCGACAGTAGGTGTCATTGATAAGATTGTTGAACGGAATCAGGATACGTCCCTTATCATCGTTTTCCTCTGCACTGTCATAATGATCGTTGATGGCGATGAAGCGCACACCCATGAATGGAAAGATTCTTTCCAGATAACGACCCGTTTCAATGTAGTTTCTGCCGAAACGAGATAAATCCTTGACGATGATGCAGTTGACATTCCTTTTCTCAATGTCCTGCATCATCGCTTAAAATCCGGGCGTTCAAAATTTGTGCCGCTGTAACCATCGTCCACATACTCATCGAACTTGTGCAATTCCGGGTGCTTACCCATGTAATCGTTCAGCAACGCTCTTTGATTTTTAATGCTGTTGCTCTCCTGCTGGTCGCCATCCGAACGCGACAAACGAAGATATGTGGCGCAGTTGTATTTTTCATTTCCCTGAAAAAACATAAAAAGCGATAACCTCCTTAATCTATTTGTCGTTCTGACAATAAACCAAGAAAATTATCGGCTTTAGTTAGCATATTCTGTTTTGACCCAAAGCCATTATCTCATATTTCGCGGTCCATGTCAACGCTTTAATGTGCTAAAGTGTAAATTTTCTTCTGCTTTCTTCTTTTTTATCTCCGATGCGTCCGTGCGCATTTTTTCAGTGTGTCCTCTAATCGGTTCTCTCCGGCAAAACTGATCTTTACGACCATTCCCCGGTCAAGATAGCAGTAGGGATTCTTGATCTGTGAAACAAAATCAACCATCCGCTCTCGCTGCGACAGGTCTTTCTTGATTTCCACATCGTTGATGTCCACCAGTTCCTTGCGGTTCACATTACGGAGATCGGTCTGTGCCATCTGGCGCAGGCTTTCCATGGTGTGATAGGTTCGTGCAGTTGTTTCGGTCATTCACTCATTCCTTTCTGTTTTTGGGGTGGTCTGTCAGCCTCTTTCACTTATAGAATTGGAGAAAGGCCATTTCGCAAGGTATTTCAAAAAATTTTTGTCTTTTTTCAAAAAACACCTTGCGAAACACGCTCTGCCCGATTCTAAAGATAGAAGAACCCGAAAAATGCGTAAGACTACGGCTTCCACCGTAAGTAGCGCAAGATTCGCCTGCGTAGACCAAAAACTCCCTTTAGGGATTTTTGTTCTCCGGCAATCTTGATGGGGATTCCGTTCCCCATTCCCACGGCACGCGCAAAATCACAGATTTTGGCTATCTGCTTCCACTAAAGTGGTCGCAGCCGACCGCCTACGGCTTGTCGGGATAAATCTTTTCTCAAAAATCAGGAGGATAGCACTATGGCAAGACCAAAAAACAAGCAGCCCATTCAGAGAACCCACGATATTCATATCCGCTGCAGCGAGATGGAATATGAAATCGTATCCGGCTACGCGGAAAGTGCAGGACTACCCACCAGCACATATATCCGAAAGTGTTTTCTCAAGGAAGCACCAGCAAGCACTCATTACATCGTTGCGGACACATCAGAAATCCATCAGCTAGTTACAATCGCTGCTGGCATCGGAAACAATCTGAATCAGATTACCCGCTATTTGCACAGCGGTGGAAAAATCACCGTCAGTATCGTAGACGAAATCAAAAAGTGCATCACAGAAATTCGGGAACTTCGTCGAGAAATTGTTCACTTGGGAGGAATCTATGGCAATCCTAAAACACTTCGCAGTAAAAAACGCTGACTATGGTGCTGTTATTGATTACTTGAAATACCAGCATGATGAGTTTCACCTCGTTCCCATCCTTGATGAAAACGGCAATTCCATGCTCCGGGATGAGTTTTATTTTGATGGATTGAACTGCAATCCTGAAGCATTCGATCTTGAGTGTGAATTGCTCAACCAGCAATACCATAAAAATCAAAGATACGATGAAATCAAATGCCACCATTACATTATCAGCCACGATCCCATGGATGTTGCCGATCATGGTTTGACCGGGGAGCAAGCACAAGCTATTGGCATGGAATACGCAGAAGCAAATTTTCCGGGGCATCAGGCACTTGTCTGCACTCATACAGACGGCAGCAACAACTCCGGTAATATCCATACCCATATCATTATCAACAGTCTACGAAAAGAAGATATAGCCCCTCAGCCTTATACTGAACGTGCCATCGACCGCAAAGCAGGATATAAGCACCATCTAACAAAAGAGTATCTCCGTCATTTACAAGGTTCTCTTATGGACATCTGCCAACGCGAGGGATTGTATCAGGTCGATCTGCTCTCTCCTGCCGCAGAAAAAATCACACAGCAGGAATATCATGCCCAGCGCAGAGGACAGCTAAATCTTGATATGGCCAACATGGAGATAATGGCAGAAGGCATCGCGCCCATGAAAACAAAATTTGAAACCAACAAAGAAAAAATCCGCAATGCCATCAACGACATTGCGGAACGTGCGAAATCTTTTGAAGAATTTCAGCGTCTACTCAAAGCAGAATACGGAATACAAGTCAAAGACCATCGGGGGCGATTCAGCTATCTTACATCGGATCGGCAGAAGTACATATCTGCCCGGAAACTGGGAAGCCACTATGACCGAGAATACCTTTTGCAGCTCTTTGAAGAAAATGCACTCGCCGCTGAACAGAATCAGGCACAATGGGCACAGGACGATCCGATCACCATTCTGTTCATCAAATCCGACCTGCGTCTTGTGGTTGATTTACAGAATTGCATTAAGGCACAGCAAAGCCGAGCTTATGCCCAGAAAGTAAAAATCAGCAATTTGCAGCAAATGGCTAAAACGGTTGCCTACATTCAGGAGCATGGGTATGATACTCAGAAAAAATTGCAAGACACCACAGATACGATTCAGTCCAAAATGGCAAAAGCCCGCAGCGATGCCAAGCTCACTGAAGCCAAACTGAAAAAAGTGAACGAACAGATTCATTATCTGGGACAGTATCTTTCTACAAAATCGGTCTACGCTGATTTTTTGAAATCCACCAATAAAAAGGATTTCCGGCAGAACCATGCGGATGAGATTGCCAAATATGAAGAAGCGTTGCAATTTCTAAAGCAAAATTCACCAGACGGGAAACTTCCGACCATGAAAGATTTGCGTTCTGAAAAAGAACTTCTGGTACAGCAGAAAAGCGCACAATATGAAACCCACCAGTATTTCAGAGACTACCATCGTGAGTTACAAACGGTCTGCGAAAATGTAAATCACATCCTTGATGCCTCACAAACCAAACAGCAAGAGCAGAAAAAATCACATCAGTCGGAACACTCCATATAAAGAAATTCCGCCTTGGTTTTCCAGACCAAGGCGGAATTCTTATTTACCGTACCTCGCTTTGCCATTAGCTCACGAACCTTTTCAATATCTGTCAGTGGTTGTTTTATTGGCGAGGCCGCTTGCCATGCGGGATCATGACTAGATGCCTCAAGTGCATCTATAAATTTCTCTACTTTTTCTGGATCGTTAATCACAATATTTGTAAAGATACTTGATGTAGGCATTTTATCTCCCTATTCGTTTACTCTTTGAACCAATCACTTTCTGCAATCTGCTTCAGCGCACCAATCACGGTATCATACGATACTTTCTCTTCCAAGAGCTGCGTAGTCAGTGCATCATAATCTGGTTTGTATGCTTTTTCTTCTATGATTTTCTCAATCAGCTTTGGTATATCCACCTCTGCCGCCGCCGATGGACAAATGCTGGAATGCGAACGGACTTCTCGAACTTCATGTACTAATTCTTTGAAGTCCTCATTCTGAGGCACAAGTGAAGAAGCTTATAAATGTCATATAAGTGTCTGGAATGCTTCGTCACTTTTCCTTCCAGATAATAGTCACACACAGCAAAAACCTTGTCTGCAAGGGTGCGGTCAATGCCCTGCACCTTCATTTCAAACGGAGTCAGCATAAAATCCGAAATTGCATCAGGAGCTTCTTTCTCCATCATCTCTCCGATATAACTGTGTACGGGGAGCAAAACCGTTGGGAACGATACTGCCGTATAAGATGTTTCCAGCAGCACTGCTGATTTCAGCGCAGCACTCTCCATTGGAATCACCGAATCATAAGCAATCACATAGCGGTTATAGTCACGACGGCTGCGGGTATCTTCCAGATTTTCAATTACCATACCCAGTTCATCTGCCGAATCCACGATTGCCTGTTTTACCTTTTTCTTCTGTCCCTGCGAAAGCGTTGTGTCGATAGTTATATCAATATCTTCCGAAAATCGCTTAATGACCTTGTGGCACTTGCTGAGCGATGTGCCGCCCTTGAAAACGATATACGGAATCTTCTCCGACAAAATTTTTAGGAGCATCGTCACATAGTAGTCTTTCTCGATGGCCTGAACCATAATTCCGGTCTGGTCATACGCGAGATAAATTGCATCCTTAAATTGTTCCCTATCATTGTGCAAGTAAGCCATTGTAAATCACCCTCGTTTCCACCAGATTTTTATATAGCTTATCAGGATAATAAGCAAAGTACGGTTCCATCTCCGAAATGCTCAAGTTTGCATCATCCATATAACGATACAGTCGATCCTGCAATGGCTTTCCCGTTACTTCCGAATATACATCTACATCTTTCAGCATATCCAAAAATTGAAGTGCTTTATAATTTTTCTCTGTTACAGGCACTTTCGGCTTTCGCACGATCACGCGGGATTTCGCCAGAGAGGTTTCTCGATAATCATTTGTTGCCTTGTTCGACACAACCTCATACATCATAGGGACCTGCGTAGTAAGCCCCATCTGGTTAAAGAACATCAGGCGCTCACATAGCCACAGCGTTCATCTTTATCCCGCAGATACTTACATTCCAGAACTTTTTCCGGTGCAAGCTGTGAGCCGGACTTAAAGATTGTCTTTTTGGGTAAAAAGTAAATTCCATTATCAAAGCGTTTTACTTTACCTGTATCTGTCAACTTCTTGATTTGCTGCCGGACATTCGTGCGGGTCATTCCATCAACTTGAAGGTCTGCAAGGAAAATCGGCTCATTTTCTTTATAGTTATCTAATAGGTATTCATATAAAGTTTCCATACTTTCCTCCTGTCACAACATCGTGTATCGAGTTTTCTGTTCTGTTATCATTATACCCACTTTTCTCTGAAATATCAAGCCCGCTATTGTAGGCAATCGAAAAAAAGGCAGCTTCCTTTTTAGGGAAGCCACCTTTCTCTCATTACGGATTATCAGTTCTTGCGTGTTCGTTCCTGCTGCTGAACCTGCGCATTGTCCTTTCGCGCTCTTTCCGCCTGTTTGATATGCAGGCGATCCAGAACAGACACCCTACCGCCGATCACTCTGGCTTCTTAGGCACATTGTTCACGCAGCCGTCTATCATGTTGTAGTTCTGCTCTGTGCCAGACTCCCTTGCTCTTTCTGCCGTACCATTTTCCAAAAACTTTTCATGGTGAAGCAGCTCCCGGACTTTCGGACAGTCGCATTGTCAAATCCACTGGCAGTCGATGTTATGAATTTTCCATCCGACTGTACTACAATGCTAGGCAGCAAGTCCGGTTTCTGGTCATTCACCATCAGAACAAAGCGTTGCTCGTCTATGGTTTTCTCATCCGTTACCGTCCACGTTCCTTTCTGCCCCTCAACCTGATAGCCTTCCTCGTTCAGAAGCAGGTACTCGCCATTTGGCAACTTCGTGAAAAAACCATTGAACTTGATAAGTTCCTTTGGATTCACATAATAGGACTGCGTTTTGCCGCCAATGGATGTTACGATCACATCACTGACACCGAATTTTCGGACTCTGAATCTATCAGGATTCAGCTTTTCCATGCGTTCCCGAATCTGCACCGGTGTAACGCCTTGAATCAGAGATGCTTTATAGCCCAGAACATAGTTCTCGCTTGTCACCATAAAGCTGTTTTCAATCTGGTACTCATACGGGCGGCAGCGATAGTCCCGACTCTTTTCCAAATCATTGATCTGGTAAATCATAAAAAGATTAGCACTCATCACGCTTTCTCCTCTTCCGGGGCATCCGGTCTGTACAAATCCAGTTCCAGATTCATGAACTGCTCATCCGGCAGATTCTCCATTTTAGAGATTACCTGCTCCACCAGCAGCCTGACTGCCATATCATCTACAACATAAGGAAGAACCGCTTCCAGTTCCTTTTTCGTATTTTCAGCCGTATCCTGCTCAAACATTGCCATAACCATCATCTCATCTGCATTAAACTTCATCTTGCTCACAGTTCCATTTCTCCTTTCTTCTTTGCCTTCTTCGGTTTACCTGTTCCTGATTGGCTGCTGCTCCTGCGCCTTTTTGCGGTTCTTCAACGCTTCACGAACAGACTGACGGATGTTGGGGCGTTCCTCTAACTCCTTGCTTGCCTGCCGCTTTTCCAGAAGCGTTTTCATATCCGAAATTGCTTTCTGCACCAGCGGGCTTTCCCGGTAATGCTGGATATGGTTGACGACCTCTGCCTGCACTTCTCCGCCTACCATCAGGTCAAACATTCCCGAATAGATGCTTCCATCTTCAAGAGAAAAGCCAATGCTCTTGATTCCGTTCATCCGCTCCGCCGGAATCTTATCGTAGACTTCCAATGCCTGTTCCAATGTCAGATTGTCATGGAACTCACCCATCACCGGGAACTCCGCACACTCTGCCACATAAAAGCTGATGCTTGCTTCCGGCGCAGGCTTCTCTGCCGCCAGCTTTTCTTTCATTGCTTCTGCCCGCTGTGTTTCTGCGCGGTATGACTGTTCCTGAAGATACTCGGCACTAATCACACCACACTCAGAAACGCTGTGTCCGTGTTCTGCCAGAACTTCTTCCATCACTTCCTGCACGGGTCTGTATCCATCCACTTCGATGATACCGCCGTCCATTACTGTGAAGTCCTTATTATATAAGGTATAGTCGCAGCCATCCTCGCTGGTCTGGATGTGAAAATAGCCATCGTTGATCTCATAGGCTACCGCCACATCCTGCACTTTCAACGCTTCTGCCACCAGTGCGACCACATGGTTCTGGATGTACGGATTATCCCAGCCCGGAACTTTCTTGTAATCCTCCACGATCGTATCAATACCGTTCTTGCACTGCACAATATCCAGACTGCCCGGAAGTGGATCAGGCGTTTTCTCTACGCCAAGGGCTTTCAGATGAAAATTCGGAACCTGCTGATAGCAGAACATTGCATCATCGAGATTCCCGAACTTCTCAATTTTCATCGGATTGGTCTGCAAATCCGTCACAACATAGAACTGCTGCACAAACGGCTTTTCCGGCTCCCGCTGCTGTTCAACCGCAAGTTCTTTGCGGTACATATTCACAAACCCGTTCAGCACAGCCGGATGACTGCGCACGATCCAGCCGGTGCGGATATTGCTGCCCCGTTCTCCCTTGCAGGTGGTGTCTGCCCATTCCTTATTACTGTGCGAATACCGTCCGTCGTGGTTGTTATAATTCAGTGTGTACGCCAGAATATAGCCCATGCGCTCCATGCCGAACTGTTCAACAACGGATTTTGTGGCATCATCTGCAAGGTGCATTCCGTCAAAATTGTCTGCAATCGCTTCTTCAATGGCGTTTCTGCACTCTTCATTGAGCTGTCTGGAAATGCGGTACAAATCCACCTCACCATTCTCTGCCGCATAGCTGAAAGATTCGTAATAGACCGGAACATCTGAATTATCCATGCGACTTTCCTCCGCCACAGGCACAGCCTGTGCTTCCTTTTGGAATGCCGGATTCTTTTCTGCAAAATACTCCTTTACGGCATCCTGAAAGTCCTCATCAAAGCCGTTCCACAAATCTTCCGCCACCAGTTTTCCCTGCTCATTGACCGCAACGCAGGCAGCTTCATCCCCGTATTCCTCATGCTCCAGCAGGAAGAACTTCTCGCCGTTGACCTCCGTTTCGTCAATCGCATACCATGTGCCAATATGACCCTCGACCGTAATGTTATAGGAATCGCCGTGAAGCAGTCCATTGTTTTTCTCTTCCTGCTCTTTCATAAACTCCCGGACGGTCAGCAATCCACCCGTAAGTTCAGACCTTCCTCGCCCAGTTCCAGCCGACCATCTGCACCAAGGTCAAGTTCTTCTGCCATCAGGACGGATGCCGCATGGTTTACAATTACCGTTTTCTCCACCAGAATCGGCTGTCCCGGATCATAGTCCGACCCACGCAGGTCATAGCGGTACAATCCCTCCGGTACATCTTCATCCCGCAGTCTGCCGTTGCTGAAAAGACCGGGCTTATCAAAGATTTCAATTTCCTGCAACTGTTCATCCAGAATCGTTTCTTTCTGCAAATCAATCTTCCTTTCCTTGAAAAAATCCGGCAGTTCTGCAAAGCCGATGCTGTCAACATAGCAGGCTTTGATCGACTTGCCATCCTTCAGCACCACAACATCACTGACGGAAAGCGAATGCCCTGTAAAATCCGCTGGACGCTGGATATTGAAGCGTTCGTAAATGGCTTCCAGCGTATCTTTTTCCGTAAGAGGCGCGGTATAGACCAGTTCATAGTCTGCACGGTTTACTTCCATCCCGTGCCGCTTTACAAAGTCCAGATTCATAAAGCGGTAGTCGTGTTCCTGGTCACGGGCAGTGATCTGTAGATGCCAAACTGCTTTTCGCTGCCAGAAAGCAGCTTCTGCTCCTTGACCAACGCATCCAGCCGGGTTATCAGCTCTGCCGCCTTTTCTGCGGACTCTCCCTCTGATTCCTCCACTGCGTCTTGCAGCCATTCCCTGATCGGCTGAACATCCCCAGCCTGAATCTGTTCTTTCAGTGCTTCAACCGCCTGCTCCCGATCCTCCACGCTGTCCTTATAGTGGTAGAAATCGAAGTCAAAGGCGAACTCATCAAGGTCTGCTGCCAGCTTTTCAACGGGTGCTTTCTCGCTGTTTTCCATTGCTTTCTGCTTGTCCTTTTCCAAATCTTCCTTGGCAATTTGGAAATAGTCACTTCCACGTTCGATTTCTTCACGCCCTGTGACAAGAACTGGCCACGCTGATACGGATAAGATAAATCTGCTTGCCCTCATCAAACAGCCGCAGAGCCTGCTCCCGGCTTATCACCGTCAGTGCAGCGTCCGGGCGGGCATACTCATCTTCCAGATACTCTTCGTTCTTTTCCAGCAAAATTGCACTCCATGCGTCCACCTTGATTCCGAAAATGCCATCATGCTGTTCAATCTCTTCCTGACTGGCGAAATCTCCTGCCGTGCCATCCTGAAACAGCGGGTAAATCCGTTCGCCCAGCCGATGCCACTCCCGTGCGCCTTCCTTTGTCAGCGGCAGAACATCATCTTTCAGATACCCATATTCGTGCATTTCCGAAAGACCGATCATGCCATCCGGCAGACTTTCGATCTTCTCCTCTGCTTCCCACATCAGGCGATTGATTTCTTCCGTGTTTTCAGCCGCAACCGCAGCCGCCAGATTGTTGGCAAGTTCTTCCGTTGCCGCCCGGTCATCCAGCTTGTAAGCAAAGTTTACAATGAGATTTCGCTGGCTGTTGTCAAAAACGGTTTTGTCCCGTTCCTTGTCCGCAATCAGCTTTTCAGCATATTCCATCGCCGTCATGCGCTCCACACTCCTTTCTGCCACCGCCGTTTCCAGTTTTTCAAGAAAATCAGCAGCGGTCAATCGAATCGTATCCATCGAATCTTTCAATTCTTTCAGTTCCTTGCCGCTTGCCCAGCTTGCTACATACGGGAACGAGTAGTCCGAAGTATCAATGCCAAGTGCCGAGCAAACCGTAAATGCAATGCTTTCCGCTTCTGTTTCTTTGGTAAGCTGGTCTTTTTCCTCGCCGCGCTGTTTCATCTGGTCGCTGTCATGCAGCATGGCATGAGCAACCTCATGGATCATCGTCTTGATGGTCTGGCTCTCACCCATATCGCACGAACACAGATTTCTTTGTCCACGTGGCTGTAATAACCTTTTGCGTTGCCCTCGATCTCTCCAAAACGAATTGGCACAGGAGATACCTGTTCGATTGCCTCTTTCAGCAGGGTATAATCCTTGACACGGGCAGTCAGTTCATTCACTTCCAGCGTAGGCAGCGGTTCTCCGTCTGTCTGGGCATAATCGAAAACCGTTGTTACCCGGAACCGGGGAATCACCCTCTCCACCACTTCGATTTCCGGCTCCCCGCTCTCATTTAGCACCGTAAGCCCGGTGTCCTTGTCGATTTTCTCCCTCTCTTCCCGTTCCTTTACCGGGGCAGGCGCGATGATCTGGATGCCCTTTTCACCCTTTTCACATAGCGGTTAAACTTATTTTTCCAGGCATTGTACCCAGCACCAACGTAGCATCTGGACGCTGCATTGCGATCAGCAGCGTATTATTGAAGCTGTAATTGTGGAATTTCGACATTGTAAGCAGGTACTTCGTATACATTTCCGAAGTAAAAATGTCCTTTACGCCCTGTTCCAACCGTTCCGTGATTTCTTTGAGCTGGTCTGCCCGCTTATCTGCCATTCATGCCCTCCTTTACAAAATCTGCCCCATCAGATTCCCTTTCGGAGATCTGACGGGGGCATTCTCAGTTATAGTTCCATATCGTGACTTTTCTTTTTCTGCGGTTTCGGCTCTGCCATGCGTTCTGCCTGCTTTTCGTGAAGCTGTGCAAGGATCGACGGACGTTTTACGCTGTCTGCACTCCGCTCAATCTCACGTTTCGGCGCAGGAAGTTCGCTATCCGTTACTTCCTCATCCATGCCAAGAGCCGCATCATCCCCCTTTTCGTCCATATCCAGCAGGGCATTCAATTCTGCAAGCCGTGCAGATTTTTCGTTTAATTCCGTCTCCTGCGGGAACGGACGCTGCACTTCTTCCTTTGCTTCTGCCAACTGCTGCTGTAAGGTTTCCAATCTGCGCTCCACCTGCGGCAGTGTCTTTTCGATAGATGCCAGCGCATTGAGAATACGCTGGATATTGCCAGCCGGATCACTGCCAAGTTCAATCGTATAACTGCTCTGCCGCTTGATGGTCAGCTTGAATGTCTGGGCGAACGCATCAAACCGGGAACTGATTGCAAACCCTCCCAAATCTGCGATTTGCCCCTCTGTCTTAGCGATCTTCATTGCGGCACAGGCTGCAAGAATTGCCGAGCCTGCTTCCTTGCGGTCGGTATAAACCCTGTCCTCCACCGTGATGGAGAACTTCTCCTTGTCCTGTTCCAGCAACGGCTTTGCCACTGCAAGGTCAGCTTTCAGACCTGCTATGCGCTCTTTCGCTGCCGTGATCTCTGCCGGATACCGCCGTGCAATATCCGATTCCAGGCTGTAATCTGGCTGGTGTGGTTGGCCCGCATCAGCTTCAGTTTGCTGACCTGAATATCCAAATCCATCTTTTCCTTGATGTAGGGATTTCCCGTTGCCAATGCTTTGATTTCTGCATAGGTCAGCGCGGTATCGTCCACATCATCGCAGGCACGAACAGGAGATTTCGAGGTCATGATCTGCGAGATGAACTTCTGTTTATTTTCCAGAATTTGCCACATATACGAATCGAACGTATTCTCTGTGACGTAACGGAAAATCTTCACTTTCTGGTTGCGGTTTCCCTGACGAAGAATGCGTCCTTCCTGCTGTTCCAGATCAGAGGGCTTCCACGGGCAGTCCAGATGATGCAGGGCGATCAGTCTGTCCTGAATGTTTGTACCAGCACCAAGTTTCGGGGTCGAACCAAGCAGGATACGCACCTGACCGGAGCGCACCTTTGCAAACAGTTCTGCCTTTTTGGTTTCGGTATTTGCCTCATGGATAAAAGCAATCTCCTCACGGGGGATTCCCTTTGCCACCAGTTTTTCCCGGACATCATCGTACACATTGAATGTTCCGTCTGCTTTCGGGGTCGATAAGTCGCAGAAAATCAACTGGGTGGATTTGTCGGGCGTGGATTCTTCCCATACCTGATAGGCATTCTCCACGCAGAGGTTGACCTTACTTTCCGGCTCATCCGGCAGCAGGTCATTGATAAGCCGCTGATCCAAGGCCAGCTTTCTGCCGTCGTTCGTGATTTTGAGCATATTATCGGTTCTCGGATCGACATTTCCGTTCCGCACACGCTCTGCACGGTCGGCAAAGCTGCTCACCATTTCCTGCTGCGTTTCACTGGGTTTCAGCACCTCATTGATGTACTCTGCTTCTGGCACAGGCAGATTCAGCATATCTGCCGTCTGTACGTCTGCGGACTCCTTGAACAGTGAAATCAATTCAGGGAGATTGAAAAACCGGGCGAACCGCGTCTTTGCACGGTAGCCCGTTCCCTCTGGGGACAACTCGATTGCCGTTACGGTTTCGCCAAACGAAGCCGCCCAGCTATCGAAATGTCCAAGATGAAGTTTCTGCAAGGTGTCATACTGCAAGTAGCGCATAATGGTATACAGCTCTACCATGCTGTTCGATACAGGCGTACCTGTTGCAAAGGTCACACCCTTGCCGCCAGTGATTTCATCGAGATACTGACATTTGCAAACATATCCGAGGACTTCTGTGCATCGGTCTGAGCAATACCAGCGATGTTCCGCATTTTTGTGTAGAGGAACATATTTTTATAGAAATGGCTCTCGTCTACAAACAGGCGGTCAACACCAAGCTGCTCAAATGTGACTACATCATCCTTGCGGCTCTGGTCGTTCAGCTTCTGGAGTTTTGCCTGCAAGGTTTTCTTCGTTTTCTCCATCTGCTTGACCGTGAAACTCTTGCCATCGTCCTCTGCCTTTGCTTCTGCAATCGCAAAGGTGATGTCCTGAATCTGCCGCTCGATCATGGATTTCTGCCGTTCCGGGGAAAGCGGAATCCGCTCAAACTGCGAATGCCCGATGATGATAGCATCGTAATCACCTGTGGCGATTCGGGAACAGAACTTTTCCGGTTGGCTGGCTCAAAATCCTTTTTCGTTGCCACCAGCACATTGGCATTCGGATACAGCCGCAGGAAATCCGCGCCCCACTGCTCCGTCAGATGGTTCGGCACAACATAAAGATTCTTCTGCGCTAGACCCAGACGGCGGCTTTCCATGCCGGCAGCGATCATCTGGAAGGTCTTGCCAGCACCCACGCAATGCGCCAGCAGCGTATTATTGCCATACAGGATATGCGCCACTGCATTTTTCTGGTGCGGCATCAAGCTGATTTCCGGGGTCATGCCCACGAACTTGATGTGACTGCCATCGTATTCACGGGGACGAATCGCATTGAACCGCTCATTGTAGACCTTGCAAAGTTCCTCTCTGCGGTCTAAATCCTTGAAAATCCACTGCTTGAACGCATCCCGAATCGCTTCCTGTGCCTGCTGCGCCAGCATGGTTTCTTTTTTGTTCAGCACTCTCCTTTCTTTTCCATCCTCATAGATGGTATCGTAAATTTTGGTATCCCGGAGATTCAGCGCATCTTCCAGCAGTCGATAGCCGTTGACCCGCATTGTGCCATAGGTGTTCGTCACACGGGGATTACTCCGGTCAAGTGACTTTCCGCTGATGTTCCATGCGCCGCTGATTTCCGAATAGGTTGCCTTGATGGAACTTCCGATATAGTAACTCGGCGTTTTGAACACCCGCTCCATGAAGTCCGTAATGTACTCTGTCTTGATCCAGTTTGCACCAAGCCGCACTTCAATCTCCGAAGCATTCAAATCTTTCGGCTGTACTCGCTTGAGATACTCGACATTGACTGATACTCCGGGTGGTTTGCAGCAAAGGTTTCTGCCGTTGCCAGCTTTTCCCGGACGTTGCCGGACAGATATTCGTCTGCCGTCACCCACACCTGTGTGACAGGATTTCGGAAGATAACACCTGCCAGTTCTTCGGTCACTTCCTGCTCTGTCTTTCCGCAAAGTTCTGCCATAAACGGCACATCGACCTTTGCTTTTTCTCCAATGGAGAGTGCCAGGGCTTCACTCGGAGTATCCACAGAGGTGACGGGTTCCGGCTTGCGAATAGTGCGTTTCGTGAAAATATCTGCCAGCCGCTTGAGGTTTTTATCCTCGTCCAGAATCTCAAGAGATGCCAGCAGACAATAGCTGCTATCCTGCCGGAATGCCCGTTTGTTTGCGGTGCTGTTGATCAGACCATACTGCGCTGTGAACCGCTTATACTGGTCTTTCAGCTTTCCTTGCAGCAGTTCCACTTCGGCATCCGTACCATCGTGCAACTGGCAGTCCAGCAATTTCTGTGTGGTTTCCCGCAGGGCAATCATCCCCAGCACACGCTCTGCCGTGACCGCAGGCAGGTCAACCTTGTTCATATAGGAGTTTTCACGGTAATAGACCTGTCCGTCCACATTGGTGTAACCGAAATTCTTCACGTTTGGGTCTGCCGGAAGTGGTTCTGCGTTCTGGTCAAGTTCATCGTCCGTGATTTCCGGCTCAGTGATTTCCGCATGGATGTTCTCAACGGCTGCTTTCAACTGTTGTGCAAGGTCTGCGCCCTCGATGGGCTTGACCGTGGTTTCCTGTTTGCCGTACTGTGTACTTTCAGTCGTGATCTCACCCAGCACCATTTCAGGATGCTGCGCAAAATACTGGTTGATGGGGTATCCCTCCGGCGTTGTGCCAAGGTCTACCCACTCTGCCCGCTCCACTGCCGCCCGGTCACGCTTTTGCAGGAACAAAATGTCAGCTACAACACTTGTGTTCGCATTGCGCTGGAACGCATTGTTTGGCAGGCGAATTGCACCGACCAGATCGGCACGGTTGGCAAGATACTCTCGGACAGAGGAATCCTTTTTATCCATCGTACCGCTGGAAGTGACTACCGCCACCACGCCGCCCGGACGAACAAGGTCAAGACTTTTGCAATAAAGTAATCATGGATGAGGAAGTTGTGGCGGTCATACCGCTTATCCGGCACTTTGTAATTGCCGAACGGCACATTACCCACCACACAATCAAAGAAACTGTCCGGGAACTGCATTGTTTCAAAGCCCTGCACTGCAATTTTGTTCTTCTGATAAAGCTGCTGTGCAATGCGTCCTGATACGTTGTCCAGCTCCACACCATACATCTTGATGTTCTCCATGCTTTCAGGCACAAGACCCATGAAGTTACCGACACCGCAGGACGGTTCCAGTACATTGCCTTTGCTCAGACCCATGTTGGAAAGGGCTTCATACATTGCCTTGATAACCGTAGGCGAAGTGTAGAAAGCATTCAGCGTGGATGCCCGCGCTTCGCTGTACTCATCTGCCGGGAGCAGAGATTTCAGTTCCGCATACTCCTTTGCCCAGTCCGTATTCTTCTCGTCGAACGCCTGCGGAATGCCGCCCCAGCCGACATACCGGGAGAGAACTTCCTGTTCTTCTGCGGTTGCCTGCCGTTGTTCTGCATCCAGCGTTTGCAGCAGCCGGATGGCTTCGATGTTTGCTTTGAATTTTGTCTTGGCTCCTCCTGCGCCGAGATCATCGTCCGTAATACGGAAGTTCATAGGCTCCTGTTTGGGCTGTACAGGCTGTTCCGTTTCGGCTCCACTGTCCAGCGGAAGGTTGTGCTGCCGCCGTGCATGGTTGACCTCTTCCGGGGTCATAGGCTTACTGGTAAGAGGATTCAAAACATCGTCCACTGCCGAACGATGGATGGCATCTGTCCGGGTCTGCACATCCGCGATCAGCTGCATCTGTTCCGGCGAGAAGTCGGGATTCAGCAGTTCTTCTAACTCGCCGCCCGATTCTGCCACCGAATAGATCACATCCATCTGCTCCGGGGAAAAATCCTCGTAAGCCACACCAGCATTGTGTAGAGCAGTAAAGACTGTGGTTTCTATCGCTTCTTTCATCGGCACGTCGGCCTGTTCGTACAGATGCCGAATGTACTCCAGCGGTTCCGTTCGGAAGATCGGATACCGGGCTTCTTTCGCAAGGGTCATGTCCTGCAAGCTGACCGTCCCCTGCTCAAAGTTGACCGAATCCACACGGAACTCTCTATCGTCCAGTTCAATGATGGTATTGACTGGCAGATATTCCTCTCTGCGGAAATACTTTGTCTGCGCATGGGTTCCATCTTCCTGCTGGCCGGACAGATAGACGCTCTCCCCCTGCTTCCAGAGCTTCATTGCCTGAGAAGCCCACTGTTCACGTGAAAAACCAGACACCTCAACCTTGCCGAGTGCGGTTTCCTTTTCCAACAGCTTGCTGCCAAGAAGTTCTGAAACGCGCTTTGCATCCTCGCCGTAGAACTCAAAGTTGCCGTACTGCTCATAGCCGACCAGAGCATCCGGGTAACGCTCTTTCAGCGCGTTATATTCGTTTACGGCATCCAGCGGCAGGGGCTGCAAGGTCGGCTCAACGGCCTTTTCTTCCGCTGCATACAGAACCATAATGCCGCGCACCCACTGCGGTGCGTCCTTGCTATCCTGATACAGTGCAACGGCATCCCGTCTGTCCGTAATAACGTCCTGATAGGTGCGCTGGAAAATATCTTCTACCAACCAGTCTTTGAAGTTTTCCCAGTTCTGGCTTGCTTCCAGATACAGCGGAGCAGTTTTCGCATTCTGCTCTAACAGCTCGTCAATCTTGTTCCGAAGTTCCTTTTCCGCTTCGTCTGCATCCACATCGCGGTCGCGGAGATACGGATAGATTTCACTCTGCTGCACCGCATCCAGCATGGAATACAGACATTCTTTGTAAACACAGCGACTATCTTTCAATGCAGATTCCTGCCCTGCCAGAAGATAATCATTCAGCGGATTCTTTGCCAGTTCTGCATCATACTGGTTCGGTCGAAGCACCCGCGCCGCCCATGCAGGACGCTCCATATCTTTCAGATAGATCAGAGAATCCGTAACACGTTCGATTTTATAAAGGCGGTCATCTTCCAGATAGAGATAATCCCCGACATTTCTGCTGTACTTTGCCGCCTGCTTCTGGGGTTCTTCAACCACTGCGGTGGTTGAATGCTCTTTCGATTCCTGTTCCTGCGCCCAAATATCGAAAAGCGATATTTGTCCTGTCTCAGAAACAGAAATCTCAACAGCCTTTTTCTTTTTCGGAAAGATCGTGTACGTTCCCTCAACATACTGGTGCAGTTCAGCAAGCGTCTTTGATTTTTCCGCATATTCCGGGGAATCCAGCGGCACGGAAAGAAGTGCTGCATCCATCTTTTCCAGAAGCTCTACCGCCTGTTCCGGGTCAGCCAGCATGGTGGGCAGTTTCTTTCTGGCATCCTCATTCAGCAATTCCCGCTTAAATGGACGCTCTACTTCATCGGGCAAACGATGGTAGAAACCGATTACCCGATTTGCCATCTGCTCACGCTCGTAACTCGGCATCCGGCTGTAATCCGCAGGCTTCAGATACAAACTCTGGTCAATGAGCTTTGCAACTCGTTCAGCCGCCTGGTTCCAGTTCAACTTTACCAGCGCATCCGGCTTTCCATAGATGCCCCGTGCCAGTTCAAGACCTCTGCCGTCATAGCTGGCATGGGAATTATCTGCACGGGAAAGTGCATGACTGCTGCCGCCCACACCGTATCGGTCTTTCAGAAATGCCGCGCGTTCTGCTTTCTCCGTATGGGTAAGGAAAAACTGTACGTTGCCAGTCTGCCATCCGAATACGGCCCGCCGCCTGCAAGAAAAGCATTGATCTCATCGTCCGTGATAAAGACTTTCTGCGTATTCCACTGAAAGCCCTCTCTTGCCTGATAGCTGATACGGGAGGGCGAACTTCTGAAATCGTTCCGACACCTTATCCGGGCGGTAGAACTGCATCCGCATCACACTTTTATCTTCGGCGTAGGCTTCTGCCAGTCCTAAAAGACGTTCGTTCAGGTCAGCCAGAAATTCCGGCTGGTCAAGCAGCTTTGCAAGGCGTTCTGTAAGTTCCGGGTATCCGCCGGAGAAGATGGACGTATCGGCAAAGACCATCTCTGCCACACCCTCTGCCATATCGCGTTCCATATAGCTCAGGGCTTCTGCGTGGTTCATTGCAGGGCAGTTGCCACGGGCTGCATCCAAACGATTTGTGCATACTCTCCCTGCTGCAGAAGCTGATGAATTCTGCCGCTGACATCTTTCCAGGACAGAAATGCTTTGTTTTGGGGTCGTTCCGAACCGTATCTCCAACGGCGATCTGCATACCCAACTCATCGAACCAGACTGCATATTTTGTGCCGCCGATCTCAAAGCCCTTGCCGCCCTCGCCATACTCTTTTTTGACGAAAGCAGTATACTCTTCCGGGGTCTGTTCGGTCATAAAGTTATAGATAAGACGGAGCTGGCTTTTGCTTCGATTGCTTCCCGTCCGCAGGATTTCATCCACAACTTCTGCCGGAATCGTGATTTCATCGGCATACTGGGCCTGCATCGGGGCTTCGATTGCCCGAATCTGCTGTTCCACGGTCGGCAGACTGGGCAGAGAAAAGCAGAGGCAATTTCTTCCTCTGCTTCGCTCAAATCCTGTTCGGTTGTGTCAGCGGTTAGTTGTACACCAATTCCTTCAGCACGATCTCTTCCGCCATCGCGGTCAGATTGTTCTGATGTGCCACCCATGCCATCTGTTCGGTTTCCTTGTTCGGAGCCGGGTACTTCTCGTTCAGGCTCTCGATCAGTTCTTCCATCCGGTTCTCCGCCTGCTCGTCGATCTGCGCCAGATGCTGATTCAGCCTGCCGCTCATCAGCATACTCTGATACCAGTTCTTCTTGTTTTCCCTCAGATAAGTCCTGCGCAGCATCCCGTACTTCCCAATGCTCATCGGCTCGTCCTGTACGGTCAGGTTCGGAAACAGGTAGTCCCCCTTGCGGTGATAAGTCAGTTCCATACGGTTTTCCTCCTTCAGTGATGTTCGTTTCAGTTTCACGCTTTAATGTGCTAAGTCTGTACTGGTATTATACAAGCTGTCGGCAGTTTTTGCAAGATGTTCTGTGACTTCTTTTCGGTAAATTTTCTGCATTTCCCGTCCGATGTCACGGAGAACCGCTTCACATTGTTCCGAAACAGCATTGCCCAGGAACGTCAAAACCGGAAGCTGGTTGAAATCCACAATACGGATAAAATCCTCATCTTCCAAAACTTCCAGCGGTTCCTGTTCGCAGCGTCGGGAAAGGGTATAGAAAATACTGTTGGTCATTAACTCCCGGAAACGGACACGGAGGTTATCTTCATCCAGTCCTTCCAGAAAAGTGTCTGCCACCTCATATTCCAGACCATCCATCGCTTCTTCCAGATTTTCAGCGGTCAACTGCTGTGCCAGTTCCATCAGCGCAGCATTCATGCTGTCCGTCTGCGTCAGAGCATAAGTATCTGCCAGATGGTCGAGGATCATCTGCTGGTGTTCCGAATTATCAATGCGCCAGAGGATCGGCGTTCTGCCGCCCTGCACCAGATGCGTGTCCGCAATGTCGAACACATAGCGCAGCTTTGCCCGTGGGCTGGCATCGTCCAAAAGCGCAATGCCTTTTGCGCCACGGTTTACCCAGCGGTTCATTTTCTTGTTCCAGACTTCCAGCTCTGCACAGGCGGTCGCATCAGGACGCTGAGCATGGATCAGCAGAGTATCTTTGAACGAATAGCGGTACAGCCGTGCCGCCACATCCAGATAGTTCATCCAGTCTTTCGGAGAATTGCTTACCCACCGTGCGTTCTGCTGGGCAAGTTCCCGAATATCGTTAAATTTCGCCAATCGTTCCCTCCTTACTTCTTAGCTGGTGTTTTCGGAAATTCAAGACTGTACTGCGCCCTGCCATTTTCTATTGCCATAACAAGGTCTGCGGCAAAGGTCTTGTCCTTTTTGGCAGAGTAGAAGTCTTTTGCATAGGTACGTCCTTTCTTCAAAAGGTCAGTTGCCATCTTCTTTGTGAGCGTCTTTTTCATGCCGGAAAGGTATTTACTTTCTTTCCAGAGGGCAAATTTACAGTCCCGGTCAGAGCAATAGAAATTCAGCTTGCCTTCACAGACGGGCTTTCCACATACCGGGCAGTTCCCGATAGATACCTTATTATAAATAGGTGATTCCTGTACGGTCGGAATTTGCCGGAGGTCTGCCAGCATTCGTTCCAGCAATCCACCGATGCCCTGCATGAAGTCGGCGGGCTTTGTTTCGCCCCGTTCCATCCGCAGCAGTTCATTTTCCCACTCAGCGGTCATGCTTGCCGATTTCAGGTAATCCGGGATATTTGCGATTGCCGTAACCCCCTCTGCACTGGGAAGAATCTGCTTGCCTTTGCGTTCCACATAGCCGGAAGATACCAGCTTTTCCAGAATCGCTGCACGGGTCGCAGGCGTTCCCAGTCCTTTCTTTTCTGTGTCCTTTTCAAATTCCTTGTTGCCTGCGGTTTCCATCGCAGAAAGCAGAGTATCTTCGGTAAATGCCTTCGGCGGGGATGTAAAGCCCTGCTTTTTCTCCGCGCTCACCACAGGAATCACCTCGCCCTGTTCCAGTTTCTTGGGGAATGCCATATCCTTGCTTTTTTCCTGTTCTGCAAACGGAACAGGCATTGCGGTATGTCCCGCCTGCAAGACATTTTTGTATTTTGCAGTGAATTTCCTGTCCTGACAGCATACTGTTACCAGAACATCTTCATAGATGTATGGCGGCTGTACTGCCTGTTGCATCTTCCAGACGATGAGAGCAAAGACCTTTTCCTTATCCCTGGACAGGCTGTTTGACCCACGCTTGCAGCTTTCCAGTGTCGGCAGAATCGCATGGTGGTCAGTGACCTTTTTGTTATTGACCACCTGCTTTACTCCATCTGTTTCGCCGCCATAGTGTTTGAGCAAATCTGTCATGGTCTGCTGCATATCTTCCGTGATGTACTGGCTGTCCGTTCGCGGGTATGTCACCAGCTTTTCTTCGTACAACTCCTGTACGATCTTCAAAGTCTGGCTGGCGGTAAAGCCATAATAGCGGTTGGCTTCTCGCTGCAAGGTCGTCAAGTCGTACAGCTTCGGGGCGGACTGCTCTTTCCGCTTGTGCTCAATACTGCCGACCACGGCACATTGTCCATCACAAGCTGCCTGCACGGTATCCGCATCCTGCTCCTGTACCATCCGTTCCGATTCTGCCACGATGCCATTTCCCGTGATTTCCACCTTGTAGTACGGCTCTTTCACAAAGTTCTGGATTTTGTTCTGCCGTTCCGTCAGCATTGCCAGTGTTGGAGTCTGCACCCGTCCAATGGTCTGCCGCCTGCCGTATTTCTTGGTAAAGGCCCGTGTGCCGTTCATGCCGATCAGCCAGTCTGCCTTTGCCCTGCACTCCGAAGCGGCAAACAGGTTGTCATATTCTGTGCCATCCTTTAAGGAATCAAAGCCCTGCTGGATAGCGGCATCTTCCATGCTGCTGATCCACAGCCGTTTGACCGGGAGTTTGCTGCCCGCCAGACCATACACACGGCGAAAGATCGCTTCGCCCTCACGCCCTGCGTCACAGGCATTTACCACATAATCGAAATCTTTGCTTCGGAGGAGCTTCCGCAGAATATTGAAATGTGCTTTCTTATCTTCCGAAACCAGCAGCTTCCATTCTTCCGGGAGAATCGGAAGATCATCGAACCGCCAGCTTTTATAGCGTTCATCATAATACTCCGGGGCTGCATACTCTGCCAGATGCCCCAGACACCAGCTCACCACGCAATCCCCACCCTCCAGATACCCGTCCTCATGTTTGTATGCACCGATCACTTTCGAGATGGAACGTGCCACACTCGGCTTTTCTGCTATCACAAGATATTTCATATATCCTCCTGCTTGTTTGAAAAAAGCAGGGACAGTCCGAATCAGACCATCCCTGCACCACTAGATTATACGGGTTTTCTATTATTCATCGGTTTCTGCGTCCTGTCCTGCTTCCTCATCCTCGTTCTTTGTCGGCAGAGCTTCATATTCCAGATTTTCTTTCGATACTTCCGGCTCACTCTGCTTCGGCTTATAGATGTAGAAATAGAAGAATGCGCCTGCACCGCCCACACCCAGGACAAATACGATTGCCAGAATCTTGGTCAGCTTTCCATCGTCCTGTTCCGGCTCTTCGATCTCGACATCCGGTTCCGGCTCAGGTTTGGTTTCCGGCAGCACGACTGCCGGCTTCTCTTCTTCCTTGCCATTGCGTTCCTCATCGGTCAGAAACTCCTGCAGATCGTATTCGTCGATCATGGAGAGCATATACACATTCTCGCTGTTCCTTGCCCGGTCGATCACCAGAAAAAAGGTATTGCCGCCCTTGGTCTTGACCGTAAAGAACTCCTTACTGGAATCGTCCGTGATGTTATCTTCCACCTCGCCGTTGCCCGCAATGGTGAACGGAATCTTCTCTTCCTCGGTGGGTTCCTCTTCCTCAATGACCTGTGCAGGCTCTTCCTTGACTTCCGGCTCCACATAGGCAAATGCCGGAGTGGAAAAGCCTACCGCCATCAGCAGGGTCAGCACTGCACTGGGAATCACAACACCCAGCTTTTTAAGCATCTTTCGCAATCACATCCTCCATTTCTGCTTCTTCCGAAGTCTTGTTCTCGTTGTTCACGGTTGTCTGGAACGTCACATTCCCCGCCTGGATATTTTCCAGCAGTGCCAGCAGGTCACGCCCACCCAGCTTTGTGCTACGGATGGCCCGGACAATCTCATTGTCCTCTTCTTTTTTCTGTGCCGCCCGGACATTTCTCAGATACTCTTCCAGTTCCGCGATCTTGCTTTCGGTTTTCTCTGCATCATTCAAAAACTTCTTCAGCTTTTTGCTCATCTAGCTTCTCTCCTTTCCTCTACTTGATTCTGCCAAAACCAAGGAAGTGGTTCTGCCAGTAGGTCGAATTGATGCTGGTATAAGAAATCGGGTCGCCGCAGTGGATCATCATTCCGTTGCCGACATAGATGCCAACGTGCGACGCGCCGACGGTATTATAGGTTTTTTCAAAGAAGATCAAATCACCCGGCTGTGCATTTGCAGGAGAAACGTAGCTGCACTTGCCACGCAGTCCGTTTGCCGTCGTGCGTCCGACATTCCAGCCATTGCCACAGTTATTGATGACCCAGCAGACAAAGCCGGAGCAGTCAAAACTGGTGCTTGGAGAACTGCCGCCCCACACATACGGCATACCCAGATACTTTCGGCTTCTGCAATCATCCTTGCAAACTTTCATCTGACAGGGCTTCTTCTGGAATATCATATCGGAAACCACCGCCGGAACTGCCGCCTGTTCCACCCGAACCGCCAGAGCCAATGCTTCCTGTTGTGCCGCCACTGTATGTAGGTGAGCCTGCGCCAAACAGTTCCGGGCGATTGCCATAGGTCAGATTGTAGGCATCATACCGCCCGGTCTGCTTCCGATCCATGTTCTTTCTGGCAATGGTGTCAAAGCCTTTATTTTTCAGCAGGACATTGAGGATTTTGTACTCATACTCCACTTCTTCCTGATAGGTATAGGTTTCCATGCTGACGTTTCCAAAAGCGTCAATCGTTGGCCGAATCCCTACTCTGGTTTCCATGCGTGTGCGAATCTCTATCGTTTCCCAGACTTTCAGGAGATACTGTTGCTCAAACAGCGACTTGATGACGGGTTTCACCTGTCCTCTGGTGAACTGCTCATATACGGCAGTCAGATGAGAGATCAGCTGATAGGGTCATGCCCAATTTCATCCAACTGGTAACGGTATTCGTCATAGCCGGGATGTGTGGACTCCATCTGCCGTATCTGCTCATCCAGCTTCTTTTCCAGTTCCAGATAATCTTCTTCTGCACCTTTCATGTCAGCGTCCTTACTGGGATACGTCGTTCCGATAAAGATACTGCCCGTTCCATGGATCGCTGCTGAACAGCTTGAGAATGCGCCCATAATCAGCATGAGCATCAGTGCTGCAATGCCAAGTCCCGCCCAGAGGGTCTTGTTCTGCACAACGACCTCCTGCACCGCTGCCTTTGCTTTTTCTGCAAGCGTGTTTGCTGCCGTTGTTGCCTGCTTGCTGGCAGCGTTTCCGGCTTTCTGGCCCCGCTTGGCTGCTGCATAGGCATCCTTATACTGCTTTTTCTGGTAAAACTTTGAACCGACTGTCTTTGTTGCTTCACCTCCTGCGGCAGTCGGTGGCGGCTGGGGCGGTTTCTTTTTCAATGGCATTTCTGCCGCTTCTTCGGTTATGCCGCCCTCATTCTCCGAAAATTTCAGACGGCTGGATTTTTCTCAGCCTCGACTTTTTTCTCAGCTCTGGCGGATTTTTCTCTGGTCTTTTTCCGGCCTTTGGAGAAGCGGTACAGTCCTTCCAGCGTTTCTTCGCTCCTGTGCGCCGACTCCACGCCGGAGTTTTCCTTTTCGACCTGATGTACCTTGTTGTGGGCAAAACCAGTGGCGGTATCCACTCCTTTCTTCGCCACTTTCTTAATACCCAGCCCCGCGCCACGGACAATGCCACCCTGCTGCTCATCATCAAAGGATAAGCGGCCCTTTTTCTTCGGTGCAGGCTCTGTATCCTCGTCCACTGGCGGAACATCTTTTTCTTTCGTTTTTCCATCCTCCTGATGGGCTTTATAATACTCTGTACTCTGCTTGGCGGTGCTGCGCCGGGGCTTTCCTCCTCTCCATCCTCGGCATCCATGCACACATCCTCTTCCACAACAGGGGTTTCTTCTGCACTTTCCGCAGCGTCTTTTTTCGAATCTTCCTGCTTCGGTGGTTCTTCTGCAACTGCGGACTTGGTTTCCCCGGTGCGGAGATTCTCTTCCACCAGACCGTCTTTGGTCATTTTCTGGACGATTTTATCTCTGCCCCGGAATCGCTTGTCTGCCATCGGATTCACCTCCCGTCCGGCAGGAAACTTATGCAATCAGCGTTGCATGGGTTTCCCACTTATCGAGAATCCGCTCCAGCTCCCTGGCAAAAGCGATCAGCCGGGAATTGACCTCCGTGCGGTCGATGTAGCCCCGCTCTTCCATGTGGAATCCGTGGGTCAGTTCATCTGCAGTGCGCCGACTGCGTAAAAGTCCTCCAGCACCGTATGCACCACCGATTCCTCATCGTGAAAGTTCAGCATTTCCACTTCCTGATAAGGCGGGCTGGAATCGCCATCGTATTTTGCCGCCTCAGCACGGTCATGCAGCTTCAGGATCATCTGGCTCAGTTTTTTCTCTTTCATCATGCGTCTTTCTTCTCCCTGTATTTTGCGATTTCATTCGGTTTCGTGGTCATAAGACCATAGAGTTTCAGCGAAGTATCAAACTTATCCTTGAACGGGATAATGGTGTTGCCGTAGAACAGCAGCCCCTCGCCCTCGTTGCTGTTCGTCACATAGGAAAGCTGGAACGGCGAAATGTTGAGCTGCTTTGCAAGAATCTGTCTATCGCCGGATGCCTGATTCAACATATAAATGAAATCGCTATTCTCAAAGATATTCTCGATTTCCCGGCTTGCCAGCAGGTCTTTGATGTTCTGCGTGATACCCGTGGGGATGCCGCCCCATTTTCGGAAACGCTTCCAGATTTCAACACTGTATGCGGCAGTCTGCTCTTCCTTTAAGAGCAAGTGGAACTCATCAATGTAGTATCGTGTGTTTTTCTTTGCATTGCGGTTGATGGTAACGCGATTCCACACCTGATCCTGCACGATGAGCATACCCAGCTTTTTGAGCTGCTTTCCCAACTCTTTAATGTCAAAGCAGATAAGGCGGTTATCCAGTTCCACATTCGTCTGATGGTTGAACACCCGCAGCGAACCATTGACATAGATTTCCAGTGCCGTGGCGATGCGCTGCGCCTGCCGTTCTTTCTGCTCTCGCAGGCAGTCGTACAGATCACCGAGAATCGGCATATTTTCCGGTTTCGGGTCATTCAGATATTTCTGATAGACCAGCGGCAGGCATCGGTCAATGACGGATTTTTCTTCCGGCTCCATGCCGTCCCGTGCACCCATGATAAGTTCACACAGGGAAAGGATGAAGTCCGACTTCATGCCCAGCGGGTTATCATCGTCCGCATAGTTCAGGTTAATGTCCATCGGGTTGATGTAGTCCCGGCTGGTGGATGAGATATGAATGACCTGCCCGCCCAGGGCTTCGACCAGCGGATAATACTCGCCTTCCGGGTCTGCGATGATAATATCGTCCGTTGTCGTGAAGAACACGTTTGTCATTTCACGCTTTGCGCTGAACGATTTACCAGAACCAGGCGTACCCAAAATCAGACCGTTCGGATTTTTGAGCTGTTTGCGGTCTGCCATAATCATGTTGTTAGACACTGCATTCAGACCGTAATAAAGGGAATCGCCCTCCATGAAAAGTTCCTGCGTGGTGAACGGCACGAAAATGGCGGTGGAAGTTGTAGTCAATGCCCGCTTGATGGGGACAAGGTTATTGGCCAGCGGCAGGCTGCTCATAAGTCCCTGCTCCTGCATATAGTCCAGTCGATTCAGGGTACAGTTGAACTTCTGAGCGATACCAGCCGTCTGAAATACCGCACTGTCCAAATCCTGTTTGGTTTTCGCAGCATTGAGGAACAACACCGTAATAAGGAACATACGCTCATTGCGGCTCTGCAGATCATCCAGAATCTTCTTGGCTTCGCGCCATAAGTTGCAAGGTCGCTCGGAATAATTTCCATATCATAACCAGAACGCACCGCCTTTTTCTGTTCCTCGATCTTCATGCGGTCGAGGTCAGTGATCTTGCCCTTGATGAGTTTGATTGCCTTGAGCTGGTCTACCGACTGCACATGGATGCTGACTACCAGATTCTTGTCCATGTCCAGAAACTCTGCCAGCACCTTATCCGTCAGTTCCGGGGCAAGGATGTTCAGATAGGATACTGCGCCAATGGTATCTCCCATCTGGAAGTCCTTGCCGCTCTTGAACAGGAAACTGGTCGGAGCAATGAAATCCTTTGTGGTCATGCCGCTTTGCAGGATGCGGTCATAGCTGAACTCAAACTTCCGTTCTTCCTCCTGATGGAACATCTCATACATGATCTGTAAGCGTTCCACACCATTCAGCGGATATGCTTTCACTCCCAGCACCTTGAAATTGTTGAGAATATCGGTTTCGATACGCTCCAGCCGGGGCTTTGCTTCTTTCACGCTTTTGGCTTCAATGCTGAACGTGATGTACTTTGTCCGAACCAGACCGTTGTTGCCTTTGGCAAGCTGTTGTTTCAGCATCTGCGCATATTCCATGCGCACATCATCGAACTGGTCATGCTGTGGCTCGATCTGAATGACCTTGTTGTATTCGCTCATATCGCTTTTGTGGTTGATGAACGAAAGCTGAAAACGGATGCTGGAATCGAAGTAGTTGAGGAAATCACACCAGCTTTCAAAAATGGTGTTCTTATCTTCGTTTTGTGCGAGCTGATAATTGATGTCATAGAAGCGGACGGTTTTAGAATACAGATGTTCCTCCACCCGGCAGATGCGTCCCGCCCCATTTCCAGATACGGAATCGACCGCTGCACCGTCAGGTGATGCTCTTTCTTCTTTTTCGCTTCTGCCTTTGCAGACGGCTTGAAGAATTTCTGGAAGATGCTGCCGAATAGCGGCTTCTTATCCTTTTCTTTTCCCAATAATGCCTCCCTTCTTCACTTTTGGTGTTACAGGTTTTTCCGGCTCATATTCGTACAGATTTTCAATCTCGTAGCGGCGAACTGCCGGACGTTGAAACGGACGTTGATGAAATTTGTCAGGATGGTTTCAAGGTGCATCCCGTTTTTCTCGAACAGTGCAAAGAAAACTCCGGCAGCATCAGCAGCACCATGCCAGCCGCCGCGTTGCTTGTACCAAGCGTTCCCCGCGTAAGAAAGTAGAACGGAACACCGATGGATGCCGCAAAGCCCATACAGATGAGCTGCCGCTTTGTCAGGTTGAGAAAGACCTTGTTTTTGACTTTGGACAGGTCTTTCGGGATCGTCACATAAGCCATTCTTCACCATGACAGCCAGACACGCCGCCGGATACGCTTTCGCTGCTGTCTTTCCTTTCCTCGGATTTTCCCGGTTTTAGTGACTGCCGAAGATCTGTTTGGACAGACTTCCCGTTTTCATCAGGCTGAAACACAGAATCACGGTATACGCTGCAACGCCGATCAGCGCGGAGTGCATATTACTGGAAATCCGCACCGAAGAAATCAGTGCTGCGTAAATCGCCACACAGACCATCATCAGGAATGCCTGAAATGCAAGGGCGAACAGTCCTCTGAAATAATTGGTTCCTACATGACCCCATTCGCGGTTGCTCATCGTTGCGAACGGGATCGGGGCAAGCGATGTATAGAGATAAATCTCTATCATACGCCCATAAACAATGACAGTTATCACCACCGACATAATTTTCATGCAGAAGCTGACAAGGAAGGTTTCAAGAGCCAGCACCACCAGTTCACCGATCTCCATGGTTGCCATCGCCGCCTGCATCTGCATGGACAGCGAACTAACATCAATGGCAGTCTCGCCGTTGATGATACCGGAAGCCGAATTGACTACCGATTGTCCAACGTCAAAGACTGCCATTGTAATTGTGAACGTATTGCTGACCAGATAGATTGCGACCCATGCCTTGACAAAATACTTGAAGAACATCCATGTATCTACATCATGCAGGTTGTTTCGCTCGGTCAGCATCGAGATCAGCTCATAGCAGAGTACCAGAGTGATGATGATTCCGGCAATCGGAACTACCACCGACTCTGATAAGTTCTGAATCATACTGAAAACGCTGCTGTTCCAGTTTTGTGGAGTGCGTCCAACCTGAGCCGCGATCTCACTTGTCTTTTCATTGACATCCGTGAACATCGTACTCATGTTGGACTCCACCATTCCTGTCAGAAGTTCCCGCATCCATTTTTCGATGGCTGCAAAGATATTATCGAACAATGGCGGGAGTACCTCCTATCGCGGTGCTTAGCCGAACAGACCAGAGAGCAGAGGGATCAGCTGCGTACCGATGAGAATGACGCCGCCACCGCTCATGAGCTGCTTCATGCCCTGGGACTTTGCACCCGGATTGTCGTTGCCATATCCTTCCATTAGATTGACAACACCCCAAACGCCAAGACCTGCGCCAATAGCCACAACGAGAGTCTGCAGAACGGTAATAGACTGATTAAAGAATTCCATATATTATTTTCGCCAGACCGCAGATTTGATGAATATTTGCGATTCCAAAAGGAAAACGGGCTGGCACATCTTCGGTGCTGCCCGCTTCCTGCGATTCTGGCTTCTCCTTTCATTTTCAATAAAGTCAGCCTTTTGGAATCACATGATAGATGGTGGTTATTTCGTGTCAGTCATACGGATCACCTGTTCAGGGTCTGCCCGAACGGGTGGGAGGGTGTATCGCTTGCCGTTGATAAAAGCCTCCTTCCTTATCCTTGTGCCTGTTCGGTCACATCCACTTCATAAAGGTCAAATTCTTCCGTGGTGAGCAGCCGCAGTTCGTGTTTCAGGTAGCGTTCTACGTCGAACTCGTTTTTCTTGTCGAAATCCGAAAGTTCCTTGTACCGCTTATGTTTGGTAATGTCAAACTTATCGCTCAGGAATGGTCTGACACCTCTTAACTGTAAGATGCACTTGCTGCCGTCCATGACTGCAAGCTCATCCCGGCTCATCAGTCTTTTCCAGTCTTTGGTAGTTCGTGCCAAAAGAGGGGCTGTTGCCGCGGGTATCCGATGTGTTGTAAAGGTCAATAGTTTCCTTGCCCAGCGTTTCGGAAATCTCCTTGAGGGTGGAGCTTTCCTTGCCGCCAAGGAACAGCATCGTGTCGCAGTTGCCAATGATGGTTTCTGCGGCATCCTTGTAAATGGTCTTTAGCTGGCTTTGCGATTGGAGAATAATCGAAGCAGAAATCTCACGGCTGCGGATGGTAGCGATCAGTTTATCGAACTTTGGAATCTGGCCGATGTTTGCAAACTCGTCCAGGAGCAGCCGCACATGGTACGGAAGTCTGCCGCCGTGTTCATCGTCCGCCTTATCACAAAGCAAATTGAATAGCTGTGTGTACAGGATCGACACCACAAAATTGAAGGTATCATCTGTATCGGAAATAATAACGAACATTGCCGTGCGCTGATCTCCCAGCATATCCAGCTCCATCTCGTCGTATGCCATCAGGTCACGCAGTTCCTTAATGTCAAATGGAGCCAGTCTCGCACCGCAGGAAATCAGAATGGACTTCGCCGTTTTACCTGCCGCCAGCTTGTACTTTTTGTACTGCCGCACGGCAAAGTGTTCTGGTTTAGCCTTTTCCAAATCCTCAAATAGTTCATCGACCGGATTCTTGAACTCTTCATCATCCTCGCGGGCTTCGCTGGCATTGATAAATTCCAGCAGCGTGGAGAAGTTCTGTTCTTCTTCCGGGGCTTCATAGTAGATATAGCCGATGAGTGCGCAGTAGAGCAGGCGTTCTGCCTTGACCCAGAAATCTTCGCCGGACTTCTCGCCGTCTCCTTTCGTGTTGGCGATGATCGTATTGACCAGTTTCAGAATATCTTTCTCACTGCGGATATAGTGGAACGGGTTATAGTGCATCGACTTCTTGAAGTTGATCGTGTTCAGGACTTTGATTTTGTACCCGGCATCCGAGAGCATCTTTCCGCATTCAATGATGATCGTACCTTTCGGGTCAGTACAGACATAGCTGACCTTTTCGGGCATCTGCATCAGATTGGGCTTTACGAAAAACCGTGTCTTGCCGCTGCCAGAGCCGCCGATCACAATGACATTCTTGTTTCTGGCATACTTCGGATGCTTTGGTCTGCCGCTCATCATCAACCGTTCCGTCTGGGTGAGCAGCACATTATTCTCGAATACCGGGTCAATAAAAGGTTCAATGTCCTTGGCATTGCCCCACCGGGCAGAGCCGTATTCCTCTCCCTGACGATACTTCTTTGCGTTCTTCCCCTTAAAGTAGATCACGGCTTTCAGTGCTGCTGCACCGATCAGACCCACCAGCAAGTCGAACGGATGGACACTTGGCAGATAACTCTTGTAGGCCAGACCGAAGTTCATAAAAAGAACCATCAGCCTGTCCACGATGGTATCGCCATTACAGTGTCGGTACAGCCATGCGGCTTTCTCCACCATGTAAAAGGCGATAATGTAAGGAAAATTCAGCAGGATCAGCTTTTTCATATCTGCCGACTGCATCTTTCCACTGATTGCCGCCGCTACTTCTTGCCCCATGCCGTTCCGCCTGTCTGGTTGGAGGGGGCTTTGCGCGGTCGTTTGCTCTGTGCGGTCGTTTTCTTTTTCTGGCTCATCGCACCTGCCTCTGTTTTCGTCTTTTCCTTGGTGATTTCCCGGTGCTTGGCAACACGCTCCTTTGCCTGCTCCAGCTTCTTACGGATGGACTGCCGCTGCTCCTTTTTCAGCAAAACTCCGGTGTATTCCTTGAACGCTGCCGTCATAACGTCTACATCTTTCGCCTTGAAAAAGACCAGATATTCGGTTTTACCCTCTTTTTCTGCCTTTTTCAGACTATAATCAATGCCGTACTTTCGGGCTACCCGGTCAAACGACTTGATGTTATTGTCCGTGACAACGATATTGGTAAGCTGTGCGCCGCTCTGTTGCAGGCTCTTGATGCTCTGCTTTCCTCTCTTACATCGGTTCTGCCCTCCCATCTTCTTCGACTGCTGTTTTTTCTTCTCGATTTCTGCCAACAGCTTTGTCAGTGCTGCTTTCAGAAGCTGCGCCGAGATTTTTCCGCCTTTGATGCACAATGCCATCGTTTTTTCGTTTACTTCATCCTGCACCTGCGCCCTCCTTTCCGATTTATAGTTTTATCCAAACGGCATCAGACACTGACTGTGCCTGATACCGGGGGAGCCGTATCGCCAAAGACCGAACGAAATTTCTTTCTGCACTGGTGCATCATGTAGCCGCACTCCCTGCGGTGTCGGCAGGAAATGCAGGGATGGTCACTGTCCGTTCCCGGACGCTGGCGCATCATACGTTCAAACGGGCTATTCGTAAGTTCATAGGCTCACCCCTCCTGTTCTGCCATCGGAAGAATCCCACGCCGTTTCAGTTCGTGGTACAGAAACTTCCTGCCTTTGTGCGTCCATGCCGTATGCAGCTTTTCCACTGCACTGCCATCACTCCGATGGAGCCGGAAAACAAGGTTTGCAGTATATCCCTTATCCTGATGCTTTGCATACAGCACCCACTGGTTATTGGCCCGGTACTGGATACCGTGCAGATGGAGCAGACGATTGAACACCTTTGCACCGCAGCCGTACTCTTTTGCGATCTGTGTCGTTGTCACCAGCGAATCGGGCGGCTGTGATTCGTAAAAACGCTTCGGCGGCGCGTGGCTTTTGCACTTGTGCTGATGCAGCAGTTCAATGACTGCCTGCATCCAGTGATCCGTTCCCATGCAGTGCTGTCCTTCACAGCTGCGGAAACAGTCGTTCTTGTGGAAGTGATGGAGCTTGTACAACTGCTTTGCCATCTCCAGCGTGATCCGGTAGTCTTTCACATACCGCTGCACCGTGCGCCCGCCCTCATCCTGCGGACGGACACGGGGAACGAACTCATAGTCCCGGCCCTCCACAAATCCATACTGGCACATCCGGGGGAACCACTTGCGGAAGTCACTCCGAATCTGCATCTGGTCGTACAAGTCTCTCGCCCAGATCACCGAGGGAGCCATATCAAATCCATAAAAAACACGCTCATTGCATTGTCCTCCTTAATTGCTTCTGCCGCCCCATTCGAAATCATGCCTGACCTGTGCAGCGTAATAGCTGTCAATCGTGGTCGGCGCATTATACAGTGTGGCGAGCAGATATTGTTTGATGTTTCGTACCTGTGTGGTATTGCTTTTCAGGCATTCCATTACATACTGGATGTGCATGGAATCCAGCTTCATCAGGCGGCTTTTGACCACCTTCTTTCGGCTTTTCTTCCCCGCAAATGCGCAGGAACTTCTTTCTGCTGGTCACGGTTTCCACAAGCAGTTCCAAAATCTCCATCAGGATTTCCCGGTCATGCGGGAAGTTCTTCTCTAAGATCGGGATTTCCAGCTTGTCTTGAAAATAGAGCCGATACCTCTCATCTTCCCGCACCTCTTTCGCTGTGTTTTCCACATACGGTGCGGAATAGATTAGATCAGTCTCACTACTATCAGTATTATTTATATCAGTCTTACTTCCGTTTGATTTCCATACTCCCGGAAGTTCGGTTTTCAAACCACCAGAAGTTTGATTTTCATACTTCCAGTAGTTCGATTGTGAAAGTCCCGCATAGAGGTCTTTCACATACAGCAAGTTTGGTTTTCCCAAGCCCTGCCTGCGCCGCTCAATAAGCTGATATTCGTGTTCCAGCTCATCCAGCAGTTTGACCGCTTTTTGTCTGGCACATCGAATCGAATCCATGATCTCATCTATCGTACAGATGATGTAGCATTTCCATTCTCGTCCTGCCAGCCATTTTTTAGCGAAAGGTTCATCCGATCCAGCAAGACAGCATACAGCAGCTTTGCATCGCTGGACATCTTTTCAAACAGGTCCACCTTGATGAGTGCTTTCGGCACACGGTAGAAACTGTATCGGTCTGCTTCCAGACCCCTGAAATACGGGTACTTCATGTAGATTCATCACCTCCCCTCTTGCTGGATTTGCACTATTATAAATAACAGTACATTCCTACGACGAGCATCTTTCGACACTCCGCCGCATTGTATCTGCTGTTATTTGAGCTTTGCCATTCTGCCCCAGCCCGTTCCTGCCCCATATTTCAGCGGCGTTTTCTCTGACAAGACACGCAGGATGCACATTCAGTATCAGAAGTATCTCTCTGGGATGGCTTATTCAATTTTCAAGGTTCATGTGAGAGGTTTTGTATTGTCCTCTCATCCTTAGAATCGGAGAAAGGTCATTTCGCAAGGTGTTTTTAAAAAAGTTTTTGAACTTTTTATGAACTTTCCGATTTGGATGGAGATTTTTTGTGTCCTCTCACTCCTAGAATCGGAGAAGGTCTATTTCGCAAGGTGTTTTAAAAAAATTCAAAAAATTTTTGAGCCGCCCAATTCAGAGTGTTTTCTGTGATTGGACGGCTCATCTTTTGATTATGTATAGGTTAGCAGCTGCACAATGCCTGGAAGTGCTTTTTCTGTATCTTATAAATTGCTGCGTTATAAATTCCGGTAAGATTCTGGCGAGTCATGCAAGGTGTTTTGCCGCCTCTGTGAAAGACAGACCATGGAACAGGTGGATGTGAACGACTTTTCTCTGCAAATCAGTCAAAGTAGAGAGCAATTCTTCCACGCTTTCCTCACTTATCATTCTTTCTAATGTACTGACTGCTTCATCAACTCCTTCCAGAACTGTTTCCTTATACTCCCGATTCTCACGGGATGGCATCCACTTTCCCTGAATGATCTCATAGTTCATGAAAATGCGATCCTCGCCTTCCAGAACCAGCCGGATGTGCCATTCGTATTCATCAAATTCCTCTTCCTCAATGTGATGCCCCGCACCTTCCAATGCATCATATTTATAATGTACGCAGTTACGAAGCGAGAAAACGGTCACTCTTTTATGCGCCCTGTAAATCACATAACCATTTTGGTAGACACTGATGCTTCCATGATTTTCCAGAATCTTCTCGGCTACCACCGACACGCCAGATTCCTCAAGAGTCTTCACGGTGGGAACACGCTGTTCCTTGTACAAAGGAAGTTTAACAAGCTTTTTCAGTTCCTTGAATGTCATCATAATGTCCACCTTTCTGCCTTTTGGCTGCGGGCGGTCTGAAACAAAAAATGCAGCAAAAGTTGTCCCAGACTTACCCGTTTTTTTTGAACGGGAAGTCTAAGACTTCTCCTACTGCATCGCTATTTCATGATTCACTTTTAAGGTGTGATGTTTAGTCTCTCATATATAGAATTGCTGGAAGGGCATTTCGCAAGGTGTTTTTGAAAAAAATTAAAAAACCGGAACAGGATGAGTTACTCACAGGCGCACTACTGCGCTGCATTCGCTCATTCTGTTCGGCCTATATCACATATTGCTACGGTATCGCTCTAAACAAACAGATATTATATTGTAGACCCAAAAGAACGTCTGATGGAGCTGGTCGGCTAACCAGGTGCCGCCTAAGATTCCACCTCTGCGCTTTCAGTGTCCGATGAAGCACTCTGCTTCAGGCTTCTTTCCGTTGGTTTTCTGCTGTGAAAAATTCGATACTCTTCACGGGAAGGCCGTGAATGCACTCCACCAGAGATTCAGCAGAAATATAATCTTCACAGCCACCACGCTTGATCTGAAGCATATTCTTTCCATCAACGACACTGCGATTTCCAATCCGCAGCCCCTTTGGGGTGCGGATTTCATGTTCTCCGTTGCTCATCTTCTCACGGCCTCCTTTGTGTTGGTTTAAGTTTCTTCTTTTCTTCTATTCAATTTCACCTTTTGAACTTCCGCTCTTTTTTCACCTTTTTCGGCTTGCATATTCACAATTTTTACGGTATAATAATTCAAAAGATGATAGAATATAGCATATATTATAAGCAAGTTATGTCGCCGTGTCAAGAGGATAATGTGAAAATTCGTTGCATCTTTTAGCTTGAATATTTACAAATTCCGTTGCACATTGTTACCGCACGATAACTACTCCATAGAAAGGTTGCAAACATGAAATTTGGAGAGAAAGTTCGCGATCTACGAAAGAAACATTCTTTAACACAGGACGAATTGGCACAATGTCTGGGTATCAACAAACGAACGATCATCGGATGGGAGCGGGATGGTCGCTACCCTCGCAGTGTTGAAATGCTCGAAAAGATGGCCGATATATTCCATGTACCTTTGACCTATTTACAGCCGGATCAGTCTTTATTTATCGAACGTGCCGCCGAAGCCTACGGAAAAAGGGCAAAATAGAAGCCCAGCATCTCGCATTTGAGCTTACTGAGCTATTTGCCAGCGGAGAATTGACCCCGCAGGATATGGACGGCATCATGTATGAAATGCACAAAGCCTATTTTAAATACCGAGAACAAAAGCGAGAAAAGGAACGAATAATGAACCTGTGAACCACTGTTCTATTCACTATGCCATCCCCGGAAGGAGATCACATTATGGATTCTGCGTTTATTCACCAAGCTGCCAACGAACTTGTCAAAAATGCCGGAACTCGCAACATCAAACAGATTGCGCGCAGTTGCAGCCTAGACATCAGTGAAACATCTCGCATTAAAGATATGTTGGGTTTACTTCGCTCTATTTTGATAAGCCACTGATTCTTATCAATCGCCAGCTGGACAAACAGACAAAGCAGATGGTGTGCGGCTATGCACTCGGACATTATCTGGAGCATCAGCTGCTTATGGACTTGCATACTCTGAACAAGTTTCTGACCATTAAGGACAAGCACATCCTTCTTTATGAGCATAACGCTTTCACATCCCATCTGATGCTGGACAGTGATGAAGTCTATCAAATGACGAAGCGCGGGTTAGACGCGGCGCAGATTTCCGCATCGAAACGGATTCACCTCAATTTGGTGCTGGTGAAACTGCTGGAACTGCATCATTTGGGTTATGATCTGCGGCATTACCATGAGCAGCACCATGCGTTTATCGAGCATTTCAAGCTGCCAAGATATTTCCGGTTTGATGCTGCGTAAAGATTATCTTCACTGAAAAAGCCCACAGTAGGCAAGTTCGTACTTGTCCACTGTGGGCTTTGCTGTTATTTCAGTTTTGCAAGGATTTCTTCCGCGCTCATTCCGTCTGCCAGGAGTTTTTTCAGGACAGCCTCAGCTTCTGCCTTCTTTGCTTCCTCGGCGGCTTTCTGATCTTCTTTCGCTTTCTTTGCTTCGAGCTTGCTTACTTCTTTCTCAGCGGACTTCAAAGCTGCACGTTTAGTTTTCAACTCTGCTTTCAGAGAATCAATATTCGCAGTGATAGACGCAATTTCTGTGTTGAGAGATTCGATGGTAGACTGCTTTTCTGCAATCTGGGATGCAAAGTCGTTGACCATTTTGGGCTTGTTTTTGCTGCCTTTGGTTCTGGGCATAAGCTGTCAGCCTCTTTTCTTTTATAGTGATTCCAGTATAGCACAATTCAAAAATAAGGACAACCCTTTCTCAAATAAGCAAGGTTACCGATGAGTAATATTTACGTTATGGCGTTTTTCTCTAATCTTTAGCATGAACGGTATAATAGCCGGACATACCCTCATTAAAATTGCTCTAATCTTATTCGATCTTGTTGTTGGGACCTTTAATGCCACCAAAGCTCTCCGTTTTTGTGACATTCAAACATTTTCGATAGAATTCCGGATACTCATTCTTAACTTTCGCTAGTACCATTGCATCATAGAAATCTGAGTGGGTGCGCCAATCTGCAAATTCCCATGCAGTCTGAACTCTATCTGTATGTATTTGTAAATTCTCTTTTATAATGTCTAATGCTTTCAGTCCACACTCACATTTTTTATTGAAAACTTAGTCATTGCACTCGTAGGATTATCTCGACGATAAAAATATGTTTTCAACTTTCCTGCAAGGATTCGATTTGATTTTTGAAAAGCTGCAACATTAAAATTGAATCCTTCTCCAATAAACACTTCAGGTATGAATCTTGTTGTTTTCAATACTTCCCGTTTGAACATTTTACAGTAGCATCCTATCGGCACCTTATAACATAAGATCGCTTCTACTGCATCTTCACCAGTCCATATTCTTACATCATCTGCATCCATCTGCTTATTGTCAAAGCTTCCAAACATATGTGTTGTCAATGCAATGTCTGCATCGTAAGCAACCCCTAATGCCAGCATATAGCTCACATATTCTGGCATTATATAATCATCTCCGTCCACAAAACATATCCACTGCCCCGTTGCTACATCAAGTCCTGTATTTTCTTGCTGAACTCACTCCTTGATTTTGTTTGTGGATAACTTTAACCCGTGCATCTTTCTCCGCATAAGAATCACATATTTTCCAGATTCATCCGTTGACCCATCATCGACAAGAATGATTTCCAAAAATGGATATTCCTGTTCACATATTGACTCAATACACTTACTCAAAAAAGACGATACATTATATACAGGCACAATAACAGTTACTTTGTCTGTAACATTTATCAACTTCTGTTCTATAAATTCACTTGTTTCTTTTGGCAACATATCTCATTCCCCTTTACATTTCTGGATATTATCCTCTGAATTCTCAAGTCTTCAATTTTATGAGATCAAAAGATTATATCTAGGAATTCGCCCTATGTTGCGATCTACATCTTTAACCCAAAACAGCATTGGGCTATCGAGGTTTATGACACTTACGTTTACTTCATAACATAACTTATTCCATAATTTGTCATACCCCCCCATTATTTTTGCTTTAATCAAAAGCATCTTTACTAATTGCTTTGCGCTTTGTTTTGGATACAGCTTTCTTACAATAGCATTAAAATTCTTTCCGTTTTTTATTTCACCAAAAAAGATTTCTCTTGTGTTTGGTTTAATAGATGGATGCCTGAGCTGATGATTATGTTCTATTGCTCGATTCAATTCAACATCCATAAGTTCTAACTCAGACTGTTCTAATAGTTCTTTCCCCTTTTGGGTCTGATTTAGAATCAGAGAAATTCCTTTCCTTTGTTCTTGGATATCAAGATTACTCCCCCAAGAATCGCCAAGCGTAATATCAGAGACACGCATGATATTAGCATACTGGCAATGATAACAATTCTCTGTGTAAGATATTGAATTCAAAAAGATATAGAGTATTTATCTAATACACCTTTCTGCACAATATAACTTGTACCTTCTCTTACAGCAAAGTTGTTTTTGTTACGGAATTGAATATCCGACAATTTTGGGGTATCAATGTCATACTGTGCCAAAAACATATCCAAGACTTAGGTGATGGCGAGCCATGACAAATCAAATCAACCGTATATAAACTATTGTCAAGTTTTTCTCCAACATAGCATTTAACTGCTTCTACTTGGCAAGGCAAACCTACAAATAGAACCTTTCTCCCAGCAATCAAGTATTCCTTTATCTTCTTATAAATTCCACTCGGATTACTCTTAACATACTTTGAGCCTTTGAATTTTTCAACTTCTTTTTCTGATTCGGCAAACATAAAGCCAAATGTTCCCTTTTCAAAAGCACAACTACACACAATACCGCCTGTTCTGACAAAGGCACGTTCTATCGCTTGCGCTACTCCTCCAGAAGATGAACTCGACCGCACTAAAGTATCTCTTGCCCATCCCTGTTTCCACATGATCGGTTGAGTAAACTTTACATTTCTATTGTTCTGACACACTTTTCTGCACAGGTCACAATTCACACATTGTTCCTCATTTATTATCGCATTGTATGAATCCAATTCATCAACAATCTTAATTGCATTTTTGGGACAACTATCCACACAGGCCATGCAACCAGTACAATTATCTTTGGTGCATACTGTTTTCACTTTGTATTCACCCCTTTCTTGCTTTGTTTCAAGACATCCTCTATTACGGTATCAATAAAGTTATTCGCCTTATTTCTTTCTCCGTTCAATATTTCATCGACTTGCTTAAAATCCACTGCTCGATTCACAACATCAAAATCCTCATAATTATCAATATGTCTTTGTGTTGTGTTTGTCTGCCTCAAAATACTCTCAAGCCGTCCGCCGAATTCTTTGGGATAAACACAAATAGGTTCCGTATGCAAATTCAAAGAAAAAGCCGTTGCATGAAAAGAATCAGTTAATACAAATTTTGCATTATCAATCAAACTGATAAAATCAAATACTTCTGGCACGAGCATACTTTTTCCAGGACGATAGAACTGATCATACCGTGTGCAAAAACGTACCAATTTTAATCCTGTCCGTTTGGAAAGTTCAACTGCATATCGGTCAAACTCTTTGCTCCGATTCAAATTATAGATAAGTATATAATCATCTTTAATTTTTCTAGGTGTCTCATATTTACGCCAAAAATCTCCAGAGACACACAATGTCGGATCAACAAGATGTACACTGTTTTTAATGTTGTATTGTTCATCTAAAATGACTTTCGCTTCGCTTTCTCGAACCGAAATCCTATTATATTGTTCAAGATAAGGCTTGGTTTTATTGATTTCCTCTGTTGATAATTTGCTTTGCCCAAAGCTTGCTGAAAAGGCAAACTTATACTTATCATTCGTCACAAAGCTTAAATATAGACATGGCAAAATCCCATTATTCCATTTTGAATTCCATACTTGGTCGCTTCCAGTACAATACGCATCTGCATCCAAGGGATAACTTTCAAGTCATCCTCCGTTGTATATGTGTTTTCACTCAAATCAAGATACTTTTTCGCAAAAGACTGAAATACGTTTTTCCATCTGAGAATCGTCGGGATAATCGCAAGTGCTTTAATTGGATTCCCACCACTCCATTTTTTACTAGATTTTCATACCGAACATCTTCTCTTACATAGTCTATGATCGTAACATCACAGCCATGCTGCTTTAATATTTCCTGAGTTGCCAAAGCTTGTAATACTGAACCATAGTTCTGCACCGCATGAAGCGTTATGACATCAATTTTTATTTTCTTTTCCATATACCAAATACCAATCTCCCAAATACTGTTTTACTCTATCATAACAATTTATATATTTAAGTAACTTCACTCCATCACATGGATTCTTGCTCAAATAAAACGCTTTCCTGCACTCAATCCATTTTTTTGACATATCAAGTATATCAATCTTTTCCTGTGAGCAATCATTATCTTCTACAAAGTCATGCAAATCGTCTACTACTCGCCTTGCATAATCCATGGATTCCAGCTTTTTCTTATATGTGCGGTTTCGATTACTTTCTTTAGTAAAGGTACTGTCTGTATGCTTCCGCCATTGGATCAGGCTCATATTATATGAATACAACGAATCCGAGAACATTCCCATCCGCCAAAACAGTGCGTCATGCGGAAAATCTACCTGCCAATGTTTTTTACTTATTTCGACAAACTCTCTTCTTATACAATATGTGCAGCCAGGATAACGAATATTAAACACCTTATTCGACAACGGCTGTTTATAAGTTTTCCAT
>ENA-OQDF01000018-OQDF01000018.1-human-gut-metagenome-genome-assembly--contig:-NODE-18-length-45675-cov-9.502657_pt1 | contig 45675 bp, 59 predicted proteins | sample MGYA00242769_ERZ504597 | MGnify/ENA primary metagenome ERZ504597 (study PRJEB26092, sample SAMD00036305) | human gut metagenome | host: Homo sapiens | study: EMG produced TPA metagenomics assembly of...
TGTTCAGGTCGCCGATCGTAAGGTCTGCCTGCAGTTCATCAAAATCATCAAGTTTTATCTTTTCCTGTGTGGAAATTGCCGTCTTCCTTCTTCGCAGAACCGCTCATCGCATTCAGATCATACGTTTCCGCGTATGCTTTCCGCCGCTTGCCCATCCGCTGAACATCAGCACTGCACCGGCAATACAGCAGGCACATCCTGTCAGTAATGCTGTTTTTGTCCATTTTTCATGATCTGCTTCCTCCTTTTTCGTTACCTTACGTGTACACCACACGAACAGCCGTCCCATCCATTTTGCAAAGTATACGCCGAACACCGCGCACAGAATACTGATTCCCAGCATGAAACGCCCATTCCGGTAATAAAGCAGAATCCGCCGAAGGAAACCGAGACTGCCAGAATGCCGCGCAGCAGCATCTTAATTCCGGCGGCCACGCGACAACTGCAATCAGAAAGACGCTCATATCAAGCAGTGCCGCACAGAGGGCCGCGCAGAGCAGAACGATGAGAATGCTGATCAGAATCGGGGCTCCGACCGGGGCTGCAAACAGGGCGAGAATCGCGATCCAGACGACGTTGGCGCCTGTCGTTTTTTTCTTCTCTTTCTGTTTTTCTTCCTTTTCCATTGCCTCGCGTTCATCTACTTTTTTGTCCAGAAGATTCCGCATCAGCTCGGCGGCTGCCTGTTTCGGTGTTCCGAGTTCTTTGATCACGGCCTGCTCATTTTCCGGACCGGCATCTGCAAAATACTCGGTGAAGTATTCCATCGCATCTTCATAGTCGCTCTGCGGAAGCTTCCTCAGATACTTTTCCAATTGTTTCAGATATTCCCCACTCGTCATTCTTTTTTCCTCCACTCGATGATGTTGTCAATGGTGTCACGATAGGACTTCCATTCGCCCTGCAGGTACGCCATCTGTGTTTTTCCTGCTTCTGTGATCGAATAATACTTCCGTTTTCTGCCCTGGTACTCTGCGGAATACGTCGTCACGTAGCCCGCCTTTTCCAGTTTTTTCAGGATCGGGTACAGTGTCGACTCTTTGATGTCTGCAACCAGTTTGATCGTCTGGCTGATTTCATATCCATAAGAATCTTCCCGATTCACAATCGACAGGATCATAAATTCGATCAGCAGTGCTGATACCGGAAAATACATAAAAAACCACCTCCGTTAGTTTCTGATATGTAAAATATTTATATATATAAATTTATACATATCATAAGACTATGGAGGCGGTTTGTCAAGGGGAATATATAAAATTTTTACATATTTGCTGTCATGTCATCATCTGTGTTTATTTCAGGGCTTTTCCGGAACCGAATGCGTCGCCGACTTTGTCGCCCATGGCGAGATAGGTGTTGTTGACCGGGTCGAAGGCGATTGGTTTCAGTTTTTTCGGGTCGATCTTTCCGTCGGTCAGAACGCTCTCTCTGCGCAGACGTTCACGATCTCGCCGACCAGAATGCCGTTGTCAAAGCTTTTCACTTTGCACTCCAGTGCCATCGGAAGCTCGTCGATCAGCGGCGCGTTGACGAATTCGCTCTTCGTTGCATGGAAACCGGCGCGTGCAAATTTATCCGGAACTTTTCTGCCGGACTCGATGCCGACGTAATCGCAGCCAACAACAGTATCCTCGGTTGCCATGCTGACGGTGAAGGCACCGGTTGCGGCAAGGTTGTCTGTTGTCTTGTGGTCGCCCATGCTGATGGAGATCTCATTGAAATCTGTGACTACACCCCATGCAGCATTCATGCATCCGGGTTGCCATCTTTGTCATATGTTGCAATAATCAGAACCGGAAGTGGATACATGTTTGGTTTTGCTCCAAAATTTACTCTGCTCATGGTTGTTCCTCCTGTTTTGCTTGATTTTCTTTATTATAACGCTTACAGCAAACTTTAACACAAGAGATTTTCTCTGCAAATTTTCTTAATCGTTTAATTTTCTCGTCATATCATGCCATTCCTCGCCGCCCCAGGTGGATGCGGAGATTCCCTCGTCGCGGAAATTCATCTTTTTGTACATCTCCACCTTATCCTGCAGGCAGGTCAGAATGAGCTGTTTTCTTCCGTTTTTCTGTTCCCGGCGGCTGTACTCTTCCATCAGCGCGCGGGCGATTCCCTGGCCGCGGTATTCCGGCAGGACACTGAGACCCAGCAGCATGACGTTTTCTCCCTTCGGGTCGTACAGACTGATTTCATCGAAAAAGGCATCACGGAATTTTGTCTCGTTTGTTGCAAGTCCGTTCAGCGTTCCGGCGATTTTTCCGGTTTCTTTGTCTACTGCCGCCAGAAACAGCTCCGGCGCGTACTGCACCCGCTCGCGCATGCTCTTTTCGGAGCACGCCTCATTCGGCGGAAAGCACGCCAGCTCAATGGCAACGCCCTGTTCCATTTCGTCCTGGCGGATGGTTCGAAGTTCATATCGTTCCATTTTATGGTATTCCTCCATTGCCCGCTCAAAAAACTGCAGAAAACCGTCTTCCACGGCAAGCTGATCGAGCGCGGCTTCTTGCTCATTCAGATCGTAATAATATTTTCCGGTCCGCAGATCGATCGACAGACGGTCGAGCGGAAAGCCTTTTTTGCTCATCGGATGGGGTGTGCTGACCATGCGGAAAGGAGCGCTCTCCATTGACGGGTCCATCGCGTCATAGCGGTGGTCCGCATCAAGAATCAGCGAAACTGCGTTTTTGTAGCGTCCCGTCAGGCCGCCGTACTTTTCTGCAAGGGCGGCGTAATGCACGGTCATTTCTTCATCGGACAGATACTTTCCGTTCACGGTCCGCACATGGACGCCGGGCTGGTCGTCCTCTGCCACGTTGTCAAAATACAGACCGGAATCACAGGAGAACACCGGCATATGAAGCGCGTTGAAATACGCCTCCACCTTTTTCCTGGCATTTTCCAGCGGCGTTTTTCCATCCTCGATAATCTCTGGCTGCTTAACACCGCCAAGATCTTTCAGCCCGATCAGCTCAATTCCAAGACCGGCAAGGCGGTGACGCATCGCGTCGAGTTTTGCCGGGTTGCCGGTTCCGTACAGTAACTTCATTTCTGCCCCCTTCTATGCCTCGATGCCGAACTCTTCCGGGCGGAAGCGCGGGCAGACATTTTCCGACGATGTGATGACGGATGCAGCAAGACGCGTACCGATTTCAACTGCCTTGCCAATCGTTTTTCCATAGGTCAGACCGGCGGAAACACCTGCGCAGAACGCATCACCGGCTCCTGTTGTATCTTTTACCTGTACTTTCTGCGCCGGGCAGAAGCCGCTCTCTCCGTCTGCTTCCGCATAAACCGCTCCGTCGCCGCCCATTGTTACGACCATGGCCGGAACATTTGCCGCTTTCAGACGCTCGGCGAGAATCTTTTCCATCTCGGCCGGTGTTTTTTCGCTGTAATCATCGGAGAAGAGAACGCCTGCCTCGAGCTGGTTGCAGATCAGGCAGTCAAATTTCTGCAGAAGATCTCTTCTGCTGACTGCGATGTTCATGTTGCTGACAACGCCGTACAGTTTTTTATCGTATTTTTCACAGAGCTGTACCAGCTTTTTGATGATCTCTTTGTCCATATCGATCTCTGCCACAATGGAATCGCAGTTTTCGATAATTTCATCTCCGTTTTCTTCCAGAATATCGAGAATCGGCATCAGGTTCGGGCGCTGGGAAATGGAGCCCGCCAGGTCACCGTTGTGATCGAAGACAGCAAGCCATGTTCCATGCCGTTCGGGATTTCTTTCATGTATTCGGTATTGACTTTGTGGCGCTGCAGTTTGCGCACAACATCCTCGCCGAGTGCGGTATTATCCGCGATTCCAAGGAAGGTCGGGCGCAGTTCCAGGTTTGCGATATCCTCCACCACGTTTCGGCTCACACCGCCGTGGATGTATTCGACATGGCCGGCGTTTCTGCCGTCCGGGACGTAGATGTCCTCTGGAAAACCTTTGATATCCACAAAAACTGCTCCTAATACTACGATTCCATTTTTATTTACTGCCATGTTTCTTTTTTCCTCTCCTGTTTTTTCATTCCTTCTTTTTTCAGACAAGCCTCTTCGTCTGTTTCACGAAATTTCTGTCTTCTCAGCATCCAAATAATGTAAGGCACTTTTACATTGCTGCTCTCTGCTACTGTCTCGACAGTTGAGACAGTGAAGAACGCTCAACTCCTACACAATCCATCCGCTCTGACCTCTGATTGGCCATACACTCGCAGGGAGTTGAGTTGCCGGATTTCACCGTCTCGACCTGGAAGCTGGTCCTTATTTCTTTGTTTTGACATCAAGACTACCGTCTCAACGGTACTTTCGTTGTTCCAACAAAGTTCCTGTATTTCCCTGTCTCCAAAATACACCGGGAAGCGGAACTTTATGTGCTTCAGGAATCTGCCATCCGGCTGCTCCTGCTCATAAATGTCCACCTGTTCTACAAAGCTGTTAAGAAATTCTTTCTTCTCCAGGTCGGTGAACTTATCATATAGTTTATCAAAATATAAAAGAAATTGATAGACGTTTTCTTCTGATATTTTCTGTTGCTGAATATTCAGCAGGCGATTCTTGACTTCTTCTATACTGTTCTCCACGCCTTCAATCTCATCATACAAACGGTATAACCTTGTCTCCATATCCTGATATTTCTTCTCATAAAATTTATCCATGATATCCAGACTATCCATCTGCTGTCCGAGTCTTGCTTTTGCTCCTGTCAGCTGCTTATGCTGCTTTTCTAATCCTTCAATCTCTTTTTCTATTTCTTCTGTATCTATTCTTGAACCGATTTTATTCAGAATTGCTTCTTCGAATTTAGGATTCTTCACCAGCTTCCGAATAACTTCTTCCACTGCATTATTAATCTTCTCCTCGCTCCATTGTTTACGATATCCACATTTATGACCGTCTACCAGGCGACGATGTTTGCAGGCATAATAGAAATAATCCTTATATAAGGTTCCGTCTTCTTTTTCTTTCGGTTCACGTTTCCATACATACCGCTTCCACATAACGGACATCTCAATATTCCGGATAAAATATGCTCATGATCGAGGCTATGTGTCTTTTCATATTTTACACCTGTTTTTTCCCGTTTTTGATGTGCCAGCTCCCAGTCTGTTTCCGAAATGATTCCTTCATGGATACCATCGTGTAGCATATAATTTTCCTGCTTTACAATACGGTATTCATTTCTTGTACCAGATACTTCTCATTCTTCCTTCGTCCATAAGCCAGCTTTCCACAGTATACCGGATTATCCAGAACGCCTTTTATAAATGAAGCGGCAAATGCGTCCAGTGTATTATTCTGTCGTTTTTTCTTTTTATATCCATGCTGGTTCAGCCATGCAGCAATCGCAGAAATTCCCATATTTGTATGAATAAATTTATCATAGATCAGACGAATAATCTCTGCTTCGTCCTCTGCGATCTGCAATTCTCCATTTACCAATTCATAGCCATATGGAGCAAACCCGCCGTTCCATTTTCCTTCCCTTGCTTTCTGCTTACGTCCTTCCATTGTCTGAACAAGGATATTCTCCCGTTCAATCTCTGCCACCGCAGACAGAACAGAAATCATCAGCTTTCCACTATCTTTTGAGCTGTCAATCCCATCTTCAACACAGATCAGATTCACTCCAAAATCCTGCATCCTCTGCAAAGAGTTTAATACATCTGCCGCATTACGACCGAATCTGGAAAGCTTGAACACCAGTACAAACTGTACCTCATCTGTTCCATTCTCAATATTATCTAACATTCTCTGAAATTCCGGTCTGCCCTCTACGCTCTTTCCAGACTTACCTTCATCGGAATACTCATTTACGATTTCCATATTCTGAAATTCTGCATATCTCTTGAGTTTTTCTTTCTGAGCATCCAGACTGTAGCCATCCACCTGCATGGTTGTGGATACTCTGGTATATATATCGCATTTAATCTTTTTATTCTTCATAATCTTCCTCGCAGTATAACTCCGTTTTATTGTCCCAACTTTATTTTAGTACTTGTTCCAACTATTTTCAATACTTATTTTCTTATTGACTCATTTCTTTGTCAATCCTATAATTAATACAAAAAAATCCCCTAAGACAATAGGTATTTCACTATCTCTTAGAGGATTTTTCTTTACTTTAAATGGTATCTGGTAATATTTTTCCAGTTTTCCTTTTTCATACTGATTCCCACTCTGTGGCAATGAAGTTTTTTATGAAGCGGTGTATCCGCAATAGCATCTACCGTTCTGTATGTGAACAGTCGTTCTCCATGTGCACATACGTTTCTATACTTCGTGAGACCGATAGAAACTGCTCCATCTGATGCTGATTCAAAGGTTCAAAGTTTTTTGATACTTTTGATTTTAAGGATTGAGGAAATACTCGGAACATTTTTGATAAATTTCCAAACGTAAGTACATTCGCCAAAACCCATAATGGAATTTCACCATATGTCTTGCGATAATAATTGATATATGTGTAATCTGTGGTCGTTGTTGCCCGTTTCAAGGTCGCTATCAGCTTTACGATTGTTGCATGATTTCTTTTTGTATTATTATAATTATTAGCATCCAGGTACTGCTTCTGCTCTGCTCCATACATTTCAGTAAAATAGTATGACATCAAAGAACGCATCTGTCGCTCAATCTGCAGTAAATATTTAAAGAACAACTCTCTAAGCTCTGCATCAAACTTATACAGACTGACTATTTCTTCAAAACTTGTTCCTGCTTTATATTTCTTTGTATTCGATATTCTAAAAAGATGTTTATATCCTCCCATAAGAGGAAAATATCCTATTTGGCGTAACATCTCTTCTGCATATTCTCTGTCGTTTATTTTTATTCCCTTTTCGTCACTGATCCAGGAAACCTGATCACTAAAAGAAGAGAATTTTTTCGGTGTCTGCATATCATTTCTCCTTAAAACAAAAGAGGGAGAGACCCGCAGGCTCTCCCCCGCCTGTAGGCTTCGCAAGTTTCTACAGAACGATCACTGAGCTTAGTATACGTCATTTTAAATGTCCTGTCAATACGCCAAAACATTCTTAGCCATACCCGCTCAGAAGTATTCTATGCTGTTTTTTCTTCTTTATTCTGTTTTTCTTCCTCCAACTCCCGGAGGACTTCATCGCCGTACTTATCAAGCATCCGTACCAGAAAATCAATGCACCGCTCAAATTCAATATTCTGTTGCATAAGCTCCTCCCGTCATTGTTTTGATCTGAGCTTATTTTACAGAACCTGCCGGAAAACCACATTGAATAGAAATTGATTGTAAATTGACACAATCAATTTAAAAATATCCGCATTTTCTTGAATCGAATATATGTTCGTATTATGATAGATATACTTAATCTTAACTACGAAAGGGGAATTTCTATTGAATCGATGCGATTTTTCTTCTATTAGCACTTGCTTAAAAAATCATATCAGCGAAAGTAATCAAATGAGTCAGCCTGATTTTTTATACGAATTATTTGAAGATTTTATGGATGATCCGGCAAATCAGGATTTTTCTATGGATAATGGTCTGGTTTGTCGTTGGCTGACCGGTCAAGCAAAGATCAGTCCCAAAATATCTGCCTACTATTCCAAACCCAGTAATCAGAAAAAACTGGCAGAAACCATTCACCAGAATCTGCTTCCATTGATGTCTGACTGCAATATGGCTATGCAGGATATATACACATTATTTATACAAGATGACACCATCTCCGATGCCAAAAAGAAAAATCTGGCTTCTCTGTACAAACCAGCCAGCTCACGTCTGCTTTTTCTTGCAAAGCTGATTTCTTTTGGCATGGAGCGACAATTTATCAAACGTGATACTAAAAATCAAAAATTAATTGCCGGAGGTGCCCTGTCACCCATTGTGCTGGATTATATTATGGACAGTGAGGTTCCGAAACCATGCCGTCATTTTATCGGAAGAGATAAAGAACTAGAAGAATTATATACCATGCTTGAGGAAAACCGTCATGTTTTTCTTTGCGGAATTTCCGGTATTGGTAAAAGCGAACTTGCCAAAGCCTACGCAAAACATTACAAAAAGTATTACACTAACATTCTATATGTAGAATATACAGGTGATCTTCATCAGGACATTACTGACATGGATTTTATTGATGATCCACCAGAAATCAACGAACAGGAACGGTTTCAAAGACATAACCGTTTTCTGCGTTCCCTGAAATCCGATACTCTGCTTATCATAGATAATTTTAATGTCACAGCTACACAGGACAGTTTTCTGTCAGTAGTATTAAAATACCGCTGTCAGATTTTATTTACGACCAGAAGTAATCTGAATGAATACTGTACTTTTCAATTAAAAGAAATAAAGGATATAAACATTCTTTTCCAACTGACATCTGCATTTTATTCAGAAGCAGACAAGTATCGTTCGACCGTCGAAAAAATCATAGAGACCGTACACTATCATACTTTGCTGTAGAACTGGCTGCAAAACTTTTGGAAAATGGAATTTCAACTCCAGGTCAGTTATTAGCAAGACTTCAGGAAGAAAGAGCATCTCTCGATAATGAAGATAAAATTAAGATAATCAAGGATGGTCAAAGCAGTAAAGCCACTTATTATAGTCATATCCATACTCTATTTTCACTATATGCTTTATCCCGAAAACAGCAGGATATCATGTGCAATTTGTGTTTTCTTCCTTACACTGGTATTTCTGCCCGCATATTCGCCAAATGGCTGGAACTGCCTACCTTAAATGAAATTAACGACTTGATTGAAACTGGTTTTGTGCAGACAACTACACGTCACACAATCTCCCTGCATCCTATGATTAAGGAAATTGCCCTTTCAGAGACAAAACCATCTGTAAGTAGCTGTCACATATTACTGGATTCTTTACAGAAAATATGTTTAATGCATGGAATTGAAGTCGATTATTACAAGAAGCTGTTTCAGACAGCAGGAAACATCATAGAATTGATTGAAAAAGATGATATACCAAAATATCTACTTTTTCTGGAAAATGTTTTTCCATATATGGATAATTATAATTACCAGAAAGGTATGAAAGAAATCATTCAGGAATTAAAAAATTTTTTGAAGCCTAAAGACATTGGCACCGATTCTGACCGGGCGTTATTACTGGATTTTCAGGCAACCCTTGAAACCAAACCTGAAAAAGCAATAAAACTGGAAGAAGATGCACTTGCCCAGATAGAAAATATCACTGCCGACAATGCTCGCCTTGTTTCCAACCTTCATGCCAATCTCGGTGGACTTTACCGCATGAACGGTCATCCCGATCTTGCAAGAGAACACATGGAAAAAAGTATCTCACTGCTTGACCAATTTAACTTGCTTCATATAAATGACAGCATACCTCAGATTGCCAATTATGCAATGTTCCTGACAGAACAGCAGGAACCCGAAAGAGGCATCTCTGAATTGCAAAAATTATCCGGCATCATCAAGGAATACCATTCCGATGATTGTCTGGATTATGCCAAAGTGCAGGAAACCCTTGGAACCATTTATCTGATGACTGCCAATCTTCCGCAAGCCAAAACACATTTTAAAAGAGCTTTCAAAATATATGAAAAGATCTGGGCTGATGAACCAGAAATGATTGAAGCAAAATATCAGGAAATTCAGGAGTTATATCCACAGATTGGATTTTGCATTGGAAAAAATCTATCCGGTCTTTTAACAAAATAAGCATACTTTACGGCGGGCAACTTGCCCGCCGTTATATTCAACTATTCGTCAAATAAATATATGCATCTTCCAAAGTGATATCATTATTCAGGACACAATTCTCATTTGGCTTTCCTTTGCTTAATACTTTCATATGAATTCCATTTTCTACATACTGCTTAGATGATATAGAATAATTGGCTTCTAACAAACGGGCTTCTTCTGCATTTTGTACCGTACAATTCCAAACACAGCCCTTTGCATTTTCCAGCAATCCACTCACGCTTCCGGAATATAAAAAACTTCCTTTTTTCATAATGGCAAGCTGTGTACAGGTTGCTGCTAAATCTTCTACTACATGAGTGGAAAACAGCACAGTTCTATCCTTTGAAAAATCAACCAGAAGATTGCGGATCCTAATCCTTTCTTCCGGATCTAACCCGGTGGTAGGTTCATCAATAATCAAAAATCCGGATTATTAAGAAGTGCCTGTATGAGTCCGACACGTCTCTTCATACCACCAGATAATTGCCGCATTTTTTATTCTGATGCTCTGTAAGAGAAGTCTTTTCCAGATAATAGGTAATTCTTTGTTCGAGGTCATTTCTGGATACTCCTGACAGTCCCCCCATATATACAAGGCATTCTTTCACCGTAAGATTCGGATATAAGTCGATTTCCTGTGGAAGATAACCAATCTTTTTCTGTATTTTTTCATAATTTCCCTCGTTATACAGAATTCCATCAATCGAAACCACTCCTTCCGTTTGTTTTAAAACGGTTGTAAGAACCCTCATCAGCGTGGTTTTTCCCGCACCATTCTCTCCCAAAAGTCCGTAAATTCCCTTGGGTATTTCAAGAGATGCCTTATTTACTGCAACTACACCATTTTTAAATCTAACTGTTAAATCATTTATTCTAATACTCATAATCTATCCTCTTTTCTTTAAAGCCATTGGTAATACTGCAAATAAAAACAGCCCCGTTATAAAAGACACAAGCGTTCCATAAATCCAACTCTCGGACATTAATTGAGTAGGTTCACAAAAGCTGAAAGAAAACAATCCCAGATTTCCGAAAAATGAACTTCCCGCTTTTGATATAAGTCCAATGACAATTCCAAATAAACATCCTATACCTGCCCACATATTTCCAAGCAATGTACACAAAATCACAGAGCATATACTCCAAAGCCAGATAGTTCCAAACATTGCAATGAAATATAAAAGAAATATCTGAATACCTGAAATGCCTTCGTTTACACTGCCCGGTTTTTGCCAGAAAAATAAAACATATCCAACACAGGAAAGTATTAATAAATATAATATTTGAACGCACACTCTCTGTGATATTACTTTTAACTGCTTTTTTTGATCATACAAATGAAATACATCGGCACGCTTACTTTTTACTTCCATCAAATATGTGTCACTACAAAAAATAATTGTTAAAAATGCTATTGGAGACTGAATTGCTGAACCGATTTCTTCATAGTATATAATCGGATGAATAACACACAATATCAGTATAAAGGCACATGAATAAAAATCTTATATAACGACAGGCAGTTTTTGAGTTCCGTTTTCAATGAACCCTCCTCCTTTTCCAGATTGTAACAGAAATACATACTAATATAACAGATGCGATCACAAGCATAATCTGATTTATATTTGACATTTTGGCTGCATGTGTTTCAAAAAACCTGCCAGGAAATCGCACCATAATAGAGAACGGTCTCATATAATAAATATCATTCTTCTCGGTCAGCATATTTGAATATATAATGTGTAAAAACAAAACTGGTGCTGCCGGAAGCGGATTTTTAAATATTAATGCTGTAATTGTATAGACACAACATATCATCAAAAGATTCGGCACAATATAGATCAGAGAATTCACGCAAAAATCAATTGGTGTTACTGGAAAGCCCGATTCTAAAGACGTTTTCAAACACAGCATAAAGAATATAACATTCAAAATCACTAATACTCCCAGCATACTAATGAATCCGCTTATTACTTTCCCACATATATATTGGATTGCCGTAACAGGCTTTGTATGTAATAATTCATAGGTACTTTTTCGTGTATCCTGAATAAATAAAAATGATAGCAAGACTGTTGCAAAAAAGGCCATATGCAATCCTGCAAAATCCGTGAACTTTTTGGCAAAGTACCAGGAAAAAGAATGTTCGGATAATTTCCGCTCGATATAATGATTGATTTCTTCTGCTGTCCCCTTATGAATTTCAAGGTCCTCATAAGCATATATTGCATTATAATAGCCATATTGGGATTCCAAAAACTCAGAAGCAGTCTTTACATCCATATTCTGAATTTCTTTCATTACATGATCCGCTTCCTGCCTGCTAAATCCAAAACCATTTTGGGAGGTGTCCATTAACGTCTCTTTGATCGTATCTTCCCACTCCCTTCTTCTTTCTTTATCATCAGATGTGGGAATGTACCCATCCATGACATCGGCATCTTCCAATTCTACATCATTTTGTGTGACCTGTTCATTCTGTTTGATATAATGAATTTGCAAATACGGTGACAGACATTGATACATACTGGCAACTATAATAATCAAGCCAATCCACAAAACAGGGTTCTTTAAATAATCAAGTATACTTCTTTTTATGATTGTTTTCATTGTATCTCTTCCTTTCTTTATTTCTTTAACAACATCATACAAATCAATTCTCAATAAATTCACAACAAAAAAGACTAAAACCACTTTATTTGTGATTTCAGCCTTATAAAGTATTTTTATTCAGCTTTGAAAAGAGCTTCTACATGAGCACCGCCTTGTCTGGCATTATATATTTTCAAATTTCCTCCATGCTTTTCACAGAAAATACGAGAAATATACATACCAAGGCCAAAATGCTTTAAATCATCTTGTGGATTCTTATGATAAAATGGTTCTGTTACTTTTTCCTCAGTATCCACAATCCTATTCCATCATCTTCAACAGAAATTATAAGAAAACCATCCTTTTTCTTTATCTGCAAAGCAATACTTTTTTGTGCATATCGAACCGCATTTTCCAGTAAGTTGTCTGTCACTTCCATGACAAGTTCCTCATCCACTTTCACAATGTTTTGTTCCTGCACTCTTTCTACCTTACATAATTTACTTTCCTTCTTGGACAGCATGGCAGCTTCTGCCTCAATCTTTTTTGCCAGTTCCGATAATTCTATCTCTGAGCATTGCAGTTCCCTCTGTTCTAAATGGGACATTTTTCTCATGTTTTCCGTGAAATGCTCTATACGGTCAATCTGATACATGCCTGTTTGTAAGATATCAATAACATCCTCTGTTTTTATACTCTCAGCAGAAACAAACTCTAAGAGCATTTCCTGATACCCACGCAATATGGAAAGTGGAGAACGTATATCATGTGCAATTGCATTCCGCAAAGCCTTCTCGTCATCAATCATTCGCCACATCTTTCTGTTGTTATCTGCTAAATCACTTCGCATCATTTCAAATTCTTTACACAAAGTTCCCATCTCATCTTTATTTTCATAGGACACATGAAAATCCAGTTCATTATCTGCAATCATTTGTGAGGCATCTTTTAGTTCCTGTAGAGGTGTCTTTAACTTATTTTTATAAAAAAAGAATACCGCAACAACACTCCCAACAATCGAAAAATCAGTACCGAATATGTTTCCATAAAGTCACACATTTCCGAAAGATGATGGTCCAAACGATTCATCTGTGATTGATTAGGTTTTGATATCTCAATCTCGTATTTCTTTCCATATTGCTGAAACACGTCCGTATAATCTGCATAATCAATATATTTTTCCCATATTTTATTCTGCATATTTCTTGCAAAATGAACTGTAAATCCAGATAACAGAAATGCTGCCGTTAAGCTGATCACAAAATAAAGCAGAATTGTTTTTTTCAGTGACAAGTTTCTTATTTTTTCCATCGGTATCCAATCCCCCATACAGTTTCTATGTATTCTTTTTCTGAATAATCCGCTATTTTTTTCCTTATACGCCGTACTAATTCCGTTATCGTTCTACTGTCCCCTTCCGCATCATATCCACAGACTTGTGCATATATACGTTCTTTATCAAACACCTGCCCTGGATGCATGGATAAGAATTCAATAATCTGATATTCAATTTTTGTGAACTCCATCCTGTGTCCAGCTATAGCTACTATTTTTTCAGAATAATCAATCAGCATTTCATCCATGAAACGGTATTCCGTTTTTTGTTGATGCCTTTCTTCTCTCTTTATGTTTGTAACAATCCTCGCTTCCAACTCCCGAAGACTAAATGGTTTCGTAATATAATCATCCCCACCTGAAAGCAACCCATTAATTTTATCATCTTCGTCAACTCTTGCTGTTAGAAATAAAATTGGACATAACACTTTACTGCGTATCAGACGACATACTTCAATCCCATCCATGCGTGGCATATTGATATCCAACAAATAATATCCGGTTTCATTTTTATTTATTTAATGCTTCCATTCCATCTGTAGCCGTAATGGTTTCATATTGTTTCATATTAAAATAACTACAAAGCATTTTCACCAATTCTTTATCATCATCGACAACTAAAATCTTGTATTTCATCCAAACCACCTCCAGTATCCATATTATACGATAAAAAACAATGAAATCACAACAAGAGTACATGAAGAACGTAAGCACAATATATCTTTTTTCTCAATTCCTGCTCAATTTCCCCTCAATGCCTTTTTCCTCCGATCTTCGTATGCTTATCTCACAGCAGAGCAGTACCACACCGGTACGACCTGCTGAATCAATCAATACGAAAACGGAGGTATTTTTTATGCGAGAACTCAGAAACACAAAAATCATTGCTGTAGATCATGGCTACGGCAATATGAAAACAGCAAACATCGTCACACCAACCGGCATCAAAGCCTATGAAACCGAACCAATCTTCACCGGGAATATTCTGGAATATAACGGCATTTACTACCGGATTGGCGAAGGACACAAAGAATTATCCCGGATAAAGCTATGGACGAAGAATATTATCTTCTGACGCTAATGGCTATTGCAAGGGAACTGAATGTCTTTTCCATCCGTGAAGCAGATGTTCATCTGGCTGCCGGACTCCCTCTGACATGGATCTGAACTCAAAGAGAAGCTTTTCGTTCCTATCTGCTCCAGAATCCAGAAGTCCGTTACCTTTTTAACAGCAAAGAGTATCATCTCCACTTTGTGGGATGCAGCCTTTACCCACAGGGGTATCCGGCTATCGTAAACCAACTTGGAGATTTCAAGGGAACCAATCTCCTTGCAGATATCGGAAACGGAACCATGAACATTCTGTATATCAACAATAAGAAAGCGCAGGAGAGCCGATGCTGGACAGAAAAACTTGGTGTAAACCAATGCATGATTGCTGCAAAGAACGCTGTTCTGGACAAATTCGGAGTGAAAATTGAAGAATCCACAGTAGAACAGATTCTGCGGTTTGGAACAGCTGACATTTCAGCACCATATCTGGATTGTATCAGTTCTATTGCCAGACAGTATGTGGCAGAACTTTTTCCACGCTCCGCAAATATGAATACAATCCTGACCTGATGCGCCTGTATGTGGTTGGCGGCGGTGGATGCCTGTTCCGTAACTTCGGAACGTATGACAAATCACGAGTCACCATCATTGATGACATCTGCGCCACCGCTAAAGGTTACGAATCTCTTGCTTATATGAGCCTGAAAAGGAGGGGATAAACCATGCAGAACAATATCCGCAACACAAACCTGCGTTTTAATCTGGACAAAGAACAGCAGCGGAGAGCCTGGGAATATTTACAGACAATGGACAGGCAGGATTTTAAATCTTACAGTCAGGTAATCTCTCTTGCACTGGTAGATTATTTTGACCGCTACTACCGCACACGCTGATCCTTATCTGGAAACAAGAGAACGGGAAGAACTTTTTGTGAAACAGATTGTAGATGCAGTGGAAAACAGTCTGAAACAGGCATTGCCACTTTTTCTTTCCGGACTGACTGCAGGCATGGCGCAAAGGGAGCCCCAAATCAGGTAATGTCATGATGCCAAGGTCAAAAGGTCTAAATCCACATGAGCTTGCTCATAAGTGGATGAAAGGCCTTGGGACCCGCCCCAATATGAGCCTAAAAGTGGGATGACAATCCCACGATATGCGAGAGGCTCGTCCGATAACATAACGGAGAGGATCCCCAACCGCTCAATTCCCACCGTATTCCAGAAATCCGCCCCGCTGTCCGCCTTTTTCCGCTCAAAGGACACAACGCCCACCGGCCGGAGCATCCTGTGCTTCAGCACAGGCTTTAATTTTTCAGCCTTGCCCAAAAAGAATCATTGTTTTTACCTGTCCCATACTGTCATTTCTCCTGTTCTCCCACGCTTTCGGACATGCCGCACCGCGGCACAAACAACAGTTGAAATCCGTGAAGAGCAAATCAACATTTCCGATGCTCCTCCCAGAATGCGACTGCATCCCGCAGCCAGCCCTCTGCCGCAGTATCTATCCCCAGGCCAAAGCCATGACCCAGCTTATCATACATGACGATATCGACATTTTCCTGCCCCAGCGCTTTCCTGATGTCCGGGATGATCTTCTCCACGGCCGCAAAACCGGTAGGGTCATCCCGCCCGACCCTGGAAAATATAGCAAGCCCCTTGTCCTCCTCGTGAACCTTAAGCTCCAGTGCAGGCCATAGATGGGGAAGATGGCGGCGGCTGGCAGATTATGTTTATGGCAGCAGTCCTTATAATCAGAAAATGCGTAGGCTGTCGTCATCAGCCTCCAGCGGAGAACCCGAACATACCAAAGCCGTCCATCGTATAGCCGTACTCTGCCTGATGCCCTATCAGATACCTTACCGCCGGCAGCACATCCTTGGATGCCTCCCCGCCCTTGGCCTGCGGTTCGGTTTCATGCAGCTCCACATTCACACGGTAGACCAGCACAAACGCACTGTATCCCCTCCTGTGCAGCTCCATGCTGCCGGGATGCTCTCCAAATAAGAGCTACGCCGTCAAACCCGCCGCCCGCAATCAGCACAGCCACGGGCTTCCCTGGCTCCCCCTGGAACAGGATCCCCTGTACCTTTCCCTTGTCGGGATCACGCCTTACCTCATCCTCCGCATAAAGCCCGCTGATGAAATGCACCTTTTTCAGCCCTTTCTGCTCCACGACATAGTTGAAACCATCCACGATGCTCTGCGCCTGTGCGGGCTGCCCGATAAGATTGCACAAACCATGGACGCTCATGCCTGACATGGCATATATTTCCTTTGGCGACCCGGTCTTCATAAAAAGCTCCGGCCTGCCTCCCATACGGGATGCTGCAGGAAGAACGCAATCTTGTCATTGATCGTAGCCCTGCGGAACCCTCCCGCGACATTGTAAAACTCCGATTCCTTTACCTTCGGCATATGCTTGACGCCTAAGATTGCCGGCCAGAACAGCCCTTTGTACTTACCCATGTTTTTTTCCTCCTTATCTATTTCAGAACGGTCTCGGAAACTCCATAAAACCCGAATCTCCGCTCTTTTTGTACTTGTTACTTTTTTCGTTTCCTCCCATTTTCAGAGAGGGATTTTAAATTTTTTCAGCAAATTTCCAAAAAACTATTGTCATTTCTCGTGAATTGTGCGCCATTCACTACACGTTGATATTCCACTCCTTTTGCGGTTTACCAGTGCCAAAAGACATGATTCTGTCAGTTTTCTGGTAGCTTTCCATGAATTTGAAAAACACATGCCCGACCTGCACATATCAAATATGTGCCTTGATTCTGCCATGGATAACTATCCAACATATAAGCGGACTCTTTCCCCAATAGCGTTTGTTTCAGCTCTCATTCAAGATGGCTGCTTACCATGTCTTTTTTTACTGCAGCTCTTCTAAACATCATCTCCTCCGCTCGCAAACCACTGTATTACTGATTTGCTGGAATACTCTCTGAATTATATCAATTATTTATTGAGTTTCCGAGACTACTCTGCGAATAATTGGGAGGATTGTGGGAGTGCAAAGCACGGAACAATCCGTAGGCATCATAGTTGGGGGCTTTTGACCCCAACATCTTTAAAAAAGGTCAGATGTTTTATAATTTTATAAAACACTTGACCTCTCAAAATTCACTCTTCCTGTTCTTGAAAAAATTATTTCCGATGTGCCTCCCAGAATTCCACTGCCTCTTCAAACCAATGAGGTACTATGGTATTGGAACCAATACCAAATCCATGTCCGAGATTATCGTAAATCCGTACAGACACATTGTCCTCACCCAACACGGATTTCAATTGCGGAAGTCTCTTCTCTACATTTCCGAATCCGTATTCATCCTCGCGCCCTGCGATGGAAAATACCGCCAGTCCCTTATCCTGCTCAAGCGCTTTCACATTCCAGTCCAGACCATACATCGGGAAAATCACTTTCGGTCTCGGCAGTTTTACTTTGTGACAGCAGTCCTCGTAATTTGCGAAGGAATATGCCGTAGTCATCATGCCGCCTGCCGAGAAACCGAATATCGCATAGTCATCCATATCCACAGACAGTTCCTGCTCATGCTCCTTCAGATAACGGATTACCTGCACCAGCTCCCTGACCGCTGCCTGCCCCTGTTTTTCATGTTCCGTTTCTCCCAGCTGTTTGCCAATCGGGTAACTGATTACCAATACGGAGTACCCCAACTTGTGTAATTTCATTGCCACGGGATATCCCTCGCAGTCCGTCACATTACTGATAAATCCACCTCCGGGAACGACCACCGCCAACGGTTTTCCTTGCTTTCCTTTGTAAAACATTCCGGTCAAATGAGACTGATATGGATTCTGTTCTATCATTTCTTTCGAGTTAATATCGGAAATCAACTGCGCCTCTCCACTTTCCACAAGCCGGGTCAGGTAATTAAAAGCCTCCAGTGCATTTTCCATCTGATCACTTCTGCCCTGCGCTTTTAGAAATCTGCATATTTTGCCGGGGCAATCGCTTTTAACACGTTATCCTCAACATTAAAAAACATATGCTTATAGCCGCCAAACACCGGATGCTGCATAAAAATGCCATTTTATCATCTTTTTCCGCTTTCCGGAATGTTCCGTCTGCCTGATAATAATCTTTCTTTTTTATATTCGGAAAACCGCCGATGCCAAACAGTGCCGGCAGAAACATCGCATTTTTCTTATAAACATACCCCACAAAGCCGACTGCTAAAATGAGCAGCACGAGCATTATCATTGCCAGAATTTTCATATGTTCTTTTCCTCCTTATCTCTTGCCCAAAATTGTCCTGCGTGCGCCACTGCCGTAAAATCTTCCGGCTTTACCGGAGCATCACATATCACTCTCACATAGCGGAAACCATGATATGTAAAATGCGGTCTGTACTCTGCGGGTTTCCCGTTAGATATATATACATCCGTCTGTGTATGACCTGTCATGTCAGCACCAGCTATATTATTAAAATAATTCCCCTGAGAATCCTTGGTCTCAAAGTGATCTAGTATCAACTTTGTTCCTGCGGGCAAATCCACCTTTACCCGCAGTACACCTGCCAGATTCTGACCGAAATCGATAATGGTCTCTCCCTTTGGGCTTACCTCCATACCGACCGCCTCCACTTCTTTCACCGGCCGCACAGGTTCACCATACTGTACCATCGGCAACTTCAACTTATCGTCAGAGAGAACTGTCTCAAATGTGCCGTCTTCATACTCAATTCTCGTTTCAAACAACACTGCGCACTCCACTCCCTTTTCATAAAACCTGTTTCAAAGGAGGATGTGGCGGTGGCGGTATCACCGGTGTTATCCGTCGCTGTGGTTGTTTACTTTTAATCTTGACAGTTCCATCGCATTCTCCTTCAATATGTTACTTATTGCTGCGCGCTGCGATTGCCGTGTGCATTTCCTCTACTGCTTTTTTATCCAACGTATACTGTGTACCAAAAGAATCGCCCCTGCGGCAGTCAGGATAGTCGGAAGTATCAGTACGCAGAGGATAATTCCTGTATTGATACTCTCCGGCTGGGCAACCGAGCCGGTAACAAAACCTGTAGCTGCCAATACATACCCCGGAATCGCTCCTCCGAGTCCCTGCGCCACTTTTGTAATAAAAGATGTAAGCGATGCGATCGCCGCTTCTGCACGTTTTCCGGTTTTATACTGCACGTAAGTAGTATTATCTGCCTGTATACTGGTTGTCAGCGGTGCTATACATCCGCCTGCCACACCTCCTGCCACTGTACTAATATAGATCAAAAGCATAGATCTCACATCAATCAAACGCAGTGCGGAAAACAGGATGGATACGACGATTGCCATTACAAAAATCTGTTTCTTTCCAAACCGGTTTGCCAGAATTGGTCCAAGGAAAATTCCCACCAGAGCAGTTATCATTGAAACAAGTGACACCCCTGACATAAGCGTCATATCACCCAATATATATGTGTAAAAATAAGCGCCGGCTCCTCCTGCTATATTACTGCCCACCCCGACTACCAGTGCCACTAAAAACAGTGCCCAGACAGGTTTATACCGCAAAAACTGTAACAATTCCCTGAATGTATAACTTTCTTCTTTTTTTCCTTCAAAAGCTACTCTTTCCTTTACACAAAGAGCCCCTGCAATAGATAAAACCAACACCATGGCCATGAACCGAAAATTAACACGTAATAGTTCTGTAACGTTCCTTCCGCCACAAGAATCGGTGCTGCCACAGCCAGTACCGCGCTACCTATCATTGTTCCCAACGCGTTGAAAAGTGACAAACTGTTTCTCTCCTTGTCATCCGCGCTCATGACCGGGAGCAAACTGTTCTTGGAGATATCCATAATATCAAACGTCCAGCCCAGCAGCAGATACGTCACATACACAATCACATATTTTCCGACCGGAATCCAGACTGCGCCAAACCACAGTAAAATATAATTTATAACACAGATGATTGTTCCCAGAATAATCATAGGGCGAAATTTTCCCATTTTTGTTACCGGAAATTTGTCCAGAAAATATCCCATAATCGGGTCGCTGATTCCATCCACCACCTTGGATATTAAAAACAGGGTCGCCAGTGCTGCCGGTTCCAGACCAACCACATTCGTATAGTAAATCATAAAGAATCCTGACAATAATCCCATCAGTGGAATATTTCCCGCACATACCATAAATAAGCCCATTTTTTCCACGATACTAACCTTTTGTTTTTACTCTTCTCACTCATTTGTTCTCTCCTCGTTAATATTGTGATAATGCTGTATTCAACATCTCTGTCTGCCCTTCATCCATCGGTCCGGAAAACATCTCCGCCACCTGTCGAAACGACAGTCCATAGACCGCATCCGGTATCATATCCACCTCGGTCATCGTCGACAAAAATGCCCGTATCTGCGGATGGTTCAGCAAATCTTCCAGCTTTGACTCCACGCTGTATATTTTCTTTAACTTCTCAGTTGCCTCATATACGACTTCATAGTTTCCTGCAGTGATATAACAAATACCGTTCACCACTGTTGCGAATAGTGGATTTGTCTTATCTTCAAACAGAATCTCCGGAGCATGCGGCAATCGCACCTCGCCTTCTCCGCCAAACGGAATCGTAATTTTGATTCTAATCCTGTTATCCTCCATAATTTCCCAGCTGCATGCATACTGTCCGACGGCCGAATCATACACTGCCTCTGCCCTTCTCAAATCATAATGGACATTCGGACAAATTGCAATCCTTCTTCCTCCCGGAGATTCTTCCAAAAGATGGATTCCTCCCACATGGCGGAACATCCATTCCAGAATCGCCCCGTAAGAATAATGGTTGAGACTGTTCATTCCGGTACTGGATATCTTACCGTCTTCATCCAGTGAATTCCATCGTTCCCAGACTGTGGTGGCTCCCAGTTTCACTTCGTGCAGCCACCCCGGATACTCCTCGTTCAAAAGCAGGCGGTAGGCGGTATCCGTCATTCCGTTATCGGTCAACACATTGCACAAAAGAGAGGTTCCCACAAATCCGGTATTCAATTTGTTTCTGCTCTCGCGGAAAAGTTTCTTTAACATCTCTCTGGTCAGCTCTTCGTCCTCTGACAAATGATATTTCAGAGCCAGCAGAAGACCCGTCTGTGTCTTTTCCGCGCATCTTCCGTCGGGGTAAAATATTCTTCTTTTACCACACGCCATTGTTTTTCGGCGATTTCCCGATATTGTTTTTCCTCTTCCTTTCGCCCGAGAACCGCCGCTGCCTTCGCTGTAAGCTCCGCGCTTGCCGCATAATAAATATCCGCAATATAGCCTTCATCGGTCGCTCCGTATACATTTCCCGCCGCGGCTCCCACCCGGTCAAGCGCCAGCCAGTCTCCGTAATGGAAGGAATGTCTCCATCCGTGGTGCTCTCCGTCCACCTTACGGATATAGTCCACCCAAGCCTTCATACTGTCAAACTGCTGTTCCAATATGGCAGCATCCCCGCTGAACAGATAGACATTCCACGGAACGATACAGGCCGCATCGCCCCATGCACAGGAACATTTCGACGGACCGAAGGTCGGCACCACCTCCGGAACCATCCCTCCGGCAATCAGCTGTTCCTTATACAAATCGTACAGATATTTTCTGTAAAATGCATAGGTATCCGCCAGATAACATGCCGTACCCGAAAACACCTGTGTGTCGCCTGTCCATCCCATGCGCTCATCTCTCTGCGGACAGTCTGTCGGCACATCTAAGAAATTATCCTTCATGCCCCATTCCACATTGGAAATCAACTGATTTACCAGTTCATTTCCTGTCTGTATACTACCGGTACCTTCGTAATCACTGTAGAGTGCCATTCCCGTAAAATCTTCACAGGAGACATTGGTTACCCCGCTGATTTTTACATACCGGTATCCGTAAAATGTAAAATGCGGAACAATGTCTTTTTCTTCCCCGTCAGAGATATACACATATTCCGACAAAGCGGTTCTTAAGTTTTCGTTATAAAAACATCCGTCCTGCAGGATTTCGCCTGTCTGGATTCTGATTTCTTTTCCTTTCGGCTCATGGACATGAAGTTTGAAAATCCCGGTAATCTCCTGCCCTAAGTCAAACACCCATTCATCCTTCGGGGTGTGAATCAGTTCCTTCGGTGTAAACTGTTCATGCACAGTCACCGGAAGGGACAGCCGCTCCGTCAGTCGCCCCTGCGGCGCCTCCGCAAGCTGCGCGCTGACAGGTTCGACAGGTTCCAAGGTATCATCCCGTTTCTCCCCGTCATATATATTGGAAAAAAACAGATTGCTCCTTGTCACTTCCCATGTGTCATCCGTGCCGATTATCTCTTGTGTGCCATCCTCATATTCCAGATGCACCTCTACCAGCAGTTTCCACTCGTCGCCGTAAAATCCTTTCTGTTCTGTCTGATTGAGCCCGAACCTCCCTTTGTACCACCCATTCCCCAAAAGAACGGACAACACACCTTCGCGCTGCATCTGCGCGGTCACATCATACGTCTGATACTGTAACCACTGATTGTAGTTATTGCAGTACGGGGTCAGATATTCTTCCCCAATTTTCGCGGATTTTAAAATATCTGTTTCGGTTTTCTCTCCATCCGTAAAATATGCCTCATAAAGCCCCAGTCCGCAGAGATAGAGACGGGCTTTTTTTACCTTTCCACGGGGAATGATTCGCTTTGAGAAAATGGGATGGCGTTCCATCCTGCTGTCGCAGGTAATCCATTTTCCCACCCACGGCTCGTCCCTCTTTGCCGTCTCAAAGAACTGTACGTCGGACTCCAGCACTTCGTCTGCGTCCGTAGTAACGATTACCTTCCAGTAATATCTGGTACAAGGCTCCAGATTCATCTCCGCTTTTACAGCCAGACTGTCGAGCTTTGCCTCCCCGGTGTCCCAAAGAACATCCGCGAAGGTTTCATCCTTTGCCACAAGGATTCTGGCACATCTCTGGTTCTTTCCCCTGCATTCTCTGACCTTCCACGAAAAAACCACCGGATTCAGTAAAAATCCCACCGGATTCGTGATATGATTTGTTTTTGCTGCGTAAATCTGATTCATATTGCCGTTTTCTAAGCTCCTTCCTTTTTTCATTGTGTACACTGTAATTCGAGTATAATGGATTTGCCTCATAAAATCATTTACGGAATTTCATCATTTTACCTACCAAGCTTAAGATTTCAGCTCTTTGTTTACCTGTAAATCAATTCTTTCAACACAATCTCTTCTGCCATATTACGAATACCATTTACCGCTACCTCATCCTCAATTATCCTATTGTGCAAGTAAACAATTCAGCTGCCCGATCAGCTGTTCCACCTGCTCTCCCGGCATCTGCCCCAGCAGAGATTTCAGCGGCATTTCCCGGATAACTTGCTCTCCCAGCTTCTTGTATTCGTCACTCATCCCTTCTGCTGATGCGGCCGCTGCTGCCAAAGGCGCCAGCAGTTCCGTAATAACGGGAGCGGTTTTCGTATGATCCAATAATTCTCCGAACGTTGTTGTGAAATCTACGCGAAGGGGCAATTTTTTCTTTATTTCAAACACAACATCAGCATGTAAGCGGATGTCATCAGAAGCATGGCCGATCAGGATCCGATATGTTCCGGATGGCGCATACCAGTCCCCAAGACGTTCTTCATAATAGGATAGATTCCTCGCCGAAATTTCCATCGACACCGTTTTCTCCTCTCCCGGCAGGAGATGAACTTTGGCAAATCCTTTCAATTCCTTGACCGGTCTCTCCGATATGCCGCACAGGTCAGCCACGTACAACTGTACGACTTCTTTTCCTTCTGTCTTTCCTGAATTTTTCACCTTGAGAGAGACTGTCAGTATATCCTCACCCGTCATTTGAGCCGATGACAAAGTCAGGTCCCCATAAGTAAATTCCGTGTAAGACAGCCCATGTCCGAATGCATACCGCACCGGAACCTTCTTTGTATCATAATAACGGTATCCGACAAAGATATCCTCGCCATATAACACCCGCTTTCCATTTCCCGGAAAATGAAGGAAGCTCGGATTATCTTCCAGCCGGTACGGGAATGTCTCTGCCAGCCTGCCGGACGGATTTGCTTCCCCGAATAACAGCCGGTCGCAGGCTTCGCCAACGCCCTGACCTCCTAGATACATTTCAAGGATCGCGCTTACCCGGTCTGCCATGGCAGTTCTACCGGACTTCCATTGTGGAGTACCACTACAACATTAGGCTGTACTTTCAACACTTCTTCGATCAGCCGGTCCTGGCATTTTGGCAGCTTCATGGATGTTCTGTCATACCCTTCCGACTCAAATATCTCAGGCAGCCCGGCAAAGATTACCGCGACGTCTGCTTCTGCAGCAGTCCGAAGCGCTTTTTCCAGCTCTTGTTCCGTCATCGAGTCATTTTCGTTAGAAAATCCTTTTGCATAAGTCACGCTACGCCCTTTTTCTCCGGCAGCATCCAATGCCGAAACAACCCTGAACGGATTGATATGGCTGGAGCCGCCGCCCTGATACCGCGGCTTTTCGGCAAATTCCCCTATATAGGCAACCTTTCTGTCTGTATTCAGCGGAAGTATACCGTTATTTTCCAGCAGGACCGCACATTCCGTCTCAATATCAGCTGCTTTTTTATGATCTGTTTCCTTATCAGATATATCTTCCGGACGATGCTGCTCTTCACCGGCAAACACAACATTCAATACCCGCTCCACCGCTTCATCCAGCACAGCTTCGTCCAGTCTTCCCTCCTGTACTGCTTTCACAATCTGTCTGTCATTGTATCCTCCGGAATAAGGCATCTCCAGATCCAGTCCGGCCTGCAGTCCTTTCACACGGTTATTTACAGCGCCCCAGTCACTGACGACGCAGCCTTTGTATCCCCATTCTTTTCTCAGGATATCTGTCAGAAGATATCTGTTTTCCGAAGCATATTCTCCATTTATTTTGTTGTAGCTACACATGACGGTTCTTGGAGCTGATTCTTTCACCGCTTCCTCAAACGCAGGCAGGTAGATTTCCCTGAGCGCACGTTCTGACACTTCGGAAGATATCGTCATACGGAGTGTTTCCTGGTTATTCAGTGCGAAGTGCTTAATGCTTGTCCCCACGCCCTGACTCTGTACTCCGCGGATATATGCCGATGCCATCCTACCTGCCAGATATGGATCCTCCGACAGATACTCAAAGTTCCGCCCACATAACGGGCTCCTTTTAATATTCACCGCCGGGCCAAGCAGTATGCTTACATTCTCGGCCTGACACTCCGCTCCCAGCGTCTCTCCCATCCGTTCCATCAGGTCAACATCAAAGCTGGAGGCTGTTGCACAGGCTGCCGGGAAACAAACGGCCTTCACACTTTCATTCAATCCCAGATGATCCGTTTCCCCTTCCTGCTTTCTCAGTCCGTGAGGGCCGTCCACCATCATAACTGACGGAATGTTCAGTCGTTTGATTTCTTTCGTATGCCAGTTATCAGCGCCCGAGCAGAGACTTGCCTTCTCTTCCAGCGTCATTTTTGAAATCAGTTCCTTTATTCTGTCCATCGCAAAAGTCCTCCTTTCTTTTCTTAATACTGATTGATCATCTGTGCCTCTGCTTCTTCACGGCTGATCTCACCATTATTGCATTTTGCCATCAGCTGGACATCATGGTCATTAAGCTTGTAAAGACGAAGTATAAGCAGAGTGCAAATACCCCCGATAATGCTGCCAAGACAGCTGAATGTCCATAATTTATCGGCAAATCCTGCCGCCTGAACAACGCCTTCTCCCTCTCGGAAGCCGATTATAGTTAACGCAAACACACTGACTGCTGTTGCGATCGCTCCACTTAATTTTGTAAAAATGTCTGCGCCGCAAACGTTACACCACGCATTTTTAATCCTGTCTTGTACTGTCCATACTCGTAGCAGTCCGGCGTAAACTGATACTGCAGTATAACTGCTATTCCCAGCGGAATTCCTCCTAAGGCATTTAAAATCACATACACCATCATATTCTCATACCCGGCTATGAATCTTACAATTCCCAGAAGTAACGCGAAAATATATGAAATATAGAAGACTTTAAATTTATCATATTTTTTGCATAATTCTACTGCCATAACCGCACCGATTAAGGTCGGAATAATTACCGCCATCGAAACATATGAGGCAGCTTCTTCACCGCCAAGGCAGTACCGGGCAACGTATAAGCCCCAATTTGCACCAACATTAAGCAGGCTGCTGATGAGCGGAGCCGCAAAGAAAAGCAATAAATATTTGTTCTTCCGCAGACATTCTACCATATCTCGCAATGTATAACTTTCTTCTGCCCCGTCATTCTGGACTCTTTCTTTTTCAATTACTCTCTCCCTTGCGAACAGACAAATCGGAATCATCATAACACATGACAAAAGAGATAACACAATTACTGTTGTTGACCAGCCGCCTAACCGCTGCCGTACCAACGGCAGGGCAATTCCTGTAACAATACCTGCAAAAATAGCAAACAATCTTCCTATGCTGTTTAGTGAAACACGTTCCTTCTGGTCTATTGTCATCGTGGTAACAATACCAAAAATCGGTACATCGCAAAGGGTATAGGCTGTATCCCATAACATATAAGCAAGTGTTGCCCATATGATTTTAGCCGTCATGGAAATCCCGGTAGGTATTATAAAAAGAAGAATAGTTGCCACCGGAATCGCTATGACAGATATTCGAAGCCACGGCAGGAATTTCCCTTTCTTAAAATTCACCTTATCCATGATCATACCGAAGATCGGATCGTTGATGGCATCCCACACTTTCGTGATAAGCGCCACGATCGCAACCAATGCTGCCGTTATGCCGATATCTGTAAAATATGTAGTCATATATCCTACCAGTCCATAGAATACATTCTGTCCCATAAAATACAAACCATAACTGATTTTTTCTCTTTTTGTAACTGAATTTTCCATTTCGTTATCCGTCCTTTCATTGTTTGATTCAATTATAAATAATTCCAAAGGGCAAATCACCAACGATATATAAGCAGTTTACCGACGAAACTTAATATAATAATCATCTTTCTAAAAACTGATATAAGTATTCTTCCATCTTAGGCGTCCACCATTCCAGATATCCTGCCTGCGTCGGATGAACCGGATCTGCCATATAAACTTCATATTCTTTTTCAGAAACGTCATTCATCTCCTCGTCATTCCAAAGGTCGATCACGCCTATTCCATATTTATCCTGAAGCTCAAACAATACATCTACCATCTGCTGATACTGTTTACTGTCATATTTTGTTCCGGTATAAAAGATCACGGGACAATTCCATGTCTGCTTTGCATATACAATGATATATTCCATTGCTCCTGTTATCGTCTGTGTATCAAAATCCTCCAGATTTTCTGAACTGCTGATTTCTCCCATCGGCATTTCCTTCGACGCGTCATTCGTGGAAAGCTGACAGACAAATGCATCGAATTTCTCATCTGTACCGATATTATTTTTCATCCTTTGGATATAAGACGTCTTTCCGTTATCCACTAAAGTAGTACCGCTTACAGCTTCTTTTACATACTCACAGCCATTTCTGTAAGAGATATAATCTGCGAAAGAAACATCCATTGAGTACAGACCTAAGGTTACAGATGATCCAAGGTAGCAGATACGCTTCCCTTCAAGAGGGCTGTTTTCTAACGGTTCTATATTTTCCAGACTGTATTTTTCTGCGTTTCCCGGCATTTTTTTCAGTTTGTTCTTCCAGACAAAATCAAACGGTCCTCCACCGCCTGCTGCTCCTACTAAATATGTCAGGCCGATTCCCACAGCCAGAATCAGAATTAAAACGATACTTAAGATAATCTTCAATATTTTCTTTTTCATAATCCCTAACTCCTTATTATTTTCAACTTCATATTAAGAGAACTAACCGTCTGTATTTACCGGTCAGTTCTCGCAAATACTGTCATTTTGTTTTCTTTGATTCTTTATTCAAACTGATACATTCCGCTTCCTACCTTGTATAATCTGCCATCCGGCATCTTTACAACGGCAGTCGTGTTGCAGGGGATTTTTACTTTCAGCTTAAATTTCCCTTCGTCCATACTCCACCTGACTGCGATTTCCCCGTACTCACTTATATAAGTACGTTTTACACTGGTAAACGCATTGTCCGGCTCCGGTGCGATTACAATCTCCTTAAATCCGGGAGCAGCCATATCAATGCCGCTTATCTTCCGGAACATCCAGTCGTCCACGCATCCAAAGGCATAGTGGTTCAGGCTTGTCATAACCGGAGACCCGTCCTCCTTGTAAGAAATGTAATTTTCCCAGATTGTTGTCGCTCCCTGCTTCACCTCATAAAGCCATGACGGGCACTTTGTCTGGAGCAGGATTTTATATGCCTTGTCCATCCTGCCGATCTTACAGAGCGCATCCAGCAGATACGGCGTCGTCAGGAACCCTGTATCCAGACAATCCCCGTTTTCTTCTATCTTGCGGATCAAATGTCCGGCGATACTTTTTTCTTCCTTTCAGGAGCAAGATCAAATGCGATTGCCAGCACATAACTGCCCATAAAATCAAGAGGCATCTTCCCATCATCATCGATCAGTCCTTTTTGAATGGCAGATTTCATTCTGGACGCAATGTCATCATAGTATAATTCGTCTGATGTATGCCCGAGGAGTGCTGCCGTATCTGCCATGATCCGGCAGGAATTCCATCCAAAAATTGGCGCGCAGTATGTAGAAGTATTGATAAGTTTTGCAGCGCTTTGGTCTGCTCCGTCTACTGTCTGGCTCGGTATGAGCCACTCCCCGTACTGATGTCCTGTATTCCACAGATACTGGTCAATTTCTTTTGGATGTTTCATCTTGCCTCTACGCTTCTTTGCAGTGTTGATGATATAGTCGCACCACTTTTTCATTGTGTCATACTGCTCTCTCAGTATCCTGATATTTCCTGTAAGCTGATACATGCTCCACGGTACGATACAGGCGGCATCTCCCCATCCTGCTTCTCCCACCGGTTCAAAATTGCGGTATACGATCCGATTCAGTTTCTCCAGTAATTCATAGATTCCGGTAAGGGGGATCACATTGGGGATTGCCCCATTTTTCTGCTGACTGAAGGTCATATTACGCAGCCATCTTGTCAGAAATGGGGTTACATTTTCGTTGAGCATGGCTGTTCTTGCATAAATCTGGATATCTCCGGTCCATCCGCCTTTTTCTCTCTGCGGGCAGTCCGTGGGGATTGAAAACAGATTCGACCGCTGAGACCATCTTGTATTTTCGTAAAGCCGGTTTATATCTTCGTTGGACGTCTCAAATGTTCCCAGATCCTCATTGTCAGAAGACAGGACAATCGCTGTGAAATCCTCCGGGCTCACCGGCTGATCGCATGTCACTCTCACATAGCGGAATCCATGATATGTAAAATGCGGTATGTATTCTGTGAATTTCCCGTTTGAGATATAAATATCACTTTGCTTGTGCCCTGTTTTCTCTGACATGAAAATATTGTTGAAATAGTTTCCATATTGATCAAGAGTTTCAAAATGATCTAATACCATTTTTGTTCCGGCCGGCAGTTTGCTTTTTACCCGCAGAACACCTGCCAAGTTCTGTCCAAAGTCAATGATCGTCTCGCCTTTCGGGCTAACTGTCATTCCTACTGCCGGCACTTCTTTTACCGGGCGCACCGGTTCCCCGTACTGAGCCACCAGGTTCACGTAAATTTTTCCGCATGGAATACCGGTTTTCCAGCTGCTGTCATCGAATCCGCAGCAGTTCCAGTTTTCCTGTTCCATCCGTGCGTCATAGAGTTCACCTGCAAACAGATCTGATGAACGAATCGGACTTCTGAAACTTCACCGTATCATCTGACAGCACCATTTCACTCGTTCCGTCTTCATAATCAATCTTTATCTGAAATAACACAGAATGTTCGGCTTTAAACTTCCTGCTTCTCGGTTTAAAGTTCGCGCTGTCATACCAGCCGTCCCCCACCAGCATTCCTATGACATTTCCTCTCTCTCAAAACGGGGTCACATCATAAGTCTGGTAGCACAGATATTTAGAATAGACGGTAAATTCCGGCGCAAACTCTCTGTCATCCGGACGCATTCCGTTCATGCTGAGCTGATATGCTCCGTGACAGGTGGCATAAACGCGCGCTCGTTTTATGCCGTCTCGTGCATCAAATTCTTTGCGAAAATATTCTGCCGGGTTCTGCCCGCCGGTTCCGGGTTTTACCTTTTTCATAGGAAACGGAGATTTCACCCACTCGGCCGTCCATTCTTTCTTCATAAATCCTGTCTCAAAGGATGAGGATGCCGCCGCCTTTTCTCCGTTATTAACTGTCACTTCCACTGTCCAGTTGTAGTCACTGAGACTTTGTAATGGTTTCCCGGAGTACTCCACAAAAATACTTTTATCACTTTCTACCATTCCAGAATCCCACATTACTTCGTCCATATTTTTCACTGTGATATGATAGGATGTCTGCATCACATTCTTTTCATCACTAGTGATTACCCATGAAAAATAAGGTGCTTCGTCCACGCATGGTCTATATTGACTGTTTACTTTAAGCCTTATAAGCTCCATAGCAACCCTCCTGATTAGAATTTTGCCAGTGCCGCATCCAGCATCTGCGCCTCATCTTTTTTTATCTCTCCTGCGAATGTTTTCGCGACATCTCTAAGCGAAAGCCCATATGCAATATCGGGGATCATATCCACTTCCATCATTTGAGAAAGAAACGCGCGGATATCCGGATGGTTCAGCAGTTCTTCCATTGTCGAGTCTATGCTGTATTTCTTCTTTAAAGGCTGTGACGCCTCATAAGCGACTTCATATTCTCCGGCTCTCACACGGCAGATTCCATTTTCCACCTCTTCAAATAATGGATTTTCTTTATCTTCATATACAGATTCCGACGCATATGGAAGAACCACTTCTGCACTTCCGCCGAACGGAACCGTAACAGTGACCGTGATTTTATTATCCTCTGATATCTCCCAGCCGCACTGATAGCATCCGCTTGCCGAATCATAAACAGCTTTTACATATTTCAGTCCATTATTCACTTTCGGGCTGATCCGCATCACCCTGCCTCCCGGGTTCTGTTCCGTCACATCAATCCCGGCCGCATGACGGAAGATCCACTCCAATACAGCGCCGTAAGAATAATGATTTAGACTGTTCATCCCCGTGCTGGAGACATGTCCGCTCTCATCCAGTGAATTCCAACGCTCCCACACCGTTGTTGCTCCCAGCTTCACTTCATGGAGCCAGCCCGGGTATTCCTTATTCAGAAGCAGCCGGTATGCCGCGTCTGTCATTCCATGATCAGTCAGGACATTGCACAGAAGCGGGGTTCCTACAAACCCGGTATTTAATTTATTTTTATTATCCCTGAGAAGCTTTTGCAGCATCTGCTTTGTCAGTTCTTCATTTTCAGACAGATGATATTTCAGTGCAAGAATAAGCCTGTCTGCGTCTTCACCGCACATCTGCCTGTAGCAGTAAAATATTCTTCTTTCACGACCTGCCACTGACGGTCTGCGATTTTCTGATACTCCTGTCTCGTTTCTTCCAGTCCAAGCACCTCTGCTGCTTTTGCAACAATCTGTGCACTTGCCGCGTAGTAGATGTCTGCAATGTATGCTTCATCAGTCGCTCCATACACGCTGTTCGCAGCGGCACCTGTACGGTCAAGAGCAAGCCAGTCACCATAATGGAAAACCTGTCTCCATCCATGATGGTCTCCATCAATTCTCCGGATATAATCGACCCACGCTTTCATGCTCTCAATTTGGTTTTCGAGTATTGTTTTGTCCCCGCTGAACAAATATACGTTCCAGGGGATGATACATGCGGCGTCTCCCCATGCGCAGGAACATTTTGTCGGTCCGAATGTGGGGACAATCTCCGGAACCATTCCGCCCGCCAGAAGCTGTTCCTGATACAGGTCGTATAAATATTTTCGGTAAAACGCATAGGTATCAGCCAGATAGCTTGCAGTCGCGGAAAATACCTGTGTATCTCCTGTCCAGCCCATCCTCTCATCTCTTTGGGGACAGTCTGTAGGCACATCCAGAAAGTTCCCTTTCATTCCCCATTCGATATTGGAGATTAATTTGTTCACAAGATCATTCCCTGTCTCGATTGCCCCGATGCTCTCATAATCACTGTAAAGAACAAGCGCCGTAAAATCCTCACACGAAAGGTCCCTAACCCCGGTCACTTTCACATATCGATAACCATAGTATGTAAAATGAGGCGTAATCACCTTTTCTGTACCATCAGAAACATAAATGTACTCCGAAAGTGCAGTTCTTAAATTCTCGTTGTAGAAACATCCGTCCTGAAGCACCTCGCCCGTCTGAATCCTGATAGTTGTCCCCGCCGGCTCATGCACCCGCAGCCGGAAGATCCCCGTGATCTCCTGCCCCAGATCAAATACCTCTTCTCCGGCAGGAGTATGGATCAGCTCTGCCGGCTTCATCTCCTCCTGTACCTTAACTGGAAGAGATAACCGTTCCATAAGCCGGCCTTTCGGAACCTTTGCGATCCGCGCAGGAGACTCCTCTACCGGCGGCAGCGTATCATCTCTTCTCTCACCGTCATAGATATTGGAAAACCACAAATTGCTTCTTGTAACTGACCAGGTTTCATCAGACTGATCACATCTTTCGTTCCGTCTTTGTACTCTATGTGAATCTCCGCAATCAGCTTCCACTCGTCACCGTAATATGCTTCCCGCTCCGGATCATTGAAACCGAACCTGCCTTTATACCAACCGTTTCCGAGAAGAACAGACAGCACACCTCCTCGTTCTGCCTGTTCTGTGATGTCATACGTCTGATACTGGATCCACCGGTCATAATTATTGCAGTACGGAGTCAGATACTCTTCACCGATTTTCTTAGGATTTTCTTTATTTTCCCCAAGAAATATGCCTCATACAATCCCAGGCCGCAAATGTACAGTCTTGCGCTTTTCACTTCTTTTGCCGGACGAATCCTCTTTGAGAAAATCGGATGCCGTTCCTGACTGCTGTCACAGGTAATCCACCTGCCCGTCCACGGTTCATCCATTTTGGCGGTCTCAAAGAACTGCGTGTCTGATTCGATCACTTCCTCTGCATCTGTTGTCACAATAACTTTCCAGTAATATCTTGTATACGGCTGCGGTTCAAATTCCACTCTTGCAGAGAGACTGTCCAGCTCTGCCTCCCCCGTGTCGTGACAGATATCTGTAAAGGTTTTGTTCTTGCTGATCACAATCCTTGCATGTTTCTGTTCCTGTCCTCTGCCGCCTTTCACTTTCCATGAAAATACCAACGGTTTCAGATAAAACCCTAAAGGGTTTGTGATATGATTTGTTTTTGCCGCATAAATCTTGCCCATAATTCTTCCTCATTTTCATGCTGATACTTTTTCATCCAATAATAAGCCAACCGTTCCTCCCACTACTGACACAGAGCATTTAACTCCACGATCATCTGCTCGATCGCTTCGCCCGGAATAACGCTTAAAAATGATTTCAGCGGCATCTGCGCAATAATTTCCGGAGTCACAAGCTGTACCTCCCCATCTTCTTTCTTAGGTTCTTCTCCCTGTGATATCCCCTCAAGATACTCCATCATTTTCCCTGCTGTCTTCGGGTGGTTCATCAATTCCCCCATTGTAGTGGTCATATCCACAGTGAACGGCAGCAGCACATCAGTAGTAAATGTAAGTTCTGCAGCCTCTCTGATCTCATCGCTGGCATGCCCGATCTGGATCTCATATGTACCTGACGGAGTGTACCAGTCGTGAATCTTTGTCTCGTAGTAAGCAAAATCTCTCGCGCAAAGTTCCATTGTAACCGTCTTCTTCTCACCCGGATTCAGAAATACTTTCGCAAACCCTTTTAGTTCTTTCACTGCTCTTGGCACCGTGCTGTCCTTGTCACTGACATAGAGTTGAACCACTTCACTTCCTGCCCTCTTCCCTGTATTCTCCACATCAATGCTCACCTTCAGAATATCTCCATCTTTCATTTCCGCAGAAGAGAGTTTCATATTGCTGTAGCTGAATTCCGTATATGACAGTCCATGGCCGAATGCCCAGCGCACCGGTACTTTCTTCGCATCATAGTAACGGTATCCGACAAAGATATCTTCTCCATAGAGAACAGTCCTGCCGTCTCCAGGGAAATTCAGGTAACTCGGGTTGTCTTCCAGAGATATGGGAACGTCTCCGCCAGACGTCCTCCTGGATTTGCCTCCCCAAATAACAGCCGGTCGCTGGCCTCCCCAATGCCTTCTCCTCCCAGATACATCTCCAGAATGGCATTTACAGACTCCGCCCATGGAGTTTCTACGGGACTTCCGTTATGAAGAACCACTACCACATTTTTCTGTATCTCAGCCACAGCCTCTATAAGGCGATTCTGACACTTTGGCAGTTCCATGGATGTTCTGTCATATCCTTCCGACTCAAAGCTGTCCGGCAGTCCGGCAAAGATTACAACTACATCTGCGCCCGCTGCCGCTTCACACGCCTGTTTCAGATCCTCTTCTGTCATCTCGTCACGCTCTGAGAGAAGCCTTTCACGTACTCCACTGCCCTGCCTTTTCTCACCGCAGTTTCCAGAGCCGACACTACGCTGTCCGTATTGATGTGACTCGATCCCCCGCCCTGGTATCGCGGTTTCTTTGCAAATTCCCCGATATAGACTACTTTCTGTTCTTTTTTCAGCGGCAGCACTCCCCTGTTTTCCAGAAGTACGGCGCACTCTGTTTCGATATCTGCCGCTGCTTTGTGATCCTTTTCCCTGTCAAATACAGTCTCCGCTTTCCTGTTATCTGTGTAGGAGAAGACTACTTTCAGTATGCGTTCCACCGTTCTGTCAAGAATTTCTTCCTCCAGTTCTCCATTCTCCACTGCCTGAATAATCTTTCTTGTATTATATCCTCCTGATCCCGGCATCTCCAAGTCAAGACCGGCTTTCAGTCCTTTCACCCGGTCATTTACAGCTCCCCAGTCACTGACCACATATCCTTCAAATCCCCACTCATCCCGCAGGATATCTGTCAGAAGCTTCTTATTCTCTGAAGAAAATACTCCGTTGATCTTATTGTAGCTGCACATCACAGTCTTTGGCTGCGCTTTCTTCACCGCCTCCTCAAAAGCCGGCAGATAAATTTCCCGGAAAGCCCGTTCCGATACTTCCGACGATATCTGCATACGGTCTGTTTCCTGATTATTCGCGGCGAAGTGTTTCATACTGGTTCCGATGCCTTTCGACTGTACGCCCCGGATATATGCTGACGCCATCTTTCCTGTCAGATATGGATCTTCGGACATATATTCAAAATTCCTTCCGCAGAGAGGACTGCGTTTGATATTAACTGCAGGGCCGAGGAGCATGCCCACGTTCTCAGCCTGACACTCGTCCCCAAGGATCTGTCCCATACATTCCATCAGTTCCACGTCAAAGCTGGATGCCGTGGCGCAGGCTGCCGGAAAGCAGACTGCATTCACACTTTTATTCAGGCCGAGATGATCTGCCGCGCCTTCCTGTTTGCGCAAGCCGTGCGGGCCGTCTGTCATCATAACGGAAGGAATCCCTAACCTTTCGATTCCCATCGTGTTCCAGAAATCCGCTCCCGAACATAGTCCTGCTTTTTCCTCCAGTGTCATCTGTCTGATCAATTCTTTCAGGTTTCTGCTCATTATGAAATCCTCCTTAAATAAATTCTTATCTGTTCCTATCTGTGGGCTTCCCAGAAGATGACTGCTTCCTGAAGCCAGTTTTTCACTTTTGTTTCATTTCCTATTCCAAATCCATGTCCCAGTCCGTCAACGATTCTGACCGACACATTTTCTTTGCCCAGTACCTTCTCTAATTCCGGCAGTTTATCTTCCACATTTGCAAAACCGAACTCATCATCCCGCCCTACGATAGAAAATATCGCCAGTCCCTTGTCCTCCTGCAAAGCTTTGATATTCCAGTCCAGACCATACATAGGGAAGATCACCTTCGGTCTTGGCAGATGATTCTTGTGGCAGCAGTCCTCATAATTGGCAAATGAATACGCCGTGGTCATAAGTCCTCCTGCTGAAAAACCAAAGATGGCATAATCATCCATGTTTACAGAAAACTGTTTTTGATGCTCCGTCAGATATCGAATCACTTGTGTCAGTTCCCTCGCGGCAGCCTGTCCCTGCTTTACCTGTTCTGTCTCACCCAGCTGTCTGCCGACCGGATAACTTACGACGAAAACAGAATATCCCATTTTATGCAGCTTCATCGCCACAGGATACCCCTCGCAATCAGTTACATTACTGATAAATCCGCCTCCCGGAACTACAATGGCAAGTGGTTTTCCCTGTTGTCCTGATAAAACATTCCCGTCAGATGTGACCTGTACGGATGACCCTTCACTGCTTCCGCAGGATACAGATCCGACACCAGCCTTGCCTGACCTTTCTCAACAAGTCCGGTTAGATAATTGAAAGATTCCAAGGCTGCATCCAATTGTTCCTCACGGCCCGGCGCCTTTAAAAAATCCTTATACTTTACAGGCGCAATAGCTTTCAGCACGTTGTCCTCCACATTGAAAAACATATGTTTAAAACCGCCGAATACCGGATGCTGCATGAAAAATCCAACTTTGTCCTCCCCCGTTCCCGGACGGAAATGTCCGTTTTCATCGTAATAGCTGCTTTCCTTTATTTTTGGAAATCCGCAGATGCCAAGAAGTGCCGGCAAAAACATGGCACTTTTTTTATAGACATATAATGTCGCACCGATTACAAATAATAAAACAATCACCACTACTGCAAAAAATATCTTCATCCTAACCTATGCCTCCTTTTCTTACTGACATCTTACTTTATACAGACTAAAATTACATCAACGAAACATAAGTGATTTACCGACCAAACTTAATAAATATCCGAGATTACTCTGTACACCTTTGCCCCCAATATGGTATATTTTAGACAGGTTAAATAAACTGCTGATGACTATAATCACAGTTCATTCATATCTCGAAAAGGAGAGATTATATATGATGACATTATCTGCATTGAATCAATTTCTGAAGCAGCACACTACCGAAGAAACCCAGCGTCTGAATGGTGTAAAGAAAGATTATTCACAATTTCCTGTTGCCAGAGGTAAGTTTGATACACCCTGTTACCGTTTTGATACGAACCTTGAAGATCTGCGTTCTTTATTTCTTTCAAAGAAAGTGCTTCCGAGTTATTACAACTTCGCTGTTGTAAAACAGGATCGTTTTGAAAACGTACCTCTGCATATCCATGAGTGGCTGGAGTTGAGTTATATTTATTCTGGTTCCTGCACAATGACGATAAATAAGACTACATTCAGGCTAAAAGCCGGGCAGATGGTTCTGATCAGCCAGAATGCACCTCATTCTGTCAAAAGATGTTCAGAAAATGATATTATCATCAATTTTCTGCTGACGCGCGAATATCTGAACGGTACTTTTTTGAACGCCTGTCTCAGGATAATTACCTTACACACTTTTTCATTGAGGCTCTGAACACCACGATGCAGGAAAGCATGTATATTGTCTTTTCCCCGGAACAAAAACAAAACCGGCTGGCAGATCTTGCCAACCAGTTTCTCTGTGAATTTTATTCTCCGTCCGTAACATCCGGACCTTTTTTAGACAGTCTTTTTACGCTGATTACCTGCGAGATGATCAATCTGTTCCAGCACGGTATGGTTCTAGATCACGCCTCTGTGGATCAGATTTATACCATACTCCGATATATCGAAACAAACTTTGCGGACTGTACCCTTTCTTCTACAGCTGAGTTTTTTAATATGCACCCAAACTATCTCTCTGCCTACATACGCCAGCATACCGGAACCACTTACAAAGAGCTGGTCCAGACACACCGGCTCTCTCAGGCGGCAAAATTGTTAAGGAGCACCGCACTTTCCACAAATGATATCAGCCTTGCCGTCGGATATCAGAATACCAGCTTTTTCTTTCAGCTGTTCCGCAAGAAATACGGATGTACGCCTATGGAATATCGAAACATGCTTCATGCTTCTGATACGCCAAATATGTGATATGTACATTATTTGCCATATAGAAACTTTTCCGGTAAAGTTACTTTAAAATCTTTCGCCAAATCTCTGAAATTCTGAGGTGAGATTGTCTGTCTTTTATCCGGTCTCATGGACAGCATCTTTACAAGGATTTCCGCGGATTTCTCTACGGTGTGCATTAATCCGAATGTAAGATCAAAGTCTTCCCCTGAGCAGAACATGCCGTGATGCGCCCAGATTGCCACATCATATTCTTTCATCAGGCACTTGTCGCCACTGCGATCTCACGGCCGCCCGGCACCATCCATCCTACTACACCGATTCCGGAAGGAAATACAACCGGGCACTCGGTCGCCATCTCCCAGAGTTCTCTAGTAAATACTTTATCCTCCAACGGCAGTACAAATGTCAGTGCGATCACATTCGTGGTATGTGCATGATAAACATTGGTAACGCCTTTTTTCACTTCATGGTTCATCAGGTGACTCGGCAGCTCACTGGTCGGTCTGCCTCCGTTTACCAGACCCCAAAGGATGCGGTAATTCTCTCCTTTTTCATCCAATTCGATGATATTTTGCATAGACTACCACTTCGAAGATGCAAAATTGTCACTATGTAGTTACACAGATGCTATCAGATTCACTAATAGCATCGCCTTACTTTATCGCCCTCTATTCCTGCTAATCGGAATTACGTCCCCAAAATACTTACTATCCTTCACCGCTACAAGTTCCACCTCAACACACTTCTGCTGCCATTCCTTACAAGCCTCTTCATACCTTTGCCTCTCCTCACGAACCATGAATAGCTCGGTATAAAACTCCGAAGCATTTGCATAGTCTGCATCCTGAAGCACATTTGAAAGCTCTGATTTCATCCTCCCTGCTTTTCTATCCAATACAGCAATCTGCTCCTGCAACTCTTTCTTTCACTTCTAATGCCAATGTGAGTGGACATATAGGTGTCCGTTTACGAACCCACCGCCGTATCCGGCGTGATAGCCCCCTGCAAGGGCGAAATACACAGAGTACAAAACGAAGTTTTGTGCGATGGGTGTATTTCGTCTGCGAGGCTTAGCCTCGCATAAATGCACGAGGGCTGGTTAAAAAATCTATCCTCAGCGCAAAAAGGAAAAAGCCACATACCTTCGCAAAGATACATGGCTTCAATTACGCTGATAACTGTATTTAATTGGCTACAATTCGTGCCGTATCCGGCACCACTTTTTTCTTCTAAAATTGAGGCTACAATTCCTTCCATAAATGATGCCATAACACTTCCATTTATAAATGTTTTGTAGCTTCTGCTGTCATTCCCCGCAAAAACTGAAATCCAGCAACTCATTGATATCAGGATCCATCTGATACTTCTTCACATCCTCCTCTGTGTAATCCATATTCCCAGAAGCACCCTTATCGTCAGGCACAGGTTGTTCCTGTCCAACCGCCTGAATAGGCATTTCTGTATGCCTGATGATTGCATAAGCGCTGAGTTCTTTGCGGTGGTGATATCATATCCAAGAAATCTTGCTTTATCTTGACTATGTGTTATCTTGGTCTTTTTTCGGACATCTCAAGATGCAGAGTATCCTCGAGAAATACTCTGAATTTTTCCTTGATTTCAGATGCATCCTCAAATGAACCTATGGCTAGCTTGCATTGATTATCACGCAGATTGCAGACAGCAAAATACTAATCTGCCAATACATCACCGTAACATCTTCCCTTCGGTGCGGAGATGGTTAGCTCTAGCCTCTGACTTTCCTTCAAGCAGTTTAGCTTCATCCTCATATAGTACCTTTCACCTCGACACTCAGTCGCAACTTGGAAGCTTTGTTGACTTGTGCCTTTACAAACGTGCTGTTGTCCCCTTTATGTTTCCATTCAAGGTTAGTTGTTGGCGATAAGACTGTGTTCTTCACACTTGATAATTTTTCTTATTGTTTTCTCAAAACAAAATCATAATGACCCACGTCGCTTGGGTGTCCACCCCAAACGCCTTACGGGCGCACAGAATCTACCATCGCCACTATCGCCTGATCATCATCCAATTCTCTTATAACTGCCGGAACCTCCGCAAGACCAGCCCAGCCGGCATCTGCCTTTCGTCTGTGTCCTGCAATCACTTCATAACCTTCTCCGTCAGGATTCGGTCTTACAAGCAAAGGTACAATCACACCCTCATCTTCAATACTTTTCATAAGGGCACACAGCTCTATGTCCTGCTGCACATGAAAAGGATGGTTCTTAAAGTCCTTTAACTCGCTTATTCTGATACTCTTTATCTCTTCCATTACAACCTCCGTTCTTCCGGTAGAATAACTTCTACTCAGTTACGTCAATGTTATCTGCAAACAGAAAAAGACCGCTCATCTCCAATTACTTGAAAATGAACGGTCTTTCACGCTTCGTATTCTATTGAATAACTTCAAAATATTAATTGTACTTTTATGTGTTTCCACACCCCACATCCAATACGACTGAGACATTCACACCGTCTGAAATTGCTTTTTTGTAGGTTTTTCTATCACTCTGTGAGAACATCATATGTCGCTCAAAGTGCCGGAAGTCGAGAAGTTTTACAAACTTCCCGACTCGCGGGCAGTCGTCGAATTCCGCATAAACACTGGCTTTACAGCCAGTTATTTCTTCGGAACTCTCCTCGTTGCCTTCGCGCAAATCAAGGATTCTTACATATCGACCCGATGTAGTGCAACCACGCACTCCACATGGCACGTCATCGGGAATTGGTCAACCCCTCGGACTTTCTTTACTTCATACCCCAGCTCCCCAAGCACCTTCACATCTCGTGCCAGCGTTGCGGAATCGCAGGATACATACACGATGCGGTCCGGCTGCATGCTGGCCATGGTGTGGAGGAGGTTTTCTTCGCAGCCTTTTCTCGGCGGATCGACGACGATGACGTCCGCGTGGGCGTGTTCGCCCGGGTGGTCTTTGGCGTACTGTTCATAGTAGGCCGGAAGAATCTCTTCCGATTTTCCAACGAAAAATTCAGCGTTTTCGATCTCGTTGATTTTCGCATTGTTCTTCGCATCCGCGATTGCCTCCGGGACGATTTCGACGCCGTAGACTTTTTGGCTTTCTGCGCGAGGAACAGGGAAATCGTTCCGATGCCGCAGTAGAGATCCCAGACCGTCTCATTTCCGGTGAGACCTGCGTATTCCAGGGCAAGACCGTACAGCTTTTCCGTCTGCGCCGGGTTGACTGGTAAAAGGACAGCGGGAGATCCGATATTTTACGGTTCCAATATAGTCGGTGATATACCCCTGTCCCCACAGGCAGCGGATTTCTTTTCCCATGATCACATTGGTCCGCTCACGGTTTGCGCTTAGGGTAATGCTTGTCATGCCTTCGAGTTCTGTCAGCGATTTGATGAGTTTCTCCTCGGCCGGCAGTTTCTTTCCGTTCACAACGAGACAGACCATAATCTCTTTCGTCATAAATCCAAACCGGATCAGCACATGGCGCACCAGGCCTTTGCCGGTCTCCTCGTTGTATGCCGGAACGCCGTTCTCCTCCATCCAGACAAGAATGCGGTTCAGAATCTCCTCGTTCTGCTCCACGCCCAGATAACAGTTCCGGTTTTCCATGATCTGATGCGTTCTTCCCGCATAAAATCCCGTAATCAGCTTTCCATTTCTATCCTGCCCGATCGGAAACTGGGCTTTGTTTCGATAGCGGAACGGATTTTCCATCCCCACGATCGGCTCCATCGGGATCTCCGTCATGCCGCCGATGCGCTGGAGATTTCCGGCGATTTTCTTCTCCTTAAAGCGAAGCTGCTCCGCATAGTCGAGCATCTGCAACTGGCATCCGCCGCACGGACGTGCAACCGGGCAGACCGGCTCGACGCGGTGTGCGGACGGCTCGATCAGGCGCATCAGCGCGCGTAGCCGTAATTTTTCTTTGCTTTGATCACTTTTACCTCGGCAAGATCGCCGATGACGGTGTCCTTGACAAAGAGGGTATAGCCCTCGCATTTGCCTATACCCTCTCCGTCGTGTCCCATATCTTCAATTTTCACCGTCAGTACATCATTTTTCTGATAGCTCATGAAAAGTCTCCTGTTCTGCGGATGTTGGACTCAAAGAACCGGTTGTAGCCAATCCACTCATTGCCTGCCGGCGCTGCATCAAACAGCTCGGTCAGAGTCTCCATTTTGGCATCGGCATTATCAGCCAGGTTCAGCGCTACCGCTTCTACCATTGCCGGCTTTTTCGGGGAACCGTATTCCAGCTCACCGTGGTGTGCCAGAATGCAGTGTTTTAACTGATTCTCGAGTTCCTGTGGGAAACCGTCGATCTTCTGCGCCGCATCGTGTACCATCTCCGCACCGATCATGATGTGGCCGAGCAGCTGTCCGTCATTGGTGTAATCGTTCTGCGGGAATAAGGAGAGTTCTTTCGTCTTTCCGATATCGTGCAGAATCGCTGCCGTAATCAGCAGATCGCGGTTCAGAATCGGATACGATTTTACCATAAAATCGCAGAAACGTGTGACACTTAACGTATGCTCTAAAAGGCCGCCGACGAATCCGTGATGCACGCTTTTTGCTGCAGAGCTCATGCGGAACCGTTTTGCGGTCTCCTGATCCTGGATAAAATAATACGTCAGCAGTTCGGAGAGATACTGATTTTTCACCGTTCCGATCCAGGAGAGCAGCTCCTGATACATCGTATTGATGTCGTAACGGCTCGTCGGCAGATAGTCCGCCGGATTATATTCGCCTCTTCCGCTTTTCTTGCATTTTTAATGGAAACCTGAAGTGCTCCATTGAAACTGGAAACATCTCCCATAATATCTACATAATCCAGTGCTTCAAATTCACGGATTCCCATAGAATTTGGATCCCAGATTTTCGCATCGATCGTACCGGTTTTATCCTGTAAGATCACGTTTTCGTACTGTTTTCCGTTTTTGGTAACAGCCGACTGTTTATGTTTGCAGAGATAAATTCCGGAAATGCGGTTTCCTTCCCGGAGTTCGTTGATATACTTCATAAAAATAAATCCTCTTTTTCTAAAATAAATGCGGACACAGTGTTCCGTTTTTGTTTCTATGATGCCGTTTTTATGATGCAAAGCCTGTGCTCCTGCATGCCTTACCAATTCTACCAGATTTTCCTGCAGAATGCACGTATTTTTCATCCGCCAGTGGAAAACCATTCGAAAAGAAAAGCTTCCGGAAGCCCCACCGGCTAAAACCGGCTTTTTCTGCTCCCGAAAGCCTCTGTTTTTTATACTTCCCCCATCGTCACATCAAACGTCATCTCCGCATACCCTTCGGCGCCTTTCCGCATCGCCGTCACGGTAACCACGTCTCCTGTGCTGTATTTGCCAAGCTGTTCATGGTACTGTTTGATCGTCTCAACCTTGTGCTCCCCGAGCTTTACAATCACATCGTACTCTTTCATGCCCGCCATCATCGCCGGAGAATCTCTGCGACGCGGCTGATGAGAACGCCTTTTGGAATGCCGGTTTTATCGGAAAGTTCTTCTGTGACATCCTGTCCGCGGATGCCGATATACGCGCGGCTCACGTTGTTGGAAAGATTTTCGATCAGCTTTTTGATCTGGGAAATCGCAATGCCCGTCACCACGTTGTTTCCCTTGGCACTGTAACTCTGCGCAATAATGCCGACGATTTCGCCGTCAAGATTTACCAGAATGCCGCTGCCGTCCGTGCTGCCGAGGATGTCGGTGGTCAGCAGATTGTACTCATTGTCCAGCGCGGAAATCTTGTTCGTAACCGAAGTCACCACACCGTACGCAATCGAATCGCTGTAGCCGACCGGGCTTCCGACAGCCACGACCGGGTCACCCTGGCTGACGAGATACGAACTGCCGAGCGGCGCAACCGCAAGACCGTCCCGTGTTTCCTCATCCAGCTTCGATTCATCCACCTTCACAATCGTAAGGCCGGTGCTCGGATCGTGGCGCTGGTATGTGGCATCCACCATCGTCTCGTCCCAGAAGGTGACCTGAATCCGCTCCACATTTTCCACGATGCGGTATTCCGTCAGAATAAAGAGATCCTGCCCGTTGTCCGCAACAATCAGACCGGAAATCTGCTGCTGGTTTTCATAGTTCTGGTTAAAATAGTCCATCTGATTGGTAATGCCGATGACGGTAACCAGCGCTCGTTTTGGTTTTTCCGTTACTTCCAGCATATCCTGGTAGAGCGCTTCATAATTTTTCAGGCTGCTGTCCTTTTCCTCCGCATCCGTTTCCCCATCGACACTGGAAACCTCTCTGCCCTCCTCCGGCTCTTCGGAAGTGCTGCTTTCCGTTCCCTCTGCCGCTCCGTTCTCCTCTGTGCTTTCGGAAACCGTACTTTCGGATACACTGCTTTCTGAAGTACTGCTATCCACTGTAGAACTGCTGATTTCCGAACCGGAGCCGCTGCTGTCTACCGACGCACTCGCCGAAGATGCGGTAATTGTCTCATCCGGCTCCTGTCCGCTGTTTGGATCCTCATCTCCCGGGATATCCACTTTCGCCGGCGTCTCTTCCCTGGTAACTGCTTCTGCAATCTTTGGCTCTGTCACCGCAAATACCGCGGCCGCAACCAGACCGCCAAGCGCCGCAAGTGCCAGCCATCCGGCAATCAGAAGAACAATCTTTTTCCAGTCGGGCGGCTGCTTTTTGATGCTCTCTTTCATGAATTTGTAAGGTTTTGGGTCATTTTCCATACATTTCTTTCTCCATACATCTGTATTCCATACCGAACTGCTCTGCGCATATGCGCTTCCGCAATCTTCACATATATAAAAAACTTTACCAGATAGATATGAACATTTTATGAAGACTGTTACATTTTTTTCTCATTTGCGCAACATCCTGCATTTTCTCGTTCTTGGGGTTTCTTTCTTTTCCTTTTTAAGGTAATAATTGGGGGAAGTGGAAAAACCTGTCGACCCACATTCCACCATGCGCTCTGTGCTTTCCCGTAC
>ENA-OQDF01000019-OQDF01000019.1-human-gut-metagenome-genome-assembly--contig:-NODE-19-length-45663-cov-12.043460_pt1 | contig 45663 bp, 55 predicted proteins | sample MGYA00242769_ERZ504597 | MGnify/ENA primary metagenome ERZ504597 (study PRJEB26092, sample SAMD00036305) | human gut metagenome | host: Homo sapiens | study: EMG produced TPA metagenomics assembly of...
CCACAAGGAACCGTTTTCTCATCTTATATACATTCTTCAACAGCATCAGCACCGGATTATTCTCCCGAATCCATGCCAGCGCCATATCGCCCTGGATCTGCTTCATGCATACATTCCCCCAGTGTGTCGCCTGAAAGCAGTACACCACCGCAAAGAAAATCCAGATCCACAGCACCGCACGCACGACACCAAGTCCTGCTCCTCCCATGCGGTTCAAAAAGCTGATCCCCGGAATCTCCGCAATCAATTCCACAATTTTCACCGCAATCGTCACGAAAACAACGGCAAGCACCAGCGTCAAAAAGAAAGCAATCCCTTTCATAATCTTTTCCGATACCGCCTTCGCCGCGTAGGATGCCAAACTGTGCAGCTGTTCCTCCTGGTACTCCCGCACCGCGCCGCTTCCGAGGATCTGGTTCACCAGCTCCTCCGGCACGCCCATGCTCTCCAGCCATTTCTTCTGCACATCCTGGTTTTCCCCCGACAGAAATTCATTGTTTTCAAATGTCTCTAAACATTTCTTCTCCACATACTGCGGCAGCGTTGTCCGCTCATTCAGCACATCCGTTACATACGGATTCATCCAGATCGCCAGTCCTGTCACCAGAATCAGGGACACCATGGACAGCACTGTCCGGACCAGCCCCTTTCGATATCCAGCCAGCGCGGAAAGAATACACACCGCAAGTAATACGTATCTCAGCCAATTCATGTTTTTCTTCTCCTATTTCAGCCGGATCATCGAAACGCCGTCCTCCTCCGCGAGCAGATACCGGTTCTGCCCCATGCCGAGGATCTCGTGAATCTGTGTTTCGCTGACCACGCCGCTGTACTTCTTTCTTCCATTTAAGGTATATACACACAGTTCCTGCCGGTTCGTCAGCAGAATCTGTTTTTCTTCTATCTGAAGGTTCTGGTAATAGAAATCCAGATTTTCATCCGCAAGCTGTTTTCCTTTCAGATTGTAGATTTTCATCCGGTACGGATGATCGTCACTCTCCCCGCGCAGAATCAGAACCACGCGGTCGTCTGCATACGCGCAGCTTAAAATTTCTCCATCTTCTGATACGCTCACTGTCTCTTTCGGCTTGTTCGTTCCTTCATAGATGCGGAAGCCGTTGTCAAAGAAGGCAACCCATGAGGATGTTCCCGCGGTTTCGATCTGCGGGCACAGCATATCGGTATAGCTCGATGAACTTGCAAGGTTGTCCACCAGATCCTCGCCCCTGCTCCCGAAATTGTAGAAAGCGACCTGTGATTTCATCTTGCCGCCGTCTTCGTAAGCGTAGGAAACCGCCATCCAGAGTCCGTCCGAAGAAAGCGAGAGATCCATCGGATAGCCCGGACTGTCCATATTCGGGTGGGAGGAGGCGATCTCCGTTCCATCGGTATTATAGTATTTGATCCAGCTCTCCCCGTTGTTTTCCAGAATCGCCGCAACGACGCCCTGGCCTGCAACGGATGCTTTCACGATCGGATACGACGCGGTAATTTCGCCGGCCTTTCCATCGGCATCGTATACAACAATTTTGGTTCCGTTTTTATCGTAAATGGCAATTGCATCGCCGCAGGATATCATCTGCGGATTTTCCATGGTATAATGATCGCTCCAGAGGGTCTGATTTTTCCGGTCGCGCAGTTCGATGCCGTCGATACCGTAGCGCACGATCTTATTTCCGGATTTCTGAAACATATACGTATCGGTGTCCTCGGTCTCTGTTGCCTGTACTGTGTCGTATCCCTGAAAAGTACGCAGCTGAAGCCATACCCCTGTACCAATTCCGGCCGCGAGAATGGCTCCTGCAAGGATTCCAACGGTGATCCGGCGTCTGCGTTTTCTTTTTCTGTTTTCTGCTTTATACTCCTCAAGATCCCGGACTTTTGCTCCGTTCTCCTGTTCTTCTCTGTTTTTTCCGTCCATTTTCATTCCCCTTATGTTCTTTTCGGACTTATTTTCTGCCGCCCTTTCGGCCGCAGTTTGATTCCGCTCTAGTGTACCATATTTTTCTCTATTTTGGGAGGTATATTTTCTGCCCCGCATATATGAGATCTTCCACCGCGATCTGGTTCAGTTCGCAGATATCTTTCACTCTGCTCATCGTTCCGTAATATCTCTCACTGATTTTCGAGAGGCTGTCCCCCTTCTGTACGGTGTACTCCTGCCAGACCTGCGCGGCGGTTTCTGCCGTCTCACTGCCGGAAGCAGTTCCCGGGGCGGACGATGGCTCTGCTCCCGGTGCTGGATCTGTCTGCGCCGTACCGGTATTGTTCTCCGCTGCACCAGTCTGCTCCCCGCCGGATGTGCTTTGCTCTCCGCTGCCTGCCGGATCCGTTCCGGATAAATTCTGCTCCTCACTTACCGCCGCGCTCCCGCTCTCATTTTCCGTTTCCAGTTCCGTTCCTGTGCTTTCCGGTGTCGAAGTATTTTCCCCTGTGTTTCCCTCTTCCGCCGCTGATGCTTCCGCTGCACTCTCCGCCGTCTGTGTCTTCTCTCCCTGTACGTTTCCCGCCACTGCTACCGTCTGCTCCTTTGTTTTCCCCGGAAACGGCAGCGCATCTCCGTATTTCTGCGTCACCGTCACAAGAAGCGCCGCAGCCGCGCATGCTGTCATCGCATAGAGGATCGGCTTTCTGTGATCGTGTTCCGGCTCCTCCCCGCTCTTCTCCTCAATCATCTTCCGAAAATCGCTGACAGCGCGGTCGGGCACGCTCTCTCCGTTTTCGATCGACCGGTTCTGATTCTGATCGATCAGATACGACTGCATCGGCTCATTCTTTTCATAATAAATGTAAAAGCCTCCCGTGCTCCGCAGGGTGCCGCCCTCGTACGTATAGAAGGTTTCCTCTTTTTCCTGTCCGTTGACGCGGAACAGCGTCTTGTCATTTCCGCCGAAGTGGTTCAGATGCGCTCGGATGATCTGTTCATTCAGATCCTCCCCGTATCCCGGAAGAGAAAGTGCCCAGCCGAGGATCTGCTGGTTTTTGAAATATTTTTCCATCACATCGTGGACCTCCGTCCATACTGCATCATCGAAGACCAGGTGATCCGGCGCCGGCTCCATCGTATGAATCGCGGCCGCGCTGCGGATAAAAAGTAGGAAATTCCGTCCGCCCACTTAAATTCGCCGAACAGCATGGCGGCACGTCCCTCCGGTGCGGAAAATATTTTTTCAGAAAGGTTCCGACATAATCTTCCAGATAAATCCGCTCCCTGCCGTTCGTATCACCGACCTGGCGGATATTTTCGGCAGATGAAAGTATCCCTCGTTGCCGTTCGCCTGCTCTTTGTTTTCTTTATAGACAATCTCAATCATGCTTTTCACCCCTTTTTGCCTACTTTATCACGGATGTTCCGCGAAAAAAGATCGTTTTGGGGCAGGGCTGTCACGGTTTTTTCCGACTGTTTTCCCGTTTTTCTGCACCGGAGGGCATGTCATGTTTTTTTCATTGCAGGAATAGTTTATACCATATACGGTTAAACTGTGGATGATTCTTCTGAAAGGCAGGTACCGGTCATGTTTCGAAAAAAAGACGCCGAAGTTTACTACATCAATGAGCGAAGCCGCAGCGCCAGCGAAGAGCTGGCGTCGCTGTTTTCTTACTGCATTCAAAAGGACGGACGCATGTTCCGTGAACTGGTATTTCTCTGCATCGGAAGCGACCGGATCACTGGGGATTCCTTAGGACCGCTGATCGGGTACCAGCTTTCGCCGTACTGCAGCCGCGTTTTTCATGTCTATGGAACGCTGGATGACCCGGTGCACGCCCTGAATCTACCGGACCGGATTTCGTACATCCATTCCCGCCACCCGGAGGCACTGCTCGTTGCGATCGATGCTTCGCTTGGTTCGCGGCGTCATCAGGGATACATCACGATCGGAAACGGGGCGATCCGGCCGGGCGCGGGGGCAGGGAAGACGCTGCCCGAGGTCGGGGATATTTTTATCACAGGTATTGTGAATGTATCGGGCAGTTTTGAACAGCTTCTTCTGCAGACAACCCGGCTTGCCACGATTTTCCATATGGCGGAATCCATCTCTCAGGGAATCCTGCTCGCCTGCCGGGAACTTGAGGCGGCCGGGACAAGCGAACTTCTGCTTTAAGAAAAACTGCAGACAACAAAACAGGCAGAGACTGCACCGTTTTCCGGTGTGGCCTCTGCCTGTTTTCTTTTGTCATTTATTTCGAAAAATCTTATTTACAGAACTCTTTTACCTGCTCGTAACGCCCTCGCCGTCGAGTTTGTATTTTGCAAGAAGAGCGGCTGCCGGGCCGGACTCTCCGAAGACGTCCTGTACACCGATTTTCTTCACCGGAACCGGGCATTTCTCTGCCAGTGCGTCGCAGACTGCGCTTCCAAGTCCTCCGATCACCGAGTGCTCTTCTACGGTTACGACTTTGCCGGTCTCTTTTGCTGCTGCAACGATCAGCTCCTCATCCAGCGGTTTGATGGTGTGGATGTTGATGATCTTGGCATCAATGCCGTCTGCGGCAAGTTTCTCTGCTGCTTCCAGAGCGGAGCTTACGCAAAGGCCTGTTGCAACGATGGTGACATCCTTGCCTTCACGGAGAACAACGCCTTTTCCGAGTTCAATTTGTAATCCGGTCTGTCGTTGATCACCGGCACTGCCAGACGTCCGAAACGAAGGTAAACCGGTCCGTTGTATTCATAAGCTGCTTTCACGCAGGCTTTTGCCTCTACATCATCTGCCGGGTTCAGGATGACCATACCCGGGATGGTTCTCATCAGGGCGATATCCTCGTTGCACTGATGTGTTGCGCCGTCTTCTCCTACGGAAATTCCGGCATGGGTAGCACCGATTTTTACGTTCAGATGCGGGTATCCGATGGAGTTGCGTACCTGCTCAAACGCACGGCCTGCGGCAAACATCGCGAAGGTGCTTGCGAACGGAACGATGCCTGTGGTGGAAAGGCCGGCAGCGATTCCCATCATATTACATTCTGCGATACCACAGTCGATGTGACGGTCCGGATATGCTTTTTTGAACACACCAGTCTTGGTTGCTGCTGCAAGGTCAGCGTCGAGTACGATCAGATTGTCATGCTCTGCGCCAAGTTCAACCAGTGCATTACCGTAACTTTCTCTTGTTGCGATTTTCTTTACTTCTGACATAACGCTTCACCTGCCTTTTCCAGTTCTGCCATAGCAATTGCGTATTCTTCATCGTTCGGAGCTTTTCCGTGCCAGCCTACCTGGTTCTCCATGAAGGAAACGCCTTTTCCTTTTACGGTCTTTGTGATGATGGCGGTCGGCATGCCTGTTACGGTGCGCGCCTCATCAAATGCAGCTTTCAGCTGATCGAAATCGTTGCCGTCCGCTACGTTGATTACGTGGAAGTTGAATGCCTCGAATTTTTTGTCGATCGGGTACGGACTGTTGACATCTGCTACGTTTCCGTCGATCTGAAGTCCGTTGTTGTCTACGATCACAACGAGGTTGTCCAGATGTTTTGCTCCGGCAAACATGGCTGCCTCCCAGACCTGACCTTCCTGGATTTCACCATCGCCAAGAAGTGTATAAACACGAAATGCTTTGTTCTGCAGTTTTGCACCGAGTGCCATTCCGACTGCTGCGGAGATTCCCTGTCCGAGGGAACCGCTTGACATATCAACGCCCGGGATATGTTTCATATCCGGATGTCCCTGCAGATAAGATCCAAGATGGCGAAGGGTCAGCAGATCTTCTTTCGGGAAATAACCTTTTTCAGCCAGTGCTGCATACAGTCCCGGCGCTGTGTGGCCTTTCGAAAGTACAAAACGATCGCGGTCCGGATCTTTTGGATTTTTCGGGTCCACGTTCATTTCTTCAAAATACAGATACGTGAAAATATCGGCTGCAGACAGAGATCCGCCCGGATGGCCGGCCTTTGCTGCATGAACGCCGCTGACGATCCCTTTGCGGATCTCATTGGCCGTCTTCTGAAGTTCTAACTTGTTCATGTCTTTTCTCCTTGTTTAGTTGAATCGGAATCAAAAGCTGAAATATCGCTATTGTTCACTTTGTTCACAATACCATATTTCCAGCTTTTATGCAATCATGTTTAGGTCTTATTCGCCGAATACAGCTTTGTAGTCAGCCTGGAATTTTGCGATTCCGGCGTCGGTCAGAGGATGTTTGGTCATCTGTACGATTACGTTGTATGGAACAGTTGCAATGTCTGCACCAGCCAGTGCGCAGTCGGTTACGTGGATCGGGTTGCGGACACTTGCTGCGATGATCTCGGTGTCGATGCCGGCTACGTCGAAGATCTCAACGATTTCACGGATCAGATCAACGCCGCGGGTGCTGATGTCATCGAGTCTTCCAAGGAATGGGGAAACATAAGTTGCACCTGCTCTTGCAGCCAGAAGTGCCTGGTTTGCGGAGAAGATCAGGGTTACGTTTGTCTTGATGCCCTCTGCGCTCAGAACTTTAACAGCTTTGAGTCCTTCTACGGTCATCGGGATTTTAACAACCATGTTTGGATGGATGGCTGCGATCTCACGGCCTTCTTTGATCATGCCTTCTGCATCTGTTGTGGTAGCTTTTACCTCGCCGCTGATCGGTCCGTCTACGATCTCGGTGATCTCTTTGATGACCTCTTTGAAGTCACGTCCTTCTTTTGCGATCAGGGACGGTTGGTGGTAACGCCGCAGATAACGCCCATGTCGTTTGCTTTTTTAATGTCCTCTACTTTTGCTGTGTCGATGAAAAATCTCATGTTGTTTTTCCTCCCATATTCATACTTTCGTAAGGTTTCGGGGCCTGTTGTTTTCCGCAGAACGGCTCCGTTTTTCTGTTATCTCCAGTATAGATATGTTTGGTTTTTCCGTCAAGTCGGCCTCATTTTTATTAATTAATTTTATTATTTATAAATACTATTTTATAAATTACTCTGGCGGATTTTTTCTCATTTTTTCCGGTTTTTCCTTTTCTTTGTGTTTTCCCGGTTTGCGTCGGAGCTGTTTTATTCAAAATTATTAATAATAATTTCAGCCGTCCTAACTTATTTTTAATTTTTCGGTTCTTGCATACGAAGTGCTGCGCCGCACGATCAGTTTCGGCTCATACTCGACATGATACGTGCTTAAGGGTTCATTGCCGTCCTGGCTTTCCCGAAGAGACTGGATTTTCCGCAGGATGATATCGCACGCATCGCGGCCCTTCAATGGCACATAGTGGTCGATCGTCGTCAGGGAAATCGAGCGGAAGCTGGAATAGACGGTGTTGTCACATCCCACTACGGAAATATCCGCCGGAATGCGCAGTTTGCTCTCGAGCACGGCGTCCATGATCCCGAACGCGATCATATCATTCATGCCGACGATTGCCGTAAGGTTCTTGTCCTCCCGCAGCAGTTCCTTCGTCAGATAATAGCCCATCTTGTACTCAGAATCCATGCTCGGGATCACCTCGTCGAGGTCCTCATCCGCCGATTTGACGATCACGCCGTCGCCGTATCCTGCCTCCTCAAACTCGCGCACAAAGCCCTCCACGCGTTTCAGGCGCTGGCCCTGTTTGGAAGTCAGCGGAGGTGAAACAAACGCCACATGCCGGTGTCCCAGTTCCAGCAGGTGGCGTGCCATCAGCCTGCCGGGTTTTGCATTGTTCAGCTCGACCGCATCAATTTCCAGCAGCTCTTCTCGGTTGTTGATGATGACAAGCGGAATCTCCGCGGCCAGCTCCTCCACTTTTTCCTTGCAGCTTCTGCTCGGATTGCAGGTGTAGATAATTCCGCGCGGGCGCACACTCTTCATCATCCGAAGATAATTCTCTTCGATTTTCAGGTCCCTCTGCGTATTGCAGACAAAGACCCCGTAATTCTTCTCTTTTGCAACTTCTTCGATGCCGTGCAGCAGCATCACATAGTAAGGATTCGTCAGCGTCGGACAGAAGACGACGATCAGCTTGTTGCCGTTCGACTCTCTTCTCATCTTCCGCCGCGGAATCTGGTAGCCCAGCTCTTTTGCCGCCGCCTCCACTTTTTCTACTGTTTCCCGCGAGAACGAAACGTTTTCCCGCCGGTTCAGGATCATGGAGACCGTCGCCTGGGATACGCCTGAGGCTGCTGCGACATCACTGGATGTCACTTTTTTCTGCCCATAATTACAGCTCCGTTCTGCCCTCTAACGCACGCAGAAGGGTGACTTCGTCAATATTTTCCAGATCGCCGCCCACCGGAACACCGCTTGCAATCCGCGTCACCTTGATGCCGGTCGGCTTGATCAGCTTGCTGATGTACATGGCCGTTGTCTCGCCCTCCAGGCTGGAGTTCGTGGCAACGATAACCTCCGAGACATCGCCCTGGAGGCGCTGCATCAGCTCTTTTAACCGGATGTCGTCCGGCCCAATCCCCAGCATCGGGGAGATGGCCCCGTGCAGGACGTGGTAAACGCCGTCGTATTTTCCGGTTTTTTCATATGCCGCAAGATCCTGCGTCGTCTCCACCACCATGATCACGCTGTGGTCGCGCTTGACATTTGCGCAGATCGGGCACAGCTCTTTGTCGGTCAGGGTCTGGCAGCACTTACAGTACTGGACATGGGATTTTGCTTCTGTGATCGAATCGGCCAGCCGTTTTGCCTGGTCGGCCGGCATATTCATAATATGAAAGGCCAGTCGCTGTGCGGTTTTCACACCGATGCCAGGCAGATGGGACAGCTGCTCGATCAACTGATTGATGTATCCGCTGTAGTAATCCATCAGAACGGGAATCCTCCGCCCATGCTGCCGAGTCCGCCGGCAAGTTTGCCCATAGCTTTGGCTGCCTCGTCCTCAACTTTGCGCAGTGCTTCGTTGGTTGCTGCCATGATCAGATCCTCGAGCATTTCTACGTCGTCCGGATCTACGGCATCTTCGCTGATTTTAACTTTGGTTACTTCTTTTTTACCGGAAATGGTTACTTCTACGCTCCGCCGCCTGCTGTCGCAGTGAACTCTTTCTCCTCCAGTGCTTTCTGGTTCTCTTCCATCTGCTTCTGCATTTTCTGAGCCTGCTTCATCAGATTGTTCATGTTGCCCGGCATTCCTCCCGGGAATCCTCCTCTTTTTGCCATGGTAATATCCTCCTGAAAAATTTGTTTTTAATTTATTCTTCCCCGTCGTCGAAGTCGCTCTCGTCGTCCTCCTCGACCGGGATTCCATGAATCGCCTGCGTCAGTGCATCATCCACGGAAATCGTGGAGAGCGCGGCGTTTGCATGCTGGTCTGCTAAAATGAGCTGGACCTCTACGGTTTTTCCAGTCATCTGTTCAATAATGGTGCGGATCTCATCGGCTGCCTCCGGCCGCTCAACGTAGATGGATGCGAGCTGGTCTGCAAACTCAACAAACAGTTTGGCGTCGCCCGTCTCGCTGTTGTATTTCGGAACGGCGCTCTGCAGAAACTGGCGGAACATGCCGCTTGTCTGGCCGACAATTGCCTTCCAGGACGCGCTGATGCGCTGTAAATCCGCCGGTGCGGCTTTCACTGGTGCCGGTGCACTCTGCGGTGTTTCTGCCGCCGCATAGCCGTCTCCGGCCGCTCCGGAGCCTCCTGCACTGCCGTTTCCTGCTCCCGGTGCATTTGTCACCATCATCGGGATTCCGCGCTCCATTTTTTCTTCGAGAATCCTAAGACGCTCCAGCACGGATTCGAGGTTCTGCTCCATCTGCGGTTTGCAGAGTTTGACGAGCGCCACCTCAACGAGCACGCGCTTCTGCGCCGCATAGCGGAGCTGGCCGGAGAGCTCGGATAAAACGCGGATATAGTGGATCAGCGTCTCATCGTCTACCATCGTGCTCTCTTCTTTTAAGAGCTTCAGGTTTTCTGTAGAGACGTCGAGCAGTTCTTCGGTTTCATCTGCGCTTTTTACCAACAGCAGATTCCGCAGATACCACGTAAAGTCGGTAACGAACTGTCCCAGCTCTTTTCCGCGGTTTAAAAGGGTTTCCAGCGTGCGGATGCTTCCCGTTACATCCCCGGCGAGGATCGTGCGGAGCATCTGGCTGAAGATTTCGGTATCAACAGTTCCGAGAACCTCAAGGACTTTATCGTACGTCAGCTTCTGCCGAGGTAGAAGGCGATGCACTGGTCCAGGAGGCTTAACGCGTCTCGCATGGATCCGTCGCCCGCCTTTGCGACGTAGCGGATGGCTTTTTCTTCGACGTCCACGCCCTCTTTTTCCATCAGTTCACTAAGACGCGCCGCAATGGTGTCGATCGTGATGCGGCGGAAATCGTACCGCTGGCATCTGGAAAGGATCGTCACCGGGATTTTGTTTGCCTCTGTGGTCGCCAGAATGAAGATGACATAGGACGGCGGCTCCTCCAGGGTTTTTAAGAGTGCATTGAACGCTCCGGTAGAAAGCATATGCACCTCGTCGATGATATAGACTTTATACCGTCCCTGTGTCGGCCGGTAGGCTACCTCCTCACGGATTTCACGGATGTTGTCGACACCGTTGTTCGATGCCGCGTCGATCTCGATGACGTTCGTGGAACGCCCGCCAGAATCGCCTTACACGTCGGACATTCGTTGCACGGGCTTCCGTCCACGGGATGTTCGCAGTTGACCGAGCGGGCGAGAATCTTGGCGATCGTCGTTTTTCCTGTTCCGCGGGTTCCGCAGAACAGGTACGCATGACCGATGCGGTCCGCGCGGATCTGATTTTTTAATGTTGTTACAATGTGATCCTGTCCTTTTACATCCTCAAAGGTGGAAGGACGGAATTTTCGGTACAGAGCAGTATAGCTCATAAAATTTTTCTCCTTTTATTGCATCGGCATGGAAGCCTGCCGCCGGCAGTTTCTTTTGGACAGCAGTGCAACAGAAGAACGGAGACCTTGTTCTTCTTGCTTTAAGGCCTCCGTTCTTTTTCCTTGCCTTTTTTCGGGAACGCATCAATCGCCGAAGCTGATTCCCATCCGTTTTGCCTGCAGGACTTCCTGTGCATTCGGATCTACGGTCTTTAATTTTCCGGCGCACTCGCCCAGCGGAATTTTCTTTACTTTTCCGTTGACCATTCCGACCATGTAGCCGTACTGTTTGTCCAGAATAAGCTGTGCTGCCTCAGATCCGAGTCTTGTGGAAAGGACACGGTCATACGGACACGGGCTGCCGCCTCGCTGCATGTGGCCCGGTACGGTGACGCGGATTTCCATGCCTGTCTTTGCCTCGATCTCTTCTGCGATCTTGTAGGATACGGACGGGTATTTCTTTGCGATTTCTTCCTGACGTTTTTTCAGCTCTTTCTTCGGAAGTGCTGCGTCTTCTTTTGCAATTGCACCCTCGGCAACGGCAAGAATGGTGAATCCGCTTCCGCGCTCTTTTCGTCTGTTGATGGCCTCGCATACTTTTTCAATATCGTATGGAATTTCCGGAATCAGGATAACGTCTGCGCCGCTTGCGATTCCGGCGTACAGAGTCAGCCAGCCTACTTTATGACCCATAACCTCTACGATAAAAACTCTCTGGTGAGAGGAGGCTGTTGTATGGATGCAGTCGATCGCATCGGATGCAATATTGACGGCACTGTAGAAACCGAGGCATATCCGTTCCGTAGATATCATTATCGATGGTTTTCGGAAGATGGATAATATTCAGTCCTTCCTCTCTCAAGAGGTTTGCTGTTTTCTGGGTTCCGTTTCCGCCAAGAATGACAAGGCAGTCCAGAAGGAGCTTGTGGTAGGTATGCTTCATTGCTTCCACTTTGTCCAGACCGTTTGCATCCGGGGTACGCATCAGCTTGAACGGCTGACGTGAGGTTCCGAGAATAGTTCCTCCCTGTGTTAATATACCGGAAAAATCTTTTGCACTGAGCATGCGGTAATCGCTGTAGATGAGGCCTTTATAGCCGTTCATGAATCCGTATACTTCGAGATCTTTTACATTGTTTGCAAGGCCTTTTACGACTCCGCGCATGGTCGCATTTAATGCCTGGCAGTCTCCGCCGCTTGTTAACAGACCAATTCTTAACATATGACTTTTCCCATCCTGTTCTTTATTAGATTTTCACGACTGCTTCTTGTTTCTTGGCAGTATTATGGAATGTTTACATTATACCCTATTTTTTTCGTTCTCACAATAGTTCGGGGGAAGAAAGCGCGGGAGTTTCTATTTTTTGTACGAAAAAGGAAGTCTGTGGTTCAGGCTTCCTTGGATTTTCTTTTTTATGCGCGCCGCACTTCGAACTCTCACCACGAACGTTACTCCTACAGCCTACTCGGCCCAGGCACCCTCACGGCACACAGGAGATTCCACTTAGTGCTGCTGCATTCCTGCCCTGACACGGTTCATGGAGTCCTGTTGCGTAAGACCCAGACGTCAACGTCACTTATAGAAGGCAGCTTCGCAATGAAAAAGCCCTCGGATTGGCATCACCCCCGCTGTAGCGGATTGCGGGTACAGGGCACCGCTATCTCCCCGGCTGCGCATTGTTTAGTATACGGGATTTCGGAGGGGATGTCAAGGAATTTGTGAATTGAAATATTGGTATAGCACGAGTATAATTTATAGTAAGGCCAGAAAATAACGCAAAAATTCAGTACCGCAGAGTGTGAACGACTGCTTTTTTCATTATTTTCAAGATTTGCTATCGATAACTTTTTGAAAATGATACATTTTTTTCTTATAGAAGGAGGATGGACGAATGATACGAGTTACGGTCTGGAATGAGTTTCAGCATGAGCGAACGCAGGAGAAAGTGAAAGAGATTTATCCGGACGGGATTCACACCTGTATTGCAAAGTTTCTGGGACAGGAGGAGGAGCTTTCGGTTCGGACGGCTGTGTTTGACGAGAAGGAGCATGGGCTGACGGAAGAAGTGCTGGCAAATACCGATGTGCTGGTGTTCTGGAATCATATGCTGCAGGAGGAGTTCTCGGACGATGTGGCCGAGCGGGTTCGGCGTCATGTGCTGGCCGGAATGGGGCTGGTAGTTCTGCATTCAGGGCATTATTCCAAGATTATGCGGAAGCTTCTCGGAACAAGTATGACGCTTCGGTGGCGGATGGGGATCGTGAGAGACTGTTCTGTACGTGTCCGACCCATCCGATCGCGCAGGGAATTCCGGCATGGGTGGATATTCCGGAGGAAGAGATGTATGGGGAGTTTTTGATATTCCCAAACCGGATGATGTGGTATTTACGGGATGGTTTGCAGGCGGTGAGGTGTTCCGCAGCGGATGCACCTTTACACGTGGGCTGGGCAAAATTTTCTATTTTCAGCCGGGACACGAGGAATACCCCATTTACCATATGCCGGTGATTCAGAAGATTATCAAAAATGGGGTACGCTGGTGCGTTCCTGTAGTACGAAGACCGGCACCACTGGATAATGCATGGGTGAATCCATCTACGGAGGAAGTGTATCTTTCTTCACACCAAAAATAGCAGCTGCAGTTTACCGATATCTGTATCCCGTTTGATTTTTTCAAAACAGGTGTCTGATTTCACGATCAAAAATGTTCTGCAATACGCGGATGGAATCCGTGTACACATTGCATAAATCAGGAGGAAATGTTATATGAGAAAGCTTTCCGTTTTTTACGAACACATTCTACAGGCGTGTGAGCAGTCCGGTAAGACGATTCCGGAAGTGCTCGCGTTCTGCAGGGAGCAGGGAATTTCGGCTGTTGAGATGAACTACAGTCTGTTTGCATCAGAAAGAGAGGTCATTGCCCCGATGCTTTCCGATGCGGGGCTGGTGATCAGCTGTATGCATGAAACCTTTGATTTTTCCCATGATACGGATCTTGGCAGAGCACAGCAGATGCTCGATACTGCGGCATCGCAGCAGGTTTCGCGTGTCCTGTTTGTTGCAGGCGCGCTTGAAACTGCCGAAGCGGCAGAGCTTGCAGCCTGCAGCAGCACCTATGAGGCAACGAGTACTTTTATGACCGAAAACAAATCGATTCAAAATATGGTACATGCGCTTTCCTCACTCGCCGAATATGCGGCTTTGCGTGGCGTTACGATTACCTTAGAGGACTTTGACGGTTTTTTACAGCCGTTTGCACGCACATATCCGCTGCTCTGGTTTATGGAGCACGTGCCGGGGCTGCGGTATACGCTTGATATCGGAAATTTTGCTTTCAGTGATGAGGATGTTTCGTATGCTGCCTGGCTTCTGAAGGATTATATTGTCCATGTTCACTGTAAGGATCGTGCCGAAAGTCCGCTCGTTCACGGACGTTTCTGCCGCGGCCTTGGCCAGACACCGGCCGGAACGGGATATCTGCCGATGGCAAAGCTTCTTACAGATTTAGAAGCGTGCGATTACGACGGTTATCTCGCCATCGAGCATTTCGATGCGCCGGATCAGTTATCGTTCATCGAACAGTCCGCAGCGTTTCTGCGCCAGTGGGTTTCCGAATAATTCCGCCTCTTTCATAAGCGCTCTGATTTTCGGAAAATTTCGTATTTCCGGGGAGAAATTCAGCAAGGAAAATATGTCGAAAAAATTCTTTACTATCTTTGGTTTTTTCGTATCTTTTCCTTGCTTTCCAGGGAAAACATGGTAAACTAAATTTGAAGCTTTTTGAGAAGGCATGATTCGAAAAGCAAATCTAAAACAAGAGGGTTTTAAAGTAATGGGAGAAATTATTATTCCGCAGGGTTACAAATCTGCATTAAACCTCCACGATACACAGGTGGCGATTAAAACAGTAAAGGATTATTTCCAGCATGAGCTGACACATCGTCTGCATCTGCTCCGTGTAACAGCTCCACTTTTTGTACAGCCGGAAACCGGCTTGAATGACAATCTGAATGGCGTAGAACACCCGGTTTCTTTTGAGTTAAAGGATCAGGGTACCAAGAAAACCGCTGAAATTGTTCAGTCTCTGGCAAAATGGAAACGGTACGCACTTCACAAATACGGCTTCTCTGAGGGAGAAGGCATCTACACCGATATGAACGCCATCCGCCAGGACGAGGTGACCGACAACATTCACTCCGTTTACGTGGATCAGTGGGACTGGGAAAAAATCATGTCCCCGGAAGAACGCAATCTTGATTTCTTAAAGAGTACCGTAAAAGATATCTATGAGGCACTGAAAAACACGGAAAAACATATGGCAGACCAGTACGACTACATCGAAACCATTCTGCCGGATGAAATTTTCTTTATCACTTCCCAGGAACTTGAGGATCGCTATCCGAATCTGACTCCAAAGGAAAGAGAGTATACAATCACCAAAGAAAAAGGTGCTGTCTTTATTATGCAGATCGGCGGCGTGCTTGCTTCCGGAGAGCGTCAGGACGGACGTTCCCCGGACTACGACGACTGGTCCTTAAACGGCGACCTGATCGTTTATTATCCAGTGCTTGACATCGCTCTTGAGCTCTCCTCCATGGGTATCCGCGTCAACGCAGATGCTCTCCGCGCTCAGTTAAAGGAATGCGGATGCCAGTCCCGCGCGAAGCTTCCCTTCCAGAAATCCATTCTGAACGGCACTCTCCCGCAGACAATCGGCGGCGGTATCGGACAGTCCCGTATCTGTATGTTTTTCCTGCGCAAAGCGCACATCGGAGAGGTACAGTGCTCGGTATGGCCGATGGAGACACGAGAGGTGATGGATGTGATGAATATTCAGCTTCTGTAAGATTGGTTTCGAATAGACTATTACTGTAAAAGGGATACGTTTCCTGTCCGCCCGTTTTCAGGGTATGACAGAAACGTATCCCTTTTATATTTTCCTGCATTGCTGCTGCATTTCGTCCTTACATCAAATCTTTTTCTGCTTTTTGCGGTTTCAGAACCGTTCTTCCAAAAGCTCAAGCAGTTCCTCTCTCTGAAAGGATGCTGTCTTAATTTCATCACCGGAAAGGATCTCTTCCGCCAGCTCTTTTTTCCTCTGCTGAAGCTTGATGATTTTTTCCTCGATGGTTCCTTTTGCAATCAATTTGTATACCGTCACAACATTTTTCTGCCCAATACGATGTGCACGGTCTGTCGCCTGATTTTCAACTGCAACATTCCACCATGGATCGTAATGGATGACGATATCCGCGCCGGTCAGGTTCAGGCCGGTTCCGCCTGCTTTTAGGGAAATACAGAATACAGACGTGTCATCCCGGTTGAACTGTTCCACCATTTGTGCACGCTGCTCTTTTTTCGTGCTTCCCTGCAGGACAAAGTAGCTGATGCTTTCTTCCTGCAGACGCGCGGTCAGGATCTCGATCATCGAAGTGAACTGGGAGAACAGCAGGATTTTGTGGCCGGATTCCACGGCACTCTGAATCAGCTCGATGCAGAGATCGAGTTTTGCCGAACCGCCTTCGTAATTTTCGTAAACAAGCGCAGGATCACAGCAGAGCTGACGCAGCCGCGTCAGTTCAGAGAGCACCTGGAACCTGGAATCGGCAAATTCTTCCTCTGTCTGGTTCTGCAGCATAAGCGCCAGCCGCTGGGCATGTGCATGATACAGCTCCTTCTGCTTCTGTTCCATGCAGGCAGCCATATTTTTCTCAATTTTATCCGGCAGATCCTTCAGCACTTCCTTCTTCAGACGGCGCAGAATAAACGGACGGATCATCTTTTGCAGACGTTCTAATCTTTCTTCGTCGCCGTTTCGCACAATCGGAAGTTCAAACTGCTCGCGGAATTTCTGATATCCATAGAGGAATCCCGGCATCAGATAATCAAAGATGCTCCATAGTTCACTTAACTGGTTTTCTACCGGTGTTCCGGTTAATGCCAGGCGGAACGATGCATGGATCGTTTTCACAGCTTTTGCTCCCTGCGTTGCGTGATTTTTGATGAACTGCGCCTCATCAATGATCTCGCAGAAGAACGGGAGATCCTGATACAGTTCGATATCGCGGCGGAGCAAATCGTACGAGGTAATCAAAATATCCTGCATACCGGCATTTTGGATCATCTCTTTCCTCTGTTCCTGTGTGCCGGCGACGAGTCTCGTCTGCAGCTCCGGAGCAAAGCGGGCACATTCGCTCTCCCAGTTATAGACGAGAGATGCCGGTGCAACGATCAAAGAACGACGATTTGCATCTTCGGGTGCTTCCTGCATTTCAGATAAGAGAAAGGCGATGGTCTGCAGCGTCTTTCCAAGTCCCATATCATCCGCCAGAATACCGCCAAAGCCGTTCTGGCATAAGGTTTTCAGCCACCAGAATCCTGTTTTCTGATATTCACGGAGCTGTGCCTGCAGATTGTCCGGAAGTTCAAAATCGTTCTCCTCTGCAGTTTTCATATTTCGGATCAGCATACGGAACTCGCGGTTTTTCTCAACCTGAAGATCATCCTGCTCTTTTAAACGGGTATCGAGGTAGAGTGCTCGGTATTTCGGAATTGTGATCTCGCCGCTCTTCAGCTTTGCCTCGGAGATCTGCAGATTTTCCCGCAGTTCCGAGAGAACGCGGATACCGTCCTCGTCCATATCCATAAATTCACCGGTCCTCAGGCGGTAAAATTTCTTTTTCCGGTCATATTTTGAAAGAATCTCTGCCAGTTCCTCCATGCCAAAATTGCCCGGATTCAAATGAAGTTCCAGTACATTTTCTGCGAGGGATACACCGACAGAAACTTTCGGGGACGGGATGACACGGATCGCTTTTAACCGGTCAGAAACAAAAATTTCGCCCAGTTTCTGCAGATCTTCCATACCGCTGCTTAAAAACTCATACATCTCATCGGCTCCCTGGAGAAGCATCTGATGTTTCCGCGCATCATAGGCACTGAAACAAGATCGAACGAGCTGGTTTGCCGCCGCTTCTTTCCGTACATCACGGCCATGGGAAAGCTGATGGATATCGTTTGCATCTGCAAAAACATTGTATTTTTTCTCGCCATAGACAGCCAGAAGTTCGCAGGTAATCATATCATGCTGCGGCGCATCCAGATAAATCTGAAATTCCACCTGCGGCGGAAGATACTGCTGTAATTCCAGCTTTTCTTCTTTTTTTACCTTAAAATGTTCCTCCAACACCGGAAGAAGTCCCTGGCAGAAGGTCGGGATATCTTCTTTTGCAATTTCACAGACTCCGTCCGGACATCGCTCCATATATTCCAGGAAGTCGCAGACTTCTGCTATCTCTTCCCTTGGGATTCGGTAAATTGTATTTTTTTCTGAAAGAAAATACAAATATTTTCTGCCATAAAAAATGGGATCCGCATACATCTGTACCTTTAGGCCATCTGCTTTCCGTAAAAGCTTCATTTCATACTGCGGCATCCCCTCCTGGCAGTGCCACAGTTTTTCTTCTCTCCAGTTCGTACGACAAAAGAACTCCTGCTGCCAACAGCCTCAAAAAATTCATCCATATTCTGCACAGAAATCATCACATAACGGTCATCAAAACAGGACGCATAGCTGCCGGTACCTATCTGATAGCATGAGCCGCATTCCATGGTATATGCACTCAGAAATTCTACCATCGGACGGCTTTCTTCTTCAAAAGCATCCATACAGTGCAAAAAAGAAAGCTGCGCACCGTAGCTGACCGTTTCCATATTTTTTACAGCTGCTGTCATTTTGGAAACACTTTTTAATACATACATCCTTTTGCTTCCGATTTTAAATTCTGCCCGAAAGGAATCGTCAAACTGGCTCTCCAGATGAATTTCCAGTTTAACCTGACCTGCTTTTGCTTTCGGCAGAAAAGCAACCTGATCCCGCATCACATAATGTGAAAGCAGTTCAGAAAAACCGGGGCTTGTCTCTGCTTTTGGTGTTGGTTTTACTACTTTTCTGACAATTTTATGTTCTCCCTGGAATTCTTCCATTCCTTTTTTCACGCCGACAGCACGAAGAAGCTGCTCCAGTTCCTGATGTTCTTCGTCATTTCTCACTTTTTCTTCCAGTTTTTTTCTCTCTTTTTTCCGCCATTCAAGATAGTACAGCAAAACAGCGACACAATGTTTGCACAATCCCCAGTACTGCTCATGTGCCGGACAATCACAATCATCTTCCATAATTTCAGACATTTCTTCATCTACAGAAACGCTGACACAATACATATTTTTTCCGCTTCCGTCTACGACAGCTGTAATTTTATGCAGTTGATATCCGAAAATATCCTTCATTTCCTGTACCTGAAAAGCATGCACTTTCTGTTCTTCATAAATCTTTTTTCCACGGTTATATGATACGGAATTCGTCTCCTGTTTGATGTCCGCCTTTGTAATCATGCTGGTAAAATCCTTTCTGTTCTATCTTTTCCCATCATTCACAATTCGTATTTTACAGATTCTGGTTTTGATCACATCCGACAAGCTTCTCGGAAAGCTCTTTTAAAATATTTTCCTGATATCCCGCTTTTCCTGTTTTCCTTACCAGTTCCGCCGTTTCTCTTAATAACGGGTGCCAAATGTGTTCCAGCTTTTTTCTGCCATTTTCTCCAAATACTTCTTTTGAAAGACTGTTCCGGTAATCCTCTGGTGACATTCCAAAGAATTGGATTCTGTTTCCGAACCGCTGCCAGAGTCTGTCGGCAATTCCAATCCCATCCGGGTCAAGATCTCCACTGTAGTAAATGGGAATCCCACTCTGTACGATCAACGAAATCAGTTTTAATGCTGCATACCGCGGCTGTCCCGACGTACACAGCAGCGACACATTCTTTCCCTGCACCTGTTCCATAAGATAGCTGAATACCATTTCGTTTTCCACAATGTATACACACGTTCCGACAGGCTGTACTTCTGTAATACCCTTCAGATTTTCCATGGTAATCACATACGGTTCCCCGCATCGGCAAAAGGCTTCATATGCTGGATGCCATATCTCCTGTTTTTTCAAACGAATTCCAAACGCATGTACCAGGGAAGAAATATTATCCGGCACAACTCCCACGCACTGCAGCAGTTCTCTCCATTGCATTCGGTACTGATAAATAAGAGGTTTCATCAATTGCCTCCAAGTAGTCCATCTTTTTCCTTTCTTATTCTCTTTTATTTCAACTAATAAAATTATATCATATCCTGCTATATATGATAAGTTTCTTTTGGTTAAAAACAGAAAAACCCCGGCCGCCTTACGGCGCCGGGGTCTCTTACGTTTGAGCACAAGTATCTTTCGATACAATTATATTTTATTTCCCGCAGTGCTTTCCTCGATTTCGCTTCGCTCCATCTCGGTCGGGCTGTCGCCCTATAAATTCTCCGACTAATGCCCTTGTGTGAGCAAGCTCCCACCGGTCATTACTCTCCGAATTTGCACTGCTCATAGATAACCGAAATTAGTCGATCAGAGTAGCAACACGGCCTGATCCAACGGTACGGCCACCCTCACGGATAGCGAAGGTAAGACCCTGATCCATAGCGATCGGGTGGATCAGTTCGATGGTCATCTCTACGTTATCGCCAGGCATGCACATCTCAGTTCCTTCCGGAAGAGTGATAACACCTGTTACGTCAGTTGTACGGAAGTAGAACTGCGGACGATAGTTGTTGAAGAATGGAGTATGACGGCCACCCTCGTCTTTTGTCAGAACGTATACCTGAGCGGTAAATTTGGTATGGCAGTGAACGGTACCTGGTTTAGCCAGAACCTGTCCTCTTTCGATCTCTGTTCTCTGAACACCACGAAGCAGAGCACCGATGTTATCACCAGCCTGAGCCTCATCGAGGAGTTTACGGAACATCTCGATACCAGTTACAACAGTTTTCTTGGTCTCTTCTTTCAGACCTGCGATTTCAACTTCCTCATTCAGATGAAGAACACCAGCCTCAACACGGCCAGTAGCAACAGTACCACGACCAGTGATGGTGAATACGTCCTCTACAGGCATGATGAAATCTTTATCAGTGTCACGCTGCGGATCCGGGATCCAGCTATCTACTGCATCCATAAGCTCCATGATTTTATCTCCCCATGGGCCAGCCGGATCTTCCAGAGCTTTCAGAGCAGAACCCTGGATGATCGGAGTGTCATCTCCCGGGAAGTCATACTCGTTCAGCAGCTCACGGATCTCCATGTCTACCAGCTCAAGCAGCTCTTCGTCGTCTACCATATCGCATTTGTTCATGAATACAACGATGTAAGGTACACCTACCTGACGGGACAGAAGGATGTGCTCTTTTGTCTGAGCCATAACACCGTCTGTAGCAGCTACTACAAGGATAGCTCCGTCCATCTGTGCAGCACCAGTGATCATGTTCTTTACATAGTCAGCATGGCCTGGGCAGTCAACGTGTGCATAGTGTCTTTTCTCTGTCTGATACTCAACGTGTGCAGTAGAGATTGTGATACCACGCTCTCTCTCTTCCGGAGCTTTATCGATATCTTCGAAGTTCTCAGCAGTGTTTCCTTCTACTCTGGTAGAAAGTACTTTTGTGATAGCTGCGGTCAGAGTTGTTTTACCATGGTCAACGTGGCCGATGGTACCAATGTTACAATGCGGTTTTGTTCTTTCAAATTTAGCTTTAGCCATTTTAAAATGTCCTCCTTAAAATTGCGCCCAGTGGGCTTTTTTGAGACTAAATTGGTGGCAGGAACCCACCTGAATCGTAAACCTGCTAAGTCTGATTATATTGCATTTCTGTCCTATTTGCAAGGGAAATCTTTGAAAAAGATATACATTCAGGCTGTGCAGCCGGTAAGGACTGCACAACCAGTACGGTTTCTCAAATTATTTTGCTTTTGCAGACAAAACTTTTTCCTGTACGTTTTTCGGAACCTGCTCGTATTTATCAAAGAACATGGAGTAGTTACCACGTCCCTGAGTTTTCGAACGAAGGTCTGTTGCGTAACCGAACATTTCAGCCAGCGGTACGAATCCACGGATCATCTTTCCGCCGCCGATGTCATCCATACCCTCGATACGACCACGACGGGAGTTGATATCACCGATAACATCACCCATGTAATCTTCCGGAGTGGAAACTTCGACTTTCATGATAGGCTCAAGAAGAACCGGAGCACCCTTCTGCATAGCTTCCTTGAATGCCAGAGAACCGGCGATGTGGAATGCCATCTCAGAAGAGTCGACCTCATGATAAGATCCGTCGTATACATTTGCATGAACGCCAACTACCGGGAAGCCTCCCAGGATACCGGCTTTCATAGCCTCTTCGATACCTTCGCCTACAGCCGGGATATACTCTTTCGGAATAGCTCCACCAACAACGGTAGACTCGAATTTGTAAATCTCTTCGCCGTTTGCATCCATAGGCTCGAATTTAACTTTACAGTGACCATACTGTCCACGTCCACCAGACTGTTTTGCATATTTGCTGTCGATGTCTGCCGGTTTGGTAATGGTCTCTTTGTATGCAACCTGCGGAGCACCTACGTTAGCCTCTACTTTGAACTCACGAAGCAGACGGTCAACGATGATTTCCAGATGCAGCTCACCCATACCAGCGATAATGGTCTGACCAGTTTCCTGATTGGTGTGTGCACGGAAGGTCGGATCCTCCTCAGCCAGTTTTGCAAGGGACTCGCCCAGTTTGCCCTGGCCTGCTTTTGTCTTAGGCTCGATAGCCAGCTCGATAACCGGCTCCGGGAACTCCATAGACTCAAGGATTACCGGATGCTGCTCATCGCAGATGGTATCACCTGTGGTGGTGAACTTGAATCCGATTGCAGCTGCGATGTCACCGGAGTAAACTTTATCCAGCTCCATACGTTTGTTTGCATGCATCTGAAGGATACGTCCAACACGCTCTTTTTTATCTTTTGTTGCATTCAGTACGTAAGAACCGGAGTTCATAGTACCGGAGTACACACGGAAGTATGCCAGTTTACCAACGAATGGGTCTGTCATAATCTTGAATGCCAGTGCGGAGAACGGCTCGTCATCGGAAGAATGTCTTACGATCGGGTTTCCGTCCAGATCGGTACCCTCGATTGGCGGGATATCGGTCGGAGCCGGCATGTACTCAAGGATAGCGTCCAGAAGTTTCTGAACACCTTTGTTTCTGTATGCAGAACCGCAGCATACCGGTACAGCTGTACACTCGCAGGTAGCTTTACGCAGAACTGCTTTCATCTCGTCAACAGACGGGATATCATCATCCAGATAACGCATCATCAGCTCATCATCCAGCTCGCAGATCTTTTCGATCAGTTCTGTATGATACAGCTCAGCGTCGTCTTTCATATCTTCCGGAATATCAGTGATGGAGATATCATCACCCTTATCGTCGTTGTAGATGTAAGCTTTCATCTCGAACAGATCGATAATTCCCTTGAACTCATCTTCCTTACCAATTGGAAGCTGAAGGCAGATAGCATTTTTACCAAGTCTGGTCTTGATCTGATCTACAGCATTGTAGAAGTCAGCACCAAGGATGTCCATCTTGTTGATGAATGCCATACGCGGTACGTTGTAGGTATCAGCCTGACGCCATACGTTCTCAGACTGAGGCTCTACACCACCTTTTGCACAGAACACGCCGACAGCGCCGTCCAGTACACGAAGAGAACGCTCTACCTCTACGGTAAAGTCAACGTGGCCTGGGGTATCAATGATGTTGATACGGTGCTCAAGAGCGCCCGGTTTCGGCTTGCAGTTCTCTTCCAGAGTCCAGTGGCAGGTTGTAGCAGCTGAAGTAATTGTGATACCACGTTCCTGCTCCTGTTCCATCCAGTCCATGGTAGCAGTTCCTTCGTGAGTATCACCAATCTTGTAGTTAACACCGGTATAGTACAGGATACGCTCGGTCAGGGTTGTTTTACCTGCATCGATGTGGGCCATAATACCAATGTTTCTGGTTCTCTCTAATGGATATTCTCTTCCAGCCAACGGATTTTCCTCCTCTTAGAATCTGTAGTGAGCAAATGCCTTGTTAGCCTCTGCCATCTTATGAACTTCTTCTTTCTTCTTCACAGAAGCACCTGTGTTGTTAGATGCATCCAGAATCTCGTTTGCCAGTCTGTCTTCCATGGTACGCTCGCCTCTCTTACGAGAATAAGCGGTCAGCCAGCGAAGGCCAAGAGCCTGACGTCTGTCCGGTCTTACCTCGATCGGCACCTGATAAGTAGCACCACCGATACGTCTTGCTTTTACTTCAAGAACCGGCATGATATTGTTCATTGCTTCTTCAAATACTTCGATTGCTGGTTTTCCAGCTTTTTCTTCTACTTTAGCAAATGCACCGTATACGATTTTCTGGGCAACGCCTCTCTTACCATCCAGCATGATGTTGTTGATCAGCTTGGTTACCACTTTGTTATTGTATAACGGATCTGCTAAAACATCTCTTTTCTGAGTATGTCCTTTACGTGGCACGTTACTTCCCTCCTTAACCATCATTCGATTAAATCATCGGTACTCACACTTATTTGCAGTATGTCCGCGCGTGTAACTTCTCTATAAATCCGCAGCCGTGGGGATTTATGGAATAACGCACAACATTTCGCTTTTTGTGATACTAGATATATCTCGAACTCGTTTTACTTAATTATTTCTTTTTCGGTCTCTTAGCACCGTATTTAGAACGGGACTGTTTTCTGTTAGCAACACCTGCAGTATCAAGGGTACCACGGATGATGTGGTATCTGGTACCTGGCAGGTCCTTAACTCTTCCTCCACGGATCAGAACAACGCTGTGCTCCTGAAGGTTGTGACCTTCTCCTGGGATGTAACTTGTTACTTCGATTCCGTTGGAAAGACGAACTCTGGCGATTTTACGAAGAGCTGAGTTAGGTTTTTTCGGTGTAGCAGTTTTAACAGCTGTGCACACACCTCTCTTCTGAGGAGAAGACATATCTGTGGATTTCTTTCTCAGAGAATTGTAGCTTTTCTGCAGTGCCGGCGCGGTAGATTTCTTTACGGAAGTCTCACGGCCTTTTCTTACTAACTGGTTGAATGTTGGCATTCCATTTCACCTCCTGATAGATTTCTCCGTGTGTCCCACGGGGTTTCATACGGCTGCTTTAGTTCAACATAATTGCTTTGCAGCTTTTGCGCGCCAAAAGAAACCGTCTTTTACGCACGCTCGTTTATTATATCGTCTGTCCTATCAAAAGTCAAGGGGAAAATCCGTAAAAATCGCGTGTTCACGCGGCTTTTTGCGGATTTTCCCCATTGCTGCATTACTATATAAAAGTGTTTTTTCTTCCTATTATATTCTCATCCAATTATTTTCTGACATTTTTTTCGTCAGAACGTGTACACGAAAGAATCCTGCTTTGCAGCTTTCAGACTTCACCGGCTGCGGCGGGTCGCTTCAGCGATATAAAAACGAAACCGGCTGTTTGCGGAAATGATTTTTCAGACATACTCTAAAGCGGACGGTCTCGAAAGCCCGGGCACGCATCACACCGTTTTGGTTTTTCCTCACTCTGTGCATTTCCCCAGAGCTCGCGCGCTTTTTCCTCTGCGCAACCCCTGCACCAGGGAAACATACGGATGTTGCTGATGTAGAATCTTTGAAAGGTTATCTCATCGTTGTTGATGTCAAACTGCTGTTTTCCCGACAACTCCTCTACATGTTCCGCAATCCATGCCTTCTGTCCTTCTGTCGCCGGGTGTCCCGGTCCGCCGAGCACATAATCCATATCGGCATGGAGATTTTCCGGTTCACCTGGTTTGTGGAAGCCCACAAATAAAATATATCCCCGGCGCAAAAGCTCCTGAATCGGCTCGTCCGTCTGACCTTCCGGGCCTAGAATTGCCCGCGCGGTCTGCGCATGAAAATTTTCTGTTTTTGGATAGAATCTTCCCGTTGGTGCTAAAAATCCATCTGCCATGCTTTTATCTCCCATATATTCTCATTTGTTCTACGCTTATATACCATACTCGATTTTTCTCCAACAGGCAAGGCTTGTTTTTACTGAATTCTTTTTACTCGATTCTTTTTGCTGGATTCTTTTTTGAATCTGTGCTATACTCATTCCCGTGCATTTATATAATCGGATTTTCCCGCCTTTTTACGGGTGTCCGGACTGGTTCGTGAACTTCCCAGTATAAAAAACCAAGTATCTCAAAATCATTTTATTTCAAGGAGATTGGAAAATGAATGCAAAAAACTGATCATCGACTGTGATCCCGCATCGACGATTCTCTCGCCCTGATGCTTGCCGCAGCTTCCAAAGAGCTGGATCTGATCGGCATCACCACAGTCAGCGGAAATGTACCCGCTTCTATGGGCGCAAAAAATGCCCTCAAAATTCTTTCCATGATTGGAAAAACAGATGTCCCTGTTTATGTCGGAGAGGAAACTCCCCTGGTCCGCGACTATGTGGATGCCATGGACACGCACGGCATGGACGGCCTCGGCGAATCCGGCTGGCCGGATGTCAAAGAGCTTACGCCAAAAACAGACGCTGTTTCTTTCCTCATCGAAACCTTAAAAACAACCCCTGATGTTACAATTCTTGCCCTCGGACCGATGACGAATCTTGCAAAGGTTATTTCGTGTGCACCGGAATGCCTTGAGAATCTCGAAGCACTGGTCTCCATGGGCGGAAGCTACAAGAGTCACGGAAACTGCTCTCCGGTTGCCGAGTATAATTACTGGTGCGACCCGGACGCCGCAGCCGAAGTGTTCCGTGCTTTCTCCGAGCTGCCGCAGCTTGCCGGCAAAAAGCTCCATATGATCGGGCTGGATGTCACAAGAAAAATTGTTCTGACTCCGAATCTTGTGGAATATATGAAATGCGTAAATCCAGGAGTCGGAACCCGCATTGAGGAGCTGACGCGCTTCTACTTTGATTTCCACTGGAAACAGGAAAAGGTCATCGGATGCGTGATCAACGATCCGCTCGCGGCCGCTTATCTTGTGGATCCGTCGCTCTGCAGCGGTTTTGATGCGTATACGCAGGTAGAAACCGGAGGCCTCTGCATCGGACAGACGGTTGTGGATGCCATGAATTTTATCAGAAAGCACCGAACAGCCACATTCTGACGCAGGTCGATGTGCGCCGTTTCTTCCTGATGTTCTTTGAGCGCGTTCTCGGCGTGCCGCAGGAGGAATCCGCACCGGTTCTCGACCAGATTCTCACCGCACCGCCGGTCTTCCCACATGAGACGATGTTTCAGAAGGGAGGCGAGGCATGATGAATACTAACCGTACGTTAAAACTCACGACACTCGCGCTCTGCGGTGTCATCAATATTCTCGGCGGTACCATTGCTCTGCTGCTGCGTCTTCCGGTTTATCTGGACTCCATCGGAACAGTTCTGGCAGCCGCTCTGTTCGGACCTGCTGCTGGCCTCGTTCCGGGACTGATCTCCGGACTCATTTCCGGCATGACGAGTGATGTCTATGCGTTTTACTATATTCCGGTGCAGCTTGTCATCGGTCTCGTTGCCGGCCTTGTATTCCGCAGACTCCGCCCGTCCCATACGGCAGGATCCCGCAGCGAGAGTCTTTCCCTCCGCTCCATGGGCTGGAAGCTGTTTCCGGCAGCGCTTGTGATCTCACTTCCGGGTACTGTGGTAAGTTCCACAATCACCGCGGTTGTTTTCGGTGGAATTACTTCCTCCGGCTCCACTGTGCTGGTGCAGCTGCTTCACAGCCTCGGTATGAATCTGACTCTCTCTGTCTGCGTTGTACAGGCCATGACAGACTTTGTGGATCGAATGATTGTCCTTGCGGTCGTCCTCGTGATTCTGCCCGCCGTTTCTTCTGCTTTCGGCAGTCTTTCTATGAGAAGCAGAAAATAATCTGTACCAATAGCACAAAGAATCCTGCAAAAAATTCACTTTCTTTTTTGCAGGATTCTCATATTTTGGCATAACAAGAACTCCGGAAAAAAGGGGAGGCTGCATCAGGAGCCATCCCTTTTCCGGAGTTTTTTATTTCTTCTTTAATAAAATCATTCACATGCGCGGATCCATACCTGCATTTCGCCCTCACCTCGGTTGTTCCACATATAATATGGAATCAGCTTCAGTTTCGTCTTTTCCTCTTCCTCTTTCTGATACAGATGATACAACGGCTGTTTTTCCGCATCGCCCAGCTTCATGCGACGTCCCTCGGCCGTTACGCACACAAAGTGCTCGCCCAGCTCATCGGCTGCTTCTGCGGTTTTTTCACCATTCACACAGAGTTTTGTCAAATGCAGATTCTTTCCGTTGTCTGCTTCTTCCATACAGTAAACAACCGGTCCTCGTTTTACGGCAACACGGCCGGCGTCCTCGCGTACAAGCGGATTGGATGCCAGAAGCTGGATTTCCATCGGGAAGTTCAGGCGGATCGTCTCACCCTTCGCCCATACTTTTGTCACATACAGATACCCGTCTTTTTCTTCCACTTCTGCGCCTTTTGGAATCTCTTTTTCATAAGAAGCACACCATCCCGGGATGCGGAATGCAAAGGTGTACGGCTCTTTGGTATCGCTCTCGCAGGTCACGGAAACATGGCCGTCCCACGGGAATTCGGAAGTGATGGATGCTTTTACTTTTTCTCCTTCCACTGTTCCACCCATGTACAAGTGGACAAACAGGGTTGTGTCGTTTTCCGTGTATGCGTAAGATGCAACTGAGCTTACCGTTCTTGCCAGGTTCGGAGGGCAGCAGGCACAGCCGAACCATTTCTGACGGATCGGTTTTACATGGAATTTCCGCTCATCCTTGTGACATGCCTCCGGCAGTACCTCCAGCGGATTGACATAGAAGAAGCTCTTTCCGTCGAGCGCCATTCCGGAGAGAACGCCATTGTAGAGGGCTAATTCCATCACATCCGCGTACTCTGCTTTTGCCTGAATCTCCAGCATGCGGCGAGCAAAGAACACAAGACCGATGGATGCACAGGTCTCTGCGTAAGCGGTATCGTTTGGCAGGTCATAGTTGAAAGAGAATGCCTCTCCTATATGAGTGGCACCGATTCCGCCGGTGACGTACATTTTCTGATGCACCATGTTGTTCCAGAGAGTTTCACAGGCTTTCAGCAGGCTCTCATCCTGCGTTGCCCTTGCCACATCCGCCATGCCGGAATAGAGATATACGGCGCGTACGGAGTGCCCCTGCACCTCATCCTGCTGACGCACCGGGCGGTTTGCCTGATTGTAGCTATATCGTTCCTCGCCCTCCGGGCAGGTCAGACCGCGCTCGATATCGTAATAGTATGGTTTTGTTCCGCGCTCGTCGATGAAGTATTTTGCAAGATCGAGATACTTCTGCTCGCCGGTCAGATCATAGAGACGCATCAGAGCCATCTCTGCAATTTCGTGACCAGGATAACCCGCTTTTTTACCCTCGCCGTGACCGAGTTTGCTGGCAATAAGTCCGCGAAACGCTCTGCTGCTTTTAAGAGACGGTCTTTTCCGGTCGCCTGATAATAGGCTACGGCGCCTTCCGTCAGATGACCGAAGCAGTACAGCTCATGGTTGTCCTTAAGGTTTGTAAAAATCATATCCTGATCGTTGATCAGATAGTAGGTATCGAGGTATCCGTCTTCTCTCTGTGCTGCGCAGACAGCTTCAATTGCTTCATCTGCCGTTTTTTCCAGCTCCGGATCGGGATGCTGTGTCAGGGAGTACGCAACTGCCTCCACCCATTTGGTAAAATCGGTATCCTGGAACAGGAAGCCATAAAATCTTCCGTCCATTTTGCCATCCTTCGGCAGTGTCTCAAAAGTATCCAGCGGATATTTGATCTGAACAAATTTGTCTCCTTTTGCTTTCCGCTCTTTTTCAACTTCACCGGCGCGGCGGTAGTTCCGCATACAGAAGCTCGGTGCTGCTCCCGGAACATTGTCATTTAAGGCATTCCACTGATACGGAATTACTTCGGTGCGGACAAGCTCCATCTCTTTTTTCCAGAATGCATCAGTAACCTGGACTTTTGCCAGGGATAATGGTTTGCTGAAGTTTTTCTGATCCATTTTTTCGGTCTCCTTTTTCGTTGTCTTCCGCCGCCTCCTGGTTTGAAAAAGATATTTTCCTTGCTTTCAGGGATGGGAAGCGTTACACTTCTTTTGACGGCTGTTTTCCTGTTTTTCTATAGTTTTATTTTAGCAAAACGGACCGCCGTTTAAAATACAAGAATGTTTGAAAAGGTTTGAAAAAGTCATATGATCTCTGTTTTATTTCCAGATGCCGCCTGTTTTACCTACGACCTCTGCGGCAAATTCCAGTCCCCGTCCCCGGAGTGGATGCACCTGACACGGAATCTCGTCAATTTTGAACTGATGGTTGTGACGGAAGGAACGCTTTTTATCGCGGACGAACGCTGTTCTTACGAAGTCCATCCTGGCGAATATCTTCTTTTGCCTCCGACCGTCCATCAGCACGGCTCGAAAAAAGGAAGCTGCTCTTTCTACTGGCTCCATTTTATCCCTGGTATCCCCTCCGCACCGATCATCGCTCCTTCTGACCCGACCGCCGGATCGGTTCTGGATGAGTTTCATGCTGCACCGCCATCCTCCTACCGCCTTGAGGACCTCGCTCCCGCCCAGCTTCCATCCAACTACCCCGAAACGTTATGCATCCCGCGCCAGGGAACGCTTTCCTCCCCGAACCGCGTCATCATCCTCATGAAGCAGCTCCAGGACACTTCCCTGCGTTTCCACAACACGTTCCTCAACAACAGCCTGACTGCCGCTGTTCTCGGCGAAATCAACTGTCAGAGCCCCTTCTACCGCACCTACACTTCCGAAACGCAGCGGACGCAGATCCTGCAGGACATTATCAGCTACATCCAGTACCACAGCAGCGAGTCCCTCAAAGTCACCGAACTCGCCCGTTATTTCGGCTACAACGACAAATACCTCTCCTCCCTCTTCCACGAGGCACCGGAATAACGTTAAAACAATTCATCCTAAAATCCAAAATGGACAGCGCTATGGCCGAGCTGACGGACACAAATCACACGGTCTCTCAGATTGCTTATAATGTGGGATTTCAGGATGCGCATAATTTTTCCACGGCTTTCCGAAAGCTCACCGGGATGACGCCGGGACAGTACCGGAAGAGTTATGGGAACCGGAAACTTTCTTTTGAATAGGACGGGAGGATACGACCCCCAGGCACCGCGGGGGGCGGACGCTCCGCTGCGCCTGGGGACCCATCTACGTTTTGGCGGACGGAAGTGATTTACTCAATGGATGGATTCACTTATTCTTTAGAAATTTACTGTTTCTTTTAGAAAATAGACATACTTTGCTCACATTTCTTCACTATACTATATCTCAGATAGTTGATGAACCACTCAAAACTATCTCCCCCCTCATTATGAAAGAGCAGCCCGCATATCCGCGGGCTGTTCTTATTTTTGTCTTTTGCACCCCACCTAACGTAAATGCCGCCTGCGGTCGGGGAAAATATCCCGACCGCAGGCGGCCTCACAATCTACCGTGGAATCACATTACTCTTCCGCAGCTTCAATTGCTGCAGTCTCGATAATAAATTTCACGCTTCCATCCATTCCATTTGCCTTACCACTGTAAGAAGTATAAGCACATTTATCCGAATTCAGCGCCTGAATCCGATCCAGTACATCTCCCAGATCATCCTCAAAGGTACTCTTCAGCTTGCTGGTACCCTCTTCTTCAAACTTCTTCGTACCGTCAGCCAGTTCTTTCGCCCCATCGGACAGCTCGTCAATACCATCAACAACCTTGCTGCTTCCCGATTTCAGATCAGAAGCTCCGCTTGCCAGAGAAGAAGTTCCATTTGCCAGTGTAGAAGCTCCGCTCGCCAGAGTAGATGCTCCGCTTGCCAGCGTAGATGCTCCGCTGTTCAGTTCAGAAGCTCCGCTTGCCAGGGAAGAAGTTCCATTTGCCAGTGTGGAGGCTCCGCTTGCCAGCTGGGATGCTCCGCCTGCTACCTGAGAAGCACCGCTTCTTAAGCTTCCGCTGTTTGCAGAAAGTTTTGCAGATCCATCGCTTAACTGGCTTCCCAGCTGTCCAAGACCTGCGGTCAGCTGTGTCGTGCCGCCCTGCAGAGTCGTAACACCCTCAACCAGAGCCGGTGCATTTGCTTTCAGCTGGCTTGCGCCGGAAAGCAGCGTATCATTGTAAGCACTCAGCTGAGTAAATCCTGCGTTCAATGCATTGATGCCTGCTGTTGCTTTTGCAAAACTCTCATTTGTGCTGCTGTACAGCTGGCTCACACCTGCGGACAGAGTACCGATGCCCTTGTACAGAGTGCTTCCGCCTGCATCAAGCTGTGCCACACCTGCGGTCAGTTTCTGCATTGCACCAAGATTCTGCTCAACAACTGCTTTATTATCGGTGATGGTCTGCATCTGTTTCTGCATGGTCTCAAGCTGCGGCATCAGAGCTGCAACCGTCTTCTGCAGATCGCTGTACTGGCTCTTGATGTCGCTCATCTTCTGCTGCATTGCTGCAAGACCGGAGAGATCCGGGCGCTCGATTTCGAAGTTCAGTTCCGGAAGAGTAATCTGCGGAGCTGTAACCGGAGTAACCGAAACGGTTCCTGCTGAAGCGGAAACGCTGACACTTCCGATCTGATTTCTTGCTTTACTTAAGGAATCGGCAAGTTCTGTATTTCCAGCGCTCTTAGCTGCGGAAATCTGTGCATCCAGTGTAGCTGCTGCAACAGAGAGCTGATCATTTGCCTGTTTTGCTGCATCGGCGGAAGCCTGGCTTGCTGCTGCATCAGCTGCGCTCTGTGCTGCTGCTGTTGCTTCCTGGTTCAGCTGTGCTGCTGCTCCGTCTGCCCATGCCTGAACCTGTGCTGCCATCTGGGTTCCCATCTGCGTTGCCTGATTCGTGATCTGTGCTCCAGACCGCTTAAGTAGCTCTCAAGTCCTTTGGACAACGTATCCATCTGGCTCATCAGCTCGTTGCCGTTTGTCATCATGCTGTTGACAGATCCTGCGATTGTGGTGTTCAGAACCTCGGAGAGTGCCTCGGTCTCGGAGATCAGGGTAGAACCGGTGCTGGTCATACCGTCTACCATCGTCAGAAGGCTCTGTACATCGGTGCTCTGCAGCTGCTCGTTCAAACTGGTCAGCCTTCGGAGAGTTGTTTTGCTCCTGCTAAAATATCATTCTCATCTTTTCCGTCGAGTGCTGCGTTCAGTGTTGCGATTGCACTGTTTACCTCGGTCAGGCCGTCTGCCAGAGGCTGAAGCTGCTCAGCGCCTGCTGCAAGCTGTTTCTCGCCTGCTACATAAGAAGCAACGCCGTCGGACAGCTGTGTTGTTCCGTCGGTGTACTGTTTACGCCTGCAACGACTTTATTCACACCGTTTACATACTCGGTTACGCTTCCAGTCAGCACACCGTTCTTTCCAAGATACGTCTGGATTGCTTTATTCAGGGTATCAGCGCCCTCGGTGTAGGAGTTTACGCCGCTTGCCAGGGAAGAAGCTCCGCTGCTTAAGGTGGATGCTCCGTTGGACAGGGTAGCTGCTCCGCTGTTTAAGGTAGAAGCTCCGCTGTTCAGAGTAGAAGTTCCGTTTGCCAGAGTCGATGCTCCGCTTGCCAGTGTGCCGGCTCCGCTTGCCAGTGTGCCGGCTCCGCTGTTCAGCTCGTCAGCGCCGTCTTTTAACGTTCCGATACCGTCATCCAGCTCTTTGTAGCTGTCTTTTAAAGTATCCACACCATCGGAGAGTGCCTTGGAACCGTCAACCAGTTCCATTGCAGCATCCTCAAGATCACTCAGCGCATCCTTCAGGTCATCGTATCCGGTGATGTTGTCGGTATCGATGGTGTCGAGAACATCGTCAAGTGCAACGGTGAAGGTAGAATCCAGAGAGAAGTTCTCCACATCCGCAGTGATCTCCAGGCTTTCCGGCAGTTCGAAATCACTGTCACCGGATACCAGATCTTCAAGGGAATCGGAATTTAATCCCAGGCTTTCCTGCAGGCCCGGCATACCAAATCCGATTACGATGTTTCTGCTTCCATCGGAAATGACTTTACCATTGTCGATCTTGACATTGGAGAAGTATCCTGCGGAAGAATCATTCCGGTCATCAGGACGAATGGGGTGTACATCGTCTCTTTCTTGCCATTGATGTCAACCGTTGTCTTTGTGTTGTTTGTATAGTCAACTTTGATTTTCAGTTTTCCGCTCTTTCCGGCCAGGTCATCCGGTTTGATTTCCTTGCCGTCCAGATAATAGGTGAACTTCACGGAAACCGGAGGCTCTTTTGTGGTTGTTCCCTGATAATAGATATCCTCGCCGTCTGTCTGCCAGGTCAGCTCGTTTCCGCTCTGGGTGAACTTCTCGTCGCCCTTTACGTTTTTGATGTCCTTCAGTTCACTCTCATCTTTCAGGTTCTTTTCCGTTCCTGCGTTCTTCAGCCAGTTGGATACGGTGATCTGATCTTCCGATCCGTCTGCATTTGCATTTACATATACGGTTTCTTCTTTGGAAACCGCTGCGTCCTCTCCTGTCGCTGCATAAACCGGAGCAGCTCCCATAACAGCAGCCATACCAACAGCAAGACCAGACATCATCTGTTTTCTCAGTTTTCTGTTTCTATTCATTGTGATAAACTTCCTTTCTGTGGTTTTTATAATGGTTTTTTATGATGAAATCCAGGATCATAAGAGAAGTAAAACCCGCTCGGAGTAAGATACTGCGGGATACTGTTTCCCTCAGATCGAGGATGTTTTTCCTATGCCTTTCAATCATCTAATGTTATAACGCAAAAATGACTCTTAGTCAACATTAAATACTGCACAAAATTGACGATCGGTCATTTTTTTCTTCGTGCATAGTCACAAAAATGAGAAAATTAGTCATTTTCCCTTTGACAGTTTCCATGTATTCTAACTATAATTGTAGTTAAGTAAATGACACATGATGTGATATTTTTCAGGAAAGGAGACTCTCTGTGGGAAAAATTGACAACAACAAACAAATGAAACGTGAGTCCCTTCTGGACTCTGCTTTCTCACTTTTTATCAACAACGGCTTCAGTAAAACATCCATTTCGGATATCGTGAATAACGCCGGCGTTGCAAAAGGTACCTTCTATCTTTATTTCAAAGATAAGTACGATATTCGGAATCATCTGATTGCACATAAGGCGAGTCAGGTATTTCAGGCCGCCTACTCAGATCTGCTGCGCCACCCGGATATCCATGATTTTGAAGAGCAGGTGCTTTTTATCACCGACAATATCCTCGACCAGTTTGCCGCCAACCACAGCCTCGTGACGCTTATTTCCAAGCATCTGAGCTGGGGATTCTTCAAAAATTCTCTTACCTTTGCTCCGTTTGCCGACACGCCGGCCATCTACACTATCTATGAATCTCTGCTCTCTCATGCAGCATATACGTATCGTTCACCGGAGCTGATGTTCTATATGATTCTGGAGCTTGTAAGCGGTACAAGCTACAACGCTATCCTGTACCAGCAGCCGGTTCCGCTTGAAGAACTAAAACCGGAGCTTTACGCTGCCATCTGTGGCATTTTCAAACAGTTCCGGATCCGTAAGAAACGAAAAAACGCGGAAAATGCAGGCGCGGATCCCGCCTCACTGTTCTCGTAGAAAAGAAAGAATCCTGCTACGGCAGGATTCTCCGCCTGCGGCGGGTCGCTTTGGCGACATAATTCCACTCCGCCGCAGTGCGATCCTGCCCGGAGGGCTTTTTTAATTTACAGGAAAATTCAACGAAGTTTCCTGTAAATCAAAAATACTTTCGCGGAATCTTTTCAAAAGAAACCACGAAAGTATTTTTATTTTCCTCTTTGCTTATACCTGCTGTTCCAGATATTCACCAATCCGCTGTTCCATCACAGGCACCAGCCACTCGGCATAGCCGGCCTTCATCGGATGAATCGGATCCTGAAGATACAGTTTTCGTTTTTCCGGGGAAACACGGTTGATTCGTTCGTCATTCCAGAAATCGATCACACCGATCTGCCATTTTTCCTGAATTTTCAGAAGCGCCTCTACCATCTTCGCGTACGGCTTGGAATCATACTGTGGATTCGTATAGAACATCACCGGGCAATGCCACGTTTCTTTTGCATATGCAATGATATACTCAATCGCGCCGCAGACAGTTTCGACATCGAAGCTCTCCAGATCGCGGGATTCCGAAATTTCACCGAGCGGGCTGTTGCGTGTTGCATCGTTAGTGGACAGCTGGCAGATAAAAAGATCCACCTGTTGCTTTGGATCAAGCCTGTCGCGCATACGCTCGATGTAGGAATCCTCACCATTATCAATCAGCGTGGTTCCGTTGACCGCTTCTTTGATGCAGGTACAGCTGTCTTTCTTCGCTATGTACTCCGCAAACGAATTGTTGTGGGCAGCAAAGCCCTTCGTCACGGAGGATCCCAAAAATACAACTGTTTTTCCTTTTAACGGACTTGTTTTTTTAAACGGAATACGGGAAACATCGTATCGGACGGAATTTCCCTTTTTAAAATAACCTGTTTTCTTATTCATGCTATATATGCCGCCGACAGCTAAGGCTGCGCCTCCCGCGGCCAGGATTCCGGCTATTATTTTTGCATCCATCGCAAAACCTCCATTATCTGATTCAATACCACTTCACAGATCCTGTCGGATCTTTTTTCGAATACCCCTATCTTACATCATTTTTCTGAAAATGCAAGTAAACTTTGTTGTCGATTTTGTTCCGATTTTGTTAACAAAATACGGATTTTCTGTGTTCTGGTCGAATTCTGATCGATTCCGGCGATTTTTTTATTCTCTTTCCCTCAAAAACCATTGACTTTCAAGTGCACTTAAATGATATATTAAAAGCAACGTAATTACTATTCTTTCTGTACTTCCAGAGTCCTTCCACGCCTGCTTTACGAAAACCTCTGCGAATACAGAAGCATTGCAAAGGAGAAAATTCTACTATGAAAGAAACAATTTTAGGCAATCACCTGCGAAAAGTTCCTTCCATTGCAGTCGGATGCATGCGGCTTTCCGAAAAATCGAAGGACGAGATGAATCATTTTATCCACTCCGCTCTGGAGCAGGGCGCATATTTCTTTGATCACGCGGATATCTACGGCGGCGGCATGAGCGAGACTGTGTTCGGTGAGGCATTTTCCGGCGATCCGTCTGAAACGGGAGGATATTTTTCTCCAGTCCAAATGCGGCATCCGCCAGGGCTTCTATGATCTGTCGAAAGACCACATCCTGGAATCTGTCGATGGTATTTTAAAACGTCTGCAGACGGATTACCTCGATCTTTTGCTGCTCCACCGGCCGGATGCGCTCGTAGAACCAGAAGATGTAGCTGCCGCCTTTGATGTTCTGTTTGAGAGCGGAAAGGTCCGCCATTTCGGTGTTTCCAACCACAAGCCGATGCAGATTGCACTGCTGCAGAAATATGTCCGCCAGCACTCGTTGCCAATCAGGTACAGTTCAGCATTCCGGTTTCCAACCTTGTTGCAAATGGCATGGAAGTGAACATGGAACACCGGGTTCGGTTGACCACGATGCAGTCTGCTCGATTACTGCCGTCTGCACGATATTACCCTGCAGGCATGGTCTCCGTTCCAGATGCCATCATGGAAAGGATGTTTTCTTGGAAGCGACGAGTACCCGGAACTGAACCGGAAAATCCGTGCACTGGCCGAAAAATACAGCGTCAGTGATACCACGATTGCGGCAGCGTGGATTCTGCGCCACCCGGCAAATATGCAGCTTGTCACAGGTACGGCAAGCGAAAACCGCCTGAAAGAGATTATCGCGGCATGTGCTATTACGCTGACGCGGGAAGAATGGTATGAGCTGTATCTGGCGGCAGGCCATCCGCTTCCGTAAGTTTTTCTGTCCGCCTGCCCATATGCGGAACAAGGCTAAAATCCCATTTTCGGATCCGTGATTGATTTATAACATCGGAAAAGCATTCCTTTGGATCTTATCGATCTTCTGGAATGCTTTTCCCTTTTCCTTTTCTTTTTTCATGCAGCTATCTGCAATCCGCATTGGCTGCCTGCCCATAACCAAATAACTGCTCCGCAGTTTATCAGAAGAAGCTTGCATTCCTCCTGATACAGGCAAGTCCCCAACCACTGCTTATTACTTTTCGTACTCGAAGCAGGTGACTTACTTGATTCGGTTAAATCAGATCTCTCCCACCAGATATCCCTGTTTTCCGTTGCGCAGGAAGATCGGCAGTGTTTCGATCGGCGCCTCGATTTCGTAGCTTTTCCGCCCTCATAAACATCACCGGTATTTGCCAGCGTCCAGGACGCACCGGCCGGCAGATAAACGGTACGGCTCGTTGCTTTTGCCCGGACAATCGGTGCTACAAGGATGTCGGAGCCGAACATGTAAGCATCGGAGATGTCCCAGCATGCTGCATCTTCCGGGAACTCATAGAACATCGTTCTCATGACCGGTGTTCCTTTTTCGTGTGCTTCTGCCATCAGGCTTCTCGTGTAATCGCGCATTTTTTCGCGGACACCGATGAATTTTGTCAGGATTTCATAATTTTTCTCTCCGAAGCTCCATACCTCGTTGTCAGCTCCGGTTCCCTCACGCACTTCGCCAGCCTTGTTGATGATTTCTTCTCTCGGTCCCCGGTTTCCGTGAATACGCATAACCGGCAGAAGGTACCAAACTGGAACCAACGCACAAGCAGCTCCTGGAAGTCCGGATCTTCGGTCACACCGCCGTGGAATCCGCCGATATCGGTTGTCCACCACGGAATGCCGCACAATCCCATATGAAGGCCTGCGCAGATCTGTTTGCGGAAGTCCTCGTAGGTTGAGAAAATATCGCCGGACCACACAAGGGCTCCGTATTTCTGGCTTCCGAGCCATGCACAGCGGACGAGGTTGACGATATCCTCCTGGCCGCTCTCTTTCTGGCCCTCGTAGAACATACGGGAATACTCTCTTGGATAAATATTTCCGATCTCTTCCACCGGGCCTGCGGCGTAGCGGTAGCACTCGTACTCATAGGTTGAAAACTCCGGTTCAGCCTCATCGAGCCAGAAGGTGCGGATGCCGAGATCTGCATAATTTTTCTTTACTTTCTCCCATACATACTTTCTTGTTCTCGGATTTGTTGCATCCAGGAAGACATTATTTCCATGGAACAGCATCTGTACATCAACACCTGCGTTGCTCTTCACGAGGAGTCCCTGCTGTTTCATTTCTTCGTAATTCTCGCTTCTCCAGTCGATCTGCGGCCAGATGGAAACCATCGTCTCGATGCCCATCTCATGCAGCTCGTCGATCATTGCTTTCGGATCCGGGAAATATTCTTCATCAAAACGATAATCACCGCATCTTGGCCAGTGATAATAGTCGATGACAAAGACATCCAGCGGAATGCCGCGTTTTTTGTACTCGCGTGCCACATTCAGTACCTGCTCCTGATTGTAGTAGCGCAGTTTGCACTGCCAGAAGCCAAGGCCGTACTCCGGCATCATCGGAACTTTACCAATGGCATCTGCAAAGTGCTCTTCAATTTCTGCCGGGGTATCGCCTGCGGTTACCCAGTAGTCGAGCTGCTTTGTGGTGCGTGCCAGCCATTCCGTTGTGTTCGTTCCGAAATGAACCTCACCGACCGCTGCATTGTGCCACAGGAAGCCGTAGCCAAGGTCGATACATAAAACGGAATGCTCGCCTGCGAATTACGGTGCGCCAGTTCCAGGTTGCATCCCTTCAGGTTCATTCGCTCCTGCTGATACTGTCCCATACCGTAAATCTTCTCATCCGGGTTGGAATCGAAGGATACTTTCAGCTGATAAGCGCCGCCCTTCAATGCACGGTAATCGTGTGCGCGCAGGCAGAGCGCTCCGCCGTTCGCGATCTCGGAGAGCAGCACCTCGCCCTTCTGATTCAGGAACGTAATCCGCAGCTTCTGTCCCCACGGCTGAACCTCGAGAACCGCCTGGATTTTACCGTTTTGATCGTCGCTTTCCGTTCATCCACCAGCTCAATTTCCGCTTCCACCGGTTCCGGATCAAGCAGTGCAATGCTTCCCTCTTCTATCTCCGAAAGAAGTGTACCTCTCACCCGAAGACTGTCCTTCTGCCACGGCTCCACCCGGACCGTCTCCCCATCCTGCCGGAAAATCAGCGCATTTCCCTGTTTTTCAAAATACTGCATAAAAACCTCCCTTTCCAGAACCCGCCGTTCCAAACGCATGCATGGCTCTGCTCTTTTCGTTTACTTTCTACTTAGCATTATACTAACATTTCCGGCAGAATACTTGATCTTAATTTTCATGTTCTAACACTATTTTGATCTTTTTCAATTATTTCCCATTGAAATAAAGCTCTTTCTTAAGGAATCGGAATTCGCCTTTCCCCTGCGTCCGTTTTTCAACGCAAAGAACCCCCGGAGCCATTACAGCCCCGGGGGTTCTCATTCTTTCATTTATTATGCAAGCTTCAAAGTATTAACCTTAACTCCAGGTCCCATAGTAGGAGCCAGAGTAACGCTCTTCAGGTACTGTCCCTTCAGAGTAGCCGGTTTTGCTTTGTTGATTGCACCGATCAGCGTCTGGAAGTTGTCGCTTAACTGCTCCTCAGTAAAAGAAGCTTTTCCGATTGGCACGTGGATAATGTTTGTTTTGTCAAGACGATACTCAATCTTACCTGCTTTGATCTCTTTAACGGCTTTGGTAACATCCATAGTTACGGTACCAGCCTTCGGGTTTGGCATTAAACCTTTCGGTCCAAGTACACGGCCCAGACGACCAACAACACCCATCATATCCGGTGTAGCAACAACAACGTCGTAATCAAACCAGCCATCGTTCTGGATTCTCGGGATCAGCTCCTCAGCTCCAACGAACTCTGCACCTGCTGCAACAGCCTCATCAGCTTTTGCGCCTTTAGCGAAAACAAGTACACGAACCTGTTTTCCGGTACCGTGCGGCAGAACAACTGCTCCACGGATCTGCTGGTCTGCGTGACGTCCGTCACAACCAGTTTTGATGTGAACTTCGATTGTCTCGTCAAATTTAGCAGTAGCTAATTTCTTAACTGTGGAAATAGCATCTGCCGGATCGTACTGAATGCTACGATCAACTGCTTTTGCAGCCTCTAAATATTTCTTACCATGTTTCATTGTCTAATAACCTCCTGGTGGTAGTTGCGGGAATCTCCCTCCCACGTCAATACGAGAAGATGTAAACTCTTCTTCTAAATTAGTCCTCTACAACGATACCCATACTTCTTGCGGTACCTGCGATCATGCTCATAGCTGCCTCAACAGTTGCTGCATTCAGGTCTGGCATCTTCATCTCTGCGATCTCACGAACTTTGTCCTTAGAGATAGTAGCAACTTTCGTTTTGTTCGGAACGCCGGAACCAGATTTCAGGTTGCAGGCTTTCTTAAGCAGAACTGCTGCCGGAGGAGTTTTGGTTATGAAGCTGAAACTTCTGTCTGCATATACAGTGATAACTACAGGGATGATCAGGTCTCCCTTATCTGCTGTTCTTGCGTTGAACTCTTTGGTAAACTGTACGATGTTTACTCCGTGCTGTCCAAGTGCAGGTCCAACCGGTGGTGCTGGTGTTGCTTTACCAGCAGGAATCTGTAATTTGATATATCCTGTAACTTTCTTTGCCATTTTACGGCACCTCCTAAATAAATGTGGTAATTGCGGGAATTTCCCTCCCACGAAACGCCCCTGGGGCATTTCTTACATCTTCTTGACTTCTGCGAAACTTATTTCTACCGGCGTTTCGCGGCCGAACAGCTCAACATTGATGGTAACCATCTGTTTTGTATCGTTGATACTCTGAATCAGTCCGGTTGTATCCTTCCATGCGCCGCCTGTTACAACGACTGCATCGCCAACTTCAAGGTCAAGCTCAACCTTTTCCTCACCACCGGTGATTCCAAGGTTCACCATTTCCTCATCCGTAAGCGGTACCGGCTTGGATCCCGGTCCGACGAAGCCCGTAACACCTCTGGTATTGCGGACAACATACCAGGTATCGTCGTTCATGATCATGTTGATCAGAACGTAGCCCGGAAACAATTTCCGGAGTACCTGTTTCTTGGTTCCGTTCTTGACTTCAACAACTTCTTCCATAGGAACACGTACTTCCAAAATCTGATCCTCAAGATGACGGTTCTCAATTGTTTTCTCAATATTGGCTTTTACTTTGTTTTCATAGCCCGAATAGGTGTGGACTACATACCAGTTTACTTCTGACATTCTGACACCTTTATCCTTATTTGATCAATAAATTGACGAACTCGATTACAGCGCTGTCAACCAGGGTGATTAACCCGCAGGTTACTGCAGAGATCGCTACGACTGCAACGGTCTGCTTGCCCAGCGTTTTGTTGTCAACCCAGATGATTTTTCTGAACTCTGCTTTCAAGCCCTTGAACCAGCTCTTTTTGGATGCTTTTTTTCAGTTTCTGCCATTGGATCACCTCTTACCAAAGATTATTTGGTTTCTTTGTGCATTGTGTGCTTTTTGCAGAATCTGCAGTACTTCTTTGTCTCCATTCTCTCAGGATGGTTCTTTTTCTCTTTTGTCATGTTGTAATTACGCTGTTTGCATTCAGTACATGCCAATGTGATTTTTACGCGCACGACTTCCACCTCCACTGTGTATTTGCGTTATCGCTTGTGATCCTTGCGGATCAGCGGCGGTCTCTTCATTTCTGCCCTGTTTTTGCTGCTCGTACTTCAGCAATTTCAGGCATAAAAAAAAGACCTTCTTCCATGTCGCTGATTTATTGTAGCACAGGAACTGCCTGTTGTCAACAAAATTCACCAAAGTACGCTGAGATTTTTTATCAGGATCGTATCATTCACCGGTGTCCGGCGAGCTGTAACACCCTGTTTGTTCAAGGCGGTTCCGGACAGGAAATGGTTCTGCGCGCATTTTTCCTGCGCGCAGAACCATTCTCCTATTCTTTCCCTTAAAAAAGCCTTACGCATCCGATCTGGAATACGCGTTTTTCATCTGGTTGCTGAGTTCAAAGAGTACCTTGTGCAGTGTTGCACCCGTCTCTTTTTTCAGCATTTCAGCGATTTTATTGTTTGCTTCTTCTCTCAATTGTGTCTGTTTTGCTTCGTCTGTCTCCCCTGCAAGCAGCGCATCGTACTGATGGATCAGTGCATGGCCTTTTGCCATCACCTTTTCCTGATACCGTTCAATGTGGAAGATAGAAGACTTATAGGACGCATCTGCCATTGCTGCTATCATGCGGCTTGCCCAGTAGAAATTATCTGTGGAAACCTCTCCCGTTGTGTTGGAAAGATACTCCGGTGTTGTCGTCACATCGGTGTAGAACGGAACCAGCACATTGAATGCATTTGACGCAAATGCAATCCACTGCAAAATGCCGTTGTCTCCTTTGTGATCCGGGCGCATCTGGATGACAGAAAGGAAATCGGTCCGGTTGACACCGATGGAGCGGTATGCTCCCTTCCACGATTTATCGCCGTATGCGGCATACGGGTCGTACGGTGTTCCCTGATAGTGGGAGGACAGTACGTATTTCACATCCTCTACGGTGATCTTCTTCTCCGGAACCATCATCCACGGAATATCGTCGGATACCGGTGTGTAATCGGCATCCGGTCCGTCCCATTTTTCGTGTGCGGGTTCAGACAGCGCTCCATGAACCAGGCACGCGGTGTATTGTAAACGTGATCGGAATCATCGTGGCTTCCGAAGGCATCGCGCGGATTAAAATTTCCATCCATAGAAAGATCCAGATGATATGTTTCAATAAATTCTTTCAAGTCTGCTGAGCACATATATTCCTTCTGTTCGCCGAGTGCATCCTCCAGATCAAAATGGTCGATGCCAAGCTGGTTCGGCATGGCCACATAATGGTCATCCGGCACTTTCACTGCCATCCAGTGATGGCCGCCGATCGTCTCCAGCCACCAGATCTCATCGTGGTCCTGAAATGCAATGCCGTTCATCTCGTATGTACCGTACTGCTCCAGCAGGCTGCCAAGTCTTTTGACACCTTCTCTGGCGCTTTTAATATAAGGAAGAACAATATAAACGAGGTCCTCCTCGCCGATTCCGCCCGGAACCTCTTCTTTTCCATCTTCCGCCGGCTGATAAACGACAAGCGGATCAGCACCCAGCACACGCGGATTCGATGTGATTGTCTCGGTCGCAGTCATGCCGACCTGCGCTGCATTCACGCCGCTTGCCGCCCAGACACCCTCGCCTTTTTCTGCGTTTGGCACTGCAGTGTACCGCATCGGATTGTCCGGAAGCTCAATGGTCAGATGAGAAATCTCGGTTTTATAGGTTCTCGGCTGCTCCTCCGGGTGAATCACTACAAATTTTTTCGATGTATAATGGCCTGCACCAGAATCGTCGTTTCGCGCGATCATGGTGGAACCGTCATACGATGCTTTCTTTCCAACTAAAATGGTTGTACAAGGCATAGCTATAGCCCTCCTTTTGCTGTCTTATGCTTCCGATTATGACATCTTCAGCTGCGATTTGCAAGCACCATGTTATCTGTCGTTTTCTTCCTTTTTCACAAAATAAACCGTATCAATTCCTTCTCCCCTGTCATCCTTCAGCCGCCGGACAAGACTATATCCCAGCTTGTCCAGGATATGCTCCTGGGCCCCGTTCGTGGACCAGGTACGGAGAGTAATCCGGCTTCCCGGAAATTTTGCTGCGATATCCTTTTCTGCTTCTGCATACATTACCTCCGAAATTCCCTGTCCGCGGTAATCCGGCCAGACGCAGAGGGTGGTCAGATAGCAGGAATCCGGATATGCTTCCAGATTTTCACAGTTAAAGTGATCCTTCCAGGTCATAAAGGCCCGCACGACTCCCTCTTCCTTCCACAGCACCACATGCTGACTGCAGATATTCTCCAGATATTCTGCAATTCCATCCGTCTTTTCTTCTGTCTCGGCCCAGTTCGTCTGGGATGTACTGTTGCGGTGGGAAAGCGGCGGAACGAAATCCTGATCGCACAGCTCCAGCAGCTGCCGGATTTCCTCTTTCTCTTTTCGATCCTCTATCCCGTCCCTTACAACGACTCTGCTCTCGCAGCACATCCACGGAAGCCGGCATACGAGTGCTACGGCTGCACACATGCCATCTTCTACGCTGGCGGCATCGAGCCATTCTTCTCTGGTATGCGCTCCCCCGCCCCGGCAGAAACCGACGCAGATAGCAGGAATATGCCGCGACAATGGGATATTACAGTCTGTAGATGCTTCAGAGCATACCGGTTCTTCCCCATCGGCTGCCTTCAGCGTTTTCTGTGCGCACCGCGTCATACGTGCCATCTGGACAGGATCGGTTTCTCTTGCGCACGGCCGCTTTCCGACGAGCTTGCAGGAATACTGTACCTCCTCACTCTGGCGTGCTGCTATGGTCTCCTCCAGATATGTTTCGCAGGCTTCTAGGCTCCTGTAATCCTCCGAACGGAATTCAAACAGCATGGAGGCATCCTGCGCAATCGTATTAACAGAGGTTCCTCCCTCTATTTTTCCCACATTGTATGTTGTATGAGATGCTGCATCCGTCTGAAAACGGTAAAGCTCTCCGATCAGGCCCGCAAGCTCTGCAATAGCATTTTTTCTTCCGAAATTCAGGAAGGAATGACCGCCCTTTGTTTTTGCCGAAATCCGATACCGGACAGACCCGATGCAGATGGATACATTTTATCCCGATACAGATCAAAGGCTGCCATTCCGCACAGATTTTTTTCATAATGGTCGACAAGCGCGCGAACTCCGCACAGATTGCCAAGCCCTTCTTCTCCAAGATCCGCTGCAAAATCAGACCGCATGGAAGCTCCGGCTCTGTCTCATGAACGTATTTTGCCGCCATCAGAAGCATCACAACATTCACGGTACTCGTCTGTGATGGCCGGGACACGCCAGATCATTCCGTCTTCTTTGATCTCCAGCGGCTCCTCCAGCGAAAACACGGTGTCCAGATGCGCCGTATACAGAACCT
>ENA-OQDF01000020-OQDF01000020.1-human-gut-metagenome-genome-assembly--contig:-NODE-20-length-45006-cov-2.290047_pt1 | contig 45006 bp, 66 predicted proteins | sample MGYA00242769_ERZ504597 | MGnify/ENA primary metagenome ERZ504597 (study PRJEB26092, sample SAMD00036305) | human gut metagenome | host: Homo sapiens | study: EMG produced TPA metagenomics assembly of...
TCTTTGGTTGCTCTTTCATCAAGTGACGAAGTTGCTCAAGCGATTCGTTCAGAAATTGAACGGTGTGCTTTTGAGGTATGTTTGGCGCTTGGCTTACGCGATTTTGCCTTAGTAAGACTTGTTTGGGATGGTGCCAGGTGCGTATGGCGGAAGTTGAAACGCTGCCTTCTTTTGCTGAGGGCTCGGCATTTGAGGTAGCATGCAAAACCGCTGGTCTTTCGATTGAAGGGGTATTAAACCATCTGGTAGAACTGTAGGTATTGCGTATCTGTTTGGAAACAAGTAGAGCTCCCCGAGGTTTCTCGGGGTAAGCAGCAGGGCATGCACGTATAATAAAGACATTAGATATCGTACCTATGATGTCGGAAGGGTGTTCAAGATGGGTAAATTTACTACGTTTTTAATCGGCGGCATTGTTGGTGCAGCTGCTGGTCTTTTGCTTTCACCTCGTACGGGTGCAGAAAATCGCGCCAAGTTTCTGAGGCTATCAACGAAAAGGTAAATCTTGAAGTTCCTGCTGGAGTTCAGGAAAAAGCTGGTCAGTTTGTTGAGGCAGCTGCTTCTACTTCGCAAAAAGTTATCAATACCGTGGTAGACAACGGTTCTGATGCTTACAAGAATGTTGTTTCTCGCGTTAATCAGAATCCTACCGTTCAGGCATTTAACGATAACGGGGACGAACTTCGTCAGAAGATCGACGCTGCCCGTGAGCGTATTGCGACCCAGGTTGCAAAGAACGCAGAAGCTGCTCGTGATGCTGCAGTAGATAAAATTCCTGTGGCAATTGATGCTGCTCAGGGTGCTGCTCAGAATGCAAAAGTTGCAGCACAAAATGCTAGCCAGGTAGTATCAGGCGCTGCCCAGACTGCAGGTGCCGCAGTAGCGGGTGCAGCACAAAATGCGGGACAGGTTGTTGCGGGTGCCGCTAATACGGCAAAAGACGCGTGGCAGGAGCAGCATCAAGCGTTACGGCAAAAATTAACCCTTCCGGTGAAAAGAAAGATGCCGAATAAGTAAATAAAAGCAACAAATCGAACACATTTGGCACGTAAGCTTTAGGAGTATGCTTGAATTATTATCGGTTCGACTCGTATGGTGGCGGCTTATTAGTCGCCACTTCTTGTAGTGGGATAAAAATAGCTAACGTGGTGGGCAGGACAAACTGATGAAAAAGAGCGAATATCTTATTAGTGAATTAAGAGGTGCGCCAGTTTATACCGTAGGTAAAAAGACGAAACGCATTGGTAAGGTTCATTCCTTTATTTTTCATCCGCACAAGCGCCGTGTCGTAGGTTTTACGGTGAAGCGTCCCGATATTGCATTAATGATGCATAGACCCGATCTTTTTGTTGCTTTTGATGGCTTCGACATTCAAGAAGGAACCATTGTTATCGATGAATCTAAGGGAACCACTGGTTCGGCTGCATGCAAGCGTCTCGGGGGTTTCTTGGAACGAATGCGTTATCTGGCAAGGTCTCCCTTTGATGAGTGAGGAAGGGAAGCGTTGTGGCTTAGTAGGCGATGTTCGCTTCAGCACAGAAGACGGGTCAGTTAAGTCGCTCTTTATTGATAAAGGAGCTTCTGCCGGAGCTCTTCTCGGTGCCACGGAGATTCCAGCTGGCTACATCAAGGGTTTTAAGCTTGGCGTGGGAGATAAGCTTACGGCAGCGAATGAGGAAGATTTTTTGCAAGGCGCGATCATTCTTTCCGATGAAGCACTTGCAATTCAAGCACAAGGTGGCTTAGCAGAGCGCGCTGGTAAGGCAAGTGCGGTGGTTAGCCATAAAGCATCACAGGCATTCGAAAAAGCCAAACCTGTTGCTTCGGATGTCGCCCAAAAGACCGGCGATGCAGTAAATAAAGGTGCCTATGCGGTGGGCAAACAGCTTTCAAAAACCAAAGGTATGTTTGCCGCTTTTAAAGAAGAATACAACCGTGCTCGCCATGGCGAAGATACTGAGGAAAAATGAACAATTTAGACAAAAACAACGTTCAAACAAAAGATGTTCACTGCGAAGACGCTAGACAGCCAAAGGATCCCAAAAATGAAGAATCCAAAAAAGAAGAATCGAGCTACGTATCTCTTTTGGCCACAAGGTAGGAACTGCTGATCTGTTCAAGTTACTGGGACTGCTGGCTTTTATTGGGATTACAGCGGGAATCGTCATCGCTCTGTGGCCTAGTCTTTCGCAGATTTTCGAGCCTAATGGGACGGATCGAGTAATAGAGAGCATACAGAGTCAAGGAGCTTTCGGGTCCTTATGTTGCTAGGATTGCAATTCTTGCAAGTGGTTGTGGCATTCATTCCGGGAGAGGTAGTTCAAGTTGCTGCGGGAATGTTATATGGTCCATGGCTTGGTTCGCTGATTATTTTGTTTGGTTGTGTCATTTCGAGCGCTGTTATTTATGTGATCGTTCATAGACTGGGTGCGCCGTTTGTTCGCGATATGGTTAGCAAAGAGCACTTAGAAAAGTTTTATGAATTTGAAAAGTCAGGCAAACTCAATGTCGTGGTCTTTATTTTGTTTCTTATTCCCGCAATGCCCAAGGATGTGTTTACCTATTTAGTTCCCTTGACCAATATGCGTATGCGTACGTTTTTGATCTTGGCGACCATTGGTCGAATTCCGGGCGTATTGGTATCGACCTACGCTGCTGCGGGACTTGCCGAAGGGCAAGTTACCACAAGCCTTATTATCTTTGGCGTTGCGGCAGCAATTGCTTTAGTGTGTTTGATTTTTCGTAATCGCATCATGCGGGTGCTGGGCACAGCGAAAGCATTTCGTGAACGCGATAAAGAGCGAAAAGATCAGAGCGAACGCTAGATAAGGAGTAACTAACGGGGCGTTGATGAGGGGCGTTGTCATGGTGCGATTGCCAGAGCGCAAATAAGGGATGCGAATGAAGGACGCGGTGGCAAGAGCGTTTAAAGGGCACCATTGAACGGCGCTAATCTCAGAGTAAACGTCAATAGACGAAGGTGTAGCCTGGTGAACGTTAGGGGACGGAAGCGGGCGTCGAGGTAAGTGTGTTTTGCCTTACGGCAATATGAACAATAAAAAACAGAGGGCTTACATGGAGGTAGTTGCGTTACGGAAGCATAACGGAACCTCGTTCTAAAGAGTCAAGAAGCTATTCTTAGGATGTCGAAATTATCAACATATTGAAGTGAGGCGTTGCATTATGACTCAAAAACAGAACGACCCTCAAAACAATAAACAGGAAGAAGCCGTGAAAAATCACCAAGAGACTTTTCAAGAAACGAACGAACAAAAAAATGCTTCAGTGTCCCTAGAGGTAGACTGTCAGAGCGAGGCAAAGCATCAGGATGAGACAAGCCAGCAGGGTGAGGCAAGTCAGCAGGGAAAGACAAGCCAGCAGGCTTTTCGGCTGAGCAAAAAGAAGAAAGTTCAAGTTGTTCTTCTTGTGACTCCAATGAGAAGCAGCGTGCAGAGATTGGAGATGCGGTGAGAGACGAAGCACTTCTGCCGCGGAAAAAGGTCTAGAAGCAGCGCGTGCTGCCCTTGAAGCAGCAGAAAGAAAACTCGCTGAAGCTCAGCAAGCCGCCTACGGTTACAGCACGGTGGCGCAAAGTTCGTCACAAGCTGCACAAGGAGTAAACCAGTCACCTTCTGACGCGGAGCAGCCTTTTGCTGCAGGTGAGTATGCACCTCCTCAAGGTATACCGCAGCAGCCAGCAACTCAGCCGTTTGTCAATGCAGCTAACTCGGGCGAAGGATTTTCGGGGCAAACGGCTCAAGGGCAGTATACTCAGCCAGCTGGTCAGCAAATTCCGGTTGGGCAGCAGGATTCTTATCAAGCTCCCTATCAGCAGGCAGGGGAGGATTCATACCAGCAGCCGGGTGCTGATCCTTACCAGCAAGATTCATATCAGGAAGCACAGAATCAGCAAGCGTCATATCAACAAGCGCAACAGACGCAAGATCAGCAGATTCCAAACCAGCAGTCGCAAAGCCAGCAAGCACCGTACCAGCAACCAGGCTATTCTCAGGCGCAACAGAGTGCTTCTTCATATCAGTATTCGCAACAACCTCCGGTGCAGCCTCACTACGCTCCACCCGTCGCTTCACGAGACCATGTTGCTGCAGGTCTTCTCGCAATTTTTCTTGGATTTTTGGGTATTCATAAGTTTTATTTGGGCTACAACACGCAAGGCTTCATTATGCTTTCCATTGCGCTGATTGGTGGATTGCTATCCTTTGGGCTTGTGATGGGAGTTGTTTGGATTATCGGTGTTGTGGAAGGTATAGTTTATCTCACAAAGTCACAAAGCGAGTTTGAACGACTTTATATATATAACAAGAGAGAATGGTTTTAAGCATCAAAGGGCCTCGTATCGAGGCCCTTACGCTATAATGACTTGTGTTTCGTGCATATGTATGCCAATAAGGAGGAAGATTATGCCCACCATTACTCGTGATCAGGTAAAGGTTCCTATGGACGTAATGCCTGAAGCGCGCGAAACGTACATTGATAACTACATGAAAGCAACCCGTGGTACGGGTCGTCTGATGCTCTTCGCATGCGACCAGAAGATCGAACACCTGAACAAGGACTTCTATGGTGAAGGCATTGATATTTCTGACGCAGAGCCAGAGCATCTGTTCCGCATTGGCTCTCAGGGCACCATTGGTGTTCTTGCTGGCCAGCGTGGCTTGATTGCTCAGTATGCAGCAGACTATCCAGAGATTAACTATCTGGTAAAGATGAATTCCAAGACTAACTTGGTAAAGGGCTCTCAGGATGATCCTTACAGCCCTCAGCTCTATGATTTGGAAGCAGTATTGGCAATGCGTGAGGCTGGCGTCAACATCGTTGGTCTTGGCTACACCATTTATCTGGGTTCCGAATATGAGTCAACTATGATGGCTGAAGCAGGTGAGCTTATTGCAGAGGCTCACGCAGCTGGTTTGATTGTTGTTCTGTGGATTTATCCTCGTGGTAAGGCTGTTACCGACGAGAAGGATCCAGATCTGATTGCTGGTGCTGCTGGTGTTGCACTGTGCTTGGGCGCAGACTTCGTAAAGGTTAACCCACCTCATGATGTTGAGGGCCAGACTTCTGCTGAGAGCTTGAAGATTGCGTCTATGGCTGCTGGTCGCACTGGTTTGGTATGCGCTGGTGGTTCCAAGGCAGATGCAAACGTATTCCTCACGCAGCTGCATGATCAGATTCACATTGGTGGTGCTTGCGGTAATGCAACAGGCCGTAACATCCATATGCGTTCCGACGACGAAGCAATTCGTCTTTGCAATGCAATTTCTGCTATTACCCTGGGCGACTGGAGTGTTGAAGACGCAGAAGCTGTATTCCGCGGAGAAAAGGAATTCAGCCTGTAATTGCGGGTAATGGCTCATATTTAGTGCATGTAAGGGTTCGCTTCGACGAACCCTTTTTATATGCTTGAGAGAGTTTTGGGATTGAAAAATCAGAGATTTCCGGATTTGCATAACTTTGACTACCGGAATTTCATAACTAAGATTACCGGATTTACATTGCCCTGACATTATTAGTTTCGATTACAGCCGAAACTATTATCAAGAGTAGGAAAAGAATCAGATATAAACGAAGCTTTGCGCGTCGTGATGGGCAAGCCGAGTACTACCAAGTGCGCTATTCGTTAGCAAGCGAAGATGCGAAGAATCGCGAATTTGGGCACTCGAGTTGCTTTCAGGCAACTATCCAAAATACGGGTTGTCTCTAGACGAATTTCCAAGTTCACGAAACTGCATAAAGGGCTGCAACAAAATCGATTGGCTCTTGAGCGAATAATCGGAAAACTTGAATTTGTTGCGCAACAAATTTACTTTTTGGTGTCTATAACTTGAAGTAACTAGGGAGGGAATCTAGTGGTCAATTGTGAGGTTAGAATGGACTAAACATATACCGCAGTTGCTAAAGTGTGTTCATTGGACAGCATTAGCTGCTGTTATGATGTAGAGATATTTCACTCATATTAAGGAGCCTCAAATGTGTAAGCGTTTTACCCCTCTTAGCCACAATGAGGCTCAGGGTATTCTTGATGCTTTTACGGAAGGTAAACCTATTCGCCTGCCGGACAAAGATATCAATGATGCAAAACACGATACGTTTCCTGGCAAGACTTCACCGGTGTTTTTGTCTGACGGCAAAGGTGGATTGGTTCTGATGGAAGCAACTTGGGGGTTTCCTGCCGCCGATGGTAAGAAGTTGATTTTCAATACACGACTTGATACTGCTTTGCGTCATCTGGCATCAGGCGAGGGGATGTGGAGCAAGGCTATTGGTCAAGGTCGCTGCCTAGTTCCGACTCGTGCATTTTATGAGAATCATAAAACAGACAAGCGCTACAGCGATAAGTCGGGCAAGTTGGTTAAACAACAATATCGAGTTTCGCTCAATGGCACAAAGGCATTCTTTATGGCAGGTGTTTTCCAAGACGGGCGGTTTTCAATAGTCACAACAACACCCAATAGCACGATGGCATCAATTCACGACCGAATGCCGCTGGTTTTGGGGCCCGGTGAATCAAGCATTTGGCTGGGGCCGAATTTCGCCATGTTGGCTGATAGAAGTGGACTTCGTTTGCTCGCTGAACCCGACGAGGATTAGTGAGCACGCTTAAAGCCCTTTATCGACACTTTTCTTAAATTTCGCACTGAAAGAATGAATCGAAGCGAACAGCCGTCTGAAGGAGACGACATGCGACCTAGTTGCGGCATGGAGTAAAATTGCTCAATAATCTTCGTTAGAACTGGGGCTTTATGATTATTCTTCTTGCGCTTATAGCGTTGGTTTTCGTGCATATTGCCTATAAAGACATTAAGCATCGGCTGGTTTATAGGTATGACCTGTTGGCGCTTGTGGCGTTGCGTGTTATTGCGCTTGTGGTAGTTCTTGTTGGAGATTACTGTTTTAGCGTCAGTTCGGTTCTTGGGCTGACAGGCGAACAGTGGGGTATTCCGTCACTTATTCTTTCAGTTGCCCTTGCGTTGATTGCATGCGCATTTGTGCAGGGTGTTGCGTATATTACGAACCGTCTGACCAATAAATATGGCGCGAAAGAGGAATCGATTGGCCTAGGCGACGTGAAACTCTATGCGGCGTGCTGTTTGTTTGTAACGGACGATGGATTTCTGTCGTTCTTGCTTCTATCGGCGCTGTTTGGTGTGCTGTTGGCTCTGGTCTACAAGTTCGGTAAGAAACAGGCAACGTTTCCCTTCGCGCCTGCGATTGTCCTTGCATGCTTCGTGGTACTACTCGCTGAATCGCTAGGAGTTCTATAAACAAAAAAACCTGCCTCAATGAGACAGGTTTCAAATTCAACTGGTGCCAGAGGCGGGATTCGAATTCGCCTGCTCTCTGTAATTTCGAAATTATTACGTACGTAATAAAACTGCAATATCAGGACAAATTATTACGTACATGATAAAATCTCTGTAGATCGCATTATTATTGCGAACATAATAATGCAAGGTCGGGTAGGTGGGGTGCTTCAGTAAAAGCGCTGCAAGATAAACCGGGTAGGGCTAGTCGGGATGAACCGAGCCGAGCCAAACTAAACCAAACCAGATTAAACGAAGCCAAGCAAGAAACGGAGAACCATGGATATTTATGATGCCGCGGACTTCGGCAAGGTGGTTCGCACATTTCGCAAACGCAAAGGTTACACTCAGCAGGAATTGGCAGATTATTCTGGGTGTAGTCTCATGTATGTATCGAATTTAGAACGCGGCAAGGAAACTTCGGAGCTCGGTATTGCATTGCGGATATTGGCAACATTGAGTGTTGACTTAAAGGCCTTCGATAGACAGCAGGTTGAAAAGTGAAGCTCCAAATAAAAGCGGAATACAAAGACGATTTTGTAGACATAGGAACTATAGAAACTCATCCTGCAGTAGGCGGGGTGTTCTCCTATGCGTATTCTTGGCTGGAGCGGCAGGGCTCGAAACCAATCTCTCTTTCGCTTCCATTGCAGCCTGAGCCATATTCCGACAGGGAGATAAAACCATACTTTGACGGTCTTCTTCCCGAAGCAGATGCGCGAGGCGTGGCGGCACGTGAACTGGGCGTTCCTTCCAAAAGTTATTTGAAATTTTTGCGCGACGAGAGTTGGGAGACATTAAGGTTGGCTCCGTTTTATGATTTGGTCTCAACTGCGGTTTACCCGGAGCTGTTACGAACCATGGGAATGTATATTGGAGAAGTAAGCAAAATTGACAAAATTAGCCGAGATAATTTTGCGGAGTTGTCGCGTGAGCTGAAGATATCTGCCAAGTTGGCTGAGGTTTGCGTAGATGAGATATGTGAGAAGGTATCTGAGGTTCTTCGAGAGCCAGATTTTCAGAGCGAAGTAGAAGAGAAGATCGCAGATGATACCAGGAAAAGAATAGAGCATATATCGAAGCGATAGCAACGTTTCCCTTCGCGCCTGCGATCGTCCTTGCATGTTTTGTGGTGCTGCTCGCCGAATCACTAGGGATTCTATAAACAAAAACCCTGCCTCAATGAGACAGGGTTTGCATTTCAACTGGTGCCGGAGCGGGATTTGAACCCGCACGTCTTTCGACAACGGTTTTTGAGACCGCCGCGTCTGCCGTTCCGCCACTCCGGCGCAGAAATGAATTATACCTAATTATCACTAAAACGCCAAGAATATTTTGTAAGTAAGCATCTTGACCAAATATCCTGGTTGGAAGGTGCCTAACCGCAATGTCCTTGCTCGATTGTTTGCTGAGTTTCATAATACAAAGCTGTTATCTTTTATGGAAAAGCATATGAGCTTAAGTTTTCGAAGAAGTTTTGCTTGAGTATTGTGTAGGAGAGGACCCCTTCATGATCAACGAAAAAATGTATGGATTAGGTGCTGAACCTTCTGCTATTCGTGAACTTTTTGCCTACGGTATGGCACGTAAAGCAGAAATTGGCGAAGACAAAGTATTTGACTTCAGTATTGGCAACCCCAGTGTTCCTGCTCCTGAGAAAGTCGCCCAAACAATGCATGAATTAGCCGATTGGCTCCTGCAGAGCTTCATGCTTATTCTGCTTCTGTGGGGTTGGAGTCAACTCGTCAAGCAATTGCAGACAATCTGAATCGTCGTTACGGCACTTCATATGAGCCTCATAATTTCTATATGACTATGGGGGCTGCAGCGTGTCTTTCTTGCTGTATTCATGCAACGGTTCTTCCAGGTGATGAAGTTATTGTTGTTTCTCCTTATTTTCCTGAATATCGGGTGTGGATCGAGCAAGCTCAGGCTGCTTGTGTAGAAGTGCCAGCGCGCAGTGACAATTTCCAAATTGACATCGATGCTATGGAAGCTGCCATTAACGAGCGCACCAAGGCAATTATTATCAATTCTCCTAATAATCCCGTAGGTGCGGTTTATACACGCGAAACGCTTGAAAATCTTGCTACGCTGCTTCGCAAGAAGCGTTCAGAATTTGGCTCAGAACTGTTCCTTATTTCCGATGAGCCCTATCGCGAATTAGTCTACGACAATATCGAGGTTCCATGGGTGCCTGCCATCTACGACAACACCCTTGTTTGCTATTCCTGGTCAAGTCGCTTTCTTTGCCGGGTGATCGCATCGGATATGTGCTGGTTCCTGATGAGGTGCAGGATGCTGAGCGAGTGCAAAAAGCAATTTCTGGTGCTGGTCGTGCTCTGGGATATATCTGTGCGCCAGTATTCTTCCAGCGTGTTATTGAAAGGTGTGTAGACGAGCCAGTAAACACTGAAGCCTATGCAAAAAATCGCGAATTGTTGACTGCGGGATTGGATAAACTGGGCTATCACTACATTGCGCCTGATGGAGCATTTTATTTGTGGATGAAAGCTCTTGAAGAAGACGCGCAGGCGTTTTCCGATCGAGCAAAAGAATTCGAATTGCTTTTGGTTCCGTCAGACAGTTTTGGTGTTGGCGGATGGGTGCGTGTGAGCTATTGCATTCCTGAAGAGGTAATCCAAAACGCTATGCCCGCCTTTGAGGCTCTAAAGAAAAGCTATGAATAGAGAAAATAGAATTACCGGTGCCATCTTTGACTGTGATGGCACCTTGCTTGATTCTCTCAATGCTTGGCAAGGGTTAGAAGGGGAGCTTTCACAGGCGGTTCGGGTAAAAGTAACCCCTGAAGAGCGTGCTCAGTTTGCGACTTCACCATTCCTGAAGTCGCTCGCTATTTCCATGAGCACTTTGGATTGTTTTCAAATCCTGATGCGGTAATACGTTTTATCGATGATTACATGATGGAATATTACTCGCATCAAGCCCAAGCTCTTCCTGGTGTGGTTTCCTTTTTGGAAACGTGTGCATCGGCGGACGTGCGCATGTGTGTTGTGTCGTCCAGTGCGCAAAGGTATTTGCAGGCAGGTTTGAAAAGCGCAGGTATTGCTGACTATTTTTCTCACATTTTTCGGTTGAGGATATCGATTCAACCAAACGGGAGCCGGCTATCTTTGAACATGCGCAAACAGCATTAGGTACAGAACGTACAACAACCTGGGGCATTGATGATTCATTGTATGCGCTCGAGACGCTTGGTTCAGCAGGATTCCCAACCATCGGCATAGGCGAAAGCGGCTCGGATGAAGCTTTTGCTGAAATCCGAAAAGCAAGTATTTTTGCAGTGAATCGTCTCGACGAGCTGTCGGTTCATGAAGGGCGACTTTTTCTTGTCGCTCAATAATAGAAGAGAGCGTTATCTTGCCGATTGACGTAGGTGCTTCGGTTTCATTGATCGACGGCAGACATAAACTTCGGTTTCCCGACTAATGACAGACGCAAACTTCTATCTCGCTAATCGGCAGTAGGCGCGCAGCCTTGCCTCGTCGATTGACGGTAAGCACAAACTTCGGTCTCGTCGACCATATTTTTCTACTAGCCCCGCAGATCGCACCATCAAATTAATAGCTTGCTTTGACGATCTGCGCATAAAGCCTTCGACCTTCATGGGCTTTTCGTCAAGTCGATCGAAGCGTGAATAAGGGCAGGTATTACCGAAAGAGCGCTCATGTGCCCAATATCTTCAGGGGAATGATTATGTGCGGTATAGCCAGAATCAGTAAGCAAGAGCTCGCCGCGTTCTTTAGCATGAAAATGATGCTGGAGGCCCTCATTAATGGACAAGATGGTAACGGCACGCTCGTCGGCGGCGCATCCGCAAAATTCTCCTTCTTCAATGCCTTTTTCTATAACCGCAAGTAGGGTGTGATAGAACGTTTTATAGCGATCGTAGAAAGATCCAAAGCGTGCAGGTTTTTTTTCGGGCGGCACTTTCTACATCAATGAAATCAAGAGGCAGTTCGCATTTTTGTACGACATCCATCATGATGAGAGCGTAGAGTTGTACGGTACGGCTATCGGTGTAAGAAGAAAGCTCTTCTAAAGTAGGAACGCTTATTGCGGGTTCGGAAATTTCAGCTAAGAGGGCTTCTTTTGAAGGGAAATAATAATACACCGAGGAAGGATCCATATCGACTCGACGGGCAAGTTCGCTTATGGAAGCCTTGGCATAACCCTTTCGCGAAACAGGTCAAACGCGGTAGAGATAATACTATCGCGTGTAATGGAGTGACTATCGTCGGAGTTGCGACGATGCGAGGTTTTCTTGTTGGTGCTCTGTGTGGCCATTCTGGTGAGAAATCCCTTCTTTCCCCAGGTAATATCGGTAGTTTACCCAAAATTTGACTGAATTAATTGTAACAAGACTTCAATATTTTTGAATTCCGAAACCTATAAAGCTTCAGTACTATTAGTATCAATTTTGAGAAAGATATAAGGAAAGTTTTCTATGTAGAGAACTTCCCTCTTTCGGAAAAGTGTCTTCGAGAGAAAGTGGAAAACCATGGACGCAAAAGTGTATGAACTTCTCAACGATCAGATTAACAAGGAACTTTATTCTGCTTACCTGTATGTTTCCTTCGCCGATTATTACGAGGAGGAGGGTCTTTCGGGTTTCGCAATTGGTACATGATTCAAGCTGCCGAAGAGCGTGATCATGCGCTAAAGATTCGCGACTATTTGCATGACAATGGTTGCAAGGTTGTTCTTGGTGCAATTGCGGCTCCCGATAAGACGTTTTCTTCTTATCTCGAACCACTGGAGGCAGGGCTTGAACACGAGAAGTACGTTACCTCATTGATCAACGATATTTATGCGGCAGCTTATGAAGTGAAAGACTTCCGTACCATGAAGTTTTTGGATTGGTTTATTGAAGAGCAGGGCGAAGAGGAAACAACCGCTGAAGAAATGGTTACCAAGATGAAGCTTTTTGGCTCTGATGCTAAGGCTCTTTATGACCTTGACCAGGAATATGCCGGTCGTACTGCAACCCCTGCAACTTCTGCTGAATAAAATAAAAGTCCATTAAAAGCAGAGTGTTCGTAGCCTGTCTATTGACGGAGTATTCGCAACCTGTCAGTTGAGAGACAACAAACAGGAATAACGAAGGGCAAATTCAAATTGGTTTTAAAATAACTGATGTAAATCAGTAAAAGGGAGAAAAACCGAGATAGAGGCAGTTATGGATAACGAAGGTAAAACCGCAACGAAATCCACCGAAGAAAAGTTAGCTCTTGCAAAAGAGCTCGGTACTATAGTGCAAATCGGTATTGTGGTAAAAGACATGGAGAAAGCTCAGCAGGGTATGCGAACTATCTTTGGTCTTGAGCCTGATGCGGGTGGAGAATCGCTGTATCAAAACTGCCTCTACCGAACAGACGGTCAGACGGTTGATGCGCCAGTAATTTCTGCATTCTATAACTTCTTCAATATGCAGCTGGAATTTTTACAGCCAGTAGGCGAGGTTAATACTGTTTGGCGCGATTATCTAAATAAAGGACAGTTCGGCTTGCATCATATTCGCTTTGATGTAGACGACAATGATCGCATCACTCAACTGATGAGCGAGCGTTGGCATTGGGATATGATGGAAGGCCAGTCGCTCGTCAATCCTAAAGCGAGATTTACCTATTATGATTCTCTTGATGAATTAGGGTTTGTTGTTGAGGTGGTAACCCGCGCATAAAGGTTGCTCTTGCAGTAGCCCATGCAAAAGGTAGTCCGTTCATAAGGGTCACCCCTGCAGTAGCCCGTACACAAAGGCAATCCCTGCAGTAACTCGCGTATGAAGATCACCCTTGCAGTAATTCATGTAGAGAAAATCAAACCTAATGGCTTGGTTTTGTGTTTGTGATTGACACCTTATCAGCAACTGCTGTTATGTTGGTGATTGATACCCTATCAGCAACTGCTGTTATGTTGGTGATTGATACCCTATCAGCAACTGCTGTTATGTTGGTGATTGATGCCCTATCAGCAACCGTTGTCTTGCAGATCTGGCTTTTGTCTTCGTTTAGTCTTCGTTCAGTCGTTGGCACCTAAAATGGCGTTCATGATTGTGGAAACTATCGAAATAACTATCGCTGCCACGAATCCTGAACCAAATGAGGCAATTTCTAAACCTGCACCAAAAAGCGCATTGCTTATTCCTGCAGCAATGTAGAGCAATAACGTATTAATCACCAGATAAAATACACCAAGAGAAATAATGGTAATAGGGAGTCCCAGTATTTGCAGAATGGGCTTTATCGTCATATTGAGCAGCGCAATTACGAGCGCAACAATAAGGATTGATCCCCATGCTGCACCTGCCCCAATTACATTAATTCCAGGAACAAGCCAAGCCGCAACAGCAACTGCAACAAAAATAGCTATGGTACGCAGAATGAATTGCATGGAGAAACTCCTCTTTTTAGGCATTCGTTTACAATAAGTACGCTATCAAAGAACTATTTCTTTTCGCAACGGTTCCTGAGCAATTGTTGCTAGTTAGTAAAAGAGAGAGGCATTGCATGATCGTTACGGTCGAGCAAACGATTCAAAAATACCAGCTCTTTGGGGCAGCAACTCCTGTTGTCCTGATGGTTTCGGGTGGATCTGACTCTACGGCACTTACGTATTTGATGCATGACCTGCATCAGCGTAATTTAGTTGGTCAACCTGCAATCTTGCATGTAAACCACAAGCTTCGAGGCTTGGACGCAGATAAAGACCAGGCTTTTGTTCAGCAACTTGCAGAAAAACTCGATATCCCTTTTTTTGCTTGCGAAATTGATGTTGCTGCTCTGGCACAAGAAACGGGTGGAAATATAGAGGCTATAGGTCGCAGCGAGCGCTATGTTGCTGCTCAACAGGCTTTGGAGAGTCTGTGTCGACACGAAATGGTTCCCATTTCAGAAGGTCGCATTGTTACTGCGCACACTCAAGACGACAGAGTAGAGAATTTTTATATGCGCTCAATTGTAGGTACGGGTCCTGGAGGGTTTCGCTCGATGCTCTACCGTAATGGATCTATCGTGCGGCCTTGCTTGGACGTTTCGCGTGATCAGTTACGCGAATACCTTGGGCTTCTTCCTGAGGAAAGTGTTGTGCTAGATGATGAGGGGCACCGTTGGCGTGAAGATGCAACCAATGCTCACACGGATCGATTCCGTGCCTATGTGCGTCACGAGATTATTCCTAAGGCAAAAGCTCGTAATGCTCATCTGTTGGATACTTTATGTCGAACAATGAATCTCATCGCTGACGAAGATGATTATTTAGACGAACTTGCTCGTGATGTGGCGCAAGAACATCTTGAGTGGATAGGGCAACCAGATAAAGATTCGTGGGATGGTTGTTTGTTTAAGCCCTCGTTTGGAAAAATCGCACGCCCTTTGCAGCGTCGTGTGACTCTGGCAGTGTTAGAGGTGTTTGCGGGACGAGATGCGCGGATCGAATCTTTCGCAATAGAAACTCTGCTTTCAGCGTTCGATGAAGAGGGCAATCCAAAAAGCGGATTTGTTTCTAATATTCAAGGCGATCTTGCACTAAGTGCAAACAAGCGTGGTGTTCTTGTTGAGCCCATGACGCAATTTCGAGCTCGTCGTAAACCAGATAAAGTAAAAAGCTAGCATGAAAAAATATGAGTTCTAACTGGTGAAAATGGCTCGAACAGAGTCGCTTTTCCTAACAGCTTTCTAATGTCTATATGTATAAGGAGTACCTATGGCAACCGTATCAATCCCGGTAAATGTAATACTTGCCTCAAAAAGTCCTCGTCGCAAGCAATTGCTCGAAGAAGCGGGCGTAAGTTCACGGTGTTTACGGGTTCGTCTGAGGTTGATGAATCGCTCGAGCCAGATTTACGTGCGCAGCCGGCAGAGGCAGTAAAGAAGCTTGCCGAACGTAAAGCTGGTGCGGTGGTGCAGGAGATCTTAGCTCAAAATCCTGTGGGGTTAGGAATCATTATCGGGGCAGACACTACGGTGGTTTTGGATGGTGAAATGTATGGCAAGCCGTATAGCGCCGATCACGCTCGAGAAATGCTTGCCCGTCTTTCAGGGCGAACTCATGAAGTCATTACGGGTGTTTCAGTTTGGATGATTCTTCTCAATGAAACCGAAGAAAAAGGAGGCGACGGTAAAGTTTCTTTAGCGTTTCGCTCCTTTACTGAATCGAGCTATGTGACCTTCAAAGAGCTTTCTAAAGAAGACATCAATGCGTATGTTGCAACGGGCGAGACCATAGATAAAGCAGGCGCTTATGGCATCCAAGGTAAGGGTGGCGCTTTAGTGGAAAAGTATGAGGGGGATTACAACAACATTGTGGGGCTTCCTGTTGACGCTTTATTGAAAAACTTCCCCGATATCCTTAAGGAAACCATTGAAGCAGAAGTTGCAGAAGCTGAATAAGTGTAGAACAGTGAAGATTTACTGCAAAACGATAACAGCAGTATTTCATATTTAACGTGTTAAGCTCGCTTTTGTTACACTAAGCGACGTGTATTTGTGGACAAATTGCCTTGAGGTGGAAAAGAGGCCTATCGTGGAGCAATTTCCCGATTTGGATAGAGTTCTTTTTACAGAAGAAGAAATTCGTAATCGTGTTAAAGAACTAGGTATGAGCATTACCCAAGATTATGCTGGTAAAAGTATCGTAGTTATTTCAGTGCTTCGCGGTGCAGCTATTTTTATGGCAGATCTTGTTCGTGAGATTCATTTGCCCATTGAAATGGACTACATGGCTATTTCCTCTTACGGAAATGGAGCGAAAAGCTCTGGAGTGGTGCGTATTCTGAAAGATTTAACGTGCTCGATTGAAGACAGGCACGTGCTCATCGCAGAAGATATTTTGGATAGCGGTCTTACCCTTCGTTATCTGATGAAAAACTTAGAATCGCGCAATCCCGCTTCGCTTCAAGTTGCCACTTGCTTCGCAAAGACACCCCAAATCAGGCAGATATTCTGTAAATACATCGGATTTGAATGTCCAGATGAATTTATTGTGGGATATGGTCTTGATTATGCGGAACGGTATCGAAACTTACCTTGTATTGGAGTTTTGAAACCAGAGATTATTGAGTAAAATCAGCAATGATTAGTAGATAACGGTTTATGGCTGGCAAGGTGATTGCTGCAGATACGTTTCTGATTAGGACTTTCGCTTGCAATTGCCCTTCAGCATAAGCTTTAAATAAACTATAGAAATGGTTATTGGAAGATAAGGAATACAGTACTTTATGTCGCAAACTCCCAATCCGAAGACCCCCAAAACACCAAAGGGGAATAATCCGAAAGGGTTTAAACAGCCTAATCGGACCAATGTGGTTACCATAGTGGTCTTTATCATTATTGGTATTTTCTTTATGTTCATGATGGCACGCACGATGACCTCGGCTACTGGTGTTACGCAGACCGACGAACTGCAAACGTCGGAATTCATGCAGGCAGTAGAGCAGGGAAGAGTGAGCACGGCGGTATACGATACGGGCTCTTATACCATTACAGGTAGCTATTATCCTGCTTCCACCGCAGGCGGTGCTTCTGCGGATGCGTTCAATGAAGCGTTTGACGCGTTGAATTCTGAGCTTGGCACCATGAATAATGGATCTGCTCGTTTGAATATCGTGGAAACGCAGCAGCTCGCGGTAGCTAATTTAGGCTCGGAACATAACTATACGGTGACCTGGGTTGGACAGGATTCCTTGGGACAGCTCATGGCGGAAAATCCCGAGATCCAATACAGCGTGCGTCTTGCTTCTCCTTGGGGCTCAATTCTTGCCTCGATTTTGCTATCCTGATTATTGCAGGCTTACTTTTGTTCTTCTTCTCCCAGATGAACAAGGCAAACAATTCTCAGATGTCCTTTGGTAAGGCAAAATCTAAAGACTACGTTGAAGAGCATCCTGACGTTAAGTTTGCTGATGTTGCAGGTGTGGATGAGGCAGTTGAGGAAATGCAGGAAATTAAGGACTTCCTTGAAAATCCTGCCAAGTACCAATCCTTGGGTGCAAAAATTCCTCGTGGCTGTTTGCTGGTAGGCCCTCCGGGTACTGGTAAGACTTTGCTTGCCCGTGCTGTTGCAGGCGAAGCAGGGGTGCCATTCTTTAGCATCTCTGGCTCCGACTTTGTAGAAATGTTCGTTGGTGTAGGTGCTTCTCGTGTTCGTAACTTGTTTAAGAAAGCTAAAGAGCTGCGCCTTCTATTATCTTCATTGATGAGATCGACGCGGTAGGCCGCCAACGTGGTGCTGGTCTTGGTGGTGGCCACGATGAACGTGAGCAAACCTTGAATCAGTTGCTGGTAGAAATGGATGGCTTTGAAGCTAACGATTCAGTAGTCTTGATTGCCGCTACCAACCGTGCTGATGTTCTCGATCCTGCACTCTTGCGTCCAGGTCGTTTTGATCGTCAGATTGTTGTTGACGTTCCAGACGTCAAGGGTCGTGAAAGATCTTGAATGTTCACGCAGCCAATAAGCCTTTAGATGATGATGTTGACTTGGTAAGTCCTGGCAAAGCTGACCCCTGGCTTTTCTGGTGCTGACCTAGCCAACTTGCTTAAACGAGGCAGCGATTCTTACTGCTCGTCGCAATAAGCGCATCATTTCTAATAAAGAAGTTCAGGATTCGATGGAGCGTGTTATCGCTGGTCCTGAGCGCAAGGGTCGTGTTTTGGATAAGCAAACACGTACTACTATTGCGTATCACGAATCGGGCCACGCTTTGGTGGGACACCTGCTTGAAAACGCCGATCCTGTGCATAAGATCTCGATCATTTCTCGTGGTAGGGCGTTAGGTTATACCCTTTCCATCCCTGACGAGGATAAGGTCCTGAATAGCCGCAACCAGATGCGTGATGAATTGGCGGTATTTCTTGGTGGTCGCGTTGCAGAGGAACTGTTCTGCGACGACATCACTACGGGTGCTTCCAACGACCTTGAACGTGCGACAAAGATGGCGCGTTCGATGGTTACCAATTACGGCATGAGCTCAGAGCTTGGTGTTCAGGTGTTTGGACAGCCGAATCACGAAGTATTCTTGGGACGTGATTATGGCAATACGCAGGATTATTCCGACGATACGGCTCGTCGAATCGACGACGAAGTTGCGCGCATCATGAAAGAAGCTCACGATCGTGCAGAGAAGATCCTGTCTTCCCGACGCGATCAGATGGACTTGATGGCTTCCGTATTGCTTGAGCGTGAAACTATCGATGGAGATGCTTGTCAGGCATTGCTCAATAATCGCTGGATGAATATCTTCAGAAAGAAAAGGAAGAAGCTGAGGCAAAGAAGCTTAAGAGCAGCTGCCGAAAATTCCCAGAACGGAAACCAGGGCGACTCGACTGGTTCTGGCGATTTCCCTGCTCCTACGGGCCAGCCTACGGTTCCAGCATCGACGCAAAGCGATCAGCCTATGATGCCCGCGTCGGCTGATTCGGTGCAGCCCGCAAACAAGCCCGGCTATCCTACTCAATTGCCGCCTTCAGCGACGAATCCTTCTCGTCCAAGGCGTCCTATGCCAATCGATTTGGTAACGGTCCGTCATGAAGAGGTTGAACAATCGACTTCGGTAGACCAGTCTGCTACTCAGCCGATAGCAACGGAGCAACCAGCGCAGCCTGCACAACCAACGCAGCCTGTGCAGCCAGCTGCTCCGCAATCTGCTCGTGAGGTTTCTGATTCGCATGACGCTCAGGTGGAAGCGACCAAAACACCAATACGCCTCGCGTATAGGGTGTTAGTTGCGCGATGGTGCTAGTTGCACAAAGGATGCCAATTGCGCAATGATGCTTTCTTAACATAACGGTATTGGAAGTATTTTGTTTGCTGTGTTTGCCCCGAGCAATTTGCTCGGGGCTTTTTGGAGGAATGACTTATGATTTGGCGCTGCGGTTCTTATTCGTTTGACTCTCGAACTCCTGTCATTATGGGGATCCTTAACGTTACTCCAGATTCTTTTTCCGATGGGGGATCGTACGCTTCCGTCGAGGAAGCGGTAGCAGCAGGGCTTGCCATGGTCGAGCAAGGCGCTCTTATTGTTGATGTAGGAGGAGAATCTACCGCCCTGGGGCAAGTCCTGTATCAATAGAAGAAGAATTACGGCGAGTTGAAGAAGTGGTTCGTCGTCTAGCCGCAGAGGGCGTATGTGTTAGCGTTGATACGCGCCATGCTGAAGTTGCGCAAGCCTGCATCGAGGCCGGAGCAAGCATTATTAACGACGTAACAGGATTTCGCGATCCTGAAATGGTAAAAGTCGCCACGTCATGCGATGCAGGTTTAGTGGCTATGCATATGAAGGGCGACGATCCTCGCACTATGCAGGATGAACCCTGCTATGACGATGTGGTTGATGAAGTGGCCACCTATTTGAAAAACCGCGCAGAAATGCTGGAAGATGCGGGGATTGAGCGTGAGCGAATTTGTCTTGATCCGGGTCCTGGTTTCGGGAAAACAGCCAAGCAAACTATTCAGCTTATGCGAAACTTCCAGGAATTTGCTCGTTTGGGATATCCCTTATGGTGGCGGTTTCGCGAAGAGCTATATAGGGTATGCCTACCACATTGATGATCCAAAGCAACGAGATGACGCTTCAGCGGCAGAAGCCCTTTTGGCTTGCGAGCTTGGTGCGTCGGTGATTCGAACTCATAATGTACCTCTTACGGTTACTTCAGTAGAAGAGAATTTGCGTCCCTATGCTTTTATTGGCATGGGTTGTAACGTGGCTCTTGTTGCCGATGAAGGAGAAGAGCTTGAAGGCAAAAAGGCAATGCTTAATCAGGCTATTTCCGATATGTGTATGTTGCCCGATTCCCAGATCATTGATGTATCGAGTTTTTACGAAAGTGAACCTGCCTATTTCAAAGATCAGGACACGTTCGTCAATGCGGTAGTTCTTTTGCGAACAGGTTTGCCGCCGCAAGAACTCCTTCGATACTTGCAGGCTATTGAACAAAGTTTGGGTCGTGTGCGTGAACAGGAAAATGGACCTCGAACTTGCGATTTGGATATTCTTGACTATCAGGGATATGTTTGCGATCACGAAATTCTTACCTTGCCGCATCCTTTGCTTCAGGAACGCGACTTTGTGGTAAAGCCTCTGTTGGAGCTTGCTCCTCGTCACGAGCTGGCAAATGGGGTAAAAGTTACGCTGGATACGGTAGCGGTAGGTAAGGCATGGAAGTGTTAGCGCCTCTTGCTGTTCCTTCAGATAAAACCAATCTTGATACTTCGTTTTGGCGTATCCAAAGCTATGGTTGCGTAGATTCAACCAACCGCATCATAAAGGATGCGCTGGCGCAGGGCTCTGGTGAGGGGCTATGTGCGGTAGCGCTTAAGCAAAGTGGAGGCTATGGGCGTCAGGGACGTCTGTGGGAAAGCCTCTCGGGGGATTGTATACGTCTTTTGCTTTGACCCCGTCGCATCATGGGGTCTCTCTTGATAAGTTGCCGCTTGTTAGCCTTGTGATGTCGGTTGCTTTGCGAAGAGCTTTGAGTAAGTGGTGTGATGCTTCTAAGCTTGCTATTAAGTGGCCCAATGATCTGCTTTTTGACGGGGGTAAAATTGCAGGTATATCACTTGAGGCGATCTCAGGCGGGGTTTGCGTTGGTATAGGCATTAATGTGTTTGCTTCCCAAGATGCTGCATCAAAATCCATAGGGAAGTATTCGCTTTCATATCTTGGTAATGAGTTGAACTGCCTTAGTTCTGAAGAAAACGATATTACTGTCGAAGAAAAGGGTAGAACTGGAGTCTTTGCCGAAGGCAAGGAACTGACAGGAAGCTTTATAGAAAGTCAATCATCGGAAACGGCAGAAGACGATCTTACTTCTATTCAGCGCAAGGTATTAACGCAGATTCTTTTCGACATGCTCCATGAAGTGCAGCACTGCTATTTGAAGTGGTGTACTGAAGGCTTTGAGCCCTTTAAAGATGAATATCGTTCCCATATGGCTTTTAGAGGCACTCGCGCAACTCTTGAGGCTCTTGATGGCTCTGTATTTGCTCAGGGAACTATCGCGGGGATAGACGATCAAGGCCAATTGCTCTTAGAGACCGCTCCAGGGAACTGGTAGCGGCTCAATCGGGCGAAGTACATGTATGCTCATTGGAACATTAGCAAAATGCACATCCGTTAGAGTATTAATGAAACGCACGTCGAAGTGTATGTTTCTTCGTTGGACATTAACGAAGTGCATGTCCGCTCACTGCATTAAAAAAGAAGAGACTTCAAGCCAATTAAAATCAAAACAATGCCACCAATAATAGTTGCTCGTTCTCCTAAGGCATTGCCAAAGCGCCTTCCGACCACCAACGCAATTCCGCACGTTAGTGCAGTGGTTAGCGCTATGGTACCCGCGGCAAATGCTACATTCACAGAAAGTGCCGCAAAACTCACACCAACTGCAAGGGCATCAATGCTAGTTGCAATTGCTTGGAGTGTGAGTACTGGTAGCGTAAGAATCTGACCCGAGTGGCCAGAGTTGCTTGAACTGCCTTCTTGGGTGGACTCTTCGTCCATTTTCGCTTCTTCATGAAGCGCATCCCAAATCATTTGGCGCCAATGAAGCCTAAAATTGCAAAGGTAATAATGCCCGCGTATTGTGATATTACATCGCTGACAAGACGACCAAGTATATAACCAACACAAGGCATGAGACCTTGAAAAAGTCCAAAAGTTATGGGCATGAGAATGTTTCGAGCTCTGGAATTGCCCTGATAAATAAAGGTATTTGAAATGGTTACCGCAAAGGCATCCATCGAAAGTGCTAATCCAAGCAGCACAAGTTCGGTTATGGTCACAAATTTCCTCTCTTCGCAGTTTGACTACTATACGTCAAATCAAGACAGGGGGGAATGTGCGACAAGTAAACGACATTGAAGAGAAAGACACTTGGGTCAATCAAGCGATACCGAAGAGAGATCAGAGCGAGCGTCGACCTTTCGCGCTCTTTTAGCACCTTGCTTTAAATTTAGTAGCATTTCAATTAGTGCCGTGGGATAATAGCGCGTGCTTGTAGGGGAGATGAAGGGCGAGGGCTACCAATTACCATATATACGGTATTTTGAAGGATAGGGAATGACTAACCAAGAACAAGACTCTCATATTTGTCATGATCGATTCGGCCGTAATCGTTTCGATGATACCCAATCAACTCTTGCTTCAGAAGCAGATCCTACTCAAAATGAGGGTGATAAAAAGTCCGTAACCTTCTCAAAGGGCTCTTTGCGAGAAGAGCGCTCTGCTCAACCGAGCAAAAAGGTGATGCGCGTACTGCACGTATGGGAACGGGTTCGATCCCGAAACTAATCATGGAATTTGCTATTCCTTCTATTGTTGGAATGCTCGTTAACGGCGCCTACAACGTCATTGACTCCATCTTCTTGGGTCAGGCTATGGGAGAAATTGGTCTTTCGGTAGCAACGGCTGCCATGCCTTTGATGACAATATTTATGGCGCTTGCCATGCTTATTGGCAATGGTGGAAATACTCTTGCAGCTTTGCGATTAGGCGAAGGCAATAAAGCTGCTGCTGAAAAGAGCTTAGGCAATACCGTTTGTCTTGGAATTATTGCAGCACTTTTAGTGGCAGTGCTTATCATATTCCCCGTGCGTTGAGGCGATTTTAACGTTGTCGAGCGTTACGCCTGAAATTCGCGATTATACGTATTCCTTTATGTATATTCTGGCCCTAGGTTTTATATTCCAGCTCATTGGTATGGGCGTTAATAACTTTATTCGTACGGCTGGTGCTCCGAATCGAGCATTGGCAACCATGGTTATTGGTACTATTTCTTGTATCGTATTTAACTATCTTTTTGTGTTAGTTTTTGGCTGGGGAGTAGTAGGAAGCGCTTTGGCTACAGTGCTTGGCCAGGCGATTTCATGTGTCTGCGTACTGTGGTATTTCTTGTTCACTAAAGATGTTGCTTTTAAGTTGTATGCCGCCAATCTGAAACTTGAAGCCGAAGTAGTTGGCTTAATTATTTCTCTAGGTGCGGCAAGTTTTGTTATGCAGCTTGCCATGTCCGTTATTAATTTCCTTGTTAACTACCTTCTTGTTTTGTATGGCGGGCAGTCTCCTTTAGGGGCAGAAGCAGCGCTTGCTTCTATCGGCGTTGTACAACGCTGTGCGATGTTTACGGTGCTTCCTTTGATTGGCATTGCTGTGGCAATCCAACCTTTATTGGGCTTTAACTATGGGGCGAGTCTTATCTCTCGTGTAAGAAGTACGCTAGGGTATGGCATTCTGATTGCAACAATAATGGGTACGATAATGTGGGCGCTGCTTCATATTTTTGCCTTTGATATCGTTTCCTTTTTCGGTATTCGCGATGATGCTCTGCGGGAGTTTACGGTTTTTGCGCTTAACGTTCAGGTGCTGGTTTTGCCTGTGGTAGGCATGCAGATTGTCACCTCGAATTATTTCCAGGCAACAGGGCAGCCGATTAAGTCGGTTATTCTTTCACTTACTCGTCAAGTATTGTTCCTTATCCCCCTTTATATTGTGCTTCCGCTGGTGTTGCCTCGCCTTGTGCCAACGCTTACTAGCTTAGATGCGCTCTATTTTGCAGTTCCCATTGCAGATATTCTGGCTGTAGTTACTTCGTTGATCTTTATCTTCTTCGAACTGAAGCGCTTAAAAGGAATCGAAGAAGGGACAATTCAGGCGAAATTGGGAAAAAGAACGCATAACGTTACCAAACGATAAAAGAATTTATTTCTAAGGGATACTTCTTCCTGTTTGTTATAAAATGTGCGTTCATCATGTTGGTCGACTCTAAAAGAGTTTGACAGGAAAGGAAACAGGCGTGAACGCTTCTACATCGCATTCTCGAGCTTATGGTAGTGCAGTATCAATTGCATTTTGTGGTTTATCAGTTGCCTTTATGACGGTTTCAGCCTGGATTACCGTACCGTTTGGGCCTATTCCGTTTACCTTGCAAACCCTTGCGGTCATGTTTGTTTTGTTTGCGCTAAAACCCAAAGAGGCGCTTACCTCAATTGCGGTTTACCTTATTTTAGGTGCCCTTGGATTGCCAGTGTTTTCTTCCTTTAGGGGAGGTATCGCTGCATTGGTAGGACCAACGGGTGGCTTTATCGTAGGCTTTTTGATTGCCGGAGCGGTAGCGCTTGCGGTTGGCTGTCTGATCAAGGGAAAAGGGATTTTTTCTTCAGATCAATCTAAGTCAATTTTGGGTAATTCGATCACAGTAGGAACTCTTGCGCTTAACCTCGTGATGGGTGTTGTGTTCTTGCTTGTTCTTTACGCCTTTGGTTGGGCGTGGTTGAGTTATATGGGCAACCTAAGCGCTGAAGCAGCTTTTGTGATGGCAGTTGCTCCTTTTGTTCCTATTGATGCGATAAAGATGTTTGCAGCAGTATTGCTCGCTCAGGCAGTTTCGAAGGTAATTAAGTAAAGCGGGCAATCAGGCGAATCAGGTAATCAGGTAAAGCTGGTAATAAGGTAAAGCCAGAGCTTAGTTGTTAGCGGGTTTAACCATTTGCTGTAGTTGCGTAGAGCAGGAATGGTTGTCTGCCGTAATTTAATCGTAATCATAAAATCAGGAATCGTTAGCTGTTCTAATGCTTTAGTGCATTGAAGGGAACGACATAGCAAATACGGCACCGCTTCAGGCGCATTAAATGCCGTTACAGTTCCATCAAAATCTTCAGCAATTTCTTTTACGATCGCCAGGCCTAATCCTGCTCCGCCGCTGTTACGTGCGCGGGATAGATCGCCGCGGTAGAAGCGTTTAAAAAGAAGTACCGGATCAATATTCCCGATACCGCAGCCATCGTCTTTAACGCTACGACCGAGTTGTCATTAACGCCAGATAACAGGATGCGTACATGACCGCCTTCTTCGACATGACGAATAGCATTATCGACTAAGTTGATAAGTGCTTGCTTTAAGCGGTCTTCGTTCGCCAAAATATCGGGTGCAGCGCCTTCTATGCTCAGCGAGACATTCTTATCTTGTGCAATAGGCTCGAGTGTGTCTACCACGTCTCGCGCGACTTCTTCGATGTTTAAGCGCTTAAGGGCGTAGGCAGGCACTCCTTCTTTGGCGTGCTGTAAAGCAAGTAAGCCGTTAGTAAGCTTCTTAAGACGATCGGCTTCGCTTAAGATAATCTCGCAAAATGTTCGCGGGTCGATTGTGGCATGTCGGGATCTAGCATCAACTCCGCATTGCCGCTGATGGCGGTCAGGGGGGTACGAAATTCGTGGGCTACATCGCTTACGAAGGTATCTTGACGTTCGTTGAGCGCTTTTAACTCTTCTACGCGTGTGATATAGATGCGATTAAACTCATTAATACTTTCGGAGAGATCGTCAACTTCGCGCATGACTCCAGACGGGGCAAATGTGATGCTGGTGTCGCCCGCCTTGGAGGATTGAACTTTTCGGACCAGTTCGGTAAGGGGACGGCTAATAAAGTGCGCAATGAGTAAGCTCAAAAAGTAGCATACGCATCCTGCGGGAATGATGGTAAGGAGAAGGGTGTAGGGGCAGTCGAAAACAAAAATGGCCACGAGCGCCATAATGGCGCAGGCCAAAATTGCCAAGAGGGTAGCAAGAAAAGAAATATGCGTGAAAAGACGCATAGGCTTTTCTTCTCGTTGTTGGCTAGCGCGAGGCGTTTCGGCAGATCGTGGCATTACTCAACTTCTCTTTTAAGCAGCATTCCTATAGATATAAATTGGATACGAACGAAAAGATCACGTACGAAAATCGTTTTCGCAGGCGGCTTTCAAATTCCGCGGGGGCTTTCAAAAATAGCTTCCTAAAACAAGCGGTTTTCTAAAAGCATCCTTCAGGACTATTTCTTGAAACGATAGCCATAGCCTCTGACGGTTTCGACCAGTTTAGGATCGTATCCTGCAGATTCAATTTTATCGCGCAAACGCTTGATATGGGTGTCAACCGTTTTTGTTTCAGTAATAAATTCCCAGTTCCATGCGTCATGGAGTAAGTCTTCACGCGAAACTACTTTGCCTGCATTGCGCATGAGGCAAGCAAGAAGCTCAAACTCTCGTGGTGTAAGGTCGATAGCGCCTTTGTCGCCTTGCGCAACATGAGTATCTTCGTTGAGGGTTATACCTCCTGCAGAAATTTCATTTCCAGAGACCATCTCATTACCTTGGCTTCTCCGAAGTAAAGCTCGGGTGCGTGCAAGAAGCTCTCGAACTCCAAAAGGTTTTGCTAGGTAGTCATCTGCACCAAGCTCAAGGCCTACAACTTTGTTGAGTTCGGTGTCGCGTGCAGAGAGAAACAAAATTGGCGTAGACATTTTTGTACGGATACGACGGCAAAGCTCATAGCCATCGATACCGGGCAACATGATGTCGAGAATAAACAGGTCGAAATGCTGTTGCTCTATTTTGCGTAAGGCTTCTTCGCCATCTGAAGCAATTTCAGTGAGGTAGCCCTCTTTTTGCATGGCATAGCTTACGAATTCGGTAATTGAAGGCTCGTCGTCAACGATCAGAATGCGAGCAGGCGTATTTTCCATACGATCACCCTCCAGCTAGTATTGTTAAACGCTTCAAAAATAAAGCTCGTGTATATCACCTTCAATAGTATGGTAGCATTCGCAGGTAGTGCATACTTTGAAAGGGACTGTCAGAAATATGTTACTTGCAATAGACGTGGGAAACACGCAAACCGTCCTCGGAATTTATGACAATGACAAACTTGTTCATATGTGGCGTGTTGCTACTAATGTGGATCATACGAGCGATGAGCTTCGAATTAAGCTTCATACGCTCATGATGGCAGAGGGTCTTGAGTACTCTCATATTGATGGAGCGATTTTAGCTTCGGTAGTACCTGCTCTTACTCATAACTGGGAAAAAGCATGCTGTCGCTCCTTTAATGTCGACACGCTTGTGGTTTCAGCAGCTAGTGCAGGACACTTAATCAATGTTGATATGAGTAGGTTTCCTGAATTGGGAGCTGACCGTGTAGCTGATGCGGCAGCGGCAAAGCATCTGTATGGATCTCCTGTCATTGTGGTGGACTTTGGTACGGCGACCAATATCGAAATAATCAACAAAGAGGGTACGTTTGTAGGGGGCATCATTGCTCCTGGTGTAGAGTCCTCAATGAAGTCATTGTTTAGTCGTGCAGCGTTGCTCCGTTCGGTGGAATTAGAGGATCCAGGCACCGCGATTGGCACTAATACCGCTGAATGCATGAAGGTGGGCATCATGTACGGCGAGGCAGCTCGTATTGATGGCTTGGTTGATCGCGTATTCAAGCAGCTTGGATACGAGGCAACGTGGTGGCAACAGGTGGATTAGCGCATCGAATTGCACCACTTTCAAATTCCATTACCGAAATCAATCTCGAATTGACCTTACAAGGATTACGAATGATTTATAACGAGCTTTCACGCTAAACTTTGTACGTGAAAGCGGTTGTCTCTCGAGAGAAAAGTTCAGAGAGACCGACGTTTTGCAAGGCGCACTTAAGCCATGTCAGGTGCGTTAAAAGCTATATTTAGCGTGTCAAATGGTATGTCCGAACAATATCCAAACAGACACGTTGAAGATTGCGTTTTCGCAGGCGCATTACATGATGGATTGCAGCAGGTTTATAAACTGGTTGCAAATGAATTCAGGCGAAGGAAGGTAGGCTTACATAATGCTGAGCGATATCGAAATTGCACAAGCGACCGAACCACGTGACATTACCGAAATTGCCGAAAAGGCAGGAATTGATCCTTCATATTTGGAGTGTTACGGCCGTTCAAAAGCCAAGGTAGATTACAACTTGCTTCGCAATGAGACACATGAGCCAGGCAAGCTTATTTTGGTTACTGCTATCAATCCAACTCCTGCTGGTGAAGGAAAGACCACTACTACCGTAGGTTTGGGCGATGCTCTTTCCCATTTGGGCAAGAAAACTGTAATTGCTTTGCGCGAACCTTCATTGGGACCTGTATTTGGTATTAAGGGTGGTGCTGCAGGTGGCGGCTACGCACAGGTTATTCCTATGGAGGACATCAATCTTCATTTTACGGGTGACTTTCATGCGATCGGAGCAGCAAACAATCTTTTAGCTGCTTTGCTTGATGCCCACATTCACAATGGAAACGAACTGAATATCGATGTACGTCGCATCACCTGGAAGCGTGTTGTCGACATGAACGATCGCCAGTTGCGCAATATTGTGTGCGGCTTGGGCGGTAAAGCAAATGGCGTTCCGCGTGAAGACGGGTTCGACATTACGGTTGCTTCAGAAATCATGGCTATTTTCTGCTTGGCAACTTCCATTACGGACTTAAAGGAGCGCTTGGGCCGCATCGTAGTTGGCTATACCCGCAACGATGAGCCGGTAACGGCACATGACTTGCATGCAGAAGGTGCCATGTGCGCCTTGCTGAAGGATGCTTTGAAGCCTAATTTGGTTCAGACTCTTGAAGGAACTCCTGCTTTTGTTCATGGTGGTCCTTTTGCCAATATTGCACATGGCTGCAACTCCATTATGGCTACTCGTATGGGTCTTGCTTTGGGCGATTATTGCGTTACTGAGGCAGGCTTCGGTGCAGACCTTGGTGCGGAGAAATTCCTGGATATCAAGTGCCGCTTAGCAGGTATTCAGCCTGATGCTGTAGTAGTTGTTGCAACGGTTCGTGCGCTCAAGAATCATGGTGGTGTTCCTAAGGATCAGCTTAATGAAGAAAATCTTGAGGCGCTTGAGGCAGGTCTTCCTAATTTGCTTCAGCATGTTGAAAACATTACCAAGGTATACAAGCTCCCTTGTGTGGTCGCGATCAACGAATTCCCTACCGACACGCAGGCAGAAATTGACCTGGTTCGTGCAAAGTGCCAAGAGTTAGGTGTTAATGTGGCCCTTTCTCAGGTTTGGGCAAAAGGTGGCGAAGGCGGCGTAGAGTTGGCAGAAGAAGTTCTGCGTTTGTGTGAGCAGCCTAGCAACCTCGAGTTTGCCTACGAAGATAATCTGGGTCTTGCAGAAAAGATGGAGCAATTGCTAAGCGAATCTATCATGCTGATGGCGTTAACTTCACCGCAGCTGCTAAAAAGCAAATTGCCCAGATTGAAGGAATGGGCTTTGCGCATATGCCTGTATGTATGGCAAAAACGCAGTATAGCTTCTCCGATGACGCTTCAAAGCTTGGTGCTCCTCGCAACTTCACTATTACGGTTCGCGAAGTTAAGGTTTCCGCTGGTGCAGGTTTTGTAGTGGCTCTTACGGGTAACGTAATGACAATGCCTGGTCTGGGTAAGAATCCTGCTGCTTTCAAGATCGACGTTGATGAGAGTGGTAAGATTTCTGGCTTGTTCTAGTTGTTCTAGCTTGGTTCCTTCTTATACGTTGGGCATTGCGTAAAGGTTTTTAGGTTTCGCGCTTTCGGTGGTTTCAGGTAACTATCCATCGGGAGCGCGAATTTTATTGTGCTCATTCATATATAATGTGATGCACCTTTTAATGAGGCGCCAAAAAATGGATAGCGCCACAAGAAAACAGAGGCATTCTAGTGGTAGGGTGTCAGGAAAAATCACGCTGCGAAGGCGTTGAGAACCTGAGATTCTTTCTGTAGAGATGCCGTAATACTTAGAAAGTACGATATTGGTAGATCAAACATTTATTTCTGAAGTTGCTGCAGGAACGCCAACCCCGGGAGCGGGGGTGCTTCTGCCTATTGCGGAGCACTTGGTTCTGCGCTCCTTTCTATGGTTGGTAACTTAACCACAGGAAAGAAAAAATACGCAGAGGTAGAAAACGAAGTTGTCGCGCACTTGAAGCAGCTCGAGGAAGTGAGACAAGAACTTCTTGAACTTGTTGAAAAGGATGCACTTGCTTTTGCCCCCTTGGCAGATGCTTTTAAACTTCCTCGCGACACCGATGAGGAAAAAGCATATCGTCACGGAGTCATTCAAGAGGTTCTTATTGACGCTATTTCGGTTCCTTTTGCCATTATGAATGCGTGCGATAGAGTTATCGTTTTAAGCGATTTCTTGGCACATTATGGAAATCGGAGTGCTATTTCTGATGTGGCAACGGGTGTTTCTTTCGCGCAGGGTGCTCTTAAAGGTGCTGCACTTAATGTATACGTAAATGCCGCAATGTTGGACGACCGAGACATGGCTGCGAGGTATACTGATGAAGCGGACAGACTTATAGCGGAAAGTGGTCGTCGCGCGGACGAGATTTACAACTACGTGTTAGAAGAAATCAGGTAACTACAATGACTCACGTTTTGCATTCCCGCCCCGTAACTGAAGCGATTGCGGAAAATTTAGCTCATCGAATTGAGCGTTTAAAAATTTTAGGTATTGAGCCTACTCTTGCTCTGGTGCGTGTGGGTGCGCGCCCGGATGATTTGAGCTATGAGCGTACGGCAGTTCGTCGTGCTGAATCGCTGGGTATTACAACACGAGTTTTTGATTTGCCGGAAACCGCTTCTCAAGAAAAGTTGCTTTTGCAGCTGCGTCGCATCAATGGTGATTCCAAAATCCATGGCTGCTTACTATTTCGTCCTCTTCCAGAGAATATGGAAGAGAAGCTGGTTAGCGATGAGCTTGCTATGGCGAAAGATATCGACGGTATTTCGACTTCTTCTCTTGGTGCAGTTTTTACTGATGCGGTTGAAGGGTATGCTCCCTGTACTGCGGAAGCCTGCGTGAAGATGTTAGATTTCTACAACATTCCGGTAGAGGGCAAGCATGTAGTTGTTGTTGGGCGCAGTTTGGTAGTGGGTAAGCCTGTGGCTATGCTGCTTCTTCGTCGTAATGCAAGTGTGACCATCTGCCATTCTCGCACTTCTGATTTGGCTGAAATTACTCATACTGCAGATATTGTTATCTGCGCGACGGGTCGTGCGCGTGCTTACGATGCGTGTTATTTCAAGCCGGGTCAGGTTGTGCTGGATGTTGGTATCAACTTTGACAAGAACGGTAAACTTTGCGGTGATGTCGATTATGATTCGGTTGAGCCACTTGTCGAGGCAATCACACCTGTTCCTGGTGGATTAGGTTCGGTCACTACTTCAGTTACGATGGAGCATGTAGTGACGGCGGCAGAAAAAACCATTCGCTAGTAACAGCGAAGATGGAACAGCGAAGGCGTATCTATACTCAAAGTGCAAACCTAGGTTTGGCACTTTTGTTTAATGGCTTTAGCCTGTTGAGGATGCGAAGCGCCCGAAGCGATAAACCATCCGCTGTGCGGATGGATAATAATTAAAACAACAGATTTTTCAGCGAAACGAGTAGGTAGTATATGGACGAACAATGGGTTGAAATTGCTACAACTGAATCGGCTAGCGAAACTAAGCAAGTTGCAGCAGCGCTCGCTATGGTAGTCGGTCCTGGTGAAGTTATTACGCTCGATGGTGATTTGGGTGCTGGTAAAACCCAGTTTACGCAGGGCTTGGCAGAAGAGCTGGATATTGAAGGTCCTGTTACTAGTCCAACCTTTAATTTGGTTTCCGTGTATGAAGATGGGTGTTTACCCTTATATCATTTTGATCTCTATCGACTAGATGATGCTGAAGAGCTGGAAGATATCGATTTTTATGGCATCGTTGAGAGTCAGGGTGTTTCTTGTATTGAGTGGGCTTCAAAATTTCCTGATGAAATGCCCGAAGACAGGCTTGAAGTTTATCTTGAGGTGATAAACGAACACTCGCGGCGGATAAAGGCGCGCGCTTATGGGTCAGCAGTGCAGTTGCTTGATTTTTGGCAGCAGGCATGTGCGTCAAATGACAAGTAGGAACAAGTGGGATGATGCCTGAAATTCGTGGGTATTAGCAAGGAGCGGTTTTCAATGGCAAAACTTGGGAATCAAGTAAGCTACAGCGGGTTTTGAACAGTTTTTATCGATGGAAAGCGCTGCATCGGGTTTGATCAACTTGCATCGATGGAAAGCGCTGCATCGGGTTTGATCAACTTGCATCGATGGAAAGCGTGGCATCGGTTTTGATCAGCTTGCATTGATGGAATAGTTGGGACTACGCGAAATGCGTTAGTATTTTGGAAGCTGGGGAGAAAAAATCGAATTCTGCCACATTTAAGCTAGTTATGTATAAAGCAGTGTTACCAATCAAGCAAGTCTTCATACTATTCGCCACATTTTGGCGTGAAATGAGGGCTTAAATTCACTGTTTTTGTAATTTATTAAACAATCTAGCGAAATATGTTTAATAAAAGCTTAAATCCCTAAAATAGTTTTGTGCAGCACTCGGCAAAATGTGTCAAAAATCAGAAAAATACTGCACGCTGCGGGAACAGCGCCAACCCTGCACGTCAAGGAAGTGGCACGAAACTCCGCATGCCGAGGGAATAGCACTAACTCCGTATGCCGAAGAAATAGTACTAACCCTGCATACCGAGGGAGTAGCCCGAAATCAGTTTGATCTCCTCGCGAAAGATCGGCGTAAAATCTTTTAGGCTAGTTTTGAGAAATACCGTTGCATGATTTTGTAATTCTGCATAATGGTATTGCGTGAAAACAAAAATGGAACCATATGAAAGACTTTGCATGAAAGATTTTGTACTTGCTTTGATACCGCAAACGAAATGATCTCGATTGGCCTGGGGAAGCTTGACCGAGAGGTGCGCGCTATAGAAATAGTTGCATCAAGCGAAACGGAGCTTTTCGAGCTTCAAATGTAAAGCTTCTGCCTGAAATTGATTCGCTTTTAAAACGGGAAAACGTGGCACGTAACCAAATTGCTTGCGTGGTGTGCGGACGTGGTCCAGGCTCGTTTACGGGTGTACGTATCTGTATGGCAAGTGCGAAGGGAATCGCAATAGGACTTGGCGTGCCCCTGTTTGGGGTTTCGACATCGGATGCTCAAGCATGGCATCAATGGGGTGCTGGCGTACGCGGTTCTCTTGTAGTGATCGGCGATGCTATGCGCAAAGAGGTATATCCAGTGCGCTATGCATTAGATGATGCGGGAATCGAGCGCTTAAACGCAGATTTCGTGATGAAGGCAACAGAGTTGCTGCGTGGTTTGGCAGCGATTCGCAAGAACAAATAGCAACCACAACCATTACGGGTGATGGCCTTAAGAAATATGCGGACTTTTGCGAAGGGAAAGGCGTTCTTTCGCAGGAATATTGTTATCCAACAGGAAAGGGATTGCTGCTTGCAGCTCAAGCGTTATGGCAGGCGGGCGATTTCGACCCCGAGAATATAATTCTGGGCGATCCCTGCGTGCTGCTTCCTGTGTATACGCGGCTTTCAGATGCCGAAGAGGCGGAGCGCGCTAAATTCGCAAAGCAACAAGCTGAAGAACGTAAGCCAAAACAGAATTCTCAGGTGAAGGTATCGCAGCAAGCATTGTTGAATAAACAGCAAGGCAAAACGGCCTTGCTTGAGGAAGCTATTGCAAACGAGCTTGAAAAACATCTGGAAAACAAACTCGAGAATGAATTAGAAAACGCGCTCGAAGGCGTGCTTGAGGAAAAAGACCTTACAACGGGAGTTCAGGGCGGATCCATCGTTCGTTACCAACCGCTAGAAGCAGTGTGGGTAAATGCGGTCGAAGAGCTGGAGGCACGCGCTATGGGTAGCGACGCGTGGCGCGCCTCACAAATTCTTGACGAACTTCCACGAGTAGATCGTACCTGGTGGGCGGCATTTGAAATGGAGGACTCTTCCAAGCGAGTGGTTGAACCAAAAAACGCTCATCTTATTGGATATGCGGGTGGTTGGATCGTGGATGGACAGGTTCAACTGTTGAAGGTTGCTACGGACCCATCGTATCGCAGGCAGGGTATTGCGCAGGAGCTTCTGGCGCACGTTTCGCGTGACGCGCGTGATCTGGGAGCAACAGAGATGACGCTTGAAGTTCGTGCCACCAATACGGGCGCTCATGCCTTTTATGAACGACTGGGGTTGCAACGAATTGGAGTTCGTCCGCACTATTACTCCGACAGGGAAGATGCCGTCATCTATACGGGACCGCTTCCCCTTTCTGAGCATGATGTCGCAGGGATGGAGCTACGCTTAAATGATGCAGAATCTATCAATTGCTCGGAGCAAGGCGGAAGCCTAGCTGCTCAAGGAAAACTTATTCTGGCTATCGAAACTTCTTGTGATGAAACGGCGGCAGCACTCATTGATGAGGCGGGCACGATTGTCGCTGATGTTGTAGCGTCTCAAATCGATTTCCATTCACGCTTCGGCGGTGTGGTTCCTGAAATTGCAAGTCGAAAGCATATCGAAGCTATCGGTGGTGTGGTTCAGGAGTGTTTGCATCAGGCTCGCTTGCGCACTGGTCAGGAAAATCTGAATTGGTGTGATCTGGCAGCGGTTTCAGTTACGTATGCTCCTGGTTTAGTTGGTGCTTTGGTGGTAGGGCTCGCGTTCGCGAAGGGTCTTGCATGGGCGGCTGATAAACCCCTTATCGGCGTAAACCATTTAGAGGGGCATCTCTACGCAAATAAGCTTGCATGTCCCGACATTGAGCCCCCCATGGTGGTGTCGCTCGTTTCGGGTGGACATACCATGTTGGTACATGTGAAAGATTGGGGCGATTATGAAACCATGGGCTCCACGTTGGATGATGCGGTAGGCGAGGCTTTCGATAAAGTAGCTAAAGCAATGGGGCTAGGGTATCCCGGTGGTCCTCTTATTTCGAAATTAGCGAAAGATGGTAATCCTAAAGCAATTCATTTTCCTCGTGCACTAATGCATTCAGGCGATTTGCAGTTTTCACTGTCGGGTCTAAAGACTTCAGTCATGACTTATCTGCAGAAAGAGCAGCAGGCAGGGCGAGAAATAAACCAGTCAGATGTTGCAGCAAGTTTTCAGGCGGCAGTTATTGACGTTCAAGTAGCGAAGGCAAAGACAGCACTCGAACAAACCGGTGCAAAGGAATTTTGCCTTGGTGGGGGTGTGGCAGCAAATCCTGAACTACGTCATGCTTATGAGGTTATGTGTGAAGAAATGGGCGTGCGTCTAACTATGCCGCCGCTTTCAGCATGTACCGACAACGCAGCGATGATTGCATTGGTAGCGCTTGATCGTTACAAAGCTGGAAGTTCTTTGGACTTGACTGTGATGTAGCAGCGCACGTTTCGTTGGATGAAGAGTATTAATTCAGGATTAAGTGGTCTTTTTATAGGTTTAAATCAGTAATTGATATATTTGGATATTTTTGCATTTTATAAGTTTGGGTGATCTTGTTAGTGATTTGTGCTACGCATAAACAAACCCCAATACAGCGCAGGGAAACAAGATAGCCTGATTGTTACGAGAAGGTGCAGATTGATTTCATTTCTGTTCCATTAGTTAATTTTGCTGTTGCAACAATCTCGAGATTGCTCAGTGCCTGTTTTGCCTCGTATTGAATTACCTCATTGTTGTTGCGAGTGTCAGAAAGCGAAATCAAAACCGTTAAATGCAACTTCATTTCGCTGCCATCATTTGTGGCTTGAATCGCGGTGTGATCATTGTTTCCACCGAAGAATACATACTTTCCTTTTGCTGGCGAATACAAATAGGCTGTCTCCGAGTTTACGGAATAAGATACCCATTCAATATTGTCTGCTTTCCAGCTTACGATTACTGGAAAGGTGACCAGCGCATAGTTTTCGTCCTTTTGAATAGCGACAACTTCTAACTGCGAAGCAGATATTTGATTTACGGTATTAAAATCAATTGCCTGTATGGAAGTAGGTGTATTTAGTTGAGGAAACACCATAATTAGACTGACAATTATAATTAAAGTGACTGCTATTAACTTTTCTTTTAGTTGCTTTCTTGCTCTGTGAAGTTTTGCTCGAATAGACGATTCTTTTATTCCCTCTAGTTGCGCTATTTCTTTTGTGCTATAGCCGTCTTTATAATAGAGTCTAAGAATATTTTGTGTTTTAGGAGGAAGCTTTGCGATTTCTTCTTTCAAGCAATCAATTGCCATATTGCTTTCTTTGTGATTAGTCGTCTTATCTTCACTGTCGTGTATGTTGGGATCATAAGTAGTTTGTGGATGACGTTTTATGTAACGGTGGGTGTTTTTACTCCGATCTATTGTTGCTCGGATTAGCCACGCTTTTAAATGTGCTTCATCTGTAAAATCTATCCCTCTATTAAGGAGAGCAAAAAATACATCTTGAGTGACATCTTCGGCATCTTCCCTTGAGTTGCAGTTTCGAGAAGCCAGCCGTAGCACCATGTCTCTATAACGGATAACGACCTCCGTCATGGTATCGACTTAGTATGTAGGTATTTATGCGTAATAATGTTCCTAAGCTTTGAGTATGGAAAATATTGCTTTGTGTAATACACCGCAACTTGCCGAATTGCTGCAATTCTTTCAGTTTCTTTGGGAAAGTCTACAAGATAGTCACCTTGTTAAAAGGTTTCTTGAATTTTTAGGCAGCCATTTGGATCCTGTCGGTGTATTAAAGGTAGCTCATCTAGGAAATGCAATTTCGTTGCTAGGAGTCTGCCATGCGTAAAAAGATGAAAATATTAATAGTGGTCTGTCTTATGACTTTTGCATGCTTTGTTGTGTGGTCGTTTGTCGAAAATGCTGCGATGAAGGACTTTCATCTTTTGGTATATGAAGAGGCGGAAAGTTTCGACTCGAGTGCTCAGGATTCTGATTCTGGCGGTAGTAGAGTCATTCAAGCTTTTAGTAATCCGAGATCCGTTTATGATAGCGAAGAAACAGGGAAAAGAACTTACCTAAAGACGTCATATATGATTCCAGGTACAATTACTGCCTCGTTAGAGCCAGAATGGGTAACGTATCGTTCAAAGCAGGAAAATGTAACACTTTCCTTGCCATACGGTGTCGACTCTAGAGACTTACAGTTTCGTGGGACAATGCTAAAGAATATGTGCAGTTGTGGATTGTTGTGACACTTGACGAGCAGGCTTTATCGAATCTCTCTTCAACAGCAGATAGGCCTGAAGAAATGAGATATTGCATTGATGGTTTAGAAGATTCGTTTCTTGAAATTGAACTTCAGTATACAAATGGAAAGACTTCAAGAAAGACATACTCAATATATCCAGGCGCGAAAGATGAATTTGGTCTTGATTATGTGATCATGACGGAGTCGGAGGGATGAGTATTATGGTCAGGTTTTAGAATCTAAGAACATTAATTAAAGTAATGTGTTTTTAAGCGAGGATATGTATTGAAAAGGTATCTCGGAGTCTATTTCCTTGTCAGTGCAATATCAGTAGTATCTTTTTGGGTATTTGAGAGCCGGATAGATGCTGCTGGATATACCCTTATTGTTTTGTGGTTTATCCATCCACTCATTTTGATAGGTATCTCTTTCTTTTTAGCGAGCAGCTATTCATGGAAAGAGTTAGTTTGGGTAATTATATGTTTTGGCTTTGTGTTCATGCTAGTGAGCTATCTTACTTTCGATCTTGCAAATATGATTTACTTCGATAGGAGTAACTATCCTTCTGCGCAAATGATGTTGTCGGGAATGGCCTTTTCTTTATTTGGGATTCTAGGAGGGAAACTAATCGCAACCTTACGGGGTCACTCTAAGTAAATAAGTTCATACAACATTGAAGATTGTGACTATGAAATTTGAAGTCTGACTAATATTGCTTTTGCGATACTTCTGGCTTAAATACGAGGATTGAGTAAAGCCCACTGAACAATCACCTTGCCAGATTCATCAACAAGCCAGACGTTTGCGCTCGAAAGCGTGTTTTCTCCATAGTCAAGCACAAGTTGTATTACTATCGTGTCACCAGCTTTTATTTGTGAAAGAGTGGTTTCGCCATCGAATAAGTGTTCATTGTCTGTGGGGATAAGCACCTCGATTGTAGATAGTCCCGTTGCCTTTTCTATATTGGCTTCCAGCGAGCTAAATGTTGCTGTTTTGTCGCTTATAGAATCGACATGCGCATAGCTTAAAGAATTACTTGCTGCGGACCGTCGAGGGCAAAAGCGTCAAGGATCCCCGTTTCGAGAAGGGTGGGGTTAACTTCGTTAAGACTCGCCCGTTTATTCGATGCTTGTCGTCAAATGTTGCGAGATCCGCTTCGTTGATAGTGGTGTTTGCCGTTGGCACAAAGGGATCTTCGGGGAAGTAAATGATTCAGGATGATCAATTAATTTAATAGTGCTGTTTTCATTGGTTGCCCATATGTGTCCAAAAAGAGCATCGTTATCTTGGGGTATATCCAGTTCAATTGCAATAGTGTCACCTATTTTTATATCGCTTAAAACCGCTTCACCTCTAGAAAGTCATTCTTGACCAACTTCAAATGTAAGCTGATCTACCTCGAAGGCTTGCTTGATGGTAGGGCCAAACCCTGAGACGGTAATTGTGTCGGAACTTGCGTTTAAAACATCTACTTGAGCAAAGCCTTTCACGTAAAGATTCTGGGGGCCATTCGCAAGGGTTGCATCAATTATTCCTTGTTCGAGATCCTGTGCGTTTACCTTTTCTATAGTGGTGTCTGCATATATCAGTGAAGTGTCAATAAAGTCCAAAGAGCCAACTCCAACTTCTACCCGATCGTAGTTTGGTAAGTCTTCGCTTTCGTAGAGCTGCTGGAATTGGTATCCATCTTCAGGAGCAAATTTAGTACGAGAGTTTTCGGCTATCTTTCCTAAGTCGAACGAGTTGTCTTCTTTAGAGCAGCCACTAAAAAGAACAGTAAACGACATACATAAAATGATATGCAGGACACAGCATACGGTTTTAGCAGGGGTCTTGCTTAAACGATCGGTGTGAATGCGCGCGGCATGTTCTTGTGGGGCGCTTTTCTTGCCTTGAAAGTGAATAGTATGAGTTTGGCAAGGGTGAACATTAGGGCGCAATCGGAAAAATTTAAGTGACGGTCGAGAAAGCCTAGGTGATTCAAAGGGATTGGATGCGTTCGTGTAGACACCCTTTCCTTGGATCCGATTTCAAAACCTTGTCAAAACCATACCAAAGAAAAGTTTAACAGGCTAGGTAAATAAAGAATTTTTACCCATTTCATCAGGTAAAATAGATTAATGGATAAAGCCCTATTCGGAAGGTTTGAGCGTCTTTGCTCGTTCGGCAAGGTGGGTAGAGGCTTCTTTTTCGGTTAGTACTCCATCATCTACGTATCTATGAATGGTTTCGCAATAGAGATCCCAGGGAGTTTCGCCCAATTGATTTCGAGCATTTATGTCGGCTCCTGCGGTCAGTAAAAGATCTATCGCGGCATCGGTCTCATCTAGGCTTGCAGAACTGGTATCTGACGCTATCGCAGTTGTGCACATATCGTCGCAAGCGTATGTAGCGGGGTATAGCCATCTTCATCCGCACTATTAACCTCTGCTCCATAATCGAGCAACATTTGTATCATTGAAGCGAGGCAAATGAAGTTGAGGTTGCAAGGCATAATGCATAGTCGTCATCTTTTGGATTGTTGTCTGAATCATATTTGATAAGAGGCTGGGTCAGGTTGATTGGCTGATTGTTTGCCCTGGCGTCTTCGAGCAGTGTACGTACGCAATCCTCGTCTTCATAGACAAGTGCAGTATAGAGGAGACTTTGATACGAAGCGGGCCCTTCAGATGGTAGCTGTAATTCGGGCGCGTCAAGACAATTTTCTAGCTGTTCGAAGTCGTGCGAAATAATTGCTTGTGAGCAATCTTCGTAGGTGATGGTAGTGCTGCTTTGGAAAAAAGGAATAAAGATTGCTGCGCTAAAGACAATTAGTGAAGGGATGCTTACTGTGTAGAGCGCTATGGGAAGCGCGATAAGCGCTCCGAGTTTTTTGCCTTGTTCGCGGCGTTGCTTTCTCTGCGCTGCGAAAACAATACTTATTATGGTTGCTGCAATAAATAAAGTTATAGCAATAATGATCGCAAGAGTAACAGCGCCCATCATGCAAGGATCATCAGTATGCTAATTCCGCCCATCGCGTTTCTCCTGCGACCATTTATTGCCTTATGTTGTTTGTATTATACGTGCACTATAAGTTACTCGATCACGTATGCCGCAACGATTTCGCCACAGAATACGGTATGGAAATCGCGGAAACCAGTTTCGTCGGTTGGGTACCAGCGTTCAATATCACCTGGATCGAGCGAGCGTAAATCTTGGTCCTGCACATAGCGAATTTTACACTCTAAAGTTAGAGGAAGCTCTCGAATACCTGGTGCCGCTACTACTTCAGGATCTTCCAAAGCTAGGCCAAGCTCAGCAATCTTGTCCATGTCGCGACCGGATTTTGAGCCGCAAAGCGCAATGATGTTTTTGTCAAATTCACCTACGGGAATATTTACGCTGAACTCACCGGTTGCTTCTAGGAATTCTTTAGTGAAGCGATGCTGACGTACAAATGCGGTAAAGAGCGGTTTGCCCCATTCGGTGCCGAGCGTTCCCCAACTAATAGTCATGGAATTTACGCGGTCGCCGTGTTTGGTGGTAAGCAAAACACCCTTTGAACACCTTGAAGAATTTCGGTGGCGTGCTCGAGTGGATCAATCATGCGTTTCATAGGCGATGCTCCTTTCCTGGTCTTTTAACGTGTTTCTCTAGATCATGCTGTTTAGAGCTTCATCTAATTAGCTCGATCTAAAAGGAAACTTTGTTGGTTTTCTTCATGGTATCGAAAACTTTGCACCTCTTTTGAATAATTGCGCGGTTTTTAGCATTCGTTGCCCGGAAGTTCCATGAAACGGTAAGACGCCAGTAAGGTTGTTGTTAGGTTGCGCGCGTATCGTAATAACTGTCAAAGGAGAAAGCGGACGAAGGATTTCGCGAGGGACTCGAGGTGCTCGCGGACACTTCAAGCCTTCGTCTCGCTCGGAAGAAAGGCGCAACTATGAACGTATCAATGAAGAAAATGATAGGACTTTTTGCGATTGCAGTTGTGCTGGTATTTATTGAGGGAATGTTTCCTGAAAAGAAACGCACCAAAGCACTTCCTTATCGCTATCGCACCAAGGCGGTGAATTAGCCATGGAAAACAAGCAGGGAACTATTGCTGGTCTTATTTCGTGTGCAGTAATTTTGGTTATTGCGGTTTTTGTACTTATGTCGGGCGGAGCATTATAGGTACGCCAAAGGGTGCGTTATGGCATCTTACTCCTTATAAGCAATATGTACCGCAGCTACGCCAAAGGTTACGTTAGTGTATTCCACGCGCGAAAACCCAGCATCTTTCAGCATTTTCGTAAAGCCTTCCTGGTCTGGGAAGGCTTTAATTGATTTTGCTAGATAAACAAATCCGGAGGCGTCACCCGTAACCAATTTGCCCCAAGCAGGAATACCCCAACGCAAATAGATGCGATATCCCAAGCGCATAAGGGGGTTAGGCGGGGTAGAAAATTCCAGCACGCATAAAGCACCGCCAGGTTTTAACACGCGATACATTTCCGACAGTGCGCGTTCGCGTTCAGGCATATTGCGAATGCCATAGGACATGGTAAGAATATCGAAGGATTCGTCCTCGTAGGGAATGTCCTGTCCATCAACAACGGCAAGTTCGACAGGAACCCCCTTCGCTTCGCCTTCATCAAGTCGAGCTTGAGCAACTTCGAGCATGGCAGGTGTGTAGTCGGAAAGCACTATAGATGCAGGAGGTTTTTGTGCGCAGGCGGTAAAAGCAACATCACCCGTGCCACCTGCAATATCAAGCAGACGTGATTGCGGGGTAATAGGAGACTTGTCGATGAGGGTGCGCAACCAGCTGCGATAGCGCCCAAAGCTAGACAGTGCATTGAAGCGCTCATATTTCCAAGCGATATCGGTAAAAATTTGCTTAACGCGTTTTGAAGAAGTTCGGCAGGGGCATCTTCGCCGGTGGCAGTATCGATAGAGTGAGTGTTTTCGGATGCCTGCTTACCGTCAGATGATGAAATGCTGCTTTGAGGGACCTGGGTCTGTGAGATTTCATTTGCAGACGCTTCAGGAGTCTCTTTTGAATCTATAGTCATAAAACAGGTTTCCTATTCTGTATCCATACAATGCGCATATTTTAGCGCCCTTTGCCGTATCCACATATCCAAGTACTGTGAATCGCAATGAATTAACTTAGAATAAAACGCTTCAATGCTATCATGACTAAGAATTATTGGGTCAGGAGGAAAGCATGTTACTGTGCGCTAAATATATTGTTCCCGTTTCATCCGAGCCAATGGAAACGGTGCGCTTCTTGTTCGTGATGGTGTTATTGCCGATATCGGCACAACGGAAATGATGCGACTTCGTTATCCTGATGAGGAAGTAAAAGACTTTGGAATGGCGGCGCTCACTCCTGGTTTTATTGACCTGCATGCACGTGTTGAAGACGGCGTTTTTCGTGGCCTTGTACGAGACTTGCCTTTTGTCGAATGGCGCAAGAATATAAACGATCTTCGTTCCCGAATCACCGATTCCGAAGCTTACGATTCAGCTTATTTAGGTTGCCTTGAAGAGCTTTCGGCTGGTGTTACTACGATTGCAGACACCACTTCAACCGGTGCAGCTGTTTTTGCTACCCGTGATTGCGGTTTGCGCGGAGTGATTTATCGAGAAGTGGGCGCTATCGATAAGCGTCTTGTTAACTACGCCATGAAGAAAATGGATAGCGATTTGGAAAAATGGTCTCAGATGGTAGACCCTGATCAGTCATACTTGGCGTAGCTCCCGATCCGGTCTATGAATGCCATCCAGAGATGTATCGCAATGTAGCACAATACGCTGCCGAACATAACGATCTACCTGTTTCATTAAAGCTTGCTGAAAGCAAAGAGGAAGTTCGTTTTGTAAGGATGGTGCAACGGCTGGTCTTGATAGCACGGTTGACCATCGTGGATTTGTGGAGGTTCCGCCTTGGTTGCCCACTGCGGTAACTCCTGTTAATTATGTCTTGAACTGGGGATTATTTGAAGCTAAAAATGTGATGATGCTTTATGGCGTTTGTGTCACTGAGACGATATTCGTCATATGTGTGATTACGATGTAGCTGTTGCGGTATGCCCAAGCTTAAGTGCTCAGCTCGGTATGGGCGTTGCGCCGGTAAGTGAGTATTTGCGTTCAGGCTTACGCGTAGGCTTAGGCACTGGTGCTCCTGCTTCAGTTAATTATCTCGATATGTTTTCTGAAATGCGTTTCGAGTTGATGATTCAGCGTGCATTGAGTCGCGAATTCTTGAACTCGCAAACTCTTCTTGAAATGGCAACTCTTCGTGCTGCTCAGGTATTGCGTATTGACGACAAGGTCGGCTCGCTTGAAGTGGGCAAATTAGCAGACATCGTTGCAATTGATCTGTCTGGATCCCATCAAACACCCACTACGGATCCGGTTTCTGCCCTACTGGGTTCTGCAAGCAATAGCGACGTTATCATGACTATGGTGAACGGCAAGATTCTTTACGAAGAGGGCCGACTTCATGTAGGAGAAGGTGCAACAAAGGTTATTGCGCATATTCTAGAAGTCCGCGGGCGTTTGCGTTCCTAAGTTTTCCTCTGGTCGAATCCTAGGGTAGAGAACGCTTGCTCTGCGTTATGGTTTCCCACAACGAGAAAGAAGTTTGGTTTATGGCCAATAAGAAACAAAAAATGACAAGCAAAGCAGCTTAAAGAGCGTGAGGAGCGTGCGCTTGAGCGACAGCGTAAAGCTCAGGAAAAAGCAGCTCGCAAGGCACTTTTGTGGCGCATCTTTGTAATCGCAGTTTGTGTTATTTTGATTCTCGCATTATCTCTTCCAACTATGGGACTCATGTTTCTGGGAGGTAACTAACATTGCTATGTCGCCGTTTCGTTTGATCATTGGATGATGCCTGTCGTTGTAGGATTCGTCAGTTTACTCATTGAAGGCTAGCTGGCAAGCTGGGTTAATCGCCAGTTAACGTCAGGGAACTTTCGAAACGGTTTTTATAAGAGAAGGAAGTTAGCTTGTTTGGTATCGGCGGCTTTGAGCTGTTCATAATTTTATTGTTCGGCTTTTTGATTTTTGGGCCTGACAAGTTGCCTGAAATGGCAAAAACTCTTGGTGCGGCATTGCGCAAATTTAAACAAGCGCAGGCCGAAATGGAGTCAGTTATCAAAGGCGAAGTTTTGGATGTAGATGGCAGCCAGACGAAGAAATCTTCTTCGGCAGCTTCTTCTGCCTCCGCAAAAGCCAAGCCTGCTCCTACTGCTACTCAAGAAAGTTTTGCTGAGCGTAAGGCTCGCTACGATAAAGAACGAGCAGAACGTAAAGCGCGCGAAGAGCAGGAAGCTATTGCTGCAAATAGGCGGGCAATGAAAGAAGAAGCAGCTAAAAATGCCCGAGAGGCAGTGAAGACCGCATCTGAGACGCAAACATCTGAGACGCGCGTATCTAGGACGAACATGTCCGCGAACCAATCATCGGCAAAACAAGGATCTGAGACGCGAACACCCACTCAACCTTCTTCCAAGGCTCCAGTAAACAAACCCGCTCCGGGTGCGAAGCCTTCTTTGACACCTGAAGAACTATTCGGCGTAAAGCCAATTCAAAATAAACCTGCCCCTAAATCAGCCCAGGCAACATCAGCCCAAACTAAATCAGTGCAGACTGCATCAGCCAGGCTGCTGTATCTGAAAGGGGTGAATAGATATGCCAATCGGACCAGCTCGTATGTCGCTTATGGAGCATCTAGCGAATTGCGCATGCGTCTTGTGCGTATCGTGGTGTGCCTCATTGTGGCGACACTCGTGTTCTATCTAGGACCGATACGGTAGTGCAATTTCTCCTTGCTCCTGTTCTCAATATATGCCGCTTGATTGA
>ENA-OQDF01000021-OQDF01000021.1-human-gut-metagenome-genome-assembly--contig:-NODE-21-length-44407-cov-5.549232_pt1 | contig 44407 bp, 58 predicted proteins | sample MGYA00242769_ERZ504597 | MGnify/ENA primary metagenome ERZ504597 (study PRJEB26092, sample SAMD00036305) | human gut metagenome | host: Homo sapiens | study: EMG produced TPA metagenomics assembly of...
TGCGTACACCATCTACATGCTGCCGTATTCGCTGATCGCCGTGTCCATCGCCACTGCGATCTTCCCGAAATATCGAAAGCCATCGCGGACCGCAATATCGACGAGGCGCGCAAGGATCTGAGCTCGGCCCTGCGTAATCTCAATCTCATCATGTGCTTCTTCGCAGCGGCGTTCATCGTGCTTCCGTTGCCGATCATCCTCGCACTGCTGCCGTCCATCAGCGTGCGTGAGGCGCTGCTCATCAGCGCGCCGCTCGCCGCTTTGGGCATCGGCCTGCCACTTTCCAGCTCGTATTTGGTCATCCAACGCACGTTCTACGCGTTCGAAGACGGCAAGCATCCGTTTATTTTCATGGCGATCACCATGGCCATCCAGGGTGCGTCATCATCGCGTCGACGTCCATTCTGCCGCCCACGCAGTGGATCACCGTCATCGGATTGGCGATTTCGGTGAGCTTCATCCTGCCGTATCCGCTGCTTACGCACATGCTCCGCTCCCGTTTCGACGGCGATGTGGACGACAAGCGCATCATCACCGCCTATGCGAAGGCGCTGGTGGCCACGATAGCCGCCTGCGTGATTGGCCTGCTGTGCCGCAACGGCGTCTACCGGCTGGTCGGAGCGCATATCGGCCCCGACGACGGCACTATGAACTGGGGTCAGGCGGTTCTGTCCGCGATACTGCTCACCATCGTCATCGCCATCGTCTATCTGGCGTGCCTGTGGGCGCTGCGTGCCGAGGAGCTCACTTCGGTCGTGGGCATGCTCGCCGCCCGCATACCAGGCTTGGCAACAAGCCTAAGTCTGGCGGAACGGCCAGCCCCAACGGTAAACTTGAGCAAAGTACCGCCGAAAACGGCGACCAAGAATAACAGCGTAGGTAGAACAATCGTTACAGAGTTGAAGGAAACCATGAAACCTCAACTGGGAGATACCATCAGCAACCGCTATGTGCTGGTTTCGCCATTGCGCGAGGAAACCGGCTTGCAGGTTTGGAAGGCAAGCGATCACGTGCTTGCCCGGGATTGCCAGCTTTTTATCGTCAACAACCGCAAGGCTTTGCAGGACGTCAATGCGACGGCCTCCATGCTGGCGATTTCCCACGACGCCCATTTCACGCAGGTGCTGCAGCTTCAGCACGTGGGCGAGGTGGCGTTGGTGATCACGCAGCTCGATGCCGGCATGTCGTTGAGCGAGTATCTCACGCAGTCCAGCAAGCCGCTGAGCTTCACCGCGATCCGTTCCATTCTTGGTGAGGTCGTCGAAGCCCTGCACGTGTTGCAGAAAGACAATCTCACGCATTTCTCGATCAGCACGGACACCGTGCGATTGACCCGCAACGGCATTGAAATCGCCGACGCGCCGGTAAGCATCATGCTGGCCGATACTTCGCGCGTGCAATCCGTGGAAAACCAGGAGCAGCTTGCGATTCGCCAGGTCGCTTCCCTGCTGTATTCCCTGCTGACGCGCACGCCGTCGACGCTGTCCACGAACTACCATCTTGACGCGATTTCACCGAACGTGCCGATGGAGTTCCGCGTGATTTGCAAGCGTGGTCTGGATCTCAAGGAGAAGGACGGTTTCCCGACCGTTCCGATGGCCACCATCGCCGAATTGGAGGCGTTGCTGGGCGACTACGAGCCGCTGGCGAAGCTTAACGGCCCCGATATTGCGTTACCGTCCGCGGATTCGGAATGCTCGATTGTGAACGTGCCCCTGCTGCAGATTCTCGAGCAGGATGCCATCGCCTTGCCCGATACGCTGGCTGAAACCGGAAGCATTCCGGAAATGACGTTCGAAGCGCCTGAACCACACACTGATTTCTCCGACAGCAAGGAAGCCTTGGCCAAGGGTATGGCCGCGACCGGCGGTGCCGTGAAATCGCTGTGGAACAACAGCCGCGAACTACTCAGCGAAGAGGACCTCGACGGATCCTCCGAAGATGTGGATTCGCCGTTCTCCTTCCCCATCCGTGTTTCCACGCCGTCGCCGCAGGGCGATTATCATACGGACGATTCGCAATTGGAGAAGACCGGTCGCATTCCGGTGATCGGACCTGACGGACGGGTCATCGAGCCGGGCGAGGAATCCGCACGCGCGTTGAAGGCGGAGCAGGAAGCGATCGACGCGGCATATCAGAACGAAAACGGAGCCCCCGTTGCGGTGCCGCCGAGCTTTGCCCCTAAAGCCTCTTCCTCCAGTCCGGCCGAGGTCGCCAATGCCAAATTGTTCGGCAAGCTCACCACCAAGGTCGTGGCCATTGTGGTCGCGTTCATTGTGGTGGCCGTCGCATTGGGATTCGCCATTCATGGTTTGACCAAGAAGCCGGATGACGGCATCACCAATACGAATTCCAACAATCCGTGGCCGGAAATGAACCTTGACGACGTGCCTTTCGGCGATAATGGCGATTCCGGCAATGGCAGCAGCTCCGCCAGCGATGCAAACAACGATTCCAACGATGCCAACAGCTCCGACAACGGCAGCTCCGATTCCAGCAAGCCGAAGAAAACCACGAAGAAGAACCATTCCGCCAAGAAGGACGTCGACAAGGTGGTGACTTCGGATAAGAAGGTGCGGAAGGTTCCGGAACCGAAGATGCCAGAGAACACGACTCCGTATGAGATCGACAACCGCCAGTTCCTGTCCAATCCGGACGGACAACAGGGTTACGGTTATTACCTCCACCTCAGCCAGCCCCAGAAAGCGTATCGCATGGTCATCAAGATCCGTTCTTCCGGCGGCCAGGGCTACATTCGCGTGAACGCCAAGTCCAGCCCGAACCAGGGTGAACAGGTCGCCCAGTTCGAGTTCGACGCCAGCGGCACCACCGAAATCAAGTTCAACAAGGCCGTGGAGACCCAGGACATCCTCTTGTGGGTGCCGTTCGACAGCCTTCCCGGCAACCAGCTGTACATCGATTCGGTGCAGATTTTCTGACGCATCGGCAGACAAGGAGGGTGTGCGGATTGTTCCGCACACCCTCCTTTGTTTCACGTGAAACAACGTGACGGATAGCTGACTTTTTTGAACGCCTTTTTGAACGCCTTTTTGAACGCCATCTGCAAAACCGCCCGCAACCGTCGTGGAAACTGCATTACAGTAGCAACCATGAGTGATATGCGTGATGTGGTGATTATCGGTTCCGGCCCGGCTGGCTATACTGCCGCGATCTATCTTGGCCGCGCCGGCTTCGAGCCGCTGGTCGTCGCCGGCGCGCTGACGCCCGGCGGCCAGTTGGTCAACACCACCGAAGTGGAGAATTTCCCAGGCTTTCCCGATGGCATCATGGGTCCGGATCTGATGGACAATATGCGCAAGCAGGCGGAACGGTTCGGCGCGCATATCGTTTGGGACGATGTTGTTTCGGTTGCTTCGAATGCCGATTCCGGCATCAAAACCGTCACCCTTGACGGCGGCGACGTGTACGACGCACGCGCGCTGGTCATCGCAACAGGCTCAAACTATCGTAAGCTGGGCGTGCCAGGCGAGACGGAATACGCAGGCAAAGGTGTCTCCTACTGCGCCACCTGCGATGGTTTCTTCTTCCGCAACAAGCCGATTGTGGTGGTCGGCGGCGGCGACAGCGCTTTCGAAGAAGCTGATTTCCTGTCCCGTTTCGGCTCGTCCGTCACCCTTATTCATAGGCGTTCCACGTTCCGTGCTTCCCGCATCATGGTGGAGCGTGCGCAACGCAATCCGAAAATCGATTTCATGCTTGACGCTGTGGTGCAGGAGATTCGCGGCGACGAGAACGGCGTACAGGAGGTGGAGGTGCGCAACACCGCCACCGAAAAGACCTCTGCAATCCCCGCTAACGGCGTTTTCATGGCGATTGGGCACACTCCTGCCACTGCTTTTCTTAACGGGCTTGTAGACGTCGATTCAGCTGGTTATATCACGGTCGATGGCGCCAGCACGCGTACCAGCGAACCCGGCGTTTTCGCCGCGGGAGACTGCGTGGATAGCGTCTATCGGCAGGCCATCAGCGCGGCGGGCATGGGGTGCCGCGCCGCGCTGGACGCGCAGGCTTATCTCGATTCGCTCAAGTAAGGCTCAAATCGTTCAAATCATTATCGCTCGCAGAGCTCGATTGGCTCGGTTCGTTCAGCTCTGCTGCTGCATAAGCAGGTCGACGATGCGTTTCATATCGTCTTCCGATTTGAACACGATTTCGATTCGCCCGTGCTTCTTCGATCCCTTGATGGAGACCTTGGTGCCGAAACGCTGCTCCAGACCAACCTGAACGGGGGTACCAGCCCACGGATTGAGCTTGCTGGCCTTCGGCTTCTTGGGCTGGTCGCTTTCGGCGGCCTTCATCGACACGATTTCCTCGGTGCTGCGTACGGACAGTCCCTCGGCGATGATGCGCGTGGCCAGCTGTTCCATATCCGCTTCCGTCGCAGTCCCAGCAGCGCACGCGCGTGGCCCGCGGACAGCAGTCCGGATGCGACCTTCTTCTGCACGGCGGCCGGCAGGTTGAGCAATCGCAAGGTGTTGGCGATTTGCGGACGGGATTTCGACACCGACTTGGACAGTTGGGCCTGCGTCAGGCCGAAATCGTCGATCATCTGCTGGTAGGCAGCCGCCTCTTCCAGTGGATTCAGCGCGACGCGATGCAGGTTTTCCAGCAGTGCGTCACGTAGCATGTCGTCATCGGCGGTGGTTTTGACGATGGCCGGAATCGTTTTCAGGCCGGCGATCTGCGATGCGCGCCAACGACGTTCGCCCATGATGAGCTCGTACATGCTATCCATGCGCCCGTCGAACATGTTGTGCGGTTCGGCCGGTTTGGCTGCGGCTTCCCTGCGGGCGGCTTCGATTTGCGATTGCGGACGCTTGCGTACGACGATTGGCTGCAGTACGCCGACTTCCTTGATGGATTCGGCTAGCTCGCGCAGGTCGTCTTCATCGAAAATGGTACGTGGCTGATGCAGATTGGGACCGACGTCGCTCAAACGCAGTTCAACCAGATATCCACCCTGCACGGGAAGCAGTTCCGGTTCGTCCTTCTTATGTTCGGTCGGCGTGGTTTCACGTGAAACACTCCCCTGCTGCTCGCCCTGTTCGGAAGCTGGCTGAGCGGTGGAGCCGAAGAACATGTCCGCGGGATGCGCGCTTTCGTTCAACGAAATCGACGGCATGCTGGCACGACGATGCTGGTTTTTCTTGGTTGTTTCACGTGAAACAGCATGCTTCATCCCCTGCACGGCGTTCACCGATGCCTGTGCGGTAGCGGACGCGCTCTTGGATTCCACATGCCCATCAGTCTTGGAAGCCTTGACTTCCTTGGCGGCAGCGGCAGGCGCCGCATGCTCCTGATGCTGCGGCTCCCCCGGAAGAGAAGGAAACAGTGCGCCAAGACCTTTACCCAAACGCGACTTAGTTGCCATGATCAGTTCTCATTCCTTCTTGCATCGATTGCCTGCAGCACCGTATCGGAACGACGCGAAAGTTCCAGCGCGGCTTCGCAGTACGCGATCGCACCCATGCCCTTGGGGTCGTATGCGATCACGCTTTGGTTGAAGCTTGGCGCTTCGGAAATCTTCACCGTGCGCGGAATGGTGGTGTCGAGCACGATTGTCGGATAGTGCTTCTTCACTTCCCCATGCACTTCGCGGCTCAGCAGCGTGCGCTTGTCGTACATGGTGATGAGCATCGTGGAGACCAGCAGCGACGGATTGTAATGTTCCTGCACCAGTCCGATGGTGTTGATGAGCTGGCCCAAACCTTCCAAGGCGTAATACTCGGCCTGAATCGGAATCAGCATTTCGTGCACGGCGCACATGGCGTTGATCACCAGCAGACCCAGGCTCGGCGGCAGTCGATGATCACGTAATCGTAATGCTCTTCGCTGGTGGCGAGGAACTCGTCCACCGCGTTCTTCAGCAGCGAGTTGCGGTCCGCCATGTCGGCGACCTCAAGTTCGGCGCCACTCAAATCGATGGATGCGGGGACCACGTCGAGGTTGTCGAAATCAGGGCACGTGCACTTGACTTCCGCGATGCGCTTGCGTCCTTCGATGACGTCATACACCGAAGGCTGACCGGAGGCGTGCGGGGCACCCAATGCCGTGGAGGCGTTGCCCTGCGGATCCATATCAATAAGCAGGACCTTGCATCCGAAACGGGCCAAGGCCGCGGACAGGTTCACCGCGGATGTGGTTTTGCCGACGCCACCTTTCTGGTTGGCGACTGCGATCAGGCGCGTTTGGGCCGGCTTCGGGCAGACCGCATGCTCCAATGCCTTGTATCGCGTCGATTCATCAGCGATTTGCGCGCCTACGGGGGATGTCGAGCCTTCGAAGATTCGCTTGATGGTTTCCGTGGCGGATTCCATCGACGTCAAATTGTCTGGTTCTTCAGGTCCAGTCATGAACTAGCCTTCCTATACATATTCAACAATCAAGTTTCATCATTTGGGTGGACAGATTTTCACCTGTTCACGGCCATGTGCACCATTGTGAACAACGGTGGATAGTTGGTGGATAACTCATCCGACCTCCCAAAAGTTATCCACAGAACAATCGTTGCAATTCCAAGCTTCTTCAAGATGCTTCGTAACACATTTCCGCGATTGTGGATACTGTGGATAACTCACGCGATTTTGTGGATAACTTATCGCTTGTCCACCATCAGCACATGCGTCGGTTCCAGACCCGGACCGACCTCGGCCTCCACCACGCGGGGATGGATACCGCCGTTTTTGGAGATCTCTTTGGTGGCCTTGACGATTTCCTCCTGCGCGGATCGTCCTTTCAGGGCAACCAGCCGTCCGCCTTTGTCCAGCACGCAGCGTCCATCCGGATAGTTTGGTCATCGGCGCGACCGCACGGCAGGTCACCACGGCAAACGGATGCCTGACCGGGATGGGATTCCCGTCGAGATCGACGGCATCCTCTCCCCTGCCCTTCCGGCCACCGTTCGAACCGCGGACGGCTTCGATTACGGCGTTGGCTCGGGAGCGCACTATCGAGACATTGTCCAATCCCATTTCGTCAACGCACTCATGAAGCCATTCGATACGGCGTTCCATCGGTTCCACCAAAGTGAACTGGTGGTCCGGCAGGCAGGCGGCCGCCACGATACCGGGGAATCCTCCACCACTGCCGATATCCGCCACCGTCTTGAATTGCCTCTTGGCCGTTGCTTCACGGATGAACGGTACGATGGCCGCGGAGTTCAGAATATGCCGTTCCCAAATAATACCGACATCGCGTGGCCCTATCAGCCCGCGCGGCTCTCCTTCCGCAGCAAGTTCACGTGAAACACCTTCAACTTGCCCAATGCATCGCCAAGCACTTCCTCAAGAATCGGCGACCCATCCAATTCGTCATTCACATCACTCATGCACACCATCCTAATCTACAGGCATCAAAAAGCGCCGCGAGAAACTCGCGACGCTTCATGTTTCACGTGAAACTATTTCAGGCTTCGTCGATCTCGTCGGCGTCATCGACTGCGGAAGCCTTGACGTACACCGTGACGTAACGATGCGGTTCTTCGCCATGGGACCGAGACTTCATGCCTTCCTCGCGCACCACATCATGGATGATCTTGCGTTCGAAGGAGTTCATCGGCTTCAGGTCCACCGGCTCGCCAGTCTCGCGCGCCTCGTCGATGGCATCCAGCGCAAGGTCGTGCAGGCGCTGGCGCTTGCGCTTCAGATAGCCGTCCACGTCCACGATGAGGTGGGACCGCTCGCCGGTCTTCTGCTGTACGGCGAGTCGGGTGAGCTGCTGCAGGGCGTCCACGACTTCGCCGTTGCGTCCGATCAGATGTTTGATGTCGGTGTCGTCGTCGGCAACGATCTGCACGGTCGGACGGTTGTTGCGCACGCCCATTTCGATATCGCCCTCGTAGTCGACGATGTCAAGCAATCCTTCAAGGTAATCGGCAGCGATGTCAGCTTCGTCATTGAGCTGATCGATGGTTTTCTCAGCATCCTGCGCCATGGTGTTTTACTCCTTTGAGCGGGGTTCGTATTATTTCAAGTCTACTGAAAGTCTACTGATTGGGTTGTATCATATGGGCGATTCGCCCGATACAAAAGCGGTGTGTCCTGCGTTTCACGTGAAACACAGGGACACACACTTGATGTTATTTCTTCTTCTTTTTGCGGCTTGGCTGCTGACGCTGGAAGCCGTTCTTTTCCTTCGCCTCCGCGGCCTTCTTGGCTTTCTGCAGCTCCTCCTCTTCGAGGGACGGCAGACCGGCTTGGCGCGGCGGGCGTTCTCGTGGGCGTGGTCGCGCTTTTCCTTCGCTTCGGCGGCCGGGGATCCCGGAGTCGGGAAGACGTGGATCTGCCAGACGGAACGCAGCAGGTTGCAGATGTTGTTGGTCAGCCAGTACACCAGCACTGCGAACGGCATGGCGACGCCGGAGAAGATGTACATGATCGGGAACATCCACAGCATCATCTTCTGCATCATTTCAGTCTGCTTGTTCGCAGCGCTCTGGGCCATGTTGCGCTTCATGCTGTTGTACTGCATGAGCCACAGGCAGAAGCACATCAACGCCACGAAGATGCCGATGATGATCTTGCCGTGGATGTCGGCGGTGGTGAAGTTCTCGGCCACGTTCACGCCGAACACGTTGGTGGAGGTGAACTGCTTGGCGGTGGCGATGTCGAAGGCGCGAGGCCGGAACCGTTCCTGAACTTGCCACGGGCGATGTATGGAATGGCCGACAGGGTGTAGAACATGCACATGAACACAGGACCTGCACGAACATAGGCAGCATCGACGTGCAGCCGCCCATCGGGTTCGCGTCGTTGTCCTGGTAGAGCTTCATCATCTCGCGTTGCAAAGCCTCTTTGCTGGCGGGATCGTTCTTGCCCTTGTACTTGTTTTGGATGCGCTGCATCTTGGGCTGCAAAACGGCCATCTGGGCCTGCATCTTGCGCATGCCCTTCATGGACTTGTAGAACAGCGGGAACACGCACGCCTGGACCACAATCACCAGGAACACGATGGACATGACCCACGAGAAACCGATCTCGTTCATGCCCAGCATCACCATGAATCGGTGGAATCCGGCCATAATCTGCGTCATGAGCCACTCGACGGGGTACAGGAGCTTGTACAGCCAGCCCCAGAAACCACTATCGAGGAGGAATTGATCTTGATTCATTACAGGCCATTCTCCTTATCGCCTATAGGTTCATCTACATCCAGAGGCGTGAGACGAGGCTCCTCGTGTGCCTTCGACCACGAACATCTGTAAAACAAGGAATAGAGCTGTGGAACGTCGTCGATTCCTCCACGGTTCCACTGGTTGCAACGAAGAAGGCGTAATAACGCAAGAAGACCACCTTTAAGGCAGCCAAATCGTTCAATCGCCTGAATCGCATAATTGGAGCAGCTGGGATAATACCGGCACCGAGGTGCGGTATGGGCGGAAATATGTTTCTGATACCAGCGGATGAGCCGCACCATCCAATTGCGATGATGTCCCTTGCTCATTGCCGGGAAGCGGTTTTACGTTTCACCGCTTCGAAACACGATGCCATCTGCTGCTCAAGCGACAGGAAATCGGCACGTGCGGCACTTGGCTTGGCACGCAACACGATATCGCAGGATTCAGGTAATAGTGATTCGTACTTCGTGCAAGCACACGGAAACGCCTTTTCACGCGTTGCGCGTGACCGCGTTGCCAACAGCTTTGGAAACGGCCAAGCCGACACGGCGGCCTTGCACCGTCGCTGTATCGCCCGTTACGACATCGTCGTGCATCAGATAATGCACGACGATGTCTTCTCGCGATACCCTACGACGGCGTTTGAGCACCGCAACAAAATCGCGATGGCTTTTCAGCCGTTCCACCGCTCTATGCCACTAAAAAATCAGGCAGCGAGGGACTTGCGGCCCTTGGCGCGGCGACGGTTGATCAGAGCGCGGCCTGCGCGGGTGCGCATGCGCTGACGGAAACCGTGCTTCATGTGGCGACGGCGGTTGTTCGGCTGGAATGTCCTCTTCATAATTAATGCTCCCGGTGTTTTTAGCCATGCCAAGGCACGGCTCCTCATGAGTCAAGCTCTACTAAATTACTCTGACCCCTGAACAGATTGTCGCGTCGTCCATTTTTCTTCACATTTTCATGGGGATTCCCCGCATAAAACAATCCACATAATCGTTGCGATTCCGCCGAATTCCCCACAAAAGTTATCCACAAACTACAACAATGTTATTCACATTTCAATCTTTTCAACACGCACGCCGGTGGATAACTCGGGGAAAAGAGAGTACAAATATACAGTTGCACATCAGTGGTACGTCTGTCGAGAAAGGATTATCCGTGGCTGATAACACGACAACAGATCCTCTCGAGCAGGCTCGTGGGGTGTGGTCCGACGCTTTGGCCCTGCTGCACCAGAATCCGTCGCTGTCCGTACGTGACAAAAGCTGGCTGGAGAACGTCTATCCCGAAGGCATGTGGGGTCCGACCATCATGCTGTGCGTGCCAGTGAGGCGGCTCAGCAGGCTTTGCAGACCGAATTGAACAAGCCGTTGATGGAGGCGTTGCGCGAATCCGCCGAACAGGACATCTTCCCCGCCTTCAAAATCGTTGAAATGAAGCCGAAAACGGAGGAACAGCCGGAGGAAACCTATCCGCGCTTCTCCCCCGCGAAATCGCCGGCGAAATCCCCTGCGAACGAGACGATGCAAGGCCAGTTGCCGATTCCCGCGACGATGCCGCCGGAACAGGACCATTTCCAGAGCGGCCAGAACAGGCCGCTGCTCGACCCCGAAACGCATTTGAACAAGAACGCCACCTTCGACACCTTCGTGCCCGGCGATTCCAACCGTTTCGCACGTACCGTGGCGCTGGCCGTGGCGGAGGGTTCCGGCCATGATTTCAATCCGTTGTGTATCTACGGAGGCTCCGGCCTGGGCAAAACCCATTTGCTGAACGCCATCGGCAACTACGCGCTGGTCAAGGACCCCAATCTGAAGGTCCGCTACGTCACCAGTGAGGAATTCACCAACGAATTCATCGAGGCTCTGGCCGATACGAACCAAAGTTCCGGCCAGATCAAGGAATTCAACCGCCGCTACCGCGAGGTCGACGTGCTGCTCATCGACGATATCCAGTTCCTGAGCGGCAAGGACGCGACCCTTGAGCAGTTCTTCCACACGTTCAACACCCTGCATCAGGCCAACAAGCGCATCGTGATCGCCTCCGATGTGCCGCCGAAGGACCTGCAGGGCTTCAACGAACGTCTGATCTCCCGCTTCGAATCGGGCCTGACCGTGGACGTCAAACCGCCGGATCTGGAGACGCGAATCGCCATTCTGCGCATGATCGCCACCATGAACGGCTCCAATATTCCCAACGACGTGTTCAACCTGATCGCGGAACGGTTCACCGAGAACATCCGCGAGCTGGAAGGCGCGCTGAACCGTGTGACCGCCATGCGTCGCTGAGCAACCAGCCGGTCACCAAAGCCCTTGCGGAGCAGACTTTGCAGGACTTCTTCACCACCGACGTGGAAATCAAGCCCGCGGACATCATCACGCAGGTGGCCAAGTACTTCTATTTGACGTTCGACGACATCGTCGGCCGTTCGCGTACCAAGAAGATCGCGCTGGCACGCCAGATCGCCATGTATCTGGTACGCGAGCTGACCAGCATGAGCCTCAACGACATCGGCCTGGTCTTCGGTGGCAAGGACCACACCACCGTGATGCACGCGTATACGCGCATCAACGACGAGATGCAGGAGAAGCAGGAGATCTACAACTACGTGACCGAGTTGACTCTGCAGCTCAAGCAGCGTTCCAACGACAAGTAACGGAAGCAACCACAACAAACGGCGTATTTCCAACGGTTTTCCTTAGGCTGGTAAATTATTTACCAGCCTTTTTACTATCCGCGTGACACGCCCGGACATAATTTCTTGTACATCGAGTTTCCACATACATATCCACATTTCGGGGAAAGGTCTGTGGAAAAGCCGTTGGAAACACGGAAAACGGCAGTGGATGGCTCGTGGATTATTCACAGTGAATTGTGGATAATTTTTGCGCGGCCATGAGCCTGTGGATAACCCATGCTCTTATCCACATTCGACTCAGAAGTTATCCACAGATGTCGCCTCGTACTGAGACGTTGCTGCGCTTGGGCTGAACGAGCTTATCCACACTATCCACAGGGCTTATTATTACGAAAGTACGTTTTTCTTACTTTCATCGTCATTCCCGTAATGCGGGGAATTCCCCACGCTTTCGTCGTCGTTGCTCTTATCGCTAGAATGGCATGTGGATCGAACGAAACGAGGAATACCCCATGAAGTCGAAGTCAATTCCCAAGCTCTTGCCGATGCCGTGGCATGGACCACACGTGTCATCGACGCACGTCCCGCAACCCCGATTCTGGCGGGCATCCGTCTGGAAGCCATTGACGGCACACTCCAGCTTTCCGCCTTCAACTACGCCATTTCCGCACGCCACCACATCGAAGCCGGCGTGGATGAGGCCGGTAGCGTTCTGGTGCTGGGCAAACTGCTTGCCGACATCACCAAGTCGCTGCCCGCTGCGAAAACCTATCTTTCCACCGATGGTTCCACGATGACCATCACGTCGGGCAAGTCGACCTTCACCATGCAGCTCATGCCGGAAAGCGAATATCCGGATCTGCCGTGGTGCCGACGAAACTGGGTCAGGTGGACTCCCCCACCTTCGCTCAGGCCGTCAACCAGGCGTCCGTCGCGGTCTCCCGTGAGGAGAACCGTCCGGTGCTCACCGGCATCCGCGTCCAGTTCCAGGGCGACAAGGTCATCATGAGCTCCACCGACCGTTTCCGTCTGGCCCGTTCCAGCTTCACCTGGACGCCGGAGGATGCGACCATCAGCACCACCGCTTTGGTCCGTGGCTCGCTGCTGCGCGACATGGCGCGTTCGCTGGACGAGCATCAGAACGTCACCATCGATTTCGATGCGGACAACCCGTCCCTGCTGGCTTCGAGAACGCCGGCCGCGTGTCCACCTCCCAGCTCATCGACGGCGAATTCCCGGCCGTTGACCGCCTGTATGCCGATGAATACCCGATTCATGCCGTCATCAACAAACAGGCCCTCATCGACGCCATCAAGCGCGTTTCGCTGGTCGCCGAACGCAACGCCCCGATCCGCATGGTCTTCTCCGGCCAGGAGCTGACGCTGTCGGCCGGCACCGCCGACGAAGCACAGGCGAAGGAGATTCTCGACATCGACATGGACGGCGAGGACATCACCGTGGCGTTCAACCCCTCCTATCTGGTCGACGGCCTGAGCGCCATCAGCGAGCCGTTCGTGCGCATGAAGATGACCACCGCGGTCAAGCCCGTGGAATTCAACGGCCAGCAGGAAGCGGATTCCGACGAATCCATGGACTACCGTTACCTGCTCGTTCCGATGCGCTTCAACAACTGATTTCGTTCCACCTGTGGCCCGGACGGCAAGTTCCCGTCCGGGCCACCATGCCATCACCTTCAAGGAATTCCGGTTTTCATGCATATCTCCCGTCTCGCGCTCGACCATTACCGGTCATGGGACCATTGCGTGCTTGATTTCGAACCGGGAATCAACATTCTCCAAGGCTCGAACGGCCTAGGGAAAACCAATATCGTGGAAGCCGTGGAAGTGCTGTCCACCGGCTCCAGCCACCGCACCTCGTCATCGCTGCCGCTGGTCGAAAAAGGCCACCCTTCCGCCACTGTCCGGGCCAACGTCGAAGATGCGGGCGAACAGCGCACATATGAGATCACCATCGCCGCGCGAGGCGCCAACAGGCGCGCGTGGACGGCGGAAAATCGCAATATATGAGGGATATCGTGGGTTTGGTCCCCTCCGTGTCCTTTACCCCTGAAGACCAGCGGTTGGTGTCTGGCGATCCGGCCACCCGACGGAACTTCCTCAACCAGGCGGCTTCGCTGCTGTTGCCCCGTTATGCGCAGTCGTTGCAACAGTTCACGCACGTTGCCAAACAGCGTGCCGCATTGCTCAAACAGCTGTCTGACGGCTCCGGCATCGATCCCGAATACGGGCGTCAGGCCGTGCTGAGCGGTCTGGAAGTGTGGACCGGCCAATTCATCGCCCTCGGCGTGCAATTGACCAAGGACCGGAACGATGTGATCGGACTGCTGCGCGAGCCGTTCACCCGCATCTATGCTTCGTTGGCGGGCGAAGAGGAACAGGCCGACCTGGTGTATGAGCCGTCCTTCGACGAGGTGCTTCTGTTCGACGAGCCGGCCGCGGAAATCAGCCGTCATTTCCAACGCATCTACGCGAAGTGGCCCGTGGGCAGAATCTGATCGGACCGCAGCGCGATGATCTGACATTGCGGCTCAACGACATGCCAGCCCGCGAATTCGCTTCGAACGGCGAGATGTGGACGATGGCGTTGGCCTTGAAAATGGCGCTGTACGAAGTGGTTTCGGCGCAGCGCGACGTCAAGCCGATCGTGATACTCGACGATGTGTTCGCCCAGCTCGACGAGTCCCGTCGCGGGCAGATCCTCGACTTCGCGCGACGGCAGGACCAGGTGCTGATCACCGTCGCCGCGGCAAGCGATATTCCGCAAGGCGAGGCGCATGTCATCGACGTTGCCGCGCTGCGTGCGCAATCGCAGGAGACGGACGGCGATATCGCGGCGATGGCGGCCATGCTTGCCGCCGGACGTGGCACGCAATCGCAAGGAATCGAGGCCGAATCCTAATGCCGAAACCACCAATCTGCGAACTGCTGAACCTCGACCAACGCAAACTGCCGGCCGAAGTGTTCGACCGCATCAGCGACCGTGCCGGGCGGCTCAAGGAACGCGAGGAACGCGCGCGCAAGGCGTGGGAAAGCTTCGGCAAACCCGGACGCGATCCGGAAACCGTCGGCAGCCTGTTCAATCTGCTGGCATCGAACGGCGCATGGATACCCCACCTCAAAATGGCGCAGATGCGCGACCATTGGGACCAGGTGGTGGGCGTGGAGAACGCGAAGCACTCCTACCCCGCCAGCCTGCGAGACGGCGTGCTGACGATACGTTGCGACAGCCCGGCCTGGACCACCACCCTGTCGTATATGACGCCGTTGCTGACGGACACCATCCGCAGGAAACTCGAAGGTCTGACCATCAATGAGGTGAGGGTCACCGGCCCGCAGAGCCAAGGGTTCAGCCGTGGGCGTATCTCAAGGAAGATTCGCTACTGAGGGCTATTGCGAAGTCGACTTACAATCGACCTCTCTGACAGGAGAGATCGATTGTGGCGCGCGTGAAACAGGCCGTTGCGACGGGGTTTACGGAGGTTTTCCGGCTCGTCGGACGCGTTCGGAACCATGCCGAAGCCGTTGAAAACCGTTGAATTCCAAGGACAAATGTCTATAGCGCGCTGTCCCCCTCCATGAGTAGAATATCCAGCAGTGTATGTAAACGCCTAGAAGGGGCCTTTATTTGCGTTCTAGGTGGTATCACCTGCGGAAATGACCCTTGATGGCGGGAAAAATGCAGGAAGGAATCTCTGTGGCAGACCTTGATGCGGATTCGCTGAACGAATCAGCTGAAAACACGCAGGAAGATCAGATTCAGGATCAGATCCAGAACGACCAGCTCGAAGATGCGCAACTTGACGATTCGCTGTCTCCGGAACATTACGACGCGTCCGATCTGAGGGTGCTGGAAGGCCTTGAGGCGGTGCGTATCCGCCCGGGCATGTATATCGGCTCCACCGGCCCCCGCGGCCTGCACCATCTGGTGTATGAGATCGTCGACAACTCCGTCGACGAGGCGCTTGCCGGCTACGCGTCGCACATCGAAGTGACGATTCTGCCGGACGGCGGCGTGCGCGTGGTGGACGACGGCCGAGGCATCCCGGTCGACGAAGTGCCGGGCGAAGGCATCTCCGGCGTCGAAACCGTGATGACCAAGCTGCACGCGGGCGGCAAGTTCGGTGGCGGCGGTTACGCGGTCTCCGGCGGCCTGCACGGCGTGGGCATCTCCGTGGTGAACGCGCTGTCCACCCGCGTGGACATCGAAGTGCGCCGTCAGGGCTTCCACTGGACCCAGACCTACATCGACCAGAAGCCGACCGCGCGTCTGCTCAAGGGCAAGCCGATGGAGGAAGGCGAATCCACCGGCACTTCCGTGACCTTCTGGGCCGACGGCAAGATCTTCGAAACCACCACCTACGATTTCGAGATCCTGCGCAACCGCTTCCAGCAGATGGCGTTCCTGAACAAGGGCCTGAAGATCTCCCTGACCGACCTGCGCGAGCCCGACCAGGCCGGCGACGAGGTTTCCGGCGAGGAATCCGAAACCGAAGACAAGTTCCAGACCGTCACCTACCAGTACAACGACGGCATCAAGGACTACGTCGACTACCTGGTGAAGTCCCGCAAGGCCACCCCGGTCGAACCGGACGTCATCGACTTCGAGGCCGAGGACCTGAAGATCGGCATCTCCGCGGAAATCGCCATGCAGTGGACCACCGCGTATTCCGAAGCCGTGCACACCTTCGCCAACACCATCTCCACCACCGAAGGCGGCACCCATGAGGAAGGCTTCCGCGCCGCGCTGACCTCGCTGGTCAACCGTTACGCCCGCGAGAAGAACATCCTCAAGGACAAGGACGAGAACCTGTCCGGCGACGACGTGCGCGAAGGCCTGACCGCCGTCGTGTCCGTCAAGCTCACCAACCCGCAGTTCGAAGGCCAGACCAAGACCAAGCTCGGCAACTCCGAAGCGAAGACCTTCGTGCAGCGCGTCATGACCGACAAGCTCGGCGACTGGTTCGACGCCCACCCGAACGAGGCCAAGAACATCATCCAGAAGGCCATCGAGGCCTCCCGTGCGCGTCTGGCCGCCAAGAAGGCACGTGAGAACACCCGCCGCAAGTCGATCTTCGAATCGGCGCATGCCGGACAAGCTCAAGGACTGCCAGTCCAACAACCCCGAAGAATGCGAGCTGTTCATCGTGGAGGGTGATTCCGCAGGCGGCTCCGCCATCCAGGGACGCAACCCGATCACGCAGGCCATCCTGCCGCTGCGAGGCAAGATCCTCAACACCGAGCGCGCAAGCCTGGACCGCATGATGAAGTCGGACACCATCGAATCGCTGATCACCGCCGTCGGCGGCGGCTACGGCGAGGACTTCGACCTCAACAAGGTGCGCTACCACAAGGTCATCATCATGGCCGATGCAGATGTGGACGGCGCGCATATCGCAACCCTGAACCTGACGCTGTTCTTCCGCTACATGCGCCCGATGATCACCGCCGGCTACGTGTACGTGGCCATGCCGCCGCTGTACCGCCTCAAGTGGACCAAGGCCCGCACGACTTCGTGTACACCGACGCCGAACGCGACCGCGTGCTCGCCGAAGGCAAGGCCGCGGGCCGCCAGCTGCCGAAGGGCGAAGGCATCCAGCGCTACAAGGGTCTGGGCGAGATGAGCTACCAGGAACTGTGGGAGACCACCATGGATCCTGACCATCGCATTCTGAAGCAGGTGCAGATCGAGGACGCGGCCGCGGCCGACGAGACCTTCTCCATGCTCATGGGCGACGAAGTCGAACCACGTCGTCTGTTCATCCAGCGCAACGCACGCAACGTCAGCTGGATCGACGCGTAAACGCGTAGGGTTTCGCAGGACTTCAAAGCAAGGATTAGAAATTGGCAGACGAAAACAACAGCAACGAAGACGGCCAGTTCGTGCCTGACGGCTCCATGGAACCGTTGAGCCCGCAGGAGGCCGACAACACCGATTATGGCCTGATGGTCGGCGAACGCGTCCAGAAGAAGGATCTGCAGCAGGAAATGCGCGAATCCTATCTGGCGTACGCCATGTCCGTCATCGTCGATCGTGCCCTTCCGGACGTGCGAGACGGCATGAAGCCGGTGCACCGCCGCGTGATCTACGCGATGTACGACGGCGGCTACCGCCCCGACCGCGGCTACTCCAAGTGCGCACGCGTCGTCGGCGAAGTCATGGGCAAGTACCATCCGCACGGCGATTCCGCCATCTACGACACGTTGGTGCGTATGGCGCAGTCGTGGTCGATGCGATACACGCTCGTCGACGGCCAGGGCAACTTCGGCTCCCCCGGCGACGACCCGGCAGCCGCAATGCGTTACACGGAATGCCGTATGGCGCCGCTCGCCATGGAAATGGTGCGTGACATCGACAAGGACACCGTCGATTTCCTGCCGAATTACGATGGCAAGACGCAGGAGCCGACCGTGCTGCCGGCCCGCTTCCCGAACCTGCTGTGCAACGGCTCGTCCGGCATCGCCGTCGGCATGGCGACCAACATTCCTCCGCACAACATGCGCGAGGTGGCAGAAGGCGTGCATTGGGCGCTCGACCATCCGGACGCGAGCGTGAGGAACTGCTCGACAACCTGATCCGCATCATCAAGGGACCGGACTTCCCTACCGGCGCCACGATTCTCGGCCATAAGGGCATCGAACAGGCGTACCGTACCGGCCGTGGCCTCATCACCATGCGAGCGTGGTGAACACCGAGGAGATCAAGGGCCGCATGTGCCTCGTGATCACCGAACTGCGTACCAGGTCAACCCGGATCGTCTGGTCGTGTCCATCCGCGAAGCGTGCGCGACGGCAAGATCCAAGGCATCGCCGACATGCGCGACGAAACCTCCGGCCGTACTGGCCAGCGCCTCGTGCTCGTGCTCAAGCGCGACGCCGTGCCGAAGGTGGTCCTGAACAACCTGTACAAGCACTCCCAGCTGCAGCAGACCTTCGGCGCCAACATGCTGGCGCTGGTCGACGGCGTGCCGCGCACGCTGAGCCTGGACGCTTCATCCGCCATTGGGTGAACCACCAGCTCGACGTGATCGCCCGCCGCACCGCGTACCTGAAGCGCGAGGCCGAAGAGCGCGACCACATCCTGCAGGGCTATCTGAAGGCCCTCGACATGCTGGACGAGGTCATCGCCCTCATCCGTGCCTCCGAAGACACCGACACCGCACGTACGGGCCTTATGGGGCTGCTGGACATCGACCAGGTGCAGGCGGACGCCATCCTGGCCATGCAGCTGCGCACGCTGACCCGCATGAACCGCGACAAGATCGTGGCCGAGCATGAGGAATTGCAGCGCAAGATCGCCGACTACAACGACATCCTCGCCAAGCCGGAACGCCAGCGCAAGATCATCGGCGACGAGCTCGACGAGATCGTCGCCAAGTACGGCGACGACCGCCGCACCAAGATCCTGCCGTTCTCCGGCGAGATGAACGTCGAAGACCTGATCGCCGAAGAGAACGTGGTGGTCACCGTGACCCACTCCGGCTTCATTAAGCGCACCAAGGCCGACGAATACCGCTCCCAGCACCGCGGCGGCAAGGGCATCAAGGGCACCAAGCTGCGCGAGGACGACGTGGTGGATCACTTCTTCCTGACCTCCACGCACAACTGGCTGCTGTTCTTCACGAACAAGGGCCGCGTGTACCGCATCAAGGCCTACGAGCTGCCCGAGGGCTCGCGCGACTCCAAGGGCCAGCACGTGGCCAACCTGCTGCAGTTCGCGCCTGATGAGTCCATCCAGACCGTGCTGTCCATCCCGAACTACGAGGTGGCCAAGTATCTGGTGCTCGCCACCCGTTCCGGCAAGGTCAAGAAGACCCCGCTGGCCGAGTACGATTCCCCGCGCCAGGGCGGCCTGATCGCCGTGCGCCTCATGGCCGACGAGAACGGCGAGAACGCCGACGAGCTCATCGGCGCCGCGCTGTGCAACGCCGAGGACGACATCATCCTGGTCTCCAAACTCGGCATGAGCCTCAAGTTCCAGGCCGACGACGAGCAGCTGCGCCCGATGGGCCGCCAGACGCGGCGTGCAGGGCATGAAGTTCCGTAACGACGACAGCCTGCTGGCCATGGATGTGGTCCCTGGCGACTCCGACAAGGACCTGTTCGTGGTCACCAACGAGGCTTCGCCAAGCGCACCGCCATCAGCGAATACCGTCTGCAGGGCCGCAATGGCCTGGGTATCAAGGCCGTGCAACTGGTCGAGGGCCGTGGTGCTCTGGTCGGCGCGCTCGTGGTGTCCGAAGACGATCAGGTTATGGCCATCATGAAGTCCGGCAAGGTGATTCGCTCCAACGTGGACGAAGTCAAGCGCACCGGGCGCAACACCCAGGGCGTGACCTTTGCCAAGCCCGACAAGGGCGACACGATTCTCTCCATCGCCCGTAACGAGGAGAAGGACGAGCCCGAGGATGGCGGCGATGCCGCGGCGAACGGCACCGCCGAGACCGCACAATCCGGCGAGAATGTGAACAACGCGGACGAGGCGTGAGCAGCGTCCTGAAAAGCTGGTAGCCTCGCATACAGCAGAGGCTACCGCCAAGCCTGTTAAGGAGAAACGATGAGCGAGAATCTCGAAGACAACGAGCCCCGGATCATACCGCCGGCAGTCGGCAATACGCAGAACGAGCATGTCGAGCCGCTGATCGGTACTGAGCACGCTCCCCGCGTGGCACGCTCCGTGTCCAGCGATCCGGAAGAATCCGCGTTGCTTCTTCAGGTGCCGCCACTCCCGTGCGTCCGGCACCTCGCCGTAGCGCCCCCAGGGCTCGCCGCATGAGCTTGTCGCTGACCCGCGTGGATGCTTGGTCCGTGGCCAAGGTGACGTTCATGCTGTCCATCGCCGTGGCGATATTCAGGTCGTTGCCTCCGCGATCGTATGGGTGCTGCTTGATGTGGTCGGTGTATTCAGCCAGATTACGCAGATTGTGTCTTCCACCGGTCTTGATGCAGGCGGTTTCGATCTCAAGAACGTGTTGTCCCTTACCACCGTGGTCTCCGGCGTCACCATCTTCTCGATTGTCGAAGTGGTGATCTTCACTCTGCTGGCCACCATTGCGGCACTGATCTACAACGTGGTCAGCTCTCTGGTCGGCGGTGTGCACGTTACGCTCGGCGACGACTGATATAGCTATACTGACGGAACTCTCCTCAGTGAACCGCACCCCGGTTGTTGGACTGAAGTAATTCAGATTCGATGATCGGAGGTGCGGTTTCTTATGTGTGGGGATCGCAGGCGTCGTTGCTGGGCCGAGACTTGGGACTCCGGCGACGCTGGGGGTGGCAGGCGTCGGTGTTGGGACAGATTTTGTATCTCTGACGACGCTGTGGAGGCTTACCGTCGTCAGCGGTACAGATCTTGGAGTTCTGCCGACGCTGAGGGTGCGTTCTGTGTCGTATGCGTCCAATTCTTGGCCCTCTGCCGACGCTGGGCACAGCAAGCGTCGTTGCTGGGCCAAGTTTTGGACTGCCGCCGACGCAGAGAATGCACACAGTGGTGTTGGTCTGCCAGCGTGTGGCAGCTTGGCGCCGCTGGGGGGGGAGTCATGAGTCCCATTCCAACTCCCCCTTATTGACCACTTAGGGGTGCATCCCAACACATGGGGTGCACCCCCTTTTTTCTTGTTGTGCTACGGGGTTCCAGTCGCATTTTTTTCGGTGATATTTTGAACGCGAAGACAGGCTGGGAAATGCCCGATAGTCGTGTTCCCCTCAGCAGGTGAAGCCCTGCTTTCAGGCTGCAAAACCGACTCGGGTGTTCCGAAAGCGGCTTTCGTTGTTGTACATCGATACATAAGAGAGAACACCCATGAAAAACACCATTATTCGTGCTGCCGGTGTGCTGTTGGCTGCAAGCATGATATTTGGCGGTGCGGCAGCCACTGCATCGGCCGCGGAAGCAACGTCGCCGAGCACCGGCACCACCAGCAGCACGCAAGCCGCGGAATCCATCAATCGCGAATGGGTGCTGAATCCTGCGAACAACACTGAGCTGGCGGCTCTCGGCACTATACAAGGCGGATCCCAGACGTTCGACGGGCTGACCATCGATGCCACTGCAAACGGTGCCAAGTTTGCGCCGCGCGCCAATGACACCCAGATCAACGCCGGAACCATCATCAGCATCCCGGTGCCAGCCCACACCAATACAGCCACCATCACCCTTGCGTTGTCCGGCGGCACCACCACTATTACCGCGGATGCCGGTGAAGTGAGCAGCGACAACACAGTTATCGCCTTGCCTGCTGCGGAGTCGGCTCGTACGGTAAACGTCACCTTCACTGCCCAGACCTATCTCAACGGCATCGCCCTTGCCGAACAGCAGCCGGAACCCGAGTTCCCCGGTACGCCCACGGTCGCGGCCAAAGACGCGAACTGGGACTTCACGGAAACCGGCATCGATCGACCGGCCGTGCAGGGCCTACCGACAACTACCAAGGCGTCGCCATCGACGCTCGGGCGCAAGGCGCCAAGTTCAACCCGCGTACTACCGCGGCAAGCGGCGGCAGCGATACTCAGGTGAACGCTGGAACCATCCTGTACATTCCGGTCGCACAGGCCGAGGGCGGCGCTACAGTCACCGTGAAGGGCCAGCTGTACGGTCCTACGCTCAAGCTCGACGGTACGGACATCACCACCGGCACTGCTGTAACCATCGCAACCGACAGCACGCGCTACGTGCCGTTCTCCGTTGAAGGCACGGGCAGCCTGTACCTGACCGGCATCGCCATCGACTACGCGGCCGGCTCCCCCGCCGCCGCCAGCCACACGGTCACCGTGGGCCCGAACGGCCAGTACCGGACCATTCAAGCCGCTCTGGATGCTAACGACTCTTCCGAAACCGACCGACTAGTGCTGAAGATCACTCCGGGCGACTATCGCGAGAAGATCACCGTGACCAAGCCGGGCGTCACCTTCGCCAACGCCGACGTGACCGCCAAGCGCGCGGTGACGATTCGCGCCAGCTACTATTCGTCCAACACATTCGATGCCGACGGCAAGTTTGTGCCGCAGGATGAATTCGACCTTGGCACCAACAAGTGCGCCACCGTGACCATTGGCGCGGGTGCCACAGGTTTCTCCGCCTACGGCATCACCTTCCAGAACGATTACAACGTGGTGGATCACACGGCGGCGGGCGAGCAGACGCCGGCCGTGGCGCTGAACACCCAGGCAGACAAGGTGTACCTGAAGAACAGCCGCATCATCGGCCGTCAGGACACTCTGTACGTGCAGGGCGCCGGCAACCGCGTGTACGTGGACGGCGGCTACATCGAAGGCACGGTTGATTTCGTGTTCGGCGACGCCAACGCCTACTTCGCCGGCACCGAGCTGCACATGGCCGCGTTCGCCGGCAAGAACAACGGCTACTTCACCGCCGCCAACACCAAGAAGTCCGGCGTGGGCCTGGTGTTTGACCGCTGCAACTTGACCGTTGCCGCAGCATATGACGACGATGCCAAGCTTTCGCTGGGCCGCCCGTGGCAGACGTTCGCGCAGTACACGCAGGTGCGTAAGGGCGACGGCAGCAGCTATGTGACCGGCGTGGATTTGGGTACGAAGAACTCGGCGTATACGGACACTTCCTCGGCCGTGACCTACCTCGACAGCACGATGTCCAGCAAGATCACCAAGAATCGTTGGAATGTGTGGACCAGCAAGAACCAGAGCGGCAAAGCGTGGACGTGACCTTCCACGATGATGTGCGATTCGCGGAATACGCCAGCCACGATGAAACCGGCGCGCTGCTTGATCCGGCTGATTATAAGAACGTCGTGCTCGGCTCGATGTCTGCTTTGGATGAGGCTCAGGTGCAGGCGAAGCGTGCTGAATTGCTCGCGCACTGGGCTTCGGCTCGGCGGCTGGTCAGTGGGTTGTGCCGGATGGCGCGTGGCCATTCGCTTACGACCCGAACTACTCGACCGGCACTGATGTGCAGCCGACTCAGCCGGGCGGCAACGCCTCGCCTAACGCGGATTCGGCGGCCAAGGCCGACACCATGCCGGAAACCGGCTCGGCCATCATTGCGGTGGTTGTAGTCGCCGTGCCGCTGCTCGTTGCTGGCTTGGCGCTGGTAGCAGTGCGCCGCAATCGCCAGCAGTGATTGAAAGCGTTGCTGCGAACCGGACCTGGTGACCTTGTAGACGGGGGGCTATCTCCGTTGAAAAGAGGTACATTGATGGCTTTGCAGAAAGCCAACTGCTTTCAAAGGGGTACCTGAACCACGAAACCTCGAGTATAAGCGTTGCAATGACGGCGTTTATACTCGGGGTTTCCCATATTCAGTACCCCTCTGAATGCAGTTAGCTTGGATCGATGATCATATCCAAGAATTCACTCGTATAGTGGTGCGTAATGCTTACGTATTTGGGATAGCACTTGTTGCTCGTTGTACATATAGCAATGCCCTTGCCTCCTCACGGGGAAGCAAGGGCATTACGCTACTGCTTAGTACTGCTTAGTATTGCTCAGCACTGCTCAGCGATTGCTCAGCGGCAAGCGTCACAGCACGCCCTGGGCAACCATGGCGTTGGCGACCTTGACGAAGCCTGCGGCGTTGGCACCGAGCATCAGGTCACCCTCGTGACCGTATTCCTTGGCGGCGGCCAGGGAGTTGGCGACGATTTCTTCCATGATGGACTTGAGCTTGGCGTCGACCTCTTCGAAGGTCCAAGACAGGCGGTAGCTGTTCTGGCTCATCTCCAGGCCGGAGACGGCCACGCCACCGGCGTTGGCAGCCTTGGCCGGGCCGTACAGCACGCCGTTCTTCTGGTAGACCTCGATGGCCTCCGGGGTGGACGGCATGTTCGCACCCTCGACGACCACGGTCACGCCGTTGTCCACGAGCTTCTGTGCGGATTCGCCATCAACCTCGTTCTGGGTGGCGCACGGCAGAGCGATGTCGCCCTTGACGGTCCACACGCCCTTGCTGCCCTCGTGGTACTCGGAGCCCGGAACGCGCTCGGCGTATTCCTTGATGCGGCCGCGCTCGACTTCCTTGATCTGCTTGACGACCTCGACGTTGATGCCGTTCGGGTCGTAGATGTAGCCGTTGGAGTCGGAGACGGTGACGACCTTGGCGCCCAACTGCTCAGCCTTCTGAGCGGCGTAGGTGGCCACGTTGCCGGAGCCGGAGATCACGACGGTCTTGCCCTCGAAGGAGTCGTTGCGCAGCACGCGCAGGGCTTCCTGGGTGTAGTAGCACACGCCGTAACCGGTGGCCTCGGTGCGGGCCAGGGAACCGCCGAATTCCAGACCCTTACCGGTCAGGACGCCGGAGTACTCGTCGCGGATGCGCTTGTACTGGCCGAACAGGTAGCCGATCTCACGACCACCGACGTTGATGTCGCCGGCGGGAACGTCGGTGAACTGGCCGATGTGGCGGCTCAGCTCAGTCATGAAGCCTGGCAGAAGCGCATGACCTCAGCGTCGGACTTGCCCTTCGGGTTGAAGTCGGAACCGCCCTTGCCGCCGCCCATCGGCAGCGTGGTCAGGGAGTTCTTGAGAATCTGCTCGAAGCCAAGGAACTTGACGACGGACTCGGTCACGGTCGGGTGGAAGCGTAGTCCGCCCTTGTACGGGCCAATGGCGGAGTTGAACTGGATACGGTAGCCGCGGTTCACCTGAACCTTGCCCTCGTCGTCAACCCAGGCCACGCGGAACTTGATGGTGCGCTCCGGCTCGACGATGCGCTCCAGTACACCGGCCTTCTCGTACTCCGGGTGCTTCTCGACAACCGGCTGCAGGGTCTCGAAGACCTCGCGAACGGCTTGCAGGAACTCCGGCTGATCGCCGTCACGGGCAACGACCTGGTCGTAGACACGCTTGATGTACTCGTCAGTGAGCATGATTCTCCTCGATTTGCTAGGGAATTAAGACGGTTTTATTCTATGCGCGCAGGCCCTTGCTGCATAGAGTCTCGCTCGGATAACGGGAAAGCTATCGGCGTGGTTATGGGGTGGTTCAAGTTTCCGTTTGTTAGATTTTTCGGCGATTGCTGGATGTCTGTCTGTGCGTGAATCGGGTCGAAATGGAAGCTGCATCACACCGAAGGTGCGTTCATATAGTGGACATAAAGGTGGACTTGGGTGATGTCGGATGTGCGTTGGGAATCGTGCGCCGTAGGGGCCGAGGTCTTCGGCGCGCAGGTTACCGGGTTCGCGGTCAGTGCGCGAAGTAGGTCTGCAGAATCATCGTGGTCTCGGTGCTTACCGGCACCGTGCGGTGGATGAGATTGAGCAATTCCTCAAGGGCGGTGGGGGAGGCCACGCGTACCACCAGTACGAAGCTGGGGGCGCCGGCCACCGAATAGCAGGAGACGATGCCGTCGATATTGTTCAGCTTGTCCGGAATCGAGGATTCGGCTGAGTAGTCGAGCGGGGTCACGTTGACGAACGCGCTGATGGGCAAGCCGCGCTGCTCTTGGTCGATGATGGCCTTGTATCCTTGATGATGCCGCGCTTCTCCAGCTTCTGCACGCGCGACTGGGCGGCGGAGACGGACAGTCCGGTCGCCTGGGCCAGTTGCGCGAGCGTGGCGCGGCGTCGGCCTCCAGCATGGTGAGGATGCGCTGGTCGGTCTCGTCAATCGCGGTCATGGTGTCTTCTCCGTTCGTTGTGCTCTGTGTTCACTGTACCTGTTGCCGGAATGCGATGGCTTTCCGATTTTGCCTGGTAATTTCAGTAGTTCTTCCTGTGTTTTCTGTTGTGTGGTGGAATGTTTATGCCTAAAGTCCTAATTGAATGTAATAATTCCTTCTGAAATAAGAGAACGACGAAATAATTCCATTGAGGAGGGATGATATGCAGAAGTTTTCCAACATGCCTCTGTCCGAAGTTGCATCTGCTGCTGTGCCTGCTGCCAGACGGGTTGCTGTGCCGACCGCCAAGCCCGCGAGCTTGTCCGCCGAAGCCCTGAATATCCCGCGCTCCGGCATCCGAGACGTATTCGACCGTGTAGAGCGCGTGCCTGACGCGATTTCACTGACCGTGGGGAGCCCAGCGCCACGGCCGCGCCGCATATCGTGGCGGCCGCTTGCGAGGCCGCACAGGCTGGCCGCACTCGGTACACCAACGTGCTCGGCGTCCCCGAATACCGCAAGGCCGTGGCCGATTACTCCGCCCGTGTGAAGGGACTCACTTATGATCCCGAAACCGAGATTCAAGCCGTTGACGGTGCCACGATTGGCCTGTTTCTGGCGCTGAAAGCGTGGTAGGCACCGGCGATGAGTGATTATTCCCTCGCCGTTCTTCACTTCCTATGACGCCGAAGTGATGCTGTGCGGCGGCCGCCCGGTCACCGTGGCGCTGCGTCCGGAGCACGGCATGCGCGTGAACGCGGCGGACATCGAAGCGGCGATCACCCCGCGCACCCGCGCCGTAATCATCAACTCACCCGCAATCCGACCGGCGCGGTAACTTCTGCCGCTGAACTGGCGCGTATTGCCGAAGTATGCAAGCAGCACAATATTTGGGCCATCTCCGACGAGGTTTACCATCCGTTCGTGTTTGGGGAAACGTTCGGGGAAACGCTTGGGGGAGAGGCAGCCGTGGCACCATCGATTGCCGCGGTGCCGGGCATGAAAGACCGCACCATTGTGGTGGAAAGCCTGTCGAAAACCTACGCGATGACCGGCTGGCGCATCGGCTACCTGCTGGCACCCGAAGCGGTCATCGAACAGACCGGTAAAATCGCCGAACTCATGCACTCCTCGGTGAACTCCTTGGCGCAATACGCAGGCGTGGCAGCACTGGCCGGTCCGCAGGATCATGTGGCCGCCATGCGCGAGGAATACCGCGCCAAGCGCAGATCGTGCTGGACGGTCTGGCCGGATGCCCGGTATTGCGCTTGATTGAACCGCAAGGTGCGTTCTACGCCTTTGTGGACGTACGCCTGACTGGCCTTGACTCCGGTGAATTCGCAGACCGTCTGCTGGACGAAGAGCACGTGGCCGTGGTCCCCGGCGAGGCCTTCGGCGAGGAGGGGCGCGGCTTCGTGCGCCTCTCCTACGCCGGAGATGCCGGCGAGCTGCGTGAGGGCGTCGCCCGTCTGCGCGCATTCGCCGAACGGGTATGGAACCCCATCACCGGCCACCACACCGCCACTTATCACCCATGGAGGTGTTGGCCTGAGGCTTAAAGCGAGGCTAGGCCGCCATTCGGCCTCGTCGGCGCGAGCGATGGCCTGCTTCTTGGCTCGCAGCAAGATGTAGCCGAGTACCAGAACGTTGGCCAGAGCTCGATGTTGGCATCGCGTCAAAACAACCGCATTAAGGCTGCCGCGTTTCGTATCGTTACGCGTAGGGGCTGGCTGAGGCGTAATGCTGAAGAGTAACATTGAAGCAATGGCAATCAAGCCGATTTGAGGGAGAGAGGCACACGATGGCGTACTGCGGCCACTGCGGAAATAGAGTTGATAGGCCGGCACGATTTTGCCCGGCATGTGGAGCGTCTGTAGACAGCGCACCGGTTGCGTCTGTACCAGTGCCGGCCGCATCGTCAGCCGTACCGACTGCGTCGATACCGGCACCTGCTGTGCCAGCGCCTTCAGTACCACCATCGATACCAGCCGCGCCGGTTGCCCCATCGGTTTACGCCGCGCCCGCTGCCCCACAGCCGGCACCAACTGCTCCCTTGCCAGCTTTGCCGATTCCCGCTCCTGCCGCATATCAGGCGACTGATGCAACCGCCGTCCTGGCACCGCCGCGCAAATCCAGCAAGAAGCTGATCGCCGTTCTCTGCGCATTGCTTGCGACGATTCTGGTGGCGGCCTTGGCATTCATCGTCCCCAACTTCACCGCCGTCAAAGCATGCTGGGCTTCCAGCCCACCAATCCGCTGGTCGTCACCTTCGACGCGATCAACTCGCTGTCCACTCTGCGCAGCACCAAATACGAACTCAGAACCCACAGCAGCACTGACGACTCCCTTGACGCGCGGATGTCTGGCATGTATTCGCTGGGGCAAAACCACCAATGACTCCTCCGCGTCTGTGACCATCAAGACAGATGAACAGGCAACAACCCTCGCTTGGCACAAAGGCGCATTCGCCGGGAAAAACGTTTGGTATGATGACGACCCCTACTACATCTACTACCCGGCCGACCAATATGAAGATGACTTAAGGAACGGCGTTGGTAGTGATGTGGCGGACTTGATATTGAACGTCAAGGATGCGTTGGTCAAGAACGGTGCTTGGGACATCACCGGCGCGGAGCGAACGTTCTACGATCAGCTGGACAAGATGAACGACGATGGGTACTCGAACGACATCGACCGGGCCAAGGGCACGAAAACGTCTGCCGAGGTGAAGGCCGAGGCCAGCAAATTCATCCAACAATATCTCGGCGTGGAGCTGGAAGATAAGAATGTGCGCAGCCAGCTGTTCCCGAATACATCGTCTGCCAAGTCTGCCGGCAACACGCAGCTCTCGTATCAAATCGATGTCAAGGCATTGGCCCAGCACTTTGTGAATTACTGGATCAGCCATGAAGCGCAGTATCCGCATCTGAAATCATGGGTGATTCAGCAGATCGAGGATACCGGTGTGGGCGATGCTGAAGGCGAGTACCGTCAGGCGCTCGACAATGTGCGCAACTGGGACTTCGGCACGGATGAAGAGCCGGATATGCGACTATCACCGTGGATCTGAACTACGGCAGGAAGCGTCTGATGAGCTCGATTGCCGTAAGCGTGTCCGGCAAGGACGAATACGGCGACTCCTACAAAGGTTCGCTGTCGTTGACGCTCAGCCAGCAGAACGCGGTGTCTGTGGACGACCCCGATTTGACTGATACGGTGAGCAAAGCCAAGGACAACAACGAGCTGGATCTGTCTTGAGCAGAATCAGAATGTGCGGAACGCCGTGAACAGATCATCGACGTGACGTCGCATGTGATTCACAGAACGGGTTTTGGGGCTTTTCCGTTCGTCAGGTAGCCGAAGCATGCGGATTGACCGAGCCGGCGGTCATATACCATTTCAAGAACAAAGTCGGCTTGCTGATTGCCGTGCTGGAGCATCGTGATCGGGAAGACATGGCTACGTTTGCCCATTCTCTTGGCGTTGAACCTGAGGATATGTGGAGCGGCAACGCGCAGTTCGGCATTCGTGATATCTGTGCTGCCTTATGGAGCGCAATGCGGCTCAGCCAGAGATGGTGCGGTTGTATATACCGTGCTACAAGGCGAATCGTTGAACGAGCATCATCCTGCCTATGAGTATTACCAAAAACGAGAACATCGCGTGATGGACACCTTAACCCGAGCAGTCGAGCGTGACGGTTTGGCAGATCCTCGTCGCGAGGCGCGGACTGCTTTGTCGATGATGAACGGCATTCGGGTCCGTTTGGCTCAGGGATCGGGCATCGGTCGATTTAGTGGCCGATTGGAATGCCTATGCCGACTTCCGGTGGCCTCGACAGTCGTGAGGCAATAAGACTTTTCTCGTGAGATACGCTATCGGCGTGTCGTCATCTTTTTGTTGCAATACGCAGAAAATGCAAGAACAAAAACCCTTGGAATCGGACTGATTCCAAGGGTTTTGTTGTGTCTGTGGAGCTAGCCGGGTTCGAACCGGCGACCCTCTGTTAGCATTCTCAGAAAACCCATGGGAGAGCAAGATCATGCATGAATCTTCAAAAGGTTGAAATCTAGCCGTTTTTAGAAGATTTGCAGCCTATCCGAGAACGCATTGAAATGCATGGAATCCCATAGTCATGTCTACTGAATGTCTACCAATATAAAGCACCGCCCCGAGCTATCGGGGCGGTGTCCTGTCTGGCTGCGCTAGCTGTGTTGCAACGCGGGGGTACGTCCTTGCGGACGAAGTTGCGTATCCACCAAACTGAGGTAACGGCGGACGCGTGCTATCGAATAGTCGTGCTCGGCGGCTAGGTCTTTGATCGATCTGCCGGACTCGTATTCATCCCGCAGCAGTTTCCCTACGGCCAGCTCGCTTTCCCTAGTCAGCCGTTCGTGGTTCTCCAGCGGGGGCATGTTCTCGATCTCCCCTCCCGTGTAGCCCTTGTACACCTTGCCTTGCGGAGTAACGGATTCGTCTGCCTCATTGCCCCAAGCTGACCAATGTGGCTGGGGATAGCGGGCAAACATTTCCAAGTAGGGGCCGGGCGAACAGCCGTTATGAGGTCGTACTGCTCATCCGGCTTTCGTCGAGTGTTCGCGTTTGCGTGTCTCGATCATGTTCACCTGACGCGACCTGCGTCAAGGGTGCGCATATGCCCCTTCACGCCGAAAAGCAGAAGCTCTGTGACGTTGCGGAAGTAGAAACCGACCCCTCGACCGTCTGGCCCGCCATCCTTGCGACGCTTGGCCCAGACGATGTTCGACACGTAGCGGAACCCCCATGCTGCATGACCTCGATGCCTTCGGGCAGCAAGGCATTGGCACCCAGAGATACAGGTGGGCGTCTTTCGCCGTTATGTCGTCAACTGGCAAGGCTTTGATCTCATCCAGAGACATAGTCCCATAGCGCCCCAGACGCTTATGCTCGGGAGCTACCTTTCCCGTTCATTCTGGAAACGCCATGCGGATCGGCCAGAATCGTCTTGAAGCCACCTGCCGTGGTGGGGAGTGGTGCGTACAGTTCTTCAGTCACCCCAACAGAATAACACAAATAGATCTTTAAATAGATCTTTTTGGTGCCGTGTCGTAGTTCTATACTGTGTTCATGGCGTTCACGACACACTCCTACGACGATCCCGACGTGCTGGCAAGCGGCATCCGTTCCCGCTACGAGTTCCATGAGGTACGAAGCGCCTGCGCTGTGATGAAGGCAGTGTCGCCCGAAGAGTGGGCAGATATCACCGATGTGCTGGGCAGTTTCAGCTTCTCCGCGAACTTGCTGCTCAGGGCAGGCGGCAACAACTCCGAGATGGCGGAGACACTGAACCGCGCGCTGCGGGAGCGGGGATGGAAAGAATGCGCCTACGAACTTGAGACGAAAGGCAGGATCACATTCAGGGAATCGGGCGTGCCGGACGAAGACCTAGGCACCATGAGCGAGGCTTCCTATTGGGTGGACAATCGGAAAGGCCGTGTGCTTGTCGATATCGAATGGAACGCCAAGGACGGCAACCTTGATCGTGATCTTGCAGCCTACCGCGCATGGCATGAGGCCGGCCTGATCGACGCTGCAATGATCATCACCAAACACCGTGAAGACCTGCTCGACAAAGCCATCGAGTTATGGGCACCTCATCTGGGTGCGACCATTGACGAAGTGTACAAGGCGACGCGCAAAGCGCGGAAGGCACGCACCGAGGAAGACAGACGACTGGCATTGCCGCTCGACTTGACAACCACGACCGTCACAAGCCTTACCAAGGCGATCGATCGAATCAACCGAGGCGAAGCCGGTACATGCCCGGTTGTGGCGGTCGGTATCTCGGGGCAACGTGGGATGGCACCCCGTACAGGGAGGTATAGGTGCTCATTCCTTGCTGAGTTGCTCGGAGGCTTTGAATAAGTCATCTTCAGTATTGACGGTGATCTCTTCCTTTATGAGCAGCCCCATCTCCGGATGCTCGGTGCCGAGCTCGCCCGCCTGAAGTTCCCCACCCTTCAACATGCGCTGATTTGTACTGATCCTTCGCAGCAACGCGTTCGTTTTTCTCCCGTACGCTCGGGGTACTGTTTGCTTAGCGGTTCATTGCTGATGATCCAGACCGTCGTGAAACATGCCACATGGTTGTTGTACCGTGCTGGAAGCATGACAGGGTAACGATCCAAGAAAACCAAGAGCTGGTCCCAGCTGAACTGGCTATCGAACTCATCTAGTACCAAGATCGATTGCCCCTCGTACTCATCCCACGGATGCCGATAATCGGTCACGCGGTAGATGTTCTCGATGGGATTGTTGTCATATATGTATTTCGTTTTCCCGACACCCGGATCACCCCACAGATAATGCACAGTGATGTCGCGAAGCTGACGACCATATTTCACCCGGTCGCGCGCTGTCGCAAGTTCGGAAAGGTACCGAGTGTAGCGAGCAGCTTGGCACGCGTCGTCATTCAACAACACCTCCGAGACGCTGGCGCCGTCCATGATCTGCGACGTAGCTCAGCGAGATCGGAACGACTGCCCTGCTGATCCTTCAGGTTGATTTCTCCTCCCCGCCAGGACCGTCTACACGTGTCTCCTCCTTGGAACAGTAATCGACGCAATCCTGTACCGTGCCCTTGCGCATTTCGATGTGCGCGTCGTTGAAGCCGGCCTTCTTGAACTTGTTCTTCAGCGTCCCCATATGGACGGGAGTCTGAAGTTGCAGGAATGCCTGAAAATGAGGGTAGTCGCTCTTGCCTCCCTCCTCCTGCTGGAAGATGTATGCCCCCAGAATATCCAGCAGTTCCTCTACGTCCTGCCGCGTGTGTTTTTCGGCAGAGATCGTCAACATCCAGTCGCGCGCAGTCGATGGCATTTCACTCCTTCCTGTTCTGCTCAAAAGTTGGCGGGAGTAACACTGCCCCCGCCAAGCCGCCGCAAGCGGCGGCACGACCGCCGAACGCTTCGCTGAAGCTACGCTTCGGCGGTCGCGGAAAGCCCCTGCAGGGTCTCGTCGTCAATCCAATCCACGCGAAACAGTTGGGATTTCTTTGCGGCGGAGTTCCACAACCAGCCTGTTCCCGGCGAAGCGGCGGAGATGGCCCAAGGGGCGGCGCCAACTCGGAGTGCGGCTGAGGGGAGCATCATCTTTGCCTCCGACTCGCCCATGCGCATAGCGATCGTCTGACCGTTGAAGTCATCGCGAATCGGAATCGCCTCCTTGCGGGGGTTTTGGCTGAAGCCCCAGACCAAATTCCCCGTCGCGCGACCCATGCCAAGGACAGCTGTGAGATCGTGCTGGAACTGCTTGGAAACCTTTGCGTCCTGTCTGAACAGCTCCGCGAGCTCATCGATCACGAGGATGTTTCTAGGGTTATCCGGCGTCGGTGTGTGCATCCGGGCACTTCCGGCCATGTCCCGTGCACGTTGGTTCATGCATTACGGAATGACGATACAAGTTCCGCTGCGGATTCCACATCGATCGCGACCGTCTGGAACATTGCGCGGCTCATGCTTAGTTCCATCGCCTTCAGGTCAATGCCGTACAGGCGAACCAGTCCAGCTTGCGCAAACGGTTCAACTTGGACAAGAAGATTTGCAAGGACGGACCCTTTCCCGGAATCGCTTTCGCCGATGGTGAGCAAATGCCGCTCGCACCAATCGATATAAACGGGACAGCCGTTGGTATCGACAGCGAGGCAGATGCTCTCCAAGGTGGAGGCGGGGCAGCGTCCGAACCACCGCCCCGCAAACTGTAGTCCCACGGCTACATCCTCCTAGTGCGTTGCACCCACGTGAAACGTCGGTGCGCGATTGGCTCAGCTGTCTCGTCTGGCCACAGTTCGTTGACAGTCATCGCGCCGCGTCCAGCTGCTTCCTCTTGGTTGCACCATTCGCGCGGCCATGCGATGTAGTGACCGCCAAGTCGCTTGCCGTAGCGAACAAGCTTCCGATCTTCATCCTCGACCTGCTGGGTGTTCTTGGTGCGTGCGGCGATGATGTTTTTCGTCGCGCGGATGTCCCTTGCGATCTTGGCGACGATGGCACACGCCACCAGTGCAGCAATGAGAGCGAGCCAACCCCACCAAGGGATGCTGATGCCGGCCTCATTCATTGGAGTGCCTTCCTGTGTTGGTGCCAGCGGACGCAGACTCCACGCCGTCGGCGACGATGGTGAATCCCAGGTCGTCCACGGCGTAGGGGGAGAGCAGCACGCGGCCAGTGAGTCGGAGCTGGGTCATCTCCGGGATCGCGGCGGAGGGACGCTGCCGGACGAAGACACTCACCTTGTCGCGGATGCGCTTGCGGCGGCAATCTCGGACAGCCACGCCGGGGAGTTTGTAGACGAGACCACCGAAGCGCTCGTCGTCAACGCGGTGCTGCTTGTTGCTGTCCTCGTCCTTGACGTTCCTCGTTTTTGGGGCCATGTCGTCCACTTCAATCTCGTCGAGCGCGACGACCGAAACCCCATCGGGAATCAGGTCAAACACCGCGCCGCGGAGTTCCTTCATTTCGTCGGCCATTGTGAGTACCTCCTTAAGGTTGGCCGTTACTGGATCACTTCATGAACATTGCGCGCGACGAAGTCCACCAAGTCGCTCTCTCGATACAGGACTTTCCTGCCGAGCGTCACATACGCAGGTGGGAGTTCTCGAACCTCCAGCGAGCCAGCGTCTTCACCGGCACATGCAGTATGGTCGCCGCATCTGCCGGGGTGAGGAGCGTTGGCATCTCGGAGTGTGTCGCGTTTGTGTTCATGGTTTTAGCCTGCCGGAATCAACGTAGGTATCGGTAGGGGAATGAACATAATCCGTAGTTTTGCGGTATCATGCATATATGAGCTTGACAAACGATCGAGAGAAGTATATAGGTGCCTGTGTTCGACGGGCGCGGCATCGATGGGCGCCTATTGACAGAGATGGCAAAATTAGGGGGTCTCGCGAGGACTTGGCGAAGAGAGTCAAGGAACTTGTGCCGAATAGTCTTGTCACAGCCGATGTGCTTGAAAACATTGAGACTGGCCGTACGCGACTAAAACTGTCTGATGCGTTAGATATAGCGATTGCCTTGGGGGTGCCTCTCGTGAACTTGTTTGTGGATGTTCAAAAGCCTTTTGAGAACAATCCTTTGTTCCCGGATGGGAAAACTAATTTGCAGATCTATGATGAACAACGTCTAGATGATTTCGAATTGCAGGCAGAAGATACAGATTTTAAAAAAGCGGGAAGGCTATTGGCTGATACTAACAAGCTCCAGTGGATGCTAAAGGCCTATCCGGTTCATGGTTTAGTCGATATTTCAGCAGTAGCTGAACATAAATATCGGATGGCATTGAGGGAATGGAATAATAGCCAGTTCTGGATTTATACAGATAAAGGACGTTTTAGAATGGGTGGGTATTCTAAAACACCACAACCGAAACGTGGAGAATATTCAGCAACAAAACAGGAGCAGGTTGAACTATCTCTAAAAGTATTCAAGGTGCTTGTGAACACGGTTAATGATATTGCAAAGAATTTGAATTGGTTAGGCAGATATGCGTATTGCATTCCAGATGAAATGGCTGACCGAATACTCGATGCTGTAGCTGAGGCAGGGCGTTGTGTTCAGTCGTTTGACGTAGATGCCATCTCGGTTTCTCAGCCTAAATACTGGGATGTCTCCTTTGAAGAACTCGTTGCACGTGTGAGGAAAAGCAATGTCGAAAGCTTGGATGAGACTCTGGCTGACCGAGCCACGGGAGACGTTGCCCGATGGCAGCAAGGTGAAGATTCCAGTTCCCAGTTCTGTAACGAAGAGCTTGGCCGCGTATATGAAGACGCCGGAGAAGGCCAAGGTGCCCGGGAAGTTTAAGACGGCGCGGTATGGACACGGGAAGCGATGGCGGGTGTCTTGGTGGGCAACCTTGCCCGACGGTTCTAAGAAGCGCAGTAGCAAGGCATTCAGCACCCGAGCCGATGCCGAGTCGTTCGCGGCAGCCATGGAGGATGATATTCGCTCAGGTCGGTATGTTGATCCGGCCGATGCCGACAGGCCATTCCAATCGGTCGCCTTGGAATGGCTCGCATCCAAGAACAACCTGCGCGGTCGTAGCTATCTTCGATATGAGAACGACATGACCCGGTACGTGCTTCCTAAGTGGGGGATCGCCCGATCGGTAGTATCCAAGAATCGGAAGTCAGCGAATGGGTACATGAGCTTCAATCAGGAACAGCCCCGCACGAGTTCAAGCGTAAGACGACCATGCAGCCGATGAAGCGGCGGACAATCAAAGGCGTAGTGAAGGATGCCTTCGGCGGTGTGATGGCCTATGCGTCTTCGCCTAAACGGCGATGGATACTGTCTAACCCCGCTGCCGACGTCGAACTTCCCCAAGATGCCGAAACCGACGATCGGGTGTTCCTCTCTCATCAGCAGGTGGCGGATATCGCTGAGGCCGCAGCGCAAGTTGACGTCAAAAACCCGATGGTCTCCAAGCTGCTCATCCTCTTCCTCGCATATACAGCCTGCGGGCCAACGAAGCCTTGGCTCTTCGCATCGGCGACCTTGACTTCACAAGGATGCGTATATCGGTAACGAAGACGATCACTGCTGACAGGCAGGGGCGCGAAATCGAAGGCAAACCAAAGAGCGGGCGCAACCGTATCGTGCCCATCCCAGGTTTCCTGACTGCCGATCTCGAACAGGTCTGTGACGGTCGCACCGATGACGACTATCTATCACTGCGCTCCACGGTGGGATGATCCACTTGAACACATGGCGGACACGCGTATGGTACCCAGCCAAAGAAGGGGCGGGCTATGGCGACGTGAAGGGGCTGAGAATCCATAGCTTGAGACACACGTATGCCTCGTTCGCCATCGGCGCAGGTTGCGACGTGAAAACGCTTCAGAGCATCATGGGACACGCCTCGGCTACCGAGACGCTGAACACCTATGCCGAGCTGTGGCCTGATCGTATTGACGAGGTGGCGGCCGTCATGGAGGCCAAGTACCAGCAGTGGGAAGCTCAGCGGCGAGAGTAGTAGGTACTAACGGCCTGTCAGGTACTTTAGTCATGTCTACCAGTGTCTACTGTTTGGTGCTGAGGCAAAAAGAGATATTCCTTGAAATCGTTGAGATTCCAAGGGAATGAAGGTGGAGCTAGCCGGGTTCGAACCGGCGACCCTCTGCTTGCAAAGCAGATGCGCTACCAGCTGCGCTATAGCCCCGTGAGAAAAAAAGAGCGGCTCGCGGCCGCTTCATTTTTCCTGTGGGCCCGGGAGGACTTGAACCTCCGACCTCATCCTTATCAGGGATGCGCTCTAACCAGCTGAGCTACGGGCCCGATCCATACGCTTCAAAAGCGCACAAGTGATTACAATACCATTGAACGGCGGTATGTCAATAACGGCGTGTCGCGATTGTCGCTTGCGCCATGATTGCCGGCGCAGCGGAGCATGACGAGTGCGATGAGGCTGTTCGCGTGGTGGAAGCCGTAGGCCATGCGGATGGTGACCTTGATCCTGTTGTCGGACGCCTCGAGCCTGGCGTTGGAGTAGCCCAGCTCGATGGTCCTGAGGATGTCGGGCCACGACGGCGGATCTTCCGGGATGGCTTGCCGCTCTCGTACAACTGCACGATCTGCCGTTTGAACGCCTCGTCGTAGTGGCGGGGATGTTTCGGGTCGGCCATCGTCGGCTCCAATCTCATGTCATTCGTCCCTCATCGGACTGTCTAATACGTTGTAGCCAATCCACGGCGTCACATCGTCAGGCTGTCCGGGTCGAGGAGGAAATCGTAGACGCTCATCGTGAGGATGCCGTGCTCGTCGCGGACGGGTTTGACCACGTCGCGTACGAGGACGATCTTCTGGAAGCTGTCGTCGATCTCGAGCAGCGAGGCTTCTCCTGCGCGACCTTCTCCGGTGTGGGCAGTTGGTACGCGGATTGGTCAGGGCGCCGATGGAGGAGGCCAGCACGTCGACCAGGTCGTCGAGCTCCTGCGACCTGCGCAGCCCGTTGCGCATGCGCAGCAGCCCGTTGATCACCCCGTACAGACGGGGCGCTCCTCGCCGCGCGTACGAACGCAGTTCATGAAGAATTACGAGTGATTCGTCGAAGTCTTCGGCGTTACGGCCGCCGCCTGAGCCAGGGCGGCGGCCACTTTGTTCGTTGACGGCTCCCCTGCTGTGCGATGGTGACGCGGATGCTCGACTGGCATGCGCGTCCACGCCCGCACCGGCCCCCGCGTCGCTCCGGTGCGTCGGCGCTGATACGCAGGCTCGGCAGGAACGGCTTGCCGGCGGCCACACGGATGCCTGTTCGGCCAGCAGTCGCAGCGCCGCCGGCTCGTCGCGCACCGGAATCCACAGATTCAGTCCGTCACCGGTATGCACGTCCAAACTTTGACGCAGCAGCAGCGCGTGCATCGTCTTTTGCCGGGTGGCGTAGATATGCCGGGCGTGGTCACCGTGTGGAACGCCTCTTTGTCGGCCAGCATTTCATACAGAATCTCTTGCAGGAACCGGCTCACCCATCCCGATCCCAAGCGTCGTTGGGCGATAATCGCCTCCACGGCATCCTCCGGCCCAGACAGCGCAGCCAAGCGCAGATCCGGCCCGTGCGACTTCGAAAAACTGCGGATATGCACCACGTGTTGCGGCAATCGTTGCGCCAACGATGTCGCATACGCATTGGCCACATCGCCACTGTGATCGTCTTCCACAATCAGCGGCATACCAACGCCATTCGGGTAGTGCGCGAGCAGCACGTCCGCCAAAGCGTCGATGCGTTGCGGGCTGAAGCTGGCCCCGGTAGGGTTCTGGGCGCGCGGCTGCAGCAGGATCATACTGACCTGATGGCCGCCGTGCGGCACCGCCAGACGCTGCGATTCCAGCATGGTCAGCGCACGGTCGAGTGCGTCGGGCAGCATACCGAACCCGTCCATCGGCACGCCGAACGCCATCGCGCCATGTGCCTCGATCATGTCGAGAATCAGCGGATATTCCGGTGCCTCGGTAATCACAAAATCACCCGGCTGAACAAAAGCGTTCATGGTGTGCGCCAAACCGTCGCCCGCGCCGGATGCCATAGTCATCGCCTCCGGCTCATACGGCCAGTTGCGTCGCAAAATCTGTTCCAGCATGGGCAGGATGGTCGGCCCGTCGTATGAATTGACGAATGCCTTGTGCGTGCCGAGCTTGCCGAGAAACGGGCGGATGTCCGGCAGCAGCGAAAGGTCCGGCGTGCCCTTGGACAGGTCGATAATCGGTCGGTCCGGCGCGGTGGCCGGGGCTTCGGCCAGCAAGTCGCCGGCATCGTAGCGATGCGTGCGCGACTGCCGCAGTACGAATGTTCCGGCGCGCCCGCGGGAGCGCAGTATGCCGGACCTGGCGAGGGCATGGTAGGCACTGGAGACGGTGGCCGGACTGGTGCGTAGCAGTCGGGCGAGATCGCGTACGGTGGGCATGCGCTGGCCTTCCGCAAGTATGCCGGAGGAGGTCAGCGAGGTGACCGATTCGACGATGCGTTGCGGGGTGGCCGTCGCCTCGGTGGTGAGGATGAGTGAGGATAACTGGCCGGCATCAACGGCCAGGTCGTCGGTGGAACGCAGGGGAGCGGCCGTAATGCTTGGCTCATCGTTGTAGCCGACGGCATGTGCGGTTGTTGATGCGGTTGATGGCGATGGCGTATCCATGATCTGCTCCCGGATCTTGGCGGCGAGCGTGATGAGCGCGCGTCTGCGTGAATGTTGCCGATTGCCGCCGGCTGATGATCGATGGCGGTTGCCGGCTTGTTGCTGGCTGCTTGACTGCCGATAGTAACGGTCACTGTGGCAACGGTAGTCAAATGTTAGCGCCGCATTGTGCAATGAGTATGTTTTTGAATAACATAAACATTACATAATCTGGATACAATTATTGTTCTTGTTCCTATGTTTCAAAATGATTTCGTATTCGCCACTACTGTAACATTATTAAATGTTCGAGTTTGACGCGAAATGTTCAACTCTCATAATGACATTCACAGCGCGTTGCTGCCCTGACCCGATCCACGGGAGACGGCATCGGGCACTTCGAGAAAATATCGAGGAAAGGACACATCATGGGGCATGATCTTTCGCAGGATGCGGAAATCTGGGACGACGCTTACAAGCTGGACCGCGCACACGTATTCCATTCGTGGCACGCACAGCGCAACCTGGATCCCACTGAAGTGGTAACCGGTCACGGCGTGTGGCTGAAGTACGGCGACGGCCGTGAAATGCTCGACTTCACCAGCCAGCAGGTCAACGTCAACATCGGCTACCAGCACCCGAAGGTGATCGAGGGCATCAAGAAGCAAGCGGAACTCCTGTGCACCGTCGGACCTGACTACGCGAACCTAGCCCGTGGCCGCGCCGCCTCCCTGGTGGCCCGCCGCGCTCCGGAAGGCTTCGACAAGGTGTTCTTCACCAACGCTGGCGCCGACGCCAATGAAAACGCGATGCGCGCCGCCCGCCTGTTCACTGGCCGCGACAAGATTCTGTCTTCCTACCGCTGCTACCACGCAACACCGGTGCGGCCATCAGCGCCACCGGTGACTGGCGCCGTAAGCCCAACGACTACTCTCGCGGCCACGTGCACTTCTTCACCCCGTACCTGTATCGCTCCGAGTTCTCCGCAACCACCCAGGAAGAGGAGTGCGAGCGTGCGCTGGCTCACCTCGAGCACGTGATCCAGTTCGAGGGCCCGGACACCATCGCCGCCGTGCTGCTCGAATCCGTGCCGGGCACCGCAGGCATCATCATTCCGCCCAAGGACTACTTCAAGGGCGTGCGCGAGATCACCAAGAAGTACAGCATCCTGATGATCACCGACGAGGTCATGGCCGGCTTCGGCCGCACCGGCTTCTGGTTCGCACTCGACGACTACGACTACACGCCGGACATCATCTCCTTCGCCAAGGGCTGCAACTCCGGTTACGTGCCGCCGGCGGCGTGATTATGAGCGACCCGGTGGCCCACCGCTTCGACGACATCGTCTTCCCCGGCGGCCTGACCTACTCCGGTCACCCGCTGGCCATGGGCGCCATCGTGGCCACCCAGGAAGCCATGGAAGAGGAGCACATCGTCGACAACGCCTACACCATCGGCAAGGACGTGCTCGGCCCGCAGCTCACCGCTCTGTACGACAAGCACCCGAAGATCGGCGAGGTTCGCGGCAAGGGCGTGTTCTGGGCCGTGGAAATGGTTGCCGACCGCACCACCAAGGAGCCGCTGGACGACGCACGATGAAGCAGATCGTGGCCGAAGGCGACAAGCGCGGCCTGATTCTCGGCGTGCACAACAACCGCATCCACGTCACTCCTCCTTGCGTCATCTCCGCCGACGAGGCGACCCAGGGCGTCGAGATCCTCGACCAGGTGCTGACCGCGGCCGGTTGCTGATTGGGTGACTCAATGGCTCGGTGACGGTTTGTAGCCGTTGCCGACAGCACCGTTCATTGCTGATGGCGGCCCGTTCGGAACGTTAGGTTCCGGGCGGGCCGCCATCGTTGTCCGCCGTTGTGCGAGAATGACTTGCGTGCCTTATCGCCGTCGTCAATCCACCGCTCCGAAGTCCGGTGCGCCGAAATCCGTTCGGTCCGCTGCCGCCGGGCAGTCGTTGGATATTGATGGCATCCATCTGCACCTGACGCGCAAACCCATCAAAAACCTGTATCTGCGCATCAAACCGCCGAGCGGCCGCGTCGAAATCTCCGCACCGATGCGGATGAGCGAGAGTCGCATTGCGGATTTCGTCAAAGAGCGACATTCGTGGATTCTCGCCCAGCAGCAGCGCATGGCTGAGGCGCAACGGCGCTCCATCATGGCATTGAACGAGGCGCCGGCTTCGAGAACGGAGGTCGTGGTGTAGCTGGTGCCAGCGGCCATGATGGAGGCGTTGCCGGTCGTCCGAAAACCGGTGATATCAGTCGTCCGGGAATTGGTGACGCCGGGCCAGGCCAAGCCGGTACGAATGTCCAACCGTATTTTGACCGCTCCCAAATCTGGACCGACGAACGCAAACGACAAGCGGCGGCCGCGATCAACGCCGCGTTGCCACAGCTGCTGGCCAAGTGGGGGCCGGTCGTCGGCCGGCAGCCCACGCATATCACGCTACGGGTCATGACCTCGCGCTGGGGATCGTGTACACCGCGAACCGGCCGCATCCGTCTGAACCTTCAATTGGGACTGATGGAACCGCAATTCCTGGAATACGTCTTGGTCCATGAGATGACGCATTTGTGGGAAAGCGGCCACGGTGCCGGATTCCAGCGCCGCATGACCGCCTACCTACCCGGCTGGAAGACGCTGCGCCGCGACCTCAACCGCCGCGTGGTGCTGTGACGATGACGGGTCAGGCTTCAGTGCCGGCGATGTGGCTGATGGCCTGATCGGATTCGTTCGCATGATCCGAATGCGCCACCATCTCGATGGCCGCCGGACACCCGCTCACCGACGAAGACCGCTGGCCTTGCTCGACACCATCGCCGCGTGGATCGACGAGCGCGTGGCCGCCGGCGAGCCCGCCGTGGTCACCTGCTCGGCGTTGAAGAAGATCTACCGTGACAAGCTGCGCCGTCAAGGCGTGGTGTTCGTCTACATGCAGGGCACATTCGACGAGGTGATGGAACGCCTTTCCCACCGCCAAGGCCACTTCATGAAGCCGAGCATGCTGCAATCCCAGTCCGACATTCTCGAAGAGCCGGGCGATGACGAAATTCACGTCAACGTACACATCGGCCAGGCCGATCCCGAACACGAGGCCATGGCCGTGGCCGGTGCCCTCGGCCTGTGAGCCATCTCTCGGCTCCCCTTAGTCTCACTTCGCCACACGTGCGGCGCATCGACGAACTCGAACGGCGCATCAGCGAACTTCAGCTGGAGCTGAAGCAGTGTGAAGGCCAGCAAGGGCGAACCGGATCGGTCCAAACGGGCTACTCAGGCCGACCAGCCCAGCCAGTCCGTTCAGACCGACCTAACTGATCAGAGCGGGCCCTCTGACCAGTCCGAACCATCTGACCGACATGTACTTGTTGACTAAGTGTGCGGCCCGTCATTCGTTATGGAACATGCCGGCCATGTATACAGGCAGGTAGGTTACATTCCCTTCGACTGAGACGTTGCACGGGCCAAGCACATAGCCTGTATTGAGATGGTATTCAGGGTGGGCGAGCACGTTGTCCATTGCGCGATGCGTTTGTAGGATTTGCCGGACTTCACCTCAATCGGCAGCACGTGATCGTTGCGGTCTTGGATGAGGAAATCGAGCTCGCCAAGCTTCTTACTGTTGTAGTAGTACAGGTCAAATCCGTGAGCGCGTAGCTCTTGGGCCACCGCATTTTCATAGATTGAACCGTAGTTGATATCAGGGTTGCCGTCGAGTACGTCGAGCGCGGTTTTCTTGAGAAACGAGCCGGTAAGCAGACCCACGTCGTTGTAAAAGAGTTTGAAGAGGTTACGTTCCTTGCTCATCTCCAACGGTGTGCACGGTTCGTCCACGTTGTACGCGGCGACGGCTACATCCGCATTGACCAGCCAATCGAAATCGGAAGCAACCGATTGGAATCTCATGTTCTTTTCGATTTTGGCGAAGGTAAAGCGCTTGTTTGGGTTATTTAACTCGCTGGGCACCAAATCGTAGATAGCGCGGATATGCAGCCGGTCTTCTTTGCGCGCGTATTGGCTGATATCGCGGCGATATTCACGCTTTATGTTCTCTTGTATAGTGCGCACGTCCGCAACGCTGCCGTTTGCCACGAACGAGTCGACTGCGGCAGGCATGCCGCCGATGACCAGATATTTGGAGTATAGCTCCATGAGCCTTTGATGAATGAACTCATCCACTTCCTGGTGCTTGGCAAAGCATTCGGCAAGCACATCGAATACGTCGTTGCCGATATGCTGCGACCAGCAGAACTCTTGGAAATCCAGTGGATACATATCCAGCTCGGTCAGGTACCCGACCGGTACCGAGCGTATATCTTCGAGCTCGACTCCAAGTAGCGAGCCGGAAAGCGCGTAATCGAACCGACCATCATCTACAAGGAGTCATT
>ENA-OQDF01000022-OQDF01000022.1-human-gut-metagenome-genome-assembly--contig:-NODE-22-length-43486-cov-1.778408_pt1 | contig 43486 bp, 61 predicted proteins | sample MGYA00242769_ERZ504597 | MGnify/ENA primary metagenome ERZ504597 (study PRJEB26092, sample SAMD00036305) | human gut metagenome | host: Homo sapiens | study: EMG produced TPA metagenomics assembly of...
AAACGGGCAGAGTAAGGTATAAAATAGCCCGATGAGGAAACTTCCGAGGATATTGACTGTGAACGTAGCCCATGGGGAAAGAGTAGGGGACGATGCGCTCGTGGAGCATCATCTGTACGCAGTAGCGCAGTACGCTGCCGGTACCGCCGCCAAGGAATATAGCTATCAGTATTTTGTCCATAGGATGTATAGGTATGGTTTTTGATTGCAAAGGTAATCACTTTTTGTATGCCAGGCTATATGGTAAAGTCTGTCTTTTGTATCTATGGCACCGAAATTTGTTGTTCGCGTTCTATATCTTGCATCTTGAAATATGGGTGGGCTGGAGGCAACCCGGAAAATTCAGGAGTTCAATGGTGTTATTTCGGTTGTAGCGCTTACGGCTAATGTTTTTGTTCAAGGGAAACTGGCTTTCATGCAAACGTTTGCCGACAAATCATCATAATTTTAATTTAATTGCGTCAGAGCGTATTTCTTTCCTGCTTATATTTGCATTTGGAACATAATTTTATAAATATAGCATGAGAAACATGAAAGCAATCTGTACAAAATTAGCCTGCTTCCTGCTCGTTTTGTTGGTGAGCGGCGTAGCATGGCAGAGAGTATTACCTCTCCCAACGGACAACTTCAATTGAATTTTTCGGTAAATGCGCAAGGCGAACCCGTTTACGAACTTTCTTACAAAGGAAAGCCGGTGATTAACTCTTCTAAATTAGGACTCGAACTGAAGAACGACCCCGGTCTGATGAATGGCTTCACGATGGCGGATGCAAAGACTTCCACTTTCGACGAGACTTGGGAACCGGTATGGGGGGAAGTAAAGCAAATCCGTAACCACTACAATGAGCTGGCTGTGACGCTCAACCAAAAGGCGCAGGATAGGAACATCATTATCCGCTTCCGTTTGTTCGACGATGGTATGGGCTTCCGCTATGAATTCCCTTTGCAGAAGAATCTGAACTATTTCGTGATTAAGGAGGAGCGTACTCAGTTTGCCATGACTAGCGACCACACAGCCTTCTGGATTCCGGGCGACTACGATACGCAGGAATATGATTACACAGAATCCAAACTTCTGAAATTCGCGGGTTGATGAAAGGGGCCATTACGCCTAACTCTTCACAAACCCCGTTTTCGCCCACCGGTGTTCAGACTTCTTTGCAGATGAAGACTGCTGATGGTTTGTACATCAACTTGCACGAAGCTGCTTTGGTGGATTACTCTTGCATGCACTTGAACCTGGATGATAAGAATTTCGTTTTTGAATCTTGGCTTACTCCCGATGCAGTAGGCGATAAAGGTTATCTGCAAGCTCCCTGCACGTCACCGTGGCGTACGGTTATCGTAAGCGACGATGCTCGTGACATCCTTGCCTCTAAAATCACGCTGAACTTGAACGAACCTTGTGCTTACGAGGACGTTTCCTGGATTAAGCCCGTGAAATACGTAGGTGTATGGTGGGAAATGATTGCAGGTAAGAGCACCTGGGCATATACAGACGACCTTCCCTCCATCAAACTGGGTGAAGTGGACTACTCCAAAATGAAGCCCAACGGCCGTCACGGTGCCACTAACGAAAATGTAAAAAGTACATCGACTTCGCAGCCGAGCACGGTCTGGACCAAGTATTGGTAGAAGGCTGGAATGAAGGCTGGGAAGACTGGTTTGGCAAATCCAAGGATTATGTATTCGATTTTGTGACCCCTTATCCCGATTTCGACGTGAAGATGCTGAATGAATATGCCAAGAGCAAAGGCGTGAAGCTGATGATGCATCATGAGACATCCGGTTCGGTGCGCAACTACGAACGTCACATGGACAAGGCCTATCAGTTTATGGTGGATAATGGCTACAATGCGTGAAGAGCGGATATGTAGGTAATATGATTCCCCGTGGTGAACATCATTATGGGCAATGGCTGAACAACCACTACCTCTATGCCGTGAAGAAGGCAGCCGACTACAAAATTTGCGTGAATGCGCACGAAGCTGTACGCCCTACCGGTTTGTGCCGTACTTATCCTAACTTGATTGGCAACGAATCTGCACGAGGAACTGAATATGTAGGCATTCGGCGGTAGCAAACCGTTCCATACCACATTGCTTCCATTCAACCGTTTGATTGGCGGTCCGATGGATTATACACCGGGTATCTTCGATACCAAACTTGACTTTATGGGCGATTTGCCCCACGGACAAGTGCAGACTACACTTGCTAAGCAACTCGCTCTGTATGTAACTTTATACAGCCCGTTGCAGATGGCGGCAGACTTGGTTGAGAACTACGAAAAGTACATGGATGCTTTCCAATTCATCAAGGATGTGGCAGTAGACTGGGACGACAGCAAGTACATTGAAGCAGAACCGGGTGATTACATTACCGTGGCCCGTAAGGCAAAAGGAACCGGCAACTGGTTTGTTGGAGGTATTACAGACGAGAATGCACGTACAGCCAACTTTACGCTCGACTTCCTTGAACCGGGCAAGCAATACGTAGCCACTCTCTATGCCGACGGTAAAGATGCTGATTACAAGGAGAACCCTACTTCTTATCAGATAAAGAAGGGTATCGTAACCAGCAAGACCAAAATGTCCGTGAAGGAAGCGCGTAGCGGTGGTTTTGCATTGAGCTTGATTGAAGCGACTCCGGCTGACAAAAAAGCTGTGAAGAAGTGGAGATAATTTAGGGTAGAAAGAGTTTTTATTAGGCATTAGTGAGGCCCCGCAGAAGTCCAATCTTTGCGGGGCTTTTTTTGTGTTAGGGTAAGCTCATTCTTATACCGTAAAAATAGCATCAAGACCCGAGTTTTTGGTAAGTCCGTTCTTTGGGGAAACCTTTATTTTTGCACTCAGATAACAGATTGCATAATCATTAAAAATCAGAGATATGAATACGGATAAGAAAATCAGTCGTCGGGAGGCTTTAAAGCGTATGGGATTTGCCGTGATGAGCGGTGCTATCACATCTTCCGGCCTACTCTCGTTGGCATCCTGCGAAACAAAGAGGAGTAAGCGTATCATCTTTTATTTTACCGGAACGGGTAACAGTCTTTACATCGCCCGTCAATTAGCTGGAGAGAACGCAGAATTGTTGAGTATCCCTCAGATGGTGAAACGGGGGAAATATGAATTTGAGGCAGATGAAATCGGCATCGTTTATCCCATCTACGGTCATATGCCTCCCTATATGGTACGGCAGTTCATTCAGAAAGCAAAACTGAAGGCAGAATACAAGTTTGCTGTCCTCACCTATGGTGCAAGGAAGTGCAATGCGGTAGAGATTTGGGACCGTATATCCTGTAAAGCCGACAATGCGTTTGACTATATCAACACTATCATCATGGTGGATAACTGGCTACCCAACTTCGACATGAACGAGCAACTCAAGATAGACAAGCACATTCCTGAGAACTTACAGAAGATAACGGCAGATATCAACAGTCGGCAGCATTGGCACGAACCGGTGACGGAGGAGGAACGGCAACAGCACCAAGGTTTTATGCAGCGGAGTGGACTCGACCCCGAGGTGGGCTTCCTGATGAAAAGCGAGAAGTTCTTTACCGTGACCGATGCTTGTATTGACTGTGGCATCTGCACCTACGTTTGTCCGCGTGGTAACTATGAGTGACGTCGAGAGGAGTGAAGACGTCCGGTGACTGCGAGTTTTGTTTTGCTTGCATACAGAATTGTCCGCAGAAGGCTATTCAGTTCATAAAGCAGGAAGATGGCTCTTTTCCTGACGGAACGGAGAAGAACCCCAATGCCCGCTATCGTAATGAGCATATTTCGCTAATAGATCTGAAACGGGCAAACAATCAAAACTATAATCATTAACTTCTGTATTCTGTCGGATTTACACCCAGATGTTGTTGTACGTAACGGCTAAAATAAGCAGGAGAGGAAAAACCGAACATATCGGAAATACGGACGAACGTTAGTGATTTGTCGCGCAGCAAACGCGAGATGTCGAGTGTGGTATAGCGGTTTATCCAGTAGTTTGCTGTATAACCGCTTACTTTCTTGGAAACTTCCGAAAGATATTTGGAAGTGACACATAGGCAGTCGGCATAATAGGTCACTTCACGATGCTCGCGGAAGTTCCGTTTTCCAGCATGTTGAGGAAACGTTCATGATGGAAGCATTTTGTACAGAGATATTGTTCTCGCCATATAGATGGGAGTGGAAATCGAAGAAGTCGAGTATCAACATCTGTGTGGAGGCGATAAGCATATCGCGATGGAAATGATGGTCTGTATTCCGGAGTCTGTATTCCACTTGTTCAAAATCCCGGAGACATAGCTCTTGCTGTTCGGTAGTCAGGGACATGATAGGATTGAGAAATAGGGAAAGTTGCCCTTTCATGCCGTAGTTGTTCTGCGGTGTACTCAGCACCACAAAGCCCGATGCGATATAGATGACCTTTACACGAAAATCTTCTGAAGGTTGAATTTTCTCTACCAGTTTTCCTTTGCGGACAATCATCAGATCGCCGGCACGTAACTCGCGCTCCTCTCCATTGTACTTCAACCGGCAGATTCCTGACAGACAGAGGGCATGTGCAAGATAGCCACTGTATGCGTCTGTCCCCAGACCTTGAATAGTATCGGCTATTATAATATTTGCGGTTTCTCCCATTATACAGTTGTTTGGTTTCAATCACAAAAGTATATGTTTCCAATAATATAAACTTCTATATGGGGCAAGTTTTATTCATTTCAAATCTGCCTGAATTTCGCAAATTCTTCATACCTTTGCATCCATTAATTTTAGAAACCAATAATAAAACAGAACTTATGGGAGGTTTTTTCGGAACAGTCGCCAAGGCAACAAGTTGTGTGGCGGATTTGTTTTACGGCACGGATTATAATTCACATTTAGGGACAAAACGTGGTGGGTTGGCTACATACGATGCAGAAACGGCGCAGTTTACCCGTTCCATCCACAATCTGGAAAGCACCTATTTCCGCACGAAGTTTGAAGATGAATTGGACAAGTTCAAGGGAAATTCCGGAATAGGAATCATCAGCGACACAGACCCTCAACCCCTTATCCTCAACTCCCACCTTGGCCGCTTTGCCTTGTAACGGTAGCCAAAATCGTGAATCTGCAAGAACTGGAAGCAGAACTGTTGGCTCAGAACATGCACTTCGCCGAACTTAGTTCGGGCAAGACCAATCAGACGGAACTTATCGCCCTCCTTATTATACAAGGAAAGACATTTGTCGAAGGAATTGAAAATGTGTATAAGCATATCAAAGGTTCCTGCTCCATGCTGCTTCTTACAGAGGATGGTATCATCGCTGCTCGTGACCGGTGGGGACGTACTCCGATTGTTATCGGAAAAAGGATGGGGCGTATGCAGCGACAAGCGAGTCGAGCAGCTTCCCGAATCTCGGTTATGAGATAGACCGTTATTTGGGACCCGGAGAAATTGTTCGCCTGCGTGCCGATGGGTGGAACAGATGCGCAAGCCTGATGAGGGAATGCAGATTTGTTCCTTCCTATGGGTATATTACGGTTTCCCCACTTCCTGCTACGAAGGTAAGAATGTGGAGGAAGTGCGTTTTGCCTCCGGTTTCAAGATGGCACAGACAGATAAGTCAGAGGTGGATTGTGCCTGCGGCATTCCTGATTCGGGTGTAGGTATGGCGCTTGGGTATGCCGAAGGTAAAGGAGTTCCTTATCATCGTGCCATTTCCAAATATACTCCGACTTGGCTCGTAGTTTTACTCCCAGCAAGCAGGAGTTGCGTTCGCTGGTGGCAAAGATGAAGCTGATTCCCAATCGTGCCATGCTCGAGGGTAAGCGTCTGCTGTTCTGTGATGACTCTATTGTCCGGGGGACCCAGTTGCATGACAATGTGAAAGTGCTGTATGAGTATGGCGCCAAGGAGGTGCATATCCGGATTGCTTGTCCTCCATTGATATATAGCTGCCCGTTTGTAGGATTCACGGCTTCCAAAAGCGACATGGAGCTGATTACCCGTCGTGTCATCAAGGAACTGGAGGGTGACGAGAATAAGAATCTCGATAAGTATGCCACTACCGGCTCACCCGAATACGAAAAGATGGTGGACGTTATCCGCGAGCGTTTCGGACTTTCATCCTTGAAGTTCAATACGTTGGAAACTCTGGTTGAGGCTATCGGATTGCCTAAGTGTAAGATATGTACGCATTGTTTTGATGGTAGCAGCCATTTTTGATTGACATTTTGTCCTTAAGGAATAAAAAAGGGGCGTGAATTGCTTGGCAGTTCACGCCCCTTTTTTATCTTTACAGCACAAAATAGTGATTAATGATTAGTGATTAATGATTAATGCCATTCGGATAATGCTTTTCGCCAATTACTAATCACTGACCATTAATCACTAACCATTAATCACTAATCATTATTCATCATGACTTTAGTAGAACGTTTTTTAAAGTACGTAAGCTTCGATACTCAGTCCAGTGAAGAGACTGAGGTTACTCCGAGTACTCCGGGACAAATGGTGTTTGCCCGGTATCTGAAAGAAGAATTGGAAACTTTGGGTCTGGAAGAAATCACGTTGGACGAAAATGGTTATCTGTTCGCCACTCTTCCTGCCAATACAGACAAGCCGTTACCCGTCATCGGCTTTATTGCCCACATGGATACAAGCCCCGATATGAGTGGCAAGAATGTTTTTCCGCGTATCGTGCAGAATTATGACGGTAAGGACATTGTTCTTTGCGCCGAAGAGAATGTGGTTCTTTCTCCTGCCCAGTTCCCCGAACTGCTCGACCATCAAGGGGAAGATTTGATTGTGACCGACGGCAAGACCTTGCTTGGTGCCGATGATAAAGCCGGTATTGCCGAAATTGTATCGGCGGTGGTATATCTGAAGGAGCACCCCGAAATCAAGCACGGTAAAATTCGTATCGGCTTTAATCCGGATGAGGAAATCGGTTTGGGCGCCCATAAGTTCAATGTAGCGCAGTTCGGTTGCGAATGGGCCTATACCATGGATGGCGGAGAAGTGGGTGAACTTGAATTCGAGAACTTCAATGCTGCCTCTGCCAAGATAAGTTTCAAGGGACGGAATGTGCATCCGGCTATGCCAAGAATAAGATGATTAACTCTATTCGCGTTGCCAACCGTTTCATGTCCATGCTTCCGGCTGACGAGGCTCCGGAGCATACCGAAGGTTACGAAGGTTTCTATCATCTGATAGGCATTACCGGCGAGGTGGAGCAGACAACAGTCTCTTACATTATCCGTGACCACGACCGCGCCCGCTTCGAAGAGCGCAAGAAGGAGATGGAACGTCTTGTGGCAAAAATCAATGAAGAATACGGTCCGAATACCGCCACTCTGGAACTTCGCGACCAATACTATAATATGCGCGAGCAGATTGAACCGGTGATGCATATCATCGACACCGCTTTTGCCGCCATGAAGGCAGTAGGTGTAGAGCCTCGTGTAAAAGCCATTCGCGGAGGTACGGACGGAGCCCAGCTCTCTTTCAAGGGTTTGCCTTGTCCCAATATCTTTGCCGGTGGCTTTGAACTTCCACGGCCGCTATGAGTTCGTGCCTATCCGGAACATGGAGAAAGCCATGAACGTCATCGTCAAGATTGCCGAGCTCGTAGCCAGCAAATAAATAATTCATAACTCATAACTCTAATAGTTCCATGAAACTACTCCGTTTACCGAAAAACACATCTCGCTGGGTGCCAAGATGCACGAGTTTGCGGGATATAATATGCCTATCGAGTATTCCGGCATCATTGACGAGCATCTTACAGTATGTCAGGGTGTCGGTGTATTCGACGTCTCACACATGGGAGAATTCTGGGTGAAAGGTCCCCATGCTTTGGACTTTCTGCAGAAAGTGACTTCCAATAACGTAGCTGCCTCACACCGGGGAAAGTACAGTATACCTGCTTCCCAAATGAAAATGGAGGTATTGTGGACGACCTTCTGTCTATCATTATGAGCCGGAGAAATACCTGCTTGTCGTGAATGCGTCGAACATTGAGAAAGACTGGAACTGGTGTGTGTCTCATAACACGGAAGGCGCAGAATTGGAAAATGCTTCCGAGCACATGACACAGCTTGCTGTGCAAGGACCGAAGGCTATTCAGGCTTTGCAGAAGCTGACTTCCATTAATCTTTCCGACCTTCCTTACTATACTTTTACCCACGGTGAGTTTGCCGGAGAAAAGGATGTCATTATCTCCAATACCGGATATACCGGTGCGGGTGGTTTTGAGCTTTACTTCTATCCGGAGGCTGCATGAAGATTTGGGATGCCGTGTTCGAGGCAGGCGCGGAGTTCGGCATTAAGCCAGTTGGTCTGGGTGCGCGCGATACGCTTCGTCTGGAAATGGGATTCTGTTTGTATGGCAATGATTTGGATGACACCACCTCGCCCATTGAAGCGGGTTTAGGGTGGATTACCAAGTTTGTGGAGGGAAAGAACTTCACCAATCGCCCGATGCTGGAAAAACAGAAAGCGGAAGGCACTACCCGTAAGTTGGTGGGATTTGAGATGATAGACCGCGGTATCCCCCGTCATGGTTACGAGCTGTATAGTACAGACGGTATTGCCATCGGTGTGGTTACCTCCGGAACTATGTCGCCTACCCGTAAGATTGGTATCGGAATGGGGTATATCAGACCCGAATACAGCAAGGTCGGTACGGAAATCTGCATTGACATGCGGGGACGTAAGCTGAAAGCTGTGGTTGTGAAGCCGCCGTTCCGCAAACAGTAGTTTGAATAAATGACTGAGAATGAAGAATTTGGCTGCGTCAATGATGCCGCATGACAATTCTTCATTCTTTATTCTTAGTTATTCCTTTCTCTATATTCTGCTTATCCTATCCAGCATTTGGTTTGCCCAACCTATCTCTTTATTGGTCCATTCCTTTTCGGTTCCTTCTATGCCCTGGCCTTCGTAGGCCGAAAGCAAGATGATGTATTCTTTCAGTATATCGGTGGCTTGGGCTTGTTTGTTCATGCGCATCAATAATAGTATTTTTTGTTTATATATGTCCAGATTGGGGCTTGTTCCTGCCATCTCCTGGGCTTTATCAAGCATGGCGAGGCAGCGGTTGTTCACTTCTTCCGTATTAGACAGTGCCATTTCCGCTTTTACCAGGATGATGTAGTCATTGTCCGTGGCTAGTCTGTTGTCAATGTTCTTGCGTATCAGCCGGGCAGTTTCCTTATAGCGCTTGTTGGCGTAGTTCATACTTGCGTTGAAAGAAACGACATCGCTGGTAGTCCGTAGGTAGGGGCGGGCACTCAAGCTATGGGATTCACCGGCCTTTTCTATACGCTTTTGCAGGTCGCCGATGCTGCCGTAGCGAGGAATGTCCTTGCTGCGTTGGTGCAGGTTGTAATACCCTATAATTTTACCGAGGGCCGATGCGATTCCGTCGGGATTATATCCCTTGAATGCCAGAAGTTGGTGCGCAAGGCGGTCTGAAGAGATTTCCTGGGAAGTTTTGTATTTCATTCCCAACCGGTCCGTTGCCGGAATGCTCAAAAGGGAAGCGATGGCTCCGATATCTGCCACCAGACTGACGGCATAAGCATCTTCATTATCGTCCCAGTAGGCCACATCGAGGGCTGCGCTGGCGGTAGTGGCAAAGACATCTGCCCAGAAAGCCGCACGCTTGGCACGCCGTTCGGCACGGTAATGTTGTTTACCTGATGGTCGAGGACGAAATGCCCCAGCTCACATGCGATGACGGCAGCCAGTTCGTCTTCGGAATCAAGAGTGCAGAGGAGGCCCGTACTGATAACCATGGAGCCGTTGGGAAGCATGAAGGCATCTGGTTCGGGCGACTGGATGATACGTATGTTCAGGCTCTCTCCACGATTGCTGTCAATGGTGGTGGCATTCAGTTTGGAGAATATTCCTTGTACGTACGAGGTTATGTAGTCGTCCTGATAGGCTATCTCGTTCAGTTTATCGAGATAGTCCAGGCATTCTTCGTCGATTTCCTGGCGCAGTTTGTGCTTGTAACCGCGGTCGTGAAATATTCGTAAAGATGATTCTTCAGGTATATTTGCTGCCAGAATTCCCGGTCCGTTTCCGGAGCGGATATGGCAATGATACCCATCTCATCCGAAGGAATGGTCTCTTGTATGCCGTTCACTTCGACGGCATAGTAAATGTTGTCGCTGTTTTCACCGGGATTGTTCATTTTGACAACCCGGCGGATAATGACCGGGGTACCGGCGGGAGATTGCTGGTACTCTTTTGTCAATTCTCCTTTGATGGCGATGTTTCCGCTTAAGTCCTTGTGCTTGGGTTTGGCAAATCCTGCCGTTGTGACAAGGATTGTCAGGATGAATAGGGTGGTGAGTCGTTTCATGATTATGGTATGTTTTCGGTTTCGATGATACAAAAATAGGAAAGTGTTTTTCCCCTTTCTTGTTTTTTCCCCTATTCTGTGATAGGAGATTCCCTATTTATCGCTCAGCGGGAGGCAGAAACAAAAAAGGGAACCTTTCAGTGAAAGACTCCCTTTTTTCAGTTTGCTTGAAAACTGATTATTTCTTACGGTTACCGTAGCGGCTCATGAACTTATCAACACGACCGGCGGTGTCAACCAGCTTAGACTTACCTGTGTAGAACGGGTGAGAGGTGCTGGAGATTTCCAGCTTTACCAGCGGATAAGTTTCACCTTCGAATTCGATAGTCTCTTTCGTGTTGCAAGTGGAACGAGACAAGAATACATCACCATTTGACATATCTTTAAATACTACCGGACGGTAATTTTCAGGATGAATACCTTTTTTCATTTTGATATTTTCTTTTAAAAATTTATATTCTGTTACTATTTTGGTAATAAATAGTGTAATGGTCTTCTTTTCAGAGCGCAAAGATAGTGCAAGTTGGAGACTCTACAAAATAAATTCAGATTTATTTTATTTAGTAGGTTTATCGCATTTTATTTCTGATTTTTGCAGGACTTAATCTTGTGAATTTATGAGGAAACTACTTGTCTTATGCTCTTTCTGGCTGTGCGTGGCAACGCTGGGGGCACAAAATGCGGAACGGAAACTGTATAGTGTTGCGTTCTACAATCTTGAGAACTTATTTGATACGATTCATGATGCAGGTAAGAATGACTATGAGTTCCTGCTTGAAGGCAGTTACCAGTGGACGGCAAAGAAGTATGAGTCCAAGCTGCAGAACCTTTCCAAAGTGTTGGGGTCCCTTTCGCGTGATTTAGTGCCGGAAGGTCCGGCATTCATCGGTGTGGCAGAGGCAGAGAACAGCCGGGTGCTGGAAGACCTCGTGAAGCAGCCGGCCATTTCCAATTATGAGTTCGTGCATTATGAAGGACCGGACAGACGGGGTATAGACTGTGCCTTGCTGTACGACCCGAAGCAGTTCAGCGTTACCCACTCGAAGTTGGTGCTTTCTACTCCTTTTGAGGGGGATACGGTGCACTTGACGCGCGGCTTCCTGATTGTGGACGGACAACTGGCGGGAGAGCGTGTCTGCGTGATAGTGAACCACTGGCCCTCCCGTGGGGCGAAGTCACCGGTGCGTGTGCATGCAGCCAGGCAAGTAAAGGCCTTGAAGGACTCTCTGATGCGTAGCGACAAGAAGCTGAAGCTCATCGTGATGGGGGATATGAATGACGACCCGATGGATGAAAGCATGGAGGTGCTGGGTGCACGCAAATATCCGAAGCAGGTGAAGAAAGGCGAATTCTACAATCCCTGGTGGGAGACACTGGAAGACAAGGGAGTGGGGACATTGCTCTATCGGGGCAAGTGGAACTTGTTTGACCAGATTGTCATTTCGAAACCGTTGCTGAAGGCTAAGAAAGGGTTGCGCTATGACCACAATGAAGTTTTCATCCGCGATTATCTAATTCAGCAGGATGGCAAATACAAAGGTTCCCCCTTGCGTACGCATGGAGGCAGGACTTGGCTGAACGGCTACAGTGACCATTTGCCGACCATCATCTATCTGAAAAATTAGTATTACATAATAATGTGTAAACAGATGCCGGAGAGCAAACATGTTCTCCGGCTTTTGTTGATAGAAGTATAGATGGCAAAGTATGGCTGGCAGAGATAAATGCAAAGAGTTTGTAATATAGAGATTACAATAATCTGTTAAATGAAGCCAATAGCTTTAAAATAGAATGGATTTGGTAGGATGAGCCGGATATTTTTATTCCTCTCAAGTTCTTTACTTTAAAGGATAATGATTACTTTGCGTAGAATTTTTAATTCACTAACAAAAAAATTTAAACAAAATGGTTAATTACAAAGATTTAGGACTGGTAAACACAAGAGAGATGTTTGCTAAGGCTATCAAAGGTGGATATGCTATTCCGGCATTCAACTTCAACAATATGGAACAGATGCAGGCTATCATCAAGGCTGCAGTTGAAACAAAGTCTCCGGTTATTCTTCAGGTATCTAAGGGTGCCCGTCAGTATGCCAACGCTACGCTGTTGCGTTACATGGCTCAGGGTGCTGTTGAGTACGCTAAGGAATTGGGTTGCAAACATCCTGAAATTGTTCTTCACCTCGACCATGGAGATACATTCGAAACTTGCAAGAGCTGTATCGACTCCGGTTTCTCTTCAGTAATGATTGACGGTTCACACCTTCCGTACGAAGAAAACGTTGCACTGACTAAGAAGGTAGTTGATTATGCTCATCAGTTCGACGTAACTGTAGAAGGCGAACTCGGTGTATTGGCCGGTGTAGAAGATGAAGTTCTGCAGAACACCATACATATACTAATCCTGAAGAAGTTATTGACTTCGCTACCCGTACAGGTTGCGATTCACTGGCTATCTCAATCGGTACTTCTCATGGTGCATACAAGTTCAAACCCGAACAATGCCACGTTGACCCTGCTACCGGTCGTCTGGTTCCTCCTCCTCTGGAATTTGCCGTTCTGGATGCTGTAATGGAGAAACTCCCGGGATTCCCCATCGTTCTTCACGGTTCTTCTTCAGTTCCTCAGGAAGAAGTTGATACTATCAACAAGTATGGTGGCAAATTGGAAGCTGCTATCGGTATCCCCGAAGAGCAGTTGCGTAAGGCTGCCAAGTCTGCAGTTTGCAAAATCAACATCGACTCTGACTCACGTCTGGCTATGACAGCTGCTATCCGCAAGACATTTGCTGAAAAACCGGCAGAATTCGACCCGCGTAAGTATCTGGGCCCGGCTCGTGACAATATGGAAAAACTGTACAAGCATAAAATCATCAACGTGCTTGGTTCAGAGAACAAATTGGCTCAACTGGACTAATCGAAAGATAATCCGAATATAGTGTCAGCCTTGCAATATTGATGTTGCAAGGGCTGATTTATATATAGGCCGGTGTTGTGGGATGGTTAAGTTCACCGGTTATTTCAGAAGCGGATGTTTCAACGTGTACAACAGTCTGTTTCCTTTAACAAAACAGTCTGTTTCCCTTAACTGAACAGTTTGTTTCAATAAAGAGAACACTTTGTTCCAATATGCAAAAACACTTCGTTCCAATACGTAAGAACACTTTGTTTCTACATATCCGAACACTTTGTTTCTCTATACTGGAACAAGGTGTTCACCGTTATGAACTAACAGATTAGCTATATTTGAGACCGGTGAAAAGCATATCCCCGTGACACCTATTCCATACTAAAAATCCCTTGCAGATGGCTGGCAGGAGAAGTGTCTGCCAGCTATCTGCAAGGGAGATTTGCAAGAATGAGCTCTCTGTGTGGAGTACGCGTTATAATTCTATCACTAATGATTCTCTGGGGCCCATCTTCAGCTCTTCACCGAAGGTGATGGCTTTGCCGCTAAGAATATCTTTTCCCTGCTTGCTGTCTTTCAGGATTTCCTTGTAGAAGTTTCAAAGGAACGGTGGTCTCTGCATCTGTACCGTTCAGCATCACGAATACCGTCTTGCCTTCGTACTGGCGTGCGTAGGCATAAACACCATTCTGTACCATGAACTGCACCATGCTGCCTTTGGCAATTACATCGTTTCCTTTGCGCCAGTTCAGGATGGTCTTGTAGAAGTCGTAGCACTCGTTCTGTATTTTGGTACGTCCGGCTGGGGTCAGTGCGTTTGTTGCGTCACCGGTCCATCCGCCGGGGAAGTCCTTGCGGACATAGCCGTCGCTCTTGCTCTTCACGCCATTCATCATGACTTCCGTTCCGTAGTAGAGTTGCGGAATGCGGCGGGTGGTAAGCAGCAGGGTAGAGGCTTGCTTCAGCATCGGAAGGTTGTTGCCTTCGCCCAGGAAGCGGTCGGTGTCGTGGTTTTCGATGAATGCCAGTACGGAAGCGGGGTTGGGGTAGAGGAAGTCGTATACGAAGTTATTGTATATGCGGTCCAGTCCCTTGAACCAAGTCTCGGTCTGTTCATTCTTGGCGGTGTTTATCTTGTCAAAGAAGCTGAAGTCCATGACGGTCTTGAGGTTACTGTTCTTGGGGGCTGATAGCTTGGAATCCTTCTGCCACCAGGCGGTGTAGGCGGGTTCGGTAACCCAGGTCTCGCCCACGGTGTTGTAGTTGGGATATTCTTCGTTTAGCTCTTTCATCCAGTTGCTCATGGCATCATAGTCGGCATACGGGTAAGTGTCCATGCGGATGCCGTCGATGTTGGCGAATTCAATCCACCAGAAACTGTTCTGTACCAGGTAGCGGTAAACGTGAGGATTCTTCTGGTTGAGGTCGGGCATGGAAGGTACAAACCAGCCGTCGTTCATCTGGTCGGCATCGTACTGGGAAGTATAAGGGTCTACGTGCGGGGTCAGTTTGAAGGAGGTCTGCACGAAGTTGTTTTCGTGGTCGGGGTTGTTGAACCAGTCTTTGGAGGGCATGTCCTTAATCCATACATGCTCTACGCCGCAGTGGTTGAAAATCATGTCCATTACGATTTGATGCCGCGTGCATGGGCTTTTTCAATTCAGTTGCTTGTATTCTTCGTTGGTACCGAAGCGCGGGTCCACCTTGTAGTAGTCTGTGGTGGCATAGCCGTGATAGGAACCGCCGGTCATGTTGTTTTCCAGTACCGGAGTAAACCAGAGGCTGTGACGCCGAGGTCGGAGAAGTAGTCCAGGTGTTGTTCGATGCCGGCAAGGTCACCGCCGTGGCGTGCATTGGGGTCATTGCGGTCTATCTTGTACTCGGCCATGCCCGCAATCTGGTCATTGTCCGGATTGCCATTGGCAAAGCGGTCGGGCATCAGCAGGTACAGTGCGTCGGAGGCGTCGAAACCTTTATGTTCGCAACCTTTCTTGTTGCGTGCCTTCAGTTCATATTCCTTTACGAGTTTCTTTTTCCTTCAGTGAAGGTGAGGTTGAATTTGCCGGGTTTTACATCCTTGTCCAGTTTCAGATAGACCAGGAGGTAGTTGTTGCTTTCCAGCTTGACGGTGCTGCTCAATGAGACGCGGGATAATTGACGGATACTGCCGCGTTGCCGATGCCTTCGCCATAGACCATCAGCTGGAGTTCCGGGTTCTGCATGCCGGTGTACCAAAAAGGAGGGTCGATTTTGTTCACATTCATAGCTGCATACGTACTGAGGGAGAGTAAGAGTGTTCCCAAGATTAAGAATACTTTTTCATGATAGTAACTTTACGGTTAATTTTTGCGCTAATTTAAAACAAATAACGGAGAAGTTAATCTTTCTCCGTTACTGTACCTTATTATATTATGCAAACGTTTTCATTGGGGCTATTTGATGGGGGTTACGCTGGCGGTATCGACCTTTCCCTTGAAGAAGTCCTCTTTCTTGCGCTTTTCTCTGATGTCCTTCAGCCAGTTTTCGGCGGCATTGTATCGGTTGTCTTCTCCGATGATGGGACTCCGTCCGCATCTACTTCCTGCACTTTGTCCTTGCTGTTTTTCGGACGGGTTTTCAGGTAGGCCGTTAGGTATCTCTCTGCTTTGGACGCATCTTTCAGATAGTAATAATAGATAAAGGCTGCGTCGTAGAGCAGTCTGTGTTTCTGCCGGTCGTATTTTTCGTATTGCGTCAGAAGGGTATTCGCCTGGTCGGTGTATTGAAATGCCATCTTGTAGCAGTCCGCAAGCCCCACATATAGGCGGGACATGACACTGTCGCTGGGCATGGCGAGGCTTACGGCAGTTTCCAGATAAGTCACTCCATCCTCTTTCCATGATGTCTTGGAGCAGGCGCGTCCCAGATAATAGAGAACGTTGATGTTGGTATTGTCATCTTTAAGAGCCCTTTCCAGCAGGTCGTGTGCTGGGTAGAAGTCTTCGAGGGCATAATAACTGATTCCGGCGTAGAAGCAGGTTTGGAAAGAACTGTCTTTTTCCTGTAACAGTTGTTCATATCTTTCTATTGCTTTGGGGTAATCTTTGTTCAGGCAATAGGCTTGGGCATTGATGCGGTTCACAAGGACGTTGGTGGAGTCTATGGAACGGTATTTCTCCGTTATGTTTATGGCGTCTTCATACTGGTGGCCTGCTACATAGATGTTGCCGAGTTTGGCAGCAGACAGGTAATCATTGGGATATCTTTTCTGTATGTCCAGATAGGCATCTATCACATGCATGATTTCTGTGTTGTCATAGACTTGCCCCATACTTCGGCTCTAAGGTGTAGTACATAGGCGGAACTGTCCCTTTCTGCCAGCAGGTTACTTTCCTTTAGAGACTCACGGTATCTCTTCATGTTCATCAGCAGACTGATATACTGGATGCGTGCGTATTTATTGTCCGGATTTATGTGGAGCGCATTTTGGTAGTAATCCAGTGCCTCGCTATATTTGGCAAGTGATTTGCAGCATTCGGCAGCTTCAATGTATGCCCGGGGATTGAGAGAATCCTGAGCTACGACTTCCTGAAATACGCTCAGGGCTTCAAGGTTATTGCCCAGCCCTTTCAGCGCTTTCCCTTTTGGTAGAGTAGGGGGACGGTCGGGGTTTCTTGATCGATCAGCATCAAGGCTGTTTCATAATCGTAGTTGGCCATCGCCTCTTGAATGGGATTTGTGGTCTGTGCCGCCAGAAGTGAACAGCATGCACTGAAACATAAGGAGATAAAAGCTTTCGCATACAGTATATCATTTATATGAGGTTAAACTGACTGCAAGTTACTAAAAAGAATGTATTTACGAAATAATCGTAATCTGTTTTAGATAGATTAACGAAAAAGCCCCTCCAAAAATGATGGAGGGGCTTTAAAATAGTTCGGAATTCAATCCGGATAACGGAATGAATAAATGTATTACATTAAGAATCCCAGCAGGATACCTGCTGCTACAGCGGAACCGATTACACCGGCAACGTTCGGGCCCATGGCATGCATCAGCAGATAGTTGGTAGGATCGTATTCCAGACCTACTACTTGGGAGATACGTGCAGAGTCGGGTACGGCAGATACACCGGCATTACCGATCAACGGATTAATCTTGTTGCCCTTCTTCAGGAAGAGGTTGAAAATCTTCACGAAGATGACGCCGGATGCTGTGGCAATGACAAATGATAAGGCGCCCAGACCGAATATCTTGATTGAATCAAGGGTTAAGAACTCGGATGCTTGCGTAGAAGCACCTACTGTCAAACCAAGCAGAATAGTAATGGTATCAATCAGCGGACCACTGGCTGTGTTTGCCAGACGACGTGTAACTCCACTTTCTTTCAGTAAATTACCGAAGAACAGCATACCCAGCAAAGGCAGACCGGATGGTACAAGGAATGTGGTCAGTAACAAACCGATAATCGGGAACATTACTTTTTCCGTATGTGAAACCACACGGGGAGGTTTCATACGGATAAGACGTTCATTTTTACTGGTCAGCCAACGCATAATAGGCGGCTGTATCACCGGTACTAATGCCATATATGAATAGGCTGATACCGCAATGGCACCCATTAAGTTAGGAGCCAGTTTGGAAGAGAGGAAGATGGCAGTCGGACCATCGGCACCACCAATGATACCGATTGCACCAGCTGCATCGGGTCAAATCCTATGGCAAGGGCAATCATATAAGCACCGAATATACCGAATTGGGCTGCTGCACCAACCAACATTAATTTGGGGTTCGATATCAAAGCGGAGAAATCCGTCATGGCACCGATACCCAGGAATATGAGTGGCGGGTACCAACCGGAGGTTACTCCCTGGTACAGAATATTAAGTACGGAACCTTCTTCATAGATACCGACTTTCAATCCGGCTTCCATATTGAAAGGTATATTACCAATCAGCATACCGAAACCGATAGGAATTAATAGCATCGGCTCAAATTCCTTGCTACAGCCAAGTATATGAAAAACAAACCTACCAGAAGCATTACCACATGTCCTACCGTTGCATTGGCAAAACCTGTATAAGTCCAGAAGTCGGCAAGGTTGTTTCCTAAAAATGTGATAAATTCTCCCATATTATTCAATAATTACGAGGTCAGTACCTTCGAGAACAGAGTCCCCTTTGTTTACATTGATGGCTGTAATCTTACCGTCTTTATCAGCATTGATATTGTTTTCCATCTTCATGGCTTCCAAAATGATGATAACTTGTCCCTTCTTTACTGTATCGCCGACATTTACTTTGATATCGAGGATTACACCGGGAAGCGGAGATTTTACACCTGACTTGCCGGTAGAAGCAGCGGCCGGTTTTACTACCGGAGTAGCAGGAGCAGCAGGGGCGGATGTGGCTGCCGGACGTGCTACCGGTTTAACGACTACCTTCGGTGCTTTTCCATTTCAACTTTGTAGGGAGTACCGTTCACTTCTACGTGAGCGATGTTGTCTTCAATATCTCCAATGGCAACTTTATATACGTTACCGTTAATTTTATATTTATATTCTTTCATCGTTTTATTTATTATGGGTGACTTACTTTTGTGAGGAGTCTCACGCAACGTATAAATCTTTGAACTCCACGGTGAGTAACTGCGTTTTACACGGGTAATGGTAAGTATCGTGTCTTCCACATCGTGTACATCGCTTTGGAATTCGTGCATGGCCATTGAAATGGCAGCAAAAACTTCTCCCGGAGCCTGCCCCAGTTGTTTCTCTTTTGCTTCTTGTTTATCAGTAATACCTTTAGCTTTCATGGCATTGCGTTTGCTGAGGTTAACTGATATTTTACCTATAATCTTGAAGGAGATGTAGAGTAATATCAGCCCGCAGAATACAACGCTCATGGCAGAAATAGCCATACCGATACCTACGCTGTCATGCTCTTCGAATTTTTCCATTTTGGCATTGCTGTCGATAGTCTTGTTGTTGGTACTCGGAGTGACATATTTATCTTCGCTTCCACCCTTTACTTCCCATTGGTCGGCTGCATCACTGACACGGGCATAGGATTGGTTGGCTTTTAAAGTACCGGCAGGCACTATGACTTGATCAAGCAATTTCTTGCCGGAATCATACAACCCAATCCAGTTGGCATTTGTGGCATCCAGTTTGAAGTTCGTATGAAATGTACCGCGTCTTGGTTCTCCATCAGCCCAGAAAAGTGCATGCTGACGTGGTTTTATGAGTGTCAGAACGTCACCTTTGGGAATGAAATAACTGGCAGTATCACCCGGCTGGCTGCTGAATTTCAGATAGCAACCTGCAAGGTCGGCGCTGCCGTATGATCTGTTGAATATTTCAATCCATGCGCTGTGCACACCGTAGTCATCCTGATAGTTGCTTTCGTTGTTGACCAGCACTTCATTCAGCAGCAGTTTGTTGTTCGATTTCTGTCTTTGCAAGAAGAGCAAAAGCCTAACACCAGCATCAATGAAAGGAATATTCCGATTTTTGTTTTATTCATAATCGTTCTTGTTTTAGTGTGAAAAGCTTGATTACAAGGGAATATTACCATGCTTCTTAGCCGGGTTAGTCAATTTCTTGGTTTGCAACTGTTGCAGGGCACGAATGATGCGGAAACGTGTGTTACGCGGTTCGATAACATCATCAATGTAGCCATATTTAGCTGCATTATAAGGATTGGCAAACAACTTGGTGTATTCAGCCTCTTTTTCAGCCAGGAATTGAGCCGGATTTTCCTGCTCTTTGGCTTCGCGGGCATATAATACTTCTACAGCACCTGCACCACCCATTACAGCGATTTCAGCAGTAGGCCAAGCATAATTCATGTCGCCACGCAGCTGCTTACAGCTCATCACGATGTGCGAACCACCGTAGGATTTACGCAGTGTGATGGTAACCTTGGGTACAGTAGCTTCACCGTATGCATACAGCAGTTTGGCACCGTGCAGGATGACGCCGTTGTACTCCTGGCCGGTTCCCGGAAGGAATCCCGGTACGTCTACCAATGACACGATAGGAATATTGAAGGCGTCGCAGAAACGGACGAAGCGTGCGCCCTTGCGGGATGCGTTGCTGTCGAGCACACCTGCCAGATACTTCGGCTGGTTGGCAACGATACCTACGGACTGTCCGTTGAAACGTGCGAAACCGATAATGATATTCTTTGAATAATCTTTTGGATTTCGAGGAACTCACCATTATCTATGATAGCGCCAATTACCTCGTACATATCGTACGGTTTGTTCGGGTTATCAGGAATGATGTCGTTCAGGGAATCTTCCAGACGGTCGATAGGGTCTGTGCAGTCTACATAAGGAGCTTCTTCCAGATTGTTCTGTGGAATGTAGCTCAACAGTTTGCGGATAAGAGCCAAGCCTTCTTCTTCAGTCTGTGCAGTGAAATGAGTAACACCTGATTTGGTGGAGTGAACGCTCGCGCCACCCAGGTTTTCCTGGCTTACGTCTTCTCCGGTTACAGTCTTTACTACCTTCGGACCGGTAAGGAACATGTAGGATGTACCTTCCATCATCAGCGTAAAGTCAGTCAATGCAGGAGAGTAAACGGCACCACCGGCACAAGGACCGAAAATACCGGAAATCTGCGGAATGACACCCGAAGCAAGGATGTTACGTTGGAAGATTTCAGCGTAGCCAGCCAAGGCATTAATACCTTCCTGAATACGTGCACCGCCCGAGTCGTTGATACCGATACACGGAGCACCCATTTTCATGGCTTGGTCCATAATCTTACAGATTTTCAGAGACATGGTTTCGGACAGTGAACCGGCAGAAACTGTGAAGTCCTGTGCGAAGACATAAACCAGACGGCCCTCGATTGTACCGCAACCGGTTACCACACCGTCACCGGGGTAGTGTTCTTTTCCATGCCGAAGTTCGTGCATCTATGTTCTACGAACATGTCCATTTCTTCGAAACTGCCTTCGTCAAGAAGCATGGCTATACGCTCACGAGCTGTATATTTACCCTTCTCGTGTTGCTTTGCAATCGCTTTTTCACCACCACCGAGACGTGCTGCAGCGCGGCGGTCTATAAGCTCTTTAATCTTTTCAAGTTGATTACTCATGAATTTATATTCTTTAAGTGTTTATACAATTTATGATTTGATGATTTTACAGTCTTGCTTATTCCGGTTTCTCGCAAAGCTCGGTCAGGACACCGAGAGTTGACTTCGGATGCAGGAATGCAATGTTCAGACCTTCTGCACCTTTGCGGGGAGCTTTGTCTATAAGGCGGATACCTTTTTCTTCGACTTCTGCAAGCGCACCGGCCACTCCGTCTTCAACGGCAAATGCCAGATGATGCATGCCACCGTTACCGTTGTTCTTTTCGATGAACTTGGCAATTGTGCTTTCGGGAGAAGTAGGTTCCAACAATTCGATCTTTACATCGCCCACTTTCAGGAAAGCGGTTCTAACTTTCTGATCTTTCCACGGTTTCGATGTTGTAGCATTTCAAACCTAAAACGTTTTCGTAGTACGGAAGGGCTTCTTCAATGCTCTTAACGGCAATGCCAGATGCTCAATGTGTGAAATCTTCATAACTATATAAATTAATGTTAGTATTGTATCCTTTTTAATAAAGGTATAAAGCAGCACAAAGAAAGAGAATTCTTCCTTAATAAAGAAATTTTTCATCAATTAATTCATGGATAATTGAACTTTAGAAGGATTTTTTCAGACTTTAGATAGAGACCGGTTGTTTTCCTAATATCGTCCGCTAACGGACATCCCCACTGTCCGAAAATGAACACTTACCCCTCTATGAAACCTTCCCGGCCACTTGGCACACTCTTTGCTTTTCTGTTTGCGACAATTTTAAAGATTGAACATGAAAAAGAATATTTTACTTGCAGTTTGTTTTTTGATGCCGTTGGCAACCATGGCGCAGAATGATACTTTGGGACATGAACGCAATATTACGCTGTCGGAGGCCATTGTACTGGCCCGTACGCAGTCTGTGGATGCTGCTGTGGCATTGAATGAATTGAAAACCGCGTATTGGGAATACCGTACATTCCGTGCGGACTTGTTGCCGGAAGTGAATTTCACCGGTACACTACCCAACTTATAACAAAGTCCTACAGTACCTACCAGAATTCCGACGGCTCCTATAGCTTTGTCCGCAACAATACACTGGGGCTGTCCGGCCAGCTTTCGGTAGACCAGAACATTTGGTTTACGGGGGGTAAGCTGTCACTGACTTCTTCGCTGGATTATCTCAAACAACTGGGTTCCGGAGGAGCGAAGCAGTTCATGTCAGTCCCCGTGAGTCTGGAGTTGACGCAACCGGTCTTCGGAGTGAATACCTTGAAGTGGAACCGCCGTATAGAGCCCGTACGCTATGCCGAGCAAAGGCCGAGTTCATTTCAGCTACGGAAGAGGTGACGATGAAAACCATCACTTATTTCTTTGAGTTGCTGCTGGCCAAAGAATCGCTCGCTACCGCCATGCAGAACAAGACGAATGCCGACCGCCTTTATGAAGTGGCCATAGCCAAACGTAAGATGGGACAGATATCCGAGAATGATTTGCTGCAGCTTAAACTGAATTCATTGCAGGGCAAGGCGGACGTGACTGAGGCAGAGAGCAACCTGAATGCAAAAATGTTCCAGCTCCGTTCTTTCCTCGGGGTGTCCGAGCAGGAAAGCTTGAACGGTGTTGCCCGCCACTGTTCCTGATATAAAGATGGACTATGACCGCGTGCTGAACAAGGCACTGGAACGCAACTCCTTTGCACAGAACATTCGCCGCCGCCAGCTCGAAGCTGATTATGAAGTGGCAACGGCACGCGGAAACTTGCGCAGCATCGACCTCTTTGCCAGTGTGGGCTATACGGGGCAGAACCATGAATTCTCTTCAGCCTACCGGGACTTGCTTGACAATCAGATTGTGCAGGTAGGCGTCAAGATTCCTATCCTTGACTGGGGCAAGCGCCGCGGCAAGGTAAGGGTGGCAAAGAGCAACCGTGAAGTGGTCTTGTCCAGAATCCGTCAGGAACAGATGGACTTTAACCAGGACATCTTTTGCTGGTGGCTAACTTCAACAATCAGGCGCAACAGCTGGACATAGCCGAAGAGGCGGATGTCATTGCTGAGAAGCGTTACAAGACCAGTGTAGAGACCTTTATGATAGGTAAAATCAGCACACTGGACCTGAATGATGCACAGAACTCTAAAGACGAAGCCCGTCAAAAGCATATTTCAGAGCTGTATTACTATTGGTATTACTTCTATCAGCTTCGCAGCTTGACCCTTTGGGATTTTGAACGCGATACGGAATTGGAAGCTGATTTTGAAGAGGTGGTAAGAGGATAAGCCGACGGGTTGCAAGTGATAAGTTATGAGTTATTCGCCGGTAAAAGTGCCGTATATGCGATATTATTGGTAAATAACTTATAACTTATCATTCATAACTCTGCTTTTTTACTTATTTTTGTGGAAAATAAACTGCAATTTTATGATACTGATAATAGACGACGATAGTGCTGTGCGCTCTTCCCTCAGCTTTATGCTGAAGCGTGCCGGATATGAGGTGAAAACGTCTCCAAGTCCTCGCGAAGCTATGGACATAGTGAGGGCCGAAGCTCCCGCTTTGATTTTGATGGATATGAACTTCACTCTTTCCACTACCGGAGAAGAGGGACTTACCTTATTGAAGCAGGTAAAGGTGTTCCGTCCCGATGTGCCCGTTATTTTGATGACGGCATGGGGAAGTATCCAGCTTGCCGTGCAGGGTATGCAGGCCGGCGCATTCGATTTCATAACCAAGCCTTGGAACAATGCTGCTCTTTTGCAGCGCATCGAGACGGCCCTTGAGCTTACGGCCGCCCCGAAAGAGGTGCCGGAAGAGCAGACTACCGCATTGAATCGCAGCCATATTATAGGTAAGTCCAAAGGGCTGATGGAAGTGCTGAACACAGTGGCTCGCATAGCCCGTACCAATGCTTCGGTGCTGATTACGGGCGAAAGCGGAACGGGCAAGGAGCTGATTGCCGAAGCCATCCATATCAACAGCCAACGCGTGAAGCAGCCCTTTGTCAAGGTGAACCTTGGTGGCATCTCGCAGAGCTTGTTCGAGAGCGAGATGTTCGGCCATAAGAAAGGGGCGTTTACCGATGCCAGCGCCGACCGTATAGGGCGTTTTGAAATGGCAAATAAAGGTACTATCTTCCTCGACGAGATTGGTGACCTCGACTCTTCCTGCCAGGTGAAACTGCTGCGCGTGCTTCAAGACCAGACATTCGAAGTGCTGGGCGATAGCCGTCCCCGCAAAGTCGATGTGCGCGTTGTGTCCGCCACTAATGCAGACCTCCGCAAGATGGTGTCCGAACGTACTTTCCGTGAAGACCTTTTTTACCGTATCAACCTGATTACCGTAAAACTGCCCTCCTTGCGGGAGCGCCGTGAAGATATTCCTTTGCTGGCACGTCACTTTGCCGACCGTCAGGCAGAGGTGAACGGCTTGCCGCGTACGGATTTCTCGGCCGACGCTCTGAATTTCCTTTCCCGCCTGCCTTATCCGGGCAACATTCGTGAGTTGAAGAATCTAGTGGAGCGTACCATTCTGGTCAGTGGCAAGCCGGTGCTGGATGCCACGGATTTCGATGCCCAATATCTGCGTCACGACGAACCGGCCAAAGCTGCCGAAGGTACTTCTTTTGCAGGTATGACCTTGGATGAAATAGAGCGGCAGACTATCTTGCAGGCGTTGGAACAGCATAAAGGGAATCTCAGTCAGGTGGCAGTGTCATTAGGCATCAGCCGCGCTGCGCTTTACAGACGTTTGGAAAAATATAATATTCAAGTCCCGTGCGCATAAAATTCTTTTTCTTCATACTTGTCCTTTTTCTGCTCGGTCTGGGTGGAATGCTGGTATATTTGCTGAGTGGGAAGCCGCTTTTGTATCTGTACGTATTGGAGGGGCTCATCGGGTTTATCCTTATCTATCTGATAGTATTCTATAATAAGATAGTGAAGCCGATGAACACCATAGGCAGCGGTATGGAGTTGCTGCGCGAGCAGGATTTCAGTAGTCTCTCAGCCGGGTAGGCAGTACGAGGCAGACCGCATTGTGAATATCTTTAACCGAATGATGGAGCAGCTCAAGAATGAACGGTTGCGCATGCGCGAGCAGAATCACTTCTTGGATTTGCTGATTCAGGCATCTCCAATGGGGGTTATTATCCTGACAATGGACGATGAAGTGTCGCAACTGAATCCGATGGCGGTAAAGATGCTCGGTGTCCGTATGGAGGAGGCGATGGCAAAGCGGCTGGACCAGATGGACTCCCCGTTGGCTGCCGAACTTCGTCCATTCCCAAAGACGAGACGGCAGTGGTCCGTCTCAATGATGCGAATATTTATAAATGCACCCATTCTTCTTTTATTGACAGAGGGTTCAAACATCCTTTTTTCTTGATAGAGCGTATGACGGAAGAAGTGATGCGTGCCGAGAAGCGTGCCTATGAAAAGGTAATCCGCATGATAGCTCATGAAGTGAACAATACCACTGCGGGCATCACTTCCACACTCGATACAGTGGAGCAGGCACTTCTACAGAAGATGATATGGAGGACATCTGCGACGTGATGCGCGTCTGTACGGAGCGTTGTTTCTCGATGAGCCGTTTCATTACCCGTTTTGCAGATGTGGTAAAGATACCCGAACCTACCCTGGCACCCGTCCAACTGAATGAGTTGGTGTCCATGTGCAAGCGTTTCATGGAAGGAATGTGCAATGACCGCAATATAGGGCTACGTCTGGAATGCGACCCGGAGGTGGGAATGGTGCGTATGGATGCTTCTCTTTTTGAGCAGGTGCTTGTGAATATCATCAAGAATGCTGCCGAAAGTATAGAGGGGGATGCCGGAGAAAACGGACAGCAAGGTGAGATAATAGTAAGGACCACTGCCCCCGCTTCTGTCGAAGTCGTTGACAATGGTCCGGGGATAAGTAAAGAGACCGAAGCTAAACTCTTCAGCCCCTTCTTTTCCACCAACCGAACGGGCAGGGAATTGGCCTGGTGTTTATCCGGGAAGTTTTGAGCCGTCATGGTTGCACGTTCTCCCTACGTACCTACAACGATGGATTGACCCGCTTCCGTATACTATTTAATTGAAATTTGAAGGTTTTACCTTTCACCTTTCAATTTTCAATTTTTACCTTTCGTCTTTCCATTTTTAAAGAATTCTTTTGCATACTCCTCCAGTATCTTTTTAATGCCTTGGCCGATGGTTGCATAGTCTTTCTCGTCCAGATTGGCGAGTGAGGCGCGTACGCTCCATTCGGGGCCGTCAAAACCACCGCCGTTCAGCAGCACCAGAGAGGTTTCTTTGGCAAGGCGGAAGACTACGTTCAGCGGGCTGTAGGTACGTTTCAGATATTCTACAAAGTCGTCCCCATAGAACTTCTTTGCCCAAACCAGCATGTCGATTTCTGTATAATAACCTACGCGCAACGGGTCTTCCGTCAGCGTGAAACCGGTATTCTCCCAAAGGCATGCAATCGGCGGCGGATAATCTCCTGCATCTTTTGCTTGTATTTGTTTTCCTTGTCCAGCAGGGCAAAGGCGGCGAAAAGGCCCATCTGCATCTGTTGTGGCAATGACAGTCCGGCGGTATGGTTCAGTGCCACCTGACGGCTGTCGGCAACCATACGGTCGATAAACTTCAGTCTTTCAGGTTCCAGAGTGAGGGTGGAGTAGCGGTGGTGCAGAATCTCCCGTTTCTCTTTCGGCAGTTTGGCTATCAGCTTGTCGAACAGGTTGAATTCGTGCAGGGCAATGACCGCATTGCGCCATCCGGTGGCACCGAAGTATTTGGAGAATGAATAGACGCAAAGCGTATTGTAGGGAATTTCTGCCATGAACGAACGGAAGTGCGAACTGAATGTACCGTATACGTCGTCTGTAATAATCATCAGATTAGGGTTGTCATTTCTGACGATGCTCACGATGCGCGCCATTGTATCCGGACTGAGTGTGTAGCTGGGCGGATTACTGGGATTGGTGACAAAGAGGGCCTTGATTTTAGGGCTTTTCAAGCGGTCTATGTCTTCGTCGCTGTACTGCCAGAGGTGCATCCCTTCGCTATTCATGCGGTTGGCATGTATTTTGGTCACTCGAAACTGGTAGCGGCTGAGTTGTGGGATTTCAATATAGGGGGTAAAGGCAGGAACCATGAGGACGATGCCGTCCCCTTTGTTCAGCAGGAAGTTTTCCTGCAGGGAGTCGAAGATGTAGCACATGGCGGCTGTTCCACCTTCGGTGGCAAACAGGTCATAGGCACCCCGGGAGGACGGTTGTCGCACATCTCTTGCGAAAGGTAATCTTGCACAAGGATTTCCGTAAAATGAAGGATGCGGTCGGGCACGGGATACTGATCGCCTACAATGCTTTCGGCCCATTCGTGTACAAGGCTGTCGGGGTCGGCGGCATGCTGCATCAGCAGGTAGTTGTAGGTTTGTTCCAGCAATTTGGCGCCCGGTACGTTATTGTTCTTTTTCAGGAAGGCTTCGAAGTGGGAGGCAATGCCTTTTTTCGGGGATGCCTGCAATGCCCTCGGGCAAATCCATGATGCGACGGCACTCTTCCAAGCCGAAGCTTCCCAATAGGAAAAAGGCCTCGCGTGGAGCGGTTGCAATCCAGTTGGGGTTGCCGCGCCCTGCGTTCAGCATGGTACGGGCGGTTTTCTTCAGACTTCGTCTGCCATGTCTATCAGGCGGTTCTTCAGTTCGAAAGGACTGATAGATTCCATTTTCTTTTCTAAAAGTTTTGTATCCATAAGCTCAAGTTTAGGTTCGTTATTTATTGTTTTCAGTCATTCGGTGAATAATCTTTGTTCATGTGGCATACTATTTCTTTCCTTGCTTGAAATTAATCGTCCGATATATGTTTCCTTTTCGTCCGACAGTTGTTGAATCATCGTCCGACAACTGTTGAATTATCGTCCGACAGCTGTCGGACGAATAGCTATTAGTGAATGGGTATATAGTCGCTTGCATTTCCGGCAATAATTCTTTGAATGCTCTGGATTAGTAAGCATTGGTACAGAATCGTCTTATATTAGCAAAACGATGACTACACCCCATATTATTAATAAGGTATTGCCCACGGCATAGGTCACGGTGTATCCCAGAGCAGGCGTTTCGCTCTCAACGGCATCCTGCACCGCGCCTAAAGCGGCCGTAGTGGTACGTGCCCCTGCGCAGACGCCCAAAGCCAGTGCCGGATGGAACTTGAAAACATACCTTGCCAGCAGCAAGCCGATAATCAGCGGCAGGGTGGTGGCTGCTGCTCCCACCAGAAACAGGCTGATACCTACGTCGTGGAAGCCCTGCACGAAACTGGGACCTGCCGAAATGCCCACTACCGCGATGAACATGTTCAGACCGACATTGTTCAACACCCATTGTGAAGGTTCGGGAATGCGCCCGAAGGTGGGGTGCTTACTGCGGAGCCAGCCGAAGAACAAGCCCGCAATCAATGCGCCGCCGCTTGTGCTCAAGCTGATGGGGATGCCGCCGATATGGACGGAAAGTGCTCCGAACAAACCTCCGACAAGGATACCCAGGCCTACGAATATCATATCCGTCTGTTGGTAGGACGGTCTATATACCCTAGACGTTTGGCTGCTGCTTCCACTTCCTGCCTGGTACCTACCACTTCGATGACGTCGCCGGCATTCTACTACCGTTTGTGCCAGCACGGGAATGGATATTCCGGCGCGCTTGATGCTCCGGATACTGACACCGTGCATGAACTTTTCCCTTCGGATAGCTGCAACCGTCTTGCCGGCAACCGTCTTGCGTGTGATTGTAACCGGTAACTTTTCGGCAGGAAATCCAGGAGCTGGGCATCTTGTACTTCCGGCCCTATCCAGCTTTCTTCGCCTATGATGTATTCGCGGCGTCCGCTTAGCACTACTTCGTCTCCCGGCTCTATCTGTATGTTCATGCTGACTTCCACCACAACTCCGGATTTGCGGAGGCGTTCCACAAATAGACGTTTGTCGTGCTGCCGGAAGTAGACTTCCAGGTCAATCACCCGCTTTCCATTCTTGAACCACTCGTTTTCGACCCGGTAGGCACGGAAAGTGACGGGGCGTGCCGCCGGCATGAATCCCGGTTCGTCAGCCAGAGAGCTGCCCATCTTCGCCTCCAGCTCCTTGCAGGCGGCTTTCACCTTTTCCAGCCCGCCCAGCATCTTGGGACCGATGGATGATAGGACCCATGCCGAGCCTGCCGTACCGAAAATGTAGGTGACGGCGTAGGATACGGGAATGATGTTGACGTAACTTTGTCGTTGGGCCTCGTCCAGTCCCATATTGGCCATGGTGTCTTCTGCCACTCCGATGACGGCGGAGATGGTTTGCGAACCGGCCAGCAGTCCGGCAGCTTCACCGGCATTGTAGCCCATCATCAGGCCAGCAGCCAGGTCACTAACAGTACGGATACACACATCAGTACGGCAAAGCCCACTTGGGGCAATCCGTCCTTTTTCAGTCCGCGGAAGAACTGGGGACCCACTTTATAGCCCACGGCAAAAGGAAAAGCAGAAAAAATACCGACTTATCGGACCCGGTACGGCTATGTTCAGTTGCCCTACCAGTACGCCTACAAGCAGTACACTGGTCACTGTGCCCAGCGTAAACTTACCGATACGCAGTTTCCCCAGCCAGAATCCCAGGAATATAGTGAGGAAAATGGCAAGTTCGGGGCGTTCCCTGAGCTGGTTGAAAATCCATTCCATAATCAAGTTGTTTAGGTTATATATTGGTTGTTCCGATGCTTTCTGGAGCGTCGTTTCGCTATACAACGGCTTTTAACGGGAAGTGTTTTATACAAAAGGAGTTTTTTAGAACATTTATTCCGTAAAACCGAACTTTAAGAAAAGTTTTCTTCCGTACCTTTGCCATCCAAATTAGGTAAAACAAGGTATGAAGTTGTTTTTTAGGGTATTTCTGCTTATCCAGCTGGTTACTCTTCCATTGAGAGCACAATATATGGTGCAAGGCGTTGTCACCGATTCGTTGACGAAGGAGCCATTGCTTATACGTCAGTTTATCTGAAAGGAACTACGGAGGGAGGGATGACGGACAATAACGGCCGTTTTTCCTTCAAGACCTATCGCCCGGAGGCCACGCTGGTCATTTCGGCCGTGGGATATAATGAATATGTCCGGCTGATTCATCCTGCAAAGTCTTCTAAGTTCAATATAGCCCTTTCGCCAGCCACTTATGCACTGGATGAGGTGGTGGTGAAGCCGAAGCGTGAACGGTATAAGAAAAAGGATAATCCCGCAGTGGAGTTTGTACGCAAGATGATAGAGCATCGGGATGACTACTCGCCCGACGAACGCGACTTCTGGAAACGTGACCGCTATGAAAAGATGACTTTTGCTATCAATAACTTCGACAGCTTGAAGCAACAGAAGTGGCTTTACCGTAAGTTCAAGTTCCTGACGGATTATGTCGATACCTCTGCCGTTACCGGCAGGCCGGTACTGGCCATCTCCAACCGTGAGTTGCTTGCCACAGACTATTACCGCAAGTCTCCGCATAGCCGGAAACAGTGGGTCACCGCCCGCAGGCAGGCAGGAGTGGACGAGATGCTTTCCCAGCAGGGTATGGAGCAGGCTATCAGTGTCACCATGACCGATGTAGACCTTTATGAGAACAACATCACCTTGTTCACCAATAAGTTTGTCAGTCCGCTATCCTCCCTTGGGCCGTCTTTCTACAAATATTATCTGATGGATACGCTTACCGTTGCCGGAAAGCCTTGTGTTGACTTGACATTTGTCCCTTTCAACTCCGAGTCGTTCGGTTTTACGGGACATTTGTACGTCATGCTGGACAGTACCTATTTTGTAAAGCGTGCCGTCATGAACTTTCCTCAGAAAATAAATCTGAACTTTGTGGACTACATGAAGATTGAACAGAATTTTGACCGCGCGGAGGACGGTACGAGGCAGTTGCTCAATGAGAGTATCACTACGGAGTTCAAGTTGGTGGACAATAGTGACGGTATTTATGCCAAGCGGGATGTGTATTACAGAAATTATCAGTATGAACCGGATGACAAGGCTCTGCAGGCTTTCCGAAAACCGGAAAAGGTGATTGAAGAGACATCGGCTTCCGGCTATTCGGAAGCATATTGGGATGCCAACCGCCAGGTGGAGGTCAGCAAGAAAGAGACTTCGGTGGACAAGATGATGGCCCAGTTGCGCAGCTATCCCGTTTATTTCTGGACGGAGAAAGTGTTGAAGGTGCTGTTCACGGGGTATATTCCCGCTCCGAAGGAAAAAGAACCTTTGTTCTATATCGGTATGATGAATACCACTATCAGCGGAAATACATTGGAAGGGGTGCGCTTGCGTGCCGGCGGTATGACGACGGCATGGCTCAATCCGCATTTGTTCGGCAGGGGCTATATGGCATACGGTTTTCGCGACCATCGTGTAAAGGGACTCGCCGAACTGGAGTATTCTTTTCATAGGAAGAAGGAATATGCCAATGAATTTCCTATACATTCGTTGAAGCTCCGTTACTTGTCAGATGTCAATCAATATGGACAACACTATCTTTATACCAGTCAGGACAATGTTTTTCTTGCTTTGAAACGTCAGAAGGATGACCGTATCGGTTATCAGCGGAAGGCGGAACTGACCTATACCAATGAGTTCCATTCCGGTTTTTCCGTACAGATGACGACGCGTTTGCGTAAAGATGAATCATCCCATCTGATTCCTTTCGTCAAGCAGGACGACCATAATACGTATGTAAAAAGTATTTCGACCAGTGAACTGGAATTGAGCTGCGCTATGCTCCCAACGAGAAATTCTTCCAGACCCAATGGAACCGTTTCCCCGTTTCGCTGGATGCTCCGGTCTTTTCGCTTACACATACCATGGCTGCCAAAGGGTACTGGGAGGAGACTATACCTATCACTATACGGAAGCGGGTTTCAAAAGCGTTTCTGGTTCTCGCATTCGGTTATACGGACGTTATCCTGAAGGCCGGGAAAGTATGGAACAAGGTTCCTTTCCCTTTGCTCGTCATTCCCAACGCGAACTTGTCCTATACCATACAGCCCGAGTCCTATTCACTGATGAATGCCATGGAATTCATGAACGATGAATACGCTTCCTGGGATGTGACCTATTACTTGAACGGCTGGCTCTTCAACCGTATTCCTTTGTTGAAAAAGTTGAAATGGCGTGAAGTGCTTTCCTGCCGCGGTTTGTATGGGAATTTGAGCGATAAGAATAATCCGGCTTTTCAGCAGGATTTGTTCCGTTTTCCTGCCGGGAGTACCACCATGGGGCATACGCCCTACGTAGAGGCAGGCGTAGGCATTGAAAATATTTTCAAGGTGTTGCGTGTCGATTATGTATGGCGTCTGACTTACCGAAATTTACCGGATATAGACAAATCCGGGCTCAGAATCAGTCTGCACATGACATTTTAACTTAAATCTTACTAATAGGACATTAAATCGGATAAAATGACTAATCCCAATTGAGTAAAATACCCTAAATTTGAGCAATTTTTTAAACTCTAAATAATACAATGGCAATGAAAGAAAACATTAAGCCGGCAACCGGACGCCTGGGCGTGCTGGTAGTCGGAGTAGGTGGTGCGGTTGCAACCACCATGATTACCGGTACATTAGCTGCTCGCAAGGGCTTGGCAAAAGCTATAGGCTCAATCACACAAATGGCTGCTATGCGCATGCAGGATGGCAAAGAAAAACTTATCAAAGACATAGTGCCTTTGGCTGATTTGAATGATATCGTTTTCGGAGGTTGGGATATTTTCCCGGACAACGCCTACGAAGCTGCTATGTATGCTGAGGTTTTGAAAGAGAAGGACTTGAATCTGGTAAAAGATGAACTGCAAGCCATCAAGCCGATGCCTGCTGCATTCGACCACAATTTCGCAAAACGTTTGAACGGTACGCACATTAAGAAGGCAGCTACGCTGGGAAATGACAGAGCAGTTGCGCGAGGATATCCGTAACTTCAAGGCAGCCAATAACTGCGAGCGTATTGTTGTGCTGTGGGCTGCAAGTACCGAAATATATATTCCGCTGTCCAAGGAGCACGAATCTCTCGCTGCTTTGGAACAGGCAATGAAGGAAAACAATACTGAAGTAATCTCTCCGAGTATGTGCTATGCATACGCTGCCATTGCAGAAGGCGCTCCGTTTATTATGGGTGCTCCTAATCTGTGTGTGGATACTCCGGCTATGTGGGAATTCTCCAAGAAAATGAATGTGCCCATTTCCGGTAAGGACTTCAAGAGTGGCCAGACTTTGATGAAGACGGTGCTTGCTCCGATGTTCAAGACCCGTATGTTGGGTGTAAGTGGCTGGTTCTCTACGAATATTCTGGGTAACCGTGACGGCGAGGTACTCGACCAACCGGAGAACTTCAAGACAAAAGAGGTCAGCAAGCTGTCTGTTATCGACAATATCTTCGAGCCGGAGAAATATCCTGACTTGTACGGTGATGTTTATCATAAGGTACGCATCAACTACTATCCTCCCCGTAAGGATAACAAGGAAGCATGGGACAACATTGATATTTTCGGCTGGATGGGCTATCCGATGGAAATCAAGGTCAACTTCTTGTGCCGTGACTCCATTCTTGCTGCTCCCATCGCGCTCGACTTGGTTATTTTCAGTGATTTGGCATTGCGTGCAGGCATGTGCGGCATTCAGACGTGGCTGTCCTTCTTCTGCAAGAGCCCGATGCACGATTTCGAGCATGAGCCGGTACACGATTTGTTCCAGCAATGGCGCATGGTGAAAGAGACTCTCCGCAATATGGTGGGTGAGACAGCACCGAGTTATCTGGACTAAAAAACAGTGATAAGGTGATAAAAATAAGGTGGTAAGGTGATAGAGTGATAGCTACTTTACCACTTTATTCACTTTTATTACTTTATTGCATTTATCATTTTACCGTTTTTATCGCATTTATCACCTCATTACTTTTTTGATGAAGAAACCCTCCCTCCTCCCAGTTATTATCGGTACGGGCTTTGGCTCGGGCTTTTCTCCTTTTGCACCCGGCACTGCGGGAGCTTTGCTGGCTACGCTTATCTGGTTCGGGTTGTCTTATCTGGTTTCAAGTGTCTGCCTTTTGTGGCTGACAGTAGCATTGATTTTGGTATTTACGCTTGCCGGTATCTGGGCTGCCAACCGCCTGGAGGCATCTTGGGGCGAAGACCCTTCGCGCGTGGTGGTCGATGAAATGGTCGGCGTGTGGATTGCCTTGCTTGCGGCGCCCGCCGGACATGTATGGTATACATTGGGAGCATTTGTCTTGTTCCGTTTGTTTGATATATTCAAGCCCTTGGGCATCCGCCGTATGGAAAGTCTGCCGGGTGGAATAGGGGTAATGATGGACGATATTCTGTCCGGAGTCTACGGATTATAATTTGATTGTGGCAAGATGGATAATCTGTTGAAATCAAATGGCAAAGGTGTGTCGTGGCGCCATTCTGTCTGGATCTTCTTCAAGGCCCAGATTTCTGCGCAATTCGCAAGCTTTGTCGATTTTCTGGTGACTATCCTTCTGGTGAAGGCTTTTGCTGTTTTTTATCTTTATGCCACATTCACGGGTTCCGTAGTAGGAGGCATTGTAAACTGTGCCATTAATTACGGATGGGTGTTCCATGCCGAAGACTGCAAGAAAACGCATGTTGCCGTCAAGTACCTCTTTGTCTGGGGAGGCAGCATTATACTGAATACTTGGGGTACTTTTGCACTGACCGAGTGGCTTACCCGCATGACATGGGTCAATGGATTGTTGGGATATTATATAGACAATGTATTTATTCTGTCAAAGATAATTGTAGCAGTGCTGGTAGCTTTTTTTTGGAACTACCATCTGCAACGTTTTTTCGTTTATCGTAATCACAATATAAAAGGCTTTCTGAAACATTATTTAGAGAACAAAAAAGACGAATATGAATTATAGAGATTGGTTGCAGCAGGTGATATACAAGATTATCAACTGTGGTGCATGGTATGATTAGAATTGGCATTACGCCTAACTTATTACGACTACGGGGCTGGTACTGAATATCGTGGCGGCTGCCTTGTTTGTGTATGCCGGGGTGTACAAAAGTGGTGAACTGGCCTATGTGGGCTGGGGAGGCGGTATTGTGCTCTTTGCCGGGTTGTTTGATATGATGGACGGACGCGTGGCACGCGTGGGTAAAATGAGTTCTACTTTCGGTGCGCTGTACGACTCCGTACTCGACCGTTACAGCGAGCTCGTGACATTGTTCGGCATCTTCTATTACCTGATGCTGCAAGGCTATTTGTGGGGCTCCATCATTACATTCATTGCGCTGATAGGTTCGCTGATGGTGAGTTACGTGCGTGCCGTGCCGAAGGTTTGGGGCTGGAGTGTAAAGTCGGTTTCATGCAGCGTCCCGAACGCGTTGTGCTGACTGCCCTCGGTGCCATGTTCTGCGGTATCTTTGGTGATTGTACCTTGTTCGACCCGATGCTGATACTAATTGTGCCTATGGCAGTGATTGCAATATTGGCGAATTGACGGCATTTGCTCGCTTGGCGCATTGCTATAAACTACTGAAAGACAAGGAATGAAAATAGTTTGTTTCCCTCTGTGAGAGAGGCGGTGCTGGTGATTGTCATCACAGCGTTTTTCCTGATTCTGACAGCGGTCTGTATCGGGCTTCGTCCGGAACATTTCCTGATGGCGGGTGTATTTTTGGTATTGTTCTTTGCTGGACAGACAACCCGTAAGTTGCAGTGGCGCTGTTGCCGTTTTTCATATTCGGCATTTCGTATGACTGGATGCGCGTATATCCCAATTACCAGGTGAATCCCATTGATGTAAAAGGACTTTATGAGACAGAAAAATCCCTTTTTGGCTTGTCTGTAGACGGTGCTGTCCTCATCCTTGTGAGTATTTTGCTTTGAACCATTGTCCTGTTGCCGATTTCTTTGCCGGGATATTCTATCTCTGTTGGGTACCGGTTCCCATTGCATTCGGGTTGTGGCTCTATCTGAAGGGTGACCGTAAGGTATATCTTCGTTTTGCGATGGTGTTCCTGCTGGTTAATCTCATCGGTTTTGCCGGCTATTATATCCATCCCGCTGCTCCGCCCTGGTATGCCATGAATTATGGTTTCGAGCCGATACTCGACACTCCGGGCAATGTGGCAGGCTTAGGACGTTTTGACGAATTGCTGGGATGCTCCATCTTCAACTCCATTTACGGAAGGAATGCCAATGTATTTGCAGCAGTGCCCTCGCTCCATGCCGCCTATATGGTGGTGGCTTTGGCCTACGCGGTTATGGACCGCAGCAAAAAGTGGCTGATAGCGTTGTTTGCGGTGATTATGGTCGGTATCTGGTGGACGGCTGTCTATTCGGGACACCATTATCTGATTGATGTGATGCTGGGCATCTCTTGTGCATTGCTGGGTATTTTTGTTTTTGAGAAAGGACTGATGAAGTGGGGAGCGTTCGGACGCTTCTTTGAAAGATACAGTCGATACATTAAATAAGGTATACAATGAATAATTTTGTTTTTATAGTCCTACAGAGTTTGTCTTTGGCAAGAATACTGAAGTGCAAGTCGGTGCATTGGCGCGTAAGTATGGTGCACAAAAAGTGATGATAGTATATGGAGGCGGTTCTGTTGTACGGAGTGGTCTGCTGGATAGAGTGAAGCAATCCTTGCAGGAAGCCGGTGTGGCTTATTGCGAAATGGGAGGTGTCCAGCCCAATCCCATTGACGGGAAGGTATACGAAGGTATTCAGCTTTGCCGTCGTGAGCAGGTGGATATGATGCTTCCTGTGGGAGGTGGTTCGGTCATAGATACGGCAAAGGCCATTGCTGCCGGAGTCCTCTATGATGGTGACTTTTGGGATTTCTTTATCGGTCGTGCCAAGGTGGAGAAAGCGTTGAAAGTAGCCGTGGTGCTGACTATCCCGGCTGCCGGAAGCGAAGGTTCGGGCAATACGGTAATTACCAAGACAGAGACACTCCAAAAACTGGGGCTCTGTGCCCCCGAGCATTTGCGTCCCGTATTTTCCATCATGAATCCTGAACTGACCTACACTCTCCCAGCTTATCAGACGGCTTGTGGTATTGCCGACATGATGGCTCACATCATGGAGCGTTATTTCACAAATACACCGGATGTGGAAATCAGCGACCGGCTTTGCGAAGGCACCTTGACAGCTATCATTAAAGAAGCTTACCGGGTGAAACAGCAACCGGACAACTATGCCGCGCGTGCCAACATTATGTGGTGTGGCACTGTGGCGCATAACGGAACTTGTGGGGTAGGGCGTGAGGAAGACTGGGCATCCCATGCACTGGAACATGAAATCAGTGCTATCTATAATGTAGCCCACGGTGCCGGCTTAGCTGTAATCTTCCCTGCTGGATGGCTTTTATGGCAGAACATAATCCGGCAAAGATAGCCCAGTTTGCCCATCGTGTTTTGATATACCCAAGTCCGAAGATTTGGAAGAGATGGCTTTGGCAGGTGCTGCCCGACTGAAACACTTTTTCCGTTACATGGGCTTGCCGGTTGGCTTTAAGGAGTTGGGTATCGAGCATCCCGATATAGACCGTATGCTCGTCAGTCTGCGGCGCAATAAAGGCGAACTGCTTGGCAACTACGTGAAGCTGACCATGACTGATTGCAGGGAAATCTATCGTTTGGCTTTATAACGAAAGGCATGTTTGGGGAGAGCTCCCCAAAAGCAAGAGCTAAAAAGACGCGAAGATAAATACCCTTCGCCGTCTTTTTTATTTGATTTCGATTTCTTCCTTCATGTCTATCTCTTCCCCTTGCAGGTCGTAGAATACATATTCCAGGAATGCTAATTTCTGGTTTGGAATAATCTTGATACCGAATCCGTACTTCATCTGCCACTTCCGTTTCAGGGAGACGAGTCCCTGATTGACGTAGGCTGCGATGTACGGGTGGATGTGTAACGAGAATTTCTTTATCTTCAATTTGTTGACCAGGTAGTCAATCTTACTCTCTAAGGTGTCCGTAAAGAGGATGGACGATTTGATGGTGCCTTTACCGAAGCAGGTGGGGCAGGTTTCCGTCGTATTTACATCCATAGCCGGGCGTACACGCTGGCGTGTAATCTGCATCAGTCCGAATTTACTGAGCGGCAGGATGTTGTGACGTGCTCTGTCTTTCTGCATGTTGGCACACATACGTTCGTAAGCTTCTGTCGGTTTTCGGCTTCATTCATGTCGATGAAGTCCACCACGATGATACCACCCATATCCCTTAGTCTGAGCTGGCGTGCCAGTTCGTCGGCTGCGCCAGATTCACTTCCAGTGCGTTGGCCTCCTGCCCGTTGGCATTCTTGGTGCGGTTACCGCTGTTCACGTCTACTACGTGAAGCGCCTCAGTATGCTCAATAATCAGGTAGCACCACTTTGTATGAAATGGTCTTGCCGAATGATGACTTGATTTGTTTGGTGATACCAAAATTGTCGTAAATGGGGAGTTGACCTTTGTACAGCTTCACGATTCCTGCCCGTTCAGGGGCGATGAGGGTTACGTAATCCTTGATTTCGTGGTACACAGCCTCGTTGTTCACGTGGATGTTTTCGAAGGAAGGATTGAACAAGTCGCGCAACAGTCCTACGGCACGGCTGGTTTCTTCGTAAATCAGTGTCGGAAATTTGGTGGCCTTCTGTACTTTTGTAATGGCATCTTCCCAATGTTTCAGTAATACTTTAAGCTCTCCGTCGAGTTCGGCAACACGTTTTCCTTCGGCTACGGTGCGGACGATGACGCCGAAGTTTTTCGGCTTGATACTCATCAGCAGTTGCTTGAGGCGTGCGCGCTCTTCGCTCGATTTAATTTTTTGTGATACGGAAACCTTGTCATTGAAGGGAATCAGCACGAGGTATCTTCCGGCAAAGGAAAGTTCGGAAGTCAGTCGCGGCCCTTTGGTAGAGATAGGTTCCTTGACAATTTGCACCACTACTTCTTGTCCCACCTTGAGTGTGTTGGAAACCGTTCCGTCCTTTTCAAGGTCGGGAAGTATGGTTGCTTTGGTAATGGGATTCAGCTTCTTCTTGTCGCTTAAAGTTTGCTTTACGTACTTCTCTAACGAGTTAAATTGAGGACCTAGGTCCAGATAATGAAGAAAAGCGTCTTTCTCGTAACCCACGTCCACGAAGCAGGCATTCAGGCCGGGCATCAATTTTTTGACGCGTCCCAAATACATGTTGCCCACCGAGAAGGAGATGTTTCTTCCTTCGCTCTGAAGTTCCACCAGCTGCTTGTCTTCAAGCAGTGCAATGGATACCTCTTTGGGCTGTACGTCTACAACGAGTTCGCTTGTCACAATAATTGGCTTTTAAATGATTCTATTTACTACTTAAACAAAGAACAAACCCGCGAGACATTTTGCTTCACAAGTTTGTTCTTTATTTTGTCCTTCAGACTAAAAATTACTTTTTGCTTTTATGTCTGTTCTTTCTTAGTCTTTTTTTACGCTTGTGCGTAGACATTTTATGTCTTTTTTTCTTCTTTCCGCTTGGCATAGCTTCAAAATTTTTATGGGTTAATACTATTGTTTATTATTTCTTCACTGAGAGGGTGAACGTTTTTGCAGGCTTAAATGCCGGAATGTTATGTTCCGGAATGATTATTGTAGTGTTCTTGGAGATGTTGCGTGCAGTTTTCTGAGCTCTTTTCTTCACTACAAAACTACCAAACCCGCGGAGGTAAACATTTTCATCTTTGGATAAAGATGCCTTTACTGCGTCCATGAATGCTTCAACGGTTGTAAGTACGGTTGTCTTATCAATTCCGGTGTTCTTTGTAATTTCGTTTACAATATCAGCTTTAGTCATTTTTCTTTAAAAAAAATATTATTACTATAGTTTTCCTAATTTTTTGGACTGCAAATATATAGCTTTTCCGTGGCTCTAAAAAATATATTTCGGACAATTTTCTAAAAAAGTCTTGGCATTAAGCTTTGTTAGGCTGAAAATGAAGTATTTTTGCAGCATGAATATTTTTAGCGGAACATTGTTGGATTGGTATGCGGAGAACAAACGCGACCTTCCGTGGCGAAATACCACGGACCCTTATCTGATATGGATTTCTGAAATCATCTTACAACAGACAAGAGTGGCGCAGGGTTATGAGTACTTTTTGCGTTTCATAAAACGCTTCCCGGATGTGGCGTCGCTGGCTGCTGCGTCCGAGGACGAAGTGATGAAATATTGGCAGGGCCTGGGGTACTATTCTCGTGCCCGCAACCTGCATGCCGCAGCCAAAAGCATGAAGGGTACATTTCCAAAAAACTATGCAGAGGTGCGTGCTTTGAAGGGGGTAGGGGATTATACGGCAGCGGCCATCTGTTCTTTTGCCTATGACATGCCTTATGCGGTAGTAGACGGGAATGTATATCGGGTGCTTTCCCGTTATTTCGGCATTGATATTCCCATTGATTCTACCGAAGGGAAAAAAACTTTTACTGCTTTGGCGAGAGAGATGCTCGATAAATCCCGACCGGCAGATTATAACCAAGCGATTATGGACTTCGGAGCCGTGCAGTGTATGCCGCAGTCGCCCAACTGTCTGTTCTGTCCTTTGTCTGGTAGCTGCAGAGCCTTGTTGGAAGGCAAAGTGCAGCAACTGCCCGTGAAGCAGCACAGAACAAAGACTACCAACCGCTATTTTAATTATATATATGTACGTATGGGTGCGCATACTTTGATACATAAGAGGACGGAGAACGATATCTGGAAAAATCTCTTTGAATTGCCTCTAATCGAAACGGAAAAAGATTTATCCGAAGAGGAGTTCCTGGCATGTCCGCAGTTTCATGCACTGTTTGCAGAGGGAGAGGTGCGGATGGTCCGTACACTACTTCGGGGAGTGAAGCATGTATTGTCCCACAGAGTGATTTATACCAATTTCTATGAGGTCACTCTACCGATAATTCGGGTTCTTTTTCAGGTTACCAGCAGGTTGCGGTCGAAGATTTGGACCGTTATGCGGTGCCTCGGCTGATACATGCTTTCTTGGAGAAATATATATAAAAGTTGTCTGTATTCTTGCATGGTGTGGATATTCTCGTTAATTTTGGCAGCAAATTAATAAAATAGAAGCTTATGTCAGTAAACAAGGTGATATTGTTAGGAAATGTGGGCAGAGACCCGGAAGTGAGATACCTTGACAGTGGGGTGGCGGTAGCTACTTTTTCTTTGGCTACTACAGAAAGAGGATACACTTTGCAGAATGGAACCCAGGTTCCGACCGCACTGAGTGGCATAATATTGTGCTTTGGCGTGGACTGGCAGAAACTGCCGAAAAATATGTGCATAAAGGAGATAAACTTACATTGAAGGCAAAATTCGCACTCGCTCGTATGATGACCAGACAGGAGCTAAGCGCTATGTGACTGAAGTTTTGCAGATACAATGGAAATGTTGACACCTAAAAGTGCATCGGCATCGGGCAATGCGCCGTTTGCGCCGCAAGCCGGAGCGACAGCCCAGCCGCAACTACCGGTACAACCGCAGGCTGCCCCTGCACAAGATAACCCGACGGACGATCTACCGTTCTGATTGTTTAACTAAAACCAAAATCTTTGGACCCAGACGCTTATTTATGCCAGTTGGCAGATGTTTTTAACGGTATATCCGTACAGACTCCTTCTATTTCGGCCATTGTAGCCATTGTGTTGGCAGGTTTGCTTTTGCTCGTTTCCGGCTTTGCATCAGCTTCCGAAATAGCCTTTTTTCTCTTTCTCCGTCAGACTTAAATGTAATAGCGGAGAGAAAGCATCCTTCGGATGAGAAAATCAGTAATTTGCTGGATAACAGTGAACGTTTGTTGGCGACGATTCTGATTACAAACAACTTCGTGAATGTAACCATAATCATGCTCTGTAACTTCTTTTTTATGAATGTGTTCCAATTTCATTCTCCCATTGCAGAGTTCCTCATTCTGACAGTAGTCCTTACGTTTTTGCTGTTGCTTTTCGGTGAAATCATGCCTAAGATATATTCGGCTCAGAAAACGCTGGTTTTCTGCCGTTTTGCTGCTCCCGGCATCACGTTTTGCCGTTCCGTATTCTATCCGATGGCATCTATGCTGGTACGTTCCACTTCTTTCCTGAACAAGCATGTGGTCCGCAAGAACCATAATATATCGGTCGATGAACTTTCACATGCACTAGAATTGACCGATAAGGCGGAACTTTCGGAGGAGAACAATATTCTGGAAGGTATCATCCGCTTTGGTGGAGAGACAGCAAGGAGGTTATGACTTCCCGCCTCGATGTGGTGGATCTGGATATTCGTACCCCTTTCAAGGATGTGGTGAAGTGCATTGTAGAGAATGTCTACTCCCGTATTCCCATCTATGCGGATAACCGTGACAATATCAAGGGGGTGCTTTATATCAAGGATTTGCTTCCCCATCTGAACAAAGGGGATAATTTCCGCTGGCAGTCGCTTATCCGGCCCGCCTATTTTGTGCCCGAAACCAAGATGATTGATGATTTGCTGCGCGATTTTCAGGCAAACAAGATTCATATAGCCATTGTGGTCGATGAGTTCGGCGGTACGTCGGGCATTGTCACCATGGAGGACATTATTGAGGAGATTGTGGGCGAAATTCATGACGAATACGATGATGAAGAACGTACATATGCCGTACTGAATGACCACACTTGGGTATTTGAAGCCAAGACCCAGCTGACCGATTTCTATAAAATAACGAAGATAGACGAGGAAACGTTCGATGAGGTGGCAGGGGATGCCGATACGCTTGCCGGACTTCTGCTGGAGCTGAAGGGGAATTTCCTGCTCTCCATGAAAAGGTGACCTACGGCCGTTATGAGTTTGAGGTGCTGGAGATGGACAACCGCCGTATCCTGAAAGTGAAGTTTACAGTAAATGCCTCAACTCCTCTAATCCCTAATCCTTAATCCTTGCCTCATGCCCCTCTTCTTACAACATACCGCTCTTCCCTGCCGATGGGGAATTTGGAAAACGGAGGAATCTCCGGAGGAATTGCTGGCCATGCTTCCTCATCAGGAAGTATACCGGGAAGGTATGCGGCGTTTCACCGCAGCACACCGCCGTCTGGAGTGGCTGGCTGTCCGTGTATTGCTTTACACGCTGTCGGGAGAAGAGAAAGAGATTGCCTATCATCCCAGTGG
>ENA-OQDF01000023-OQDF01000023.1-human-gut-metagenome-genome-assembly--contig:-NODE-23-length-42539-cov-1.982859_pt1 | contig 42539 bp, 52 predicted proteins | sample MGYA00242769_ERZ504597 | MGnify/ENA primary metagenome ERZ504597 (study PRJEB26092, sample SAMD00036305) | human gut metagenome | host: Homo sapiens | study: EMG produced TPA metagenomics assembly of...
AGAAATCCTGACTTTATAGCTATAACATATTAGCATAGAATCAATATATTATAAATCAGGATATTACCATTACAAATAGTATCATATAAGTAGATTGCCATTTACAGTGGATATGTATAGAGTATCTTCTCTAGAGGATTACTTTATTTCAGGAACTCTTTTTATTTATTTTATATTGCTTATTATCAACAATATAGACTTATTGTAGTTCCGCGAAAACTCTGGTGATTTCGTACATCGGTATGAAGACTCAAGAAGTAATAATCAAACCGAGCGTAAAAGTGGTTATGACGCCTGATACAGAGATACTTGATGAAGTAACAGTAGTGGCTTATGGCACTAAACGCAAACAAGATTTGGTGGGCTCTATCAGCAGTGTAAAGAATGAGATTATCAGTAATTCACAAGCTACATCCGTGTCCAATGCACTAGAAGGAGCTGTGGCCGGTTTGCAGGTTGTAAGCTCTTCCGGCCAGCCGGGACAAGATGCCAATATCGTATTGCGCGGTATCGGTTCTATTTCGGCCAGCAACAATGCGCTGATTGTAGTAGATGGTGTGCCCTTCAACGGTAAGTTGTCGGACATCAACCCTACGGACATTGCTTCAGTGAACGTGTCGAAAGATGCTGTATCCAACTCTTTGTATGGTTCTCGTGCAGCTGGTGGTGTGGTCATGATTACTACCAAGACCGGACGCAAAGACAAGGTGGCCATCAACTTTAACGGTACCTGGGGTGTGGCACAGCGTGCGTACAAAGATTATGATATGGCTACTGATCCGGAAGAGTTCTACCGTTTGTCTTGGTATGGTCTTCGTAATACTTATTGGGCGGCTGGAAAATCCATTGAAGACTCTAATTTAGCAGCCAGTCAGGATTTACTGGGCGAATAGGTAATTACAATGCTTATATCATCCCGCAAGGAGAATATTTAGTAACACCTGATGGAAAACTTAATCCCAATGCACGTTTGCGTTATAATGATTCGTTTGCCGATGCCTTGTTCGACAATGCCTTCCGCCAAGAATACAATGTATCTGCATCGGGTGGTAATGACCGTACAGATTTTTATGTATCTATGGGCTTTTTGGATAATGACTCTTATGTGTTAGGTTCTTCTTATGAGCGTTTTACAGCTCGTGCCAACGTTAACTCTCAGTTGAAATCCTGGTTGAAGGTAGGTACCAATGTAGGATATTCCAAAGCAACTCAGAATGGTGTACAAGAGAATGCCGGAGCTGCTCCAATCCTTTCGAAGTAGCACGATCTTGGGCTCCTATCTTTCCGGTTCATGCCTATGATGCAGAAGGTAACATGAAATATTATGAGGATGGAAGCCCCATGTATGATGCCGGAAATGGTGAAACAGACGGTACATCTAAACGTCCTACGGCTACTAACCAGAATGTGATAGCCAACATGAAAGAAGACATCCGTGAAACTGTGTATAACAACCTGACTTCACGCTCGTATCTGGAAATCTCGTTTTTGAAGCATTTCAAGTTTACAGCAAACTATAGTTATGATTTCACGAACAGTAGCCAGACAGTATTCTACACTCCGCTTATCGGTGACGGACAGTCTTTCGGTGGTCGTGGTACAAAAGGAAGCTACAACACTACGACTACCAACTTCAACCAGATTCTGGCTTACAGCAATGTATTTGGCGATAACCACCACTTGTCGGCCAAGATAGGTCACGAGTACTACAAGTATGAATATCAGTATTTGGCAGGACAGAAGACCAACTTCTTTAATCCGAACAATCCGGAACTAGACAACGGTGGACAAATGCAATACATCAATAGCTACACGGCAAACCATAACATCGAGGGGTATTTCGGTATGGCAGACTACGACTATAGCAATAAATATTACGTTTCTGCCGCTTTCCGTCGCGACGGTACTTCCCGCTTTTTGGACCGTTGGGGTAATTTCTGGTCGGTAGGTGCTGCTTGGCGTATTTCCAACGAAGCATTCATGGAAGGTACAAATTCTTGGTTGAACGACTTGAAACTGCGTGCATCTTATGGTACCCAGGGGAATGAAAGCATCCTTTCAGAGTATGACTATGCCTATGTATACACGCCTTACCAAGACCAATACACAGTTACTTGGAATGGTTCAGAGTTGGGTTATTCACCGGAGTTCTACGGTAATCCGGACCTGACCTGGGAAAAGCAGAAGACTTTTGACGTGGGGGTCGATTTCCGTCTCTTCGATAGAGTATACGGTTCATTCGAATATTTTTATCGTCGTACGGATGATATGCTTTTCAAGCGTCCCGTAGCTTTCTCTACAGCCGGACGGCCGTATAACTGGGAAAATCTGGGTGCGATGAAGAACACTGGTATAGAGTTTGAAGTGAATGTGGATATCTTCAATCAGCCTGACCTGAAGTGGACGGTATCGCTCGTAGGCTCCCACTACAAGAACCGTATTGTGACATTACCCGAAGAAAACCGTAAAGATGGCATCACTTCCGGGCCGTTCAATCTGCGCGAAGGTAAGAGCCGTTTTGAGTACTATACTTATATGTATGCAGGCATAGACGAAAAAGGAAATGCCATGTGGTACATGGATGAGACAAACGAGAAAGGGGAAGTGACAGGCCGTACTACCACCACCACTTATGCAGACGCAACCCGCTACTTCATTGGAAAATCTGCACTGCCCGATTTCAACGGCGGTTTGAGCACTACTTTTTCTTACAAGGGAATTGACCTTTCTATAGCAACGGCTTTCCAATTGGTGGCTATGCTTATGACTACTCTTATCTGTCCGGCATGAGTTCTTCATTCTACGTAGGTCATAATAAGGATATGTGGAAAACATTCAACCCTGAGACCGGTCAAGGTTCACTTCCTATTTGGAATGCTGACAATGCTTCCAACTCTTTCACTCAGCAGTCAGACCTCAATCTGATAAAGGCCAGCTACTTCAGCATACGTAACATCACTTTGGGCTACACATTGCCGAAGAACCTGATGCAGAAATTGGGTGTTGAGAAACTGCGTATCTAGCTACGGCAGATAATCTCGGCTTGTGGTCCAAACGTCAAGGATTTGACCTCGTTGTGGCAATGGCTGGTTCTGATGATGAATATGGAGGCTATTCTCCGATGCGTGTAATTTCCGGAGGTATCAACCTTACATTCTAAACTAAAAAATAAAATTGTATATGAAGATAATGAAATATATGATGCAGGTGCTCCTTGTCGGGGGCCTGCTTACATCTTGCATTGAAGATGCTGATGTTACCGCTTATTTGACTGAAGACCAACTGGGCAATGTGGCTCAGGAAGATCCTGATAAGGCTTTTTCAGCTGCTGTGGCAGGTATGTATACTGATATGCAACAGTATGTTGACGTCAATATGAGTCACAACTATTTCGGCCAAAAGAGTTTTGATTACTTAACATCGCTGATGGGCAATGATATGATTATGACCGGACGTTTCGCCATGAGTATGTATCATTATTTGCTGGACTATTGGCAACAGAGTTATACTCCAACCAACAACCGTTGGAAAGATACTATCGTGTCATAGCCAATGCCAACGATATCCTCAAGCTTATTGACCCCAGCAGTGAAGATCCCGCCAATTTGAAATATCGTGCCATCGCCCTTGGTTTCCGTGGCTACGCCTACTTGCAACTGACTTACTTATATCAGTATTCTTACTATACCGGTGCGGATGGAACAAAATGGGGTCGTGGAGAGAAATATGACTTCTCCCAGTCACCGTGCGTACCGCTTATTACAGAGGATACGGAAGGTGACCAGCCACGTGCTACTGTAGCTCAAATCTATGAACAAATCAAGAGTGACCTTACTACTGCTTTCGACTTGTTCAAGGATTTGGATATGACGCGTACTTCCTCACCCACTGATATGGATGGCTGCGTAGTAGCTATGCATTTGGCTCGTGCGAACATGGTTATCCATGAATGGGATGAGGCGATAAAGTATGCGCAAGTGGTGATTGATAATTTCCCTATATTGCAGAGTGAAGACCAGATACTCCAGGGATTCAGTAATATCAGCTTACCGGATGTAGTATTCGGATGTGATATTACAGCAGATAATAGTACGACTTATATGTCTTTCTTCTCGCAGATGGATGCTTATGGTGATGGGTATGCCGGCATCGGTGTATGGCGTGCTGCATTTAAGCCATTAGTAGACCGTATCGCGGATACTGATATCCGTCTGCAATGGTTCTGCTGCGACCGTTCTACAGGTGTAACAGATGATTCCGGTAATCGTACAACATTGATTCGTGACACTCAGTCTCCAGTTGCCGTGGAATACCAAGCTGTAAAATTTATCGGTACAGGTCGTGATAATATCAAGGCCGGTGTGTTCAGTGGATGGGAACTGGGAGATTATATTTACCTGCGCTCAGAAGAAGCTTACATGATAAAAATGGAGCTTTGGCTCACAAGGGTTCTGCAGAAGCAGTGACTGAACTGAATAGCTTTATGAAGACTCGCCAGCCCGATTATAATTACACTTTCACGAACAAGGCTGACCTGATAGAGGAAATCATTTATCAGAAACGTGTAGAGTTCTGGGGTGAAGGTTTGGAATATATTGATAATCGTCGTTTGAATATTCCTGTAGATCGTACAGATGAAACTTGGGGCGCAGAAAATAATAATCACTTCTCTGCCGGTAAGTTCCGTTATAACCAAGAAGACAGGCCGTTCCTTTACCAGTTACCTCTCTCTGAAATAGAGAATAATTCTCAGCTTTCTCCGAGCGACCAGAATTAATACTTCAAAGGACATGTTATACGGAAAAATGACACAGAAGCGCTATCTGTGCAGACTAATCAAGCTGCATTACCCCAACAATAATAATGCGGCAATTATGATGATTCATCGGTTGAACATACCGGAATTTCATAATAAAGTGTTTTTGAGAAGCCACTCATTGCGAAATGGGTGACTTCTTCTCTTAATCCAACAAAAGACTTCAGGGGGAAGTGTTATTTCAAGATTACATATCTTCCAAAGAAAGCCCTTTATAAGAAACAGAGCAGTTTTTCCATTCTTTGTTGATTGTGACTTTTTTCTTCAATATCCCCCAACCTATCCGTTCAGGATTGTGTTTAATTTCGACCAATTCATAAAATGAAAAAATACGATGTCGGTCTTTCATCCGTTGATTTCAATAAAAGTGAGGTCTTACCGATGCGCCTTCTTCCTACTAAAACCGGCATTTGCGATTCTTCTTGAAACTGTTCTGCTATATTCTTTAAAACAGCCAACTCTTTTTTGACCATAGAATTTCATAATACACCTATTATTTTACATCAAGTCCACTATTATCCGTAGTGTACATTACGATAATACTAATTAAAGACGATATTTGTATAAAATGAATTTATTTTTGAACTTTTACACAAAAAACTATAAAGTAATTTATTTAAGATCCTTTAGAAATAACCTCATAAGTTCATTAGTTTTTTATCCGACAAACACAGACTTCTCTATTTGAAATAGGAATAGTTATTCTGTAATTTAAAATAGTATTTACATGAAATGCAATATTCTTATGGATGAAATAAATAATACAAGTAAATATTCAACGAAAAATAAACAAATGATAGATATTGACATAATCACCCATTCTTTTAAAAAGAGGAATGCTAATTTTACAACTGCAGTACATTAATTAACACTCAAATAACTATTAATCAAAATATTACATTTGTTAATGGTATCACATAAGTAAGGTTTTGTTTATTGTAGACCCATATAGGACAGCTTTGAAAAGAGTATTCCTTGTTTTAGCCAATTCTTTGACTTATTGTATATTCTTTATTATCAACAGAATACAGATAGTGTAGTTCCGCGAAAACTTTGGTGATTTCGTACATTGGCATGCAGACTCAAGAGGTTGAGATTAAGCCGAATATAAAAGTATTCATGCGTTCCGATTCTGAGATGCTTGATGAGGTAATGGTGGTAGCTTACGGAACAGCAAAGAAGTCCGCTTTTACTGGTTCAGCCTCTGTGATCAAGTCTGAGACATTGGAGAAGCGTCAAGTCTCCAACTTATCGAACGCACTTTCCGGTACTGTATCTGGTGTGCAGACACAAAGTACAAATGGCCAGCCGGGTACGAGTGCGACAGTTCGTATTCGCGGTATTGGTTCTATGTATGCCAGCAACAATCCTTTGTATGTAGTGGATGGCATTCCTTATGAAGGAGATATCTCCGCTGTCAATTCACAAGATATTGAATCGATGACCGTATTGAAAGATGCTGCAGCTGCTGCTCTGTATGGCGCACGTGGTGCAAACGGTGTTATTTTGGTTACTACAAAAAAGGTAAGAGCGGTGATACGCAGATTTCTTTAGACGCCCGTTGGGGAGTCAACTCCCGCTTAGTAAAAAACTATGATGTATTGCAGAATGCAAATACCTATATGGAGACTGCATATTCTGCTTTGTACAACGGATACCTATATAATAGCGGATATACAGCAGAACAGGCTTATCAATTGGCCAATGCAGACTTGTTTCCCAAGCTGGGCTATCAAGTTTATACCATACCTGATGGACAATATCTTATTGGTCGGAACGGCAAGTTAAACCCTCATGCAGCTTTGGGATATAGTGACGGTGACTATTATTATACACCGGACAACTGGTCTGATGAGATGTTCCAAAGTAATTTGCGCCAAGAGTATAATCTTAGTGTTTCTGGTGGTTCGGACAAATTAAGTTACTATCTGTCTGCCAGTTATTTGAATGATGAAGGTATTATTGAAAATTCAGGTTTCGAACGTATCTCCACTCGTATGAACGTGGATTATCAGGCTAAAAAGTGGTTGAAACTTGGAGTGAATCTTAGCTATTCGAATGTAACAAGCCGTTCACCGGGCGATCAGGATACCGATGCCGCTACTTCTTCCGGCAATGCGTTCTTTGTTGGTAACTTTATTGCACCAATCTATCCGATGTATGTACGGAATGCAGACGGCAGCTTCCAATATAATGCCAATACCGGCTATCATGTATACGACTATGGTGATGGTTCAAGTACAAACTTCACCCGTAATTTTATGAGTATGTCTAATCCTATGAGCGGTTTCCTTTATGATACTGAAAAATATCTGATGGATATCCTGAATGGGAAATGGTATGCAAAGATTGATATCATTGACGGTTTGTCATTGACAGCTTCTTTGGGCTTGCATATTGACAACACACGCCAGCATAGTGTGGGTAACAAGTATTATGGTCAGTCGGCTTCCTATGGCGGTTCTGTTATGCAATACTCCTCACGCGTTTATTCGCTTGACCAACAATATCTGTTGAATTACAAAAAGACATTCGGCAACCATAACTTGGATATTCTTGCCGGCTATGAAAGTATGGACTTCAACACGGAAAGTCACTATATTTTAGGATATAACATGTATAGTGACAAGAACTGGACTGCATCTAATGTTATCGACCGCAAGAATGGTTCTGGCAGTTACAATGAATATGCCACAATCGGTATCATTACACGTGCCAGCTACGATTTCAATGAAAAATATTATGGCAGTGTTTCTTATCGTCGTGATGCTTCTTCACGCTTCCATCCGGATACCGTTGGGGTAACTTCTGGAGTGTGAGTGCAGCATGGGATATGGCAAAAGAAGACTTTATCAGTCAATACGATTGGATCAACATGCTGAAGCTGAAGGCTTCTTTCGGTCAGCAGGGTAATGACAACCTCTATTATAAAGGATATACAAACTACTATCCGTATCTGGATCAGTTCACGGTTAGCGGGTCTGACGGTGTATTCTCTGATGGTGTGCTCTACTACAAGGGAAGCAAAGATATCACTTGGGAAACATCCAATTCATTCAATGTAGGTGTGGATTTCGCTCTTTTGGGAGGACGTATTGACGGTACAATCGAATACTTCAACCGCCAGACTAAGGATATGTTGTATTATAAACCGGTAGCGATGTCTAACGGTTATACCCAACTTCCTATGAATATCGGTTCGGTACGCAACTCCGGTGTGGAAATTGAATTGAACTATACTCCTATTGAAACTAATGATTTAAAGTGGGTGATCAATTGGAATGGAACATTGATGAAAAATAAGATTCTTGAGCTGCATCCGGATTTGAAAGGAGAGATGATTGATGGTTCCTATATTTATCGTGAAGGTGAATCTTTGTACCAGATGTATTTGACAAAATATGCAGGGGTAGATCCTGATTCCGGCGAAGCTCTGTATTGGGCAAAGGACGAAAACGGTGTAGAGTATAAGGATAAAGATTGGTCTGCTGCTACAATTCCAATAGACAAGCTTCCGGTGACCTGTTGCCTACTATCTATGGCGGTGTCGGTACAACATTGGAGTTCCGTGGCTTTGATTTCTCCATCCAGTGTGCTTATCAGTTGGGTGGTACGATTTATGATAGTGGCTATCAAGCTTTCATGCATGGCGGTGACTCCCACTACATGGGATATAACTGGCACAAGGATATCTTGAATGCATGGACACCGGAGAATAGAAATACCAATATTCCGCGTGTAGATGCCATTGATAAATACACCAACTCTTCATCAGACCGTTGGTTGACAAGTTCTGATTATTTCTCTATCAACAACATCACCCTGGGCTATACTTTACCTAAGAGATGGTTGAGAAGTCTGGGTATCGGAAGCTTGCGTATTTACGGTGCGGCTGACAATGTGGCTCTTTTCTCTGCCCGTAAAGGCTTGATCCACGTATGAGCTACACAACAGCTTCTACAGATAGATATACGCCTATACGTACTATTTCCGGCGGTTTGAAAGTAACATTCTGATAATAGTTCAATAATAAAATACAGAAAAAATATGAAGAAATTATATAAGATAACACCGTATGTTATGCTCGGTTTGATGGTAGCTGGATGTACAGATCTGGATACAGAACCGCTGAGTTTCGACTATTACATCTGACCAAAGGAAGAGGTTGTTGAATCTGATCCTTCCAGATTGGAAGCCAGCGTAGCAGCCGTGGCTGCAAATTTCACCCAATATGCCAAATCTACACAGAAGATGACAATGTGCATAGTGATATAGGTTATCCGACCATTATGCTGGCCACGGAATCAAGAGGTACGGACATGGTGGCAGATATTACTGGTTATAACTGGTATTCCAATTCAGCCGATTACAGTGACTGCTTGAATACAAGTACAGCTACCATTGAATTCTGGGGTACATTGTACAATCAGATTTTTACAGCCAATAACGTAATCGGTACTGTAGATAACGAAACTGAAGATCCTACGTTACAATATTATCTGGCGCAGGCATTAGCTGTCCGTGCTTTTGACTATTTTACGTTGATACAGTTGTATCAGTTCAATTACAAAGGACATGAGAGTGCCATGGGTATGCCTTTGATTACAGAGCAGAATGCAACAGAAGTTGCAGCCAATGGTTGCGCCCGTTCTACGGTGCAGGAAACTTATGATTTTATCTTGGCAGACCTGAATAAAGCTATTGAGTTGCTGACAGCCACTACAAAAGAACGTGCTGACAAGCGCTATGTCAGCTTGGATGTCGCTTACGGTATCCGTGCGCGTGTCTACTTGGCAATGCACAACTATGCAGAAGCTTTAAAGGATGCGGAAGCCGCACTGGCCAAAACTACTGCCACTCCATACTCCCGTGCTGATGTAAGCAAGCCTTCATTCATTAATATCGAAGACAATTCATGGATGTGGGGTATCTTGATTACAGAACAGGACCGTGTAAGTACAACCGGTATTTGTAACTTCCCGTCACACATGGGATCTTTGAATTATGGTTATGCTTCTGTAGGCGGATGGCGTAGAATCAGTCCGAAACTCTATAATGAGATTCCTGCCAGTGATGTCCGCAAGGATGGTTCCTGAACGGTGAAGGTATATCCGCCAATTTGCCTGCTGCAGCCCAGGCATATATTACTGGGAAAAAGGCACCTGCCTATACACAAGTGAAGTATGGGGTGCTGAATGACCAATGGGGAACTGACAACAATGCTACGGATATAATATTGATGCGTGTTGAGGAAATGTATCTTATCAAGGCTGAGGCACAAGCTATGAGTGGTAATGTCAGTGGCGGTGTATCTACCCTTAACTCGTTTGTTACTGCATATCGTGACCCGTCTTATCAGTGTACAGCCACTACACCGGAAGCTGTGCAGGAAGCTGTTTGGCAACAACGTCGTCTTGAATTCTGGGGAGAAGGTATGGCATATTTTGATATTATGCGTCTGAACAAGGGAGTCAACCGTTTAGGCTGCAGCTTCCCGACTACTGCCGTATTTAATATTACAGCAGGTGATCCGGTTCAAATTTACAGTATTCCTAATAAGGAAGTACAATATAACCCATTATTGGAGAACAATCCGCTGGTTTCGGCACCTACACCAATACCTGATGTAGAATAATGTATATGTTAACTATTAAAAATATGGAATATGAAATATATAAATAAGATACTTAGTCTGTTTGTCATCGCACTGATAGCTACCTCTTGCGATCCTGATGCAGAAAGTTATACTCCGGGTGAACAGGAAGACGGTAATCAAGGCATCTGCTTTGTGGGCAATTACACCCAAACAGTGGAAGTTGAGCCGGGAATAACCTCTTTTGATTTAACCTTGACACGCGCTTGACAGATGCTGTCGGTACGGTTGATGTTACTGTGATAAATAATGAAGAGAATATATTTATATGCCCTTCTACTGTATCATTCGCTGCTGGAGAGAAAACAGCCAAGTTGACAGTTGAAGCACCATCAGCTGCTGAGGGTATCACTTATAATCTACAGCTGGCTTTGAGCGGCAATGATGTCAGTAACTATTCCTCCGGATACCATGAAATATCAGTGAATTTTGCTATTTTGAAGTGGGAATCTATCGGTACCGGATACTACTTGGATGGTACAGTTTCCAATTTCTTTAAAGTAGATCCGTCTGTTCCGATGGCTGTGGAAATTGAAAAGACTACAACTGCTACCAGTACACGTTTCCGTTTCGACAGCCCGTTTGCCAAAGTTGCGACCGCACAAGATGAGGTTGGTGGTTTCAACGGTTATCCCTTTAATGAAGAGGCTGATATAGTTCCAGGTGAATATACTTTCGTAATTGATGTGACTAAAGAAGGCGCTTCTTTGAAACCAATTCAATATGGTATGGATTGGGGATATGGTATGTTCAGCGGTGGTTCTGTATATGGCAACTTATCTACTAATATAAATTCTTATCCTTTGGGAGTTTATAATGAAAAGGCCGGTAGTATTACCTTCCCAGCCAATTCGTTGTACGTAAGTATGGCTGACTATCAAGACGGTGGTGCATATCCTTGTACCAACCCGTCTTATCTCTACTTGAGTGCGGAAGCATACCTTAACTCTTTGGAGACAGAGTAATTTGAAAATTAAAAAATTACATAAGAAAAGCCGGTTCACACAAGGGGCCGGCTTTTTACTTTAAATATCGATTCGCAGAGATTGAATCGTTAATTTACAGTTTTTCCTTATCCTCTGCCAACAAAAAGTTTCGCAGTGAAATCTGTTTAATTCCTTTGTAATTTCCCCCGCTTTGCATTTCATCCATTGTTACCACATATTTGGGGTAATTGTCTGCTATTTCCAAAAGATTGCCAAATTCTCGCCTAACAGTTGCATCATCGGGAAGCATATATGCTACTTGAATATAGATTTTATGGTCGTCTTTGGAAGCAATGAAATCAATTTCCTTATTACCACTCTTTCCAACATATACTTCATATCCATATCTTAACAAATCAATGCATACTACATTTTCCATTAACTTGTTGATGTCTTTTCGAAAATCGAAATGCTGTATGGAATTATGTAATCCCAAATCTTCAAAATAATATTTCTCACCAATCTCAAAGATTTTCATCCCTTGGATTTCAGCTCGTTGAATTTTGTAAATAAAGAAACTATTGCACAGTGCCTTTAGATAGTTCAGAATTGTCTGCGTAGGAATGTTGACGTGTTGCGACTTTAAATATTTACTAATATTCTGGGCAGAAAAAAGAGAACCGGTATTATCTATCAGATAAGCTACGAGATTTTCCAAAAAAGATACATTCCGGATTGATTCACGTGCAACCACATCTTTTAGTAGGATAGTGGAATAAACGTTTCTCAAATACTCAAATATGACATTCTTGTCCATTGTTAGATTATGAATGTAGGGCATACCTCCGAATGTAAGATAGAGTTTTAAACTTTCGGTGGAATCTTGACTATTTGATTGAAAGTTAGAATTCCCCGTAGCTAAGTGAATGAATGGGAAATTCTATATATCTTCCTGCCAACTGAGTAGCAAGTTCACTGGATAGCATTTTAGCATTACTTCCGGTGCAATAGATATCGCATCTATTTTCATTCAATAAACTCCGCAGACACAATTGGAATTCTTCAATCTCTTGGATTTCATCTACAAAGAGATAGTTATGATTATGCCCAATAACCTTCTTTAAAACATATTGATAAAGATCCATGTAGTTCCTAATTTCCGTGAAGGCAAGTTGCTCTTTATCTACAAAAATGATATTGGCTTCCGGTATGTTTTTCTTTATGATATCTGATATCTGCAAAAGAATGTAGCTTTTACCTATCCTACGTTGGCCGGTTATTACTTTTATTATACTTTTATCAATAAACGGTTCAATTCTCCTTATGTATAAAGGGCGGGAGATATAATTTTTCATATTCAAACACGATTTAGTTTATGCACAAAGATATAAAATCATTCAATTATAATTGAATCTTTCCATACATATTATATATTCATCGATTATAAATAACATATGTAAACCAAATATTTCTCAACAAAAATATTTTGGAACTTCATGGATAAAATCTATCTTTCAAGATATATTCCTCTATATAATCTATCGTTATTCTTGAATAAAAAACATTTATTGGGTTAATTAGTACATCACCAATTAAAAGAGTAGAATGAAATGTTACAATAACGTGCTCATTATCAGCTTTTAATTATTCAAAACGGTATGAAATGGGTACTTTGAGATACTTACTTCCCTTTGCCATATACCTTTATAGATAATATACAATAGAATAAACCCTGTTCTACGGCAAACATAAACAGTTGTTTTTCAACAATATACAATTATTATAGTTCCGCGAAAACTCTGGTGATTTCGTTTGTTGGTATGCAAACCCAAGAAGTAACGATTAAACTTCATGTAAAGGTAATTTTGAAATCCGATTCTGAGCTGCTTGAAGAGGTTGTGGTTACCGGTTACGGTACATTTAAAAAAGCATCATTTACCGGAGCTGCTTCTACTGTAAACACTTCCACCTTGGAAGATGTACCTGTTCTTTCTGTTGCCGACAAGCTTTCTGGTAATGTCGCTGGTGTTACTTTTGGTTCAAGTTCAAGTAATCCAGGTTCTGTAAGCAGTATTCGTGTACGTGGTATGGGTTCCATCAATGCCGGAAACAATCCGCTTTATGTTATTGACGGAACACCGGTAACAAGTGGAGACTTATCCGAGTTCACTTATAGTGATGCAGGAACTGATATTCTGTCTTCACTCAATACCAATGACATCGAGTCTATCACAGTTATCAAAGATGCGGCGGCTGCCTCTCTTTACGGCTCGCGTGCTGCTAACGGTGTTGTGGTCATTACGACGAAAAGCGGAAAACAAGGTAAAACAAATGTAAGTTTCCGCTCTGACTGGGGTTTTTCAAACATGGCAATAGATTATCGTCCTATGCTCGACGGTGACTCACGCCGCGAACTCTTATGGACCGGTCTCAAGAATTATGGATTATACAGCGGAAACATGTCCGATGCAGATGCCGCAACTTTTGCAGACCAGAACATCGAGGACTTCGCTTCAAAACCCTCAACCGGATGGACGGATTGGAAAGACCTGCTTTTCCGTAACGGTTCTCATCAGAACTACCAGCTGAGCGTATCTGGCGGCAACGACCGTACCAAATTCTACACCTCAGCCGCTTATACCAATCAGGAAGGCATCATTTACAAACAAGGTCTGGAACGTTTCACTGGTAATGCAAACCTCACTCATAAGTTTGGAGACTTTGAAGTTCAGGTTACAAGCCAATTTTCAAAGTAAGACAAAACAAAACCAATGAAGCTACCTCCTATGATGGGCCTGTAGCAATTATGCATTCTTCCAAAGCCCCTCATCAACTCCCTATAATGAAGACGGCACATTAAACAATTGGTTGCGGCATATTTGGAAGTTCAATCCTTTGTCATGAAAGAGTAGCACAGCTCTGACGTTTATACCCTGATGAAGGCATTTAATACAATCAAGTTGACCTATAATATTTGGGACAAGTTAAATTTAAGTGAAAAGATTGCTTATGATTACGCACAAGGTACCAATGATGTTCTTTGGGACAGACACTCAAACAATGGCGCTCCAGGTGGTGTCATACAGCGCATTGTCAATCGTAATGACCAGCTGAATACACAAACCCAGCTCTCTTACATCAACTCTTTCGGCCTGCACAATATTGATGCCCTGCTTGGTTTTGAAACACAAGATACGGAATATGCTTTCAACTATATGGCAGGCCAAGACTATCCGGGTGATTTGTACGAATTGACAAATGCCGGTTCAACAAGTGCCGAAACCAACAGACAGAGCTATCGCATGACTTCGTTCCTCGGACGTGCCAATTATAACTACGCAGACAGATATTATCTCGGTCTCAGCTATCGTACCGACGGAAGTTCACGTCTGGCAAGAGAAAACCGTTGGGGAAGTTTCTGGTCGGTTTCCGGAGCATGGAGATTCATAGACGAAAGTTTTCTGAATCCCGTCAAGAGTGTATTGACAGATGGAAAGCTCCGTGTGTCATATGGTGTAAACGGAACGCAACCATCAGACTATTACGCTTATATGAATCTTTATAAATATGGAGTCATATACAATGGACAGTCAGGAATGTCAATCGTCGGAATTGCAAACCCGGACCTGAAATGGGAAAAGAACAAAACATGGAATATTGGTCTCGACTTTTCATTCATTGACCGTATCTCCGTAACATTCGACTACTATCAGCGTAAAACCAGTGACCTTATATACGACCTCCCCGTATCACAAGTCGGAGGATATTATGATGGCGATTACGGATATACCACTCCGCAGAACATCGGTTCACTGAAGAACTCCGGTTTTGAGTTGACCATTACATCAACCAATTTCAGAAACAAGGATTTCACATGGACCACTTCTCTGAACATGGCACATAACAGCAACAAACTGACCAAACTGGATGGCCAGCAGAATGAAATCGTATCAGGACCACTGATTCACCGTGTAGGCGAACCTTACTATTCATACTATGTTTATGAATACGCCGGAGTCGACGCTGAGACTGGTAAAGAAATGTTCTACCTGAATGACGGAACAGAGAATGCCCGCAAGACAACAACCAATATCTCTGAAGCCAACAAAACTATTGTAGGCAAGCATCAGGCTAGTATAGAAGGCGGTCTTACCAACAATCTCAAATGGAAGTTTATTGACTTGGGCTTCACTTTCACTTATTCATTGGGTGGTGATGCTTTTGACTACTCCACTTGGCAGCACTCCAATGGCGGTTCACATCTATACGGTGGTGCCGTACCGACATACTACGACATCTCAAAGATGTGGACCGGTCCGGGCGACACGAATGCCACATTGCCTAAATTTGAATATGGAAGCGTAGCTTCACTGTCTTCACGCTGGCTGATGCTACTGATTATCTACGTCTGAAGAACCTCACATTAGGTGTAAGCATTCCGCAAAACTATATCAGCAAGCTTAGGCTCAGCAAAGCCAGAATCTACTTCTCTGGTTCCAACCTGCTTACATGGAAGTCTAAAGACTTATTTGTAGATCCGGAAATGCGTGTAGACGGACTATGCACATTTGAGACTCCGGCATTGAGAACATATACATTCGGAATAGAATTGAATTTCTAACTAATAAAGATACGAAAATGAAAATATTAAAGACATTATACACAGCAACGCTTTGCGCAGCTATGGCAGTCAGCACTTCATCATGCCTCAACAGTTGGCTGGATCAGTCACCCGCAGACGGAATAGATGCTGAAACCGCAATCAAGAACAGCGATGATTGGCCAATGTGCGGACGGGACTTTATGCTGCCGTTAAAGGTAACAGTAGCCTAATTAATTATTATGGACGCCTCATGTTCGTATACGGTGACATGAGAGGGGAAGATATCCAATATGAATATAACGGTGGAAGTGGAAGAGCAAACTTCTACTACTATATGGAATATACAACTGCCGACAATTTCACCACCTCAACAGCCGTATGGCAGATGCCTTATGTAGTCATAGCACGCGCCAACCGTCTGATTCAGGCAGCAGAAGTGGCAACCTGACCGACGCGGCAGAGGCAAAAGCCACTATTGACCAATATGATGCAGAAGCAAAGTTCTGCGTGCCATGGCACTGTTTGACCTTACACGTATCTACGGTAAACCTTATACGGTAGATCAAGGCAGCTCACTCGGTGTGCCCATCGCTACCTCCCCGCTGGAATCGACAGAAAAGCCAAGCCGCAGCACGGTAGCCCAATGTTATGAGGCTATTGAAAAGGATTTGACAGATGCAATCAATTCAAATGCACTGCCCAAAACCAATGAAATGGGCTATGTCAACCTTTGGGCTGCCAAAGCCTTGCAGGTACGTGTATATATGACAAAAGGCGAATGGAGCAAGGCTTTATCCGTAGCTGAAGACATCATATCAAACTCGTCTTACAAACTTTGGGAACCGTCAGAATATGTTGCTGCATGGAGCAAAAGTGATGCCAATCATTCAAAAGAAATCATGTTCGAGATTTCCATCAACAACAATACTGACTGGACAGACCGTGAAGGTATTGCCTACTTATATGCAGACAAGGCTGGCGCTTCTCCCGGATATGGAGATGTAATTGTCACAAAAGACTTCTCTGACATGCTTACATCCGACCCGGCAGACATCCGTAACGACATATTATTGGCAGCGGCAGCAGGAGGATTTGACAAACGTAAAGTTACATCAACAAAATGCCTGCTGTAAACGGAGATGTACGTTACTCCAATGTCCCATTGCTGCGCTTGTCAGAAGTTTACTTGTCAGCAGCAGAAGCAGCTTTCCAAGCCGGAGACAAGAACAAGGCTGCCAACTTGCTGAACGATATCATCTCCAACCGCACAACGGATGAAAGCAAACAAGTAACCAGCGGAAACATCACATTAGACCGCATCTACATCGAACGCCGCAAGGAACTTGTAGGTGAAGGACAGCGCTACTTCGATGTTATGCGCCGCGGTGAAACCGTTACACGCTACACGGACGTTAATGACAGAGGATGGCACGACGTATTGAGCGAAGAAGCGCGTACATTCAACCGCGACTCCAAGAAAGCGCTCCCGTTGATTCCCGTCGGTGAAATCAATGCCAATCCGAACATAGAACAAAATCCAGGCTATTAATCAATAGTAGCCTAAAGAAACTTGAGAATTTTCCCAATGTGTTTTTATAAATAAAGTGTTTAGAGGAGGTGTGCCAGTGATGGTATGCCTCCTTCTTTCAATATATCCACCAATATAGGTTTCACTCCGCTGACAAAACACTCAACGGCAATAACCATCAGGATAAGTCCCATTAGGCGCATCATCACATTGTTTCCCGTCTCACCCAAAATTTTGACCAACCGCGTGGAAGCACGCAATATGAAAAAGGTAATCAGATAAATAAAGGCAATCATTCCTATAAGAACTCCTTTCATCTGAATGGTGTGGGCATCCTGCATCAGCACAATGGCATTGGCTATGGCACCGGGACCACAAAGCATCGGAATTCCAAGAGGAGTAATGGAAATATCATCGGCATAAGTCTTGATTTCCTCGTCTTTCAGCTTCATTGGAGTATAACGGGCTTGCAGCATATCGAAGCCAATCTTAAAGATAATAACTCCACCGGCAATACGGAAACCATTGGTAGAGATACCGAAGAACTTAAAGAGGAACTGTCCCGCAAACGTAAAAACCATAATCGTAATAAAGGCAACCAAAGTGGCGCGCGATACAACCGACTGCCGTTCACGGTCCGTCATTCCATGCGTCATGGTCAAAAACACTGGCATGGTGCCGAGAGGGTTTGTCAACGTAAAGAAGGAGGTAAAACAAAGTAGAGCGAAAGGTAAGATTGTGTCCATAGCTGTATAATATACGTTTCTGCAGACAAAAGTACAATTAAAAATTTCAATGTCACAAAATCTGCATCAATTCTTTCAGATTACTGATATGATAAGTCGGTTGAAAAGGCAGTTCTTCCTTCCCGGTTACATTATAAAACACTTGGTGCATACCCACTCCTTTGGCTCCTATCACATCATTTTCCCAACTATCGCCTATCATCAAAGAATCATGCACCTCGGATTGTGTGGCAGAAAGTGCAAAATGAAAGATTTCGGGCCAGGGCTTCAAGATACCGATGTCATCAGAGAGAACAATCTTCTTAAAAAAGCGGTCGATACCTGCCGAACGCATCTTATGACATTGCAGTTCTTGGAAACCATTGGAAAGGATATAGAGGTTATATTTCCCCGCCAAATATTCCAGCACCTCATAAGCATGCGGCATCAGCCGATTTTTTGTGGGAATGACCGAAAAGAAATCATCAGAAAAAGCCTCAGCCAAAGCAACATCCCTCGCCCCTACTGCCTCCAGAGGATATAGGAAACGCTGGCGGTTCAACTCTTCCTTACTGACCTGCCCTCTACCGTATTCTTCCCACAGTTCTGTATTACGATGCTGATAAAGAGTATAGAAATGCAGGAAAGAGCGAAAGAAACGACCATAGTCATACTTGTGATACATTTCTTCGAATGTATCACGTGCATTAAGGGAAAATGCCCAAAGCGTATCGTCCAGATCAAAAAAGAGGTTTTTATATTGAGATGCCATTACTTAAAGGAAAGGTATATATAAAAATAGACGCAGATTATCAATTCCAATAACCTGCGTCCGTTCTGTATCAATCTTATAACAGTGTTATTTTACTTGGATTACCAAATACTTGGACACACTCCAGAAGTCTTTCGGATTTGTAATCTTCAAAGTCAGCTGTCCTTTATCATCTTTCTCCAACGCATAAGAGCCAGCAGGATGAGTGGTCAAGATATCAGCATCTTTGGAGTATAGTTTAATCTCTTTTGTCGTACGGATATCCACTTGTGTAAAGTAGTCCTTGTTGATATCAGAATCTTTCAGCACCTGGCCTTTTTTGAAAAGCCCGGTATTTGTCAATATCTTCTGGTCTTTCAGCTCCTTCTTTGTGCCAAACACAAACCAAGCTGTGTTAAGTGCCTTATCTTGCTCGGCAACGGTTTTGGCCTTCGCCTCATTTTCGGCAGTCAATTCCTCCTTCTCACTAGACAAGCCGGTCACGGCAGCATCCAGTTCCTGGATACGGATATTCTTGGAAGCCAGCTCAGCCTGCAATTCTTCAATACGCTGGGTCTTTGCCACCAACTCCTGAGTCAAAGATTCTACAGCTCTCTTCAACTGAACAGAGTTGTTTTTGCTGTTCTTCAACATAGATTGCAGTTTGGCAATCTGCTCCTTGTTCTCTTCCATCTGTTTACGGATAAATTCAATGTCCGACGCAATCTGCTGCTTGGCATTCAAAGAGCCTTCTGCCACAGCGCCACGTTGCAAATCCACACGGCTCTCCGCCGCATTAATCTGGCGGAATCCCTCTGAAATATCATTGAAAGTACCCATCATCTCGTCTAATTCAGCATTACGCTGAGTCAGTTCCATCAATAAAGAATCATTTCAGCTTTCAGCTGGTTCTTACTGCCACCAGAGAAACTGTCACACGAAGCCATTACAGCCGCGCATACAATTAAAACTGCTAACTTTTTCATACGCTTTCGTTTTACGTTTGGTTAATGAAGTTATTTAATCGTCTATTCCTGCTACTACAATCACAATTTCACCGCGCGGTTCGTTCGCCGTGAAATGTTCTATTAATTCTGTAAGCGTTCCACGCACCGTTTCTTCGTGCACCTTTGAAATTTCCCGCGAAACAGATGCCTGACGTCCGGCACCGAAATGTTCGGTAAACTGCGCCAAAGCTTTTACCAATCTGTGGGGAGACTCATAGAACACCATGGTACGACGCTCCCCGGCCAATGCTTCAGGCGAGTCATCCTTCCTTTCTTCTGTGGAAGAAAACCTTCAAAACAGAACTTCTCATTCGGCAATCCCGGAAGCCACTAATGCCGGCACAAAGCTGTCGCTCCCGGCAGGCATTGCACTTCGATGCCGTTGCGCACACACTCTCTGACCACCAGAAAGCCCGGGTCGGATATACCCGGTGTACCTGCATCCGAAATCAAAGCTACAGTTTCTCCCCCCTTTATTCTATTAACAACACTTTCAACCGTTTTATGTTCATTAAATTTATGGTGAGATTGCATCACATTCTTTATTTCGAAGTGTTTCAGCAATATGCCGGAAGTACGTGTATCCTCAGCCAATATTAAATCCACTTCTTTCAGAATCCGGATAGCACGGAATGTCATATCTTCCAAATTCCCTACCGGTAGGCACTACATAAAGTTTTCCCATACTTTATCGGTTGTTTAGCTGAAATATTTCTTGAGGAGTTCCATAAAATCGACAGCGGCTTCATTCTCTTCATCCGGCTGCACTTCCGAAACGAAAATATCCATAGCCTTGTCCAAAGAAGGGGCCTCACCCAAACGTCGTACCACTTCATTCATCCGTGCAGCATCGCCTGCGAACAGCTCGCGGACAAAACGGAATGAATCGTTCAGACTGATGGCATGTCTCAAATCCTTGGCAGCTTGATACGTTCTGCCAAAATAGGAGATGCCGAAGTTACAACAGTCTGGAGCGCTTCAGCCGTATGAACAGTTTCCGGTTCCTCACATACCATCTTCATTGTATCAGGGACGACCGGTACAACCGGAGAAACCGGTCCAGCCAAAGGAGTAGTAGCAGTAGGGATTTCCTTCAGGGGCGGCACAACAGCCGTTGGCGCCTCCTCAAGCAGTTCTTGCAACGCCTCCAAGCGCACCTCATCTGCTGGATATTCCGTTTTGCCACAATCCTCAATGTCGGATTGGTATCACTTGAAATGGCTTGCATCAAACATTTCAATTCCTGAATATCTAATTCTATGTCATTTAATAAGGTTTGCATATCCTTTACACAGTCCGTGTTAACGCTACAAATGTAGAAATAAATAATGAAAAAATATCGGAAAGCAAACAAAAGTGTTACTTTTGCGCTTAAATATAACACTCGAAAGCATGGTATTATTCTCAGAAGATCATATACAGGAAACCAAACGCAGGGGAAGAATTGAGGTCATTTGCGGTTCTATGTTTTCCGGCAAAACCGAAGAGCTGATAAGGAGACTGAAACGGCAAATTTGCCAAACAACGCGTAGAGATATTCAAGCCCGCCATAGACACCCGTTATTCCGAAGCCGATGTAGTATCGCATGACAGTCATTCCATAGCCTCCACTCCCATCGACTCGTCTGCCAGCATTCTGCTCTTCACTTCAGAGATAGATGTAGTGGGCATTGACGAAGCCCAGTTCTTTGATAGCGGCCTGATTGATGTATGCAACCAGCTTGCCAACAATGGTATACGCGTCATTGTTGCCGGACTGGACATGGACTTCCGGGGTATTCCATTCGGTCCTATGCCGGGACTGTGTGCCATTGCAGACGAAGTTTCCAAAGTACATGCCATCTGTGTGAAATGCGGCCAACTCGCCTCGTTCTCCCACCGTACCGTCAAGAACGACAAACAAGTACTGCTGGGGGAAACCGAAGAGTACGAACCTCTATGCCGGGAGTGCTATCAGCAAGCCATCCAAGTCGACCAAAAGGAAAGCGGTCATTAACGAATACAAAAAACAGAGCATTATGGAACGCAAAAAGATTACATTCGACAGTTTTATCCGCGGTGTCATACTCGGTGTCATTATTATCGGCATCCTTATGCTCTTCAAGCGTCTAAGCGGCGTATTGCTGCCATTCTTCATCGCATGGCTCATTGCCTATCTGATATACCCCCTGGTCACCTTTTTCCAGTACAGATTAAGGCTCAAGAACCGGGTCATATCCATCTTCTGCGCCTTATTCAGTATTCTGATTGTAGGAGGAACCGCATTTTATCTGCTTGTGCCTCCCATGATGGACGAATTCGTCAGGGTGAAAGATTTGGTAATAGACTACTTTTCCAACGGAACCCACGACGGCAATGTGCCCAAAACACTCTCTGAATTCCTTCGTGAGAACATAGACACCCAGTTTGTCACCCAATTGTTCAAGGAAGAGAATATGCTGAACGCCATCAAGGAAACCGTTCCCCGGCTCTGGTCCTTGCTGTCAGAATCCGTCAATCTACTGTTCAGCTTCTTCACTTTCTTTCTCATTCTTCTCTATATAATCTTCATATTGCTGGACTATGAAAGCATTTCCGAAGGGTGGCCCCACCTGGTACCACAGAAATACCGGCCCTTCGTAATCAATGTAATGAACGATGTGAAAGACGGCATGAACAGATACTTCCGCGGACAAGCATTCGTGGCATTGTGTGTCGGTATTCTGTTCAGTATAGGCTTTCTGATTATTGATTTCCCACTGGCCATTGGGCTCGGCTTGTTCATCGGTGCTTTAAACCTAGTGCCCTATTTACAGATTATCGGCTTTATACCTACCATCGTGCTGGCCATACTGAAAGCAGCGGATACGGGAGGAAACTTCTGGATTATCATTGCATCGGCCCTTGCGGTATTCATCATAGTACAAGCCATTCAAGACGGATTCATCGTACCGCGTGTCATGGGGAAAATTACGGGCCTGAACCCTGCCATCATCCTACTGTCTTTATCAATTTGGGGCTCATTGATGGGTATGCTGGGTATGATTATAGCACTTCCGCTTACCACCCTTATGCTCTCCTACTATCAACGTTTCATCATAAACAGAGAAAAAATTCACAAGTTTGAACAAACTGATAATCAACAAGAAGAGTAAAAGCAGAAGTCGTTATCAAAACTTTTTCCCTTAATCCATTTGTTTTTTAAACAAAAGTATCTATCTTTGCACCCGCTTAACAGCAATAAGGTCTGAATCGCTAGCTCAGCAGGTAGAGCACAACACTTTTAATGTTGGGGTCTTGGGTTCGAGCCCCAAGCGGTTCACCAAAGAAAAGCAGTTATCTGAAATAGATAATTGCTTTTTCTTTTAAAGGCATCTGCTACGTAATGAGTTGGTTGGAAAGTTTATAATCATACCGATACTTCAGAACACAAAACAGAAGCACAATGAAAATGATTGGTTTTACCCAGTCATCTTATCCGGTATTTTTACGCCCCTCCGATGAGGATTACAAAACTCTTTTGGTTTTCTAATTCGCGTGCAAAAGAGAAACTTATTTTTCAAGTATCCCAATATTCATGATTTCTTTCACTGAAAAACTGTAAGACATGAACATTATCCACTGCCATATCACTCTTTTGAAGGTACATACACAGCCAATGAAAGACTATTTATCAGTTTTTCATCACTCAAATATAGGTTTTTAGTCCACTGAGTAAATGACAGTTAGATATGCGCACTATTGTGGTACTGCTTCTCCACAAGCATGAAGAAGCCGTACCACAATAGTGAAGAAACTGACATCACAACCGTGCACAATAGTCATTAATAAGCTTTTAGTAGAAGAAAGAGCCGTTCTTTGCGGAAAGAAGACCAGCCATTTGCACAAGAAAAAACAGCATGCAAGCAAAGTTTGCCTACATACTTGCATAGCGTCTGCTTACATACCGTAAACGCGGTATAACAAACAATTAGAAAGCGCCATGCAAGCATGTAAGCAATGTGTGGTAAACCTATTGTATATCTTTTCATTTTGCGACGACTCCATAGTAAACCATGTTATCAATACGCTTCTGATAAATCTGGTTATTCTGCAGCAGATACCCCAAGGCCAAACACAAATCCACATCCCTGAACTTCGTCAGTTTCTGTAATTCAAAGATTGTACACTTCTTAAGATTGCACAGAATGGAATATACCATTTTCATATTATTGGTCGCCTTCTCAATATTCTTCATATTATTATCTTATTATTAGTTCCTTTCTTAAAATGATATCCTATATTATCTACTCAAATATAAGATAAAGACAGAGCAATGACAAACATTGCCCATTCTTTTCATTTCAGATAACATTCTTTGAACTACATATACCTAAAATCTGCAAAAAATATAGAAACTTATAAATATCAGCACTTATAGAAAGGTATATTCACATTATACTATATCCGGAAACGATTATGCTGGTATAATCAAGGTACTATTATATGCTTGCCTTCGGGAGTGACTACTACCGAGCCCATTTTGATGTAATGTTTCCCTTCCGGCGAAACTATTACCTTTGTTTCGCTACTCTTGTCGGAAGATTCTTTTTCTCGTCCATGAAACTTTTGTCCCGCGAAGTGGTAACCGGATAAGTATCCTCCAGATAGCTCTTCATTTCGTCCACTTTTCCGTCTTTGAACCACACCTTGACAGCCGACCACCCCGCAGGAGTATAAGCACGGAATGTCCAAGCCTCCCCCTCCTTATTCAAATCTCTAAATGCAGGCTCTCCTAAAATGGTACACACCTCTTTAAAGCTCATACCACGTTCAATGCTGCTCAACTGCTTATAATCAAACCCGTAGCTCTCATAAATGCCACAGCCCATCACCAAGACAGCGAGTAACAAGCCTAAAACAACTGACATCTTTTTCATAATAGAAAGTTTTAGTATTTATCCATACAGCAAATGTAGTATGATAAAAACCTCCTTTTCCGTGATTCTCTCTATTTATACATAGGGATTTCCCTATCTTCGAAGTTTATTCCTATCTTTACAACCTATGTACAAAGAATATCATCCCAGCCCCCTGCTCTCCCCCTATATTGACAAATATTGGGAGTTTAAAGGACAACCCGGATACGGCATGCATATCAACATCCTGCCGGACGGATGCACAGACTTTATATTCACGTTGGGTGAAGCCCTTAAGGCCGTACACGACAGCCTCGTTATGCAGCCCTACCATACCTACTTCATTGGAGCCATGACCAAATATTCTGATTGGTGACCCATACGGTAACAGTCCATATGCTGGGAATCCGTTTTCTGCCTTGCGGAATATTTCGCTTCATGGACCTCCCTTTGCAGGAGCTCACCAACTTGCGGTTAAACGCCGATGAGCTTACTAGCCTCTTTACCCACTCTTTTGCAGAGAGACTGGGTGAACTGGGAACCATTCAAGAGCACCTGGTCTTTATTGAAAACTTCCTGCTTCAAGCCTTATGCCGATACAGTCCAAAAGCAGAACGGAGCATGCTGTTCGCCATACAGCAAATCAACCGATGCAAGGGTGACTTGTCACTCCTCCGGTTAGCGGAGGAGACTTGCCTATGCCAACGCCATTTCGAACGGAAATTCAAGCAGCACACCGGACTTACACCCAAAGAGTACAGTCGGATTATGAAGTTCAAACATGCTGTAGACTTGTTGCGAAGTACCTCTTTCGACAATCTGCTGTCCGTTGCCATCAAAGCAGGATATTATGATGTTTCCCATCTCTCAAAAGAAATCAAAAAGATGTCCGGCAACGCGCCAAGCCAGCTTCTCACTTCCGCTCCATTGGAAGAAGGGACTTTGAGTTATGTGAAAACATAAAAGTCGATTTTTTACAATAGCTCTTCCTATTACCATCCTATATTTGCAGCAATCAAATCAATAAAAACATCCAATATGGCAACATTAATCGAGAAAGCAGCAGAAATCTTGGCAAGATGCGAAACCGTCGTCATCACTTCCATCAACCAAGAGGGATATCCCCGCCCCGTTCCAATGAGCAACATCAAGTCGGAAGGGGCCACCACCGTATGGTTGGCAACCGGCAAAGACAGTCTTAAAACAAAGGAGTTTGCAGCCAATCCGAAAGCAGGTTTGTGCTTTCAGGAAAAGGAAACAGCGTAGTGCTCACCGGTGAAGTGGAGATTATAGAAGACGAAGCCACCAAGCAGGAAATGTGGCAAGAGTGGTTCAGCGCACACTTCAGCAAAGGCCCGACAGATCCCAATTATGTATTACTGAAATTCAAAGGGCACCATGCCACCATTGGATTGACGGACATTTTGTACGCAGAAATCTTTAAGAAGAGCATTCTGTTCCTCATCTGATGTCTTGCATGGGGGAATTAGAACTATAACCCTTCGTTATCACCGGCAATCCGAAAGCTCCTTTCTGCAAAGTCAAGACTTTCGGTTTGTCTTTTCGTGCTTTGTTGTATGTGGCTGTGGAAACATGCAAGGTCTCTATCGCTCCATCCTCGAAAGCCACCTTTAAGTAATACTCCTTACGTACTCCGTCCGACACATAACGATGCTTGCCTACTTTACGTCTCTTTTCATGTTCTTTTATCAGCTTCTCAAGTACGGTGACCGTCACCTCCTTTGTCGAAGCAGGAGCCGCCATCTGATAATTTCCTACCAGAAAAAGCGAACAACTGATGACACCCACGCACACCACATGACACAATATATTCACTGCCTTTTGCTCCATCGTTGTCAGCCATATCCATTTTTATATAGAGGAAGTGTAACGACTGCCACCACAAGTCCTACCCCTACGGTATCCACACAGCAGCCAACGTATCTTCATAGATGTTATATCCGATGCAGCCCAAAGCTACGACCAGTACAAACATCAGAAAACGGAGTATTTTTATAAACAATTCTTTCATTGCCGCGCTTATATTTTTGGCAAATATAAAAAGAAATATCGTTCGGTCGACTGTCAAGTCTGTTCAATCTACATGAACTAACTTGCTTGATAGAATGTTATAACTACAATAACTAAAACAGAAAATATCATGGAAAAGAGCTTAATTCATAGTAATGAACTGCATTTTATCAGTAAGAAACGCATTCATCAAGCAGTAGAGAAAATGGTTGAGTCATTGGATTTGGCTGCGGGTTCCACAACCGGCTTCAACATCTATGCAGTAGTGGAGAGCTATTTCACGGATTTGGAAAAACGAAAAGAAATCAATCAGCTGCTCAACCTGGAACAAGATGTCTGCGAAGAAATAGAGGCAGAATTAAGTTATAAATAAACTACGGAGTTACCGACTACTATTAAGTTACGGGCTACAAGTTGTCCTGCAGTATGATAATGCAGCACTTGTAGCCGTAACTTATAGTGGCTGATAGCTAATAAATTGAAACTTGTAGCCCACTCAGTCTTTCGCCTGATGCACCGTCAACTGCGGGAATGGGAAGTCGATACCTTCCTCGTTGAATACGGAGTAAATCTTCTTGTTCATATCAAAATAAACGCCCCAGTAGTCTCCGCTCTTCACCCAAACACGAATCACCACATTCACACTGCTGGCATCCAGGGCATGAAGAGCCACAAACGGCTCGGGAGTATTCAAGATACGGCTGTCTTCGGAGATGATACGACGCACGGTGCTCTCTACCTTGTCATAATTCTCACCATATTCTACACCGATCACCCAATCTACACGACGCGTATCCTCACGGCTGTAATTAGTCACTGTACCACGCTCAACGCACCGTTAGGTATATAGATTACCTTATTGTCGGCTGTGGTCAGAATCGTATGGAAGATTTGAATCTCACGTACCGTTCCGGACACTCCCTGGCTTTCAATCCAGTCGCCTACCTTGAAAGGACGGAACAACAGTACAATCAATCCACCCGCAAAGTTCTGCAAGTTTCCGGAAAGTGCCATACCGATAGCCACACCGGCAGATGCCAACAAAGCTGCAAATGAAGTAGTTTCCACTCCCAATTTGCCGATAACGGCAATAATCAGCAGAATGGTCAGCAAGATATTGACTAAACTTTTCACAAAGCTCTGGATACTGGCATCCACATGTCTTTTTGCCAATAACCTCGCCAGCATTTTCCTAAGAAAGGAAATCAAGAACCGTCCTACCACAAAGATGATGACAGCTCCAATAATACGTCCACCGGCACTTACGCCCCAATCTATCAATTGCTGAAGGAATATCTGCAGTTTGCTGAAACCATCGTCAGCAACTTGGGCAGCAAAGGCTGCATGAATAAAGATGATAACATAACTATATTCTTTTTTAAAATTAATGCTACAAAATTAACAAATAACTCTGAGTTTCGTTCACTTAACTTGCCACTTTCGACGAAAACTCCTACCTTTGCCCCGATTTCAACTAAGGGGTGCCCTAATACGACGGGCTGAGATCATACCCATTAACCTGATCCGGGTAATGCCGGCGGAGGGAAAAGAAGAAAAGTTCCCCTTTTCTGTATTCATCTAAACGAAACAATTGCAAATGAAGAGACATGCAATGGCGGTCTGCCTCCTGACGGCAGCACTGGGTGTCTGTGCGCAGGCACAAGAACAAGACAGCCTGCGGGTGATAAACCTGCAGGAAGTGGAAGTTATCTCCACACGTGCCACAAGCAGCACACCGGTGGCATTCACCAATATAGGCAAAGAACAACTGAAAAACAGAATTTCGGACAAGATCTGCCGTATCTGTTGAGTATGACACCCTCCGCCATTACTACCAGCGATGCCGGTGCCGGGGTGGGTTACACCACGCTGAGAGTCCGCGGAACAGACGGCACACGCATCAACGTCACCGCCAACGGTATTCCCATCAACGACGCGGAGAGTCACACGGTATTCTGGGTCAACCTGCCGGACTTCGCCTCCTCCGTCAAGGACATGCAGGTACAACGCGGAGCTGGTACCTCAACGAACGGTGCAGGAGCTTTCGGTGCCAGCATCAACATGCAGACGGGTGATTTCTCCATGAAACCCTATGCAGAATTCAACGGTTCCTACGGCTCCTTCCATACGCACAAGGAGACGGTGAAAGTGGGAACGGGACTCATCAACAATCATTGGTCGTTCGATGCGCGGCTCTCCAACATCAGTACGGACGGGTATATAGACCGGGCATCTGTGGGACTGAACTCCTATTATCTGCAAGGAGGATACTACAATGACAATACCTCCGTCAAACTGATAACCTTGCCGCAAGAGCGCACTTACCACGCATGGAACTATGCCAGCAAGGAGGAGATGGAACGTTACGGACGGCGTTACAATTCCTGCGGATTCATGTACGCCACCGACCGGGACGGCCATGTATACAGCAAAGAATATTATAAAGACGACAACGGCGAGAAGCATTACCTCACGGACGAAGGAGGTGCACTGCATTTCTATGACGACCAGACCGACAACTATACGCAGAAGAATTACCAGTTGCTGTTCAACCACAATTTCACCTCGCAATGGAATCTGAATATCGGCCTGCACTACACCAAAGGCGACGGTACTACCAGGAATATAAAGGCGAACGCTCGTTGGCAGAGTACGGCATGTCGCCTTTCGAATACAACGGCGGCAAGATAGAAGTAAGCGACCTTATCCGCAAGAAGGCAATGGACAACTGGTTTGGCGGTGGAATCTTCTCCGTAAGCTACAAAGCCGACCGTCTGCATGCCTCGCTGGGCGGTGCACTGAATCGCTATGACGGCGACCACTTCGGAAAAGTGCTTTGGGTAAAGAACTATATCGGCGAACTGAACCCCGACCATGACTACTACCGCAACAACGCCACAAAGAATGACGGAAATATTTATCTGAAAGCCAATTATGAACTGGTAAGCAGCCTCAGCGCCTACCTCGACCTGCAATACCGCCACATCGACTACAAGATAAACGGACTGAACGACAAGTACAACTGGACTGCCACCACTCCGGGAATGCAGAAGCTGGACATCGACGAAGACTTCGACTTCTTCAACCCGAAAGCCGGACTGTCCTGGCAAATCGACCGCAACCACCGCTTATACGGTTCGTTCAGCGTGGCCCATAAAGAACCTACGCGCAACAACTACACCGACGGCTACTTCACCGAACATCCCAAGGCTGAGCGTTTGTTCGACTACGAACTGGGATATACCTTCGCCAACTCATGCTCCATGCGGGTGCCAACTTCTACTATATGGACTATAAAGACCAGCTGGTACTAACGGGGGAGCTGAACGAGATAGGCGAAGCCATGGCCAGCAACGTGCCCGACAGCTACCGTACGGGTATTGACTGATGGCTGGCATCAAACTGGACTGCGGCTTCCAATGGGATATCAATGCCACACTCAGCAAGAACCGTGTGCAGAACTTTACCGAGACACTTTTTGAAAACGAAGAGGCAGGGTCGGAAGCATGGGTCATCGAACACGGAGATACCCCCATCGCATTCTCTCCCGACTTCATACTGAACAACCGCTTCGGCTATACGTTCAAAGGATTCGAAGCCTCGTTACAGTCACAATATATCAGCAAGCAATACATGAGTAACGCCAAGCAAGAGGAGTGCACGCTGGATGCTTATTTCGTAAGCAACCTGAATCTGTCCTATACCTTCAAGTTGCCTAAAGTAAAGTCGGTAACCATAGGGTGCACCATCTATAATCTGTTCAATGAAGAATACGAGAATAACGGATACGCAGGCAGCGGATACTATCTCGACGATAACGGAGGAAAAGTCCGTTACAACTATGCCGGCTACGCTGCCCAGGCGGGAACGAATGTATTGGGACATATAGCAATCAATTTCTGATGGAACATATTCTTGAGATTACAGGCACTGTGACCGGGATCCTCTACCTCTGGTTGGAGTACCGGGCAAGCATTTATCTTTGGATAGCGGGCATCATTATGCCTGCCGTCTATATTTTTGTCTACTATGATGCGGGGTTGTATGCAGATTTCGGCATCAACATCTATTATCTGGGTGCTGCCATCTACGGCTGGATGATGTGGAAGTACAGAGCTGTACTACGACGTACTATCTTGAAACGGAAAGATGCCCCACAAAGGGAGAGAACAACAGAACAGAAGAACAAAAGCAGGAGCTTTCCATTACCTATATGCCGACGCGCTACTTGCTGCCGCTTACTGCCGTATTCACCGCCGCCTTCCTCGGCATTGCCTGGATATTGATAAACTTCACGGACAGCAATGTGCCCTGGCTGGACTCCTTCACCACCGCACTGAGCATCGTCGGCATGTGGATGCTGGCACGGAAATATGTAGAACAATGGTGGGCATGGATTGCGGTAGATGCCGTCAGCGCCGGACTGTACATCTACAAAGGACTTGATTTTACAGCCGGACTATATGCCCTTTATACAATTATAGCTATCTTTGGCTACTTCAAATGGAGAAAGATGATGAGCAAAGACGAAGGATTAGAGATTAGGGATTAAGAAAGATATGAAAAACGAACTATCAACGAACAACGAGCAATTATTAACTATTGATGCCGTAGTTTTGGCGAATGGGGAATATCCTACAAGTCCCCTGCCTTTAAAGATATTGGCAGAAGCGCCTTACGTGGTTTGTTGCGACGCGGAGCGGACGAATACATCCGCCGGGGCCATACTCCCGACGTAATCATCGGCGACGGTGACTCCCTCAGTGATGAAACCGCCGGAAGTTCGGAACATATCCTGCACCGTATCAGCGACCAGGAAACCAACGACCAGACCAAAGCCGTCAACTTCCTGCTGGCGCAAGGCAAACGCCGCATCGCATCATCGGTGCCACGGGCAAGCGTGAAGACCATACCCTGGGAAATATCAGCCTGCTCATCGACTATCTCCGCGCCGGAGCCGATGTACGTACCTATACCGATTACGGCATCTTCATCCCCTGCCGGGTACCCGCACCTTCCCAAGCCATCCCGGACAGCAAGTATCCATCATCAACTTCACTGCACACGGTCTGCATGGCAAAGGACTGGTCTATCCTCTCAGCGACTTCACCAACTGGTGGCAAGGCACACTCAACGAATGCACCAGTACGGAATTCACCATCGAGGCGGAAGGGGAATACCTGGTATTCGTCACTACTTCTTCGCTTCCGCCACTTCAACAAAGTACACGCTGATACAAATCATGGCAATGGCAGCGGCTTGCGTCCAACTGAAACGGTCTTGCCCCAAGGTGAGGGAAACAACGGTAGTCACCACCAATATCAGATAGCTGTACATGGATACAACCGTCGTCTTGAGATACTTCAAGCCCACCGGAACCAGAAAGTAACTGAGGTAAGTAGGGAAAACCAGCACAAACGCCAACACCGCCCACGGCACCCAGTGCCACTTCCCATGCAAGGCATCCGTAAGCAAGGTGCATCCCAGCCTATAATGGACGACACAATCAATCCCGTTACTGCCGCACCGCCAAAGATGTACTTCATCATCGTCACTACCCCGACCTCTTCCAGCAGTTTCTTGCTCACAATCAGGTAAACGGCAAAGACCAGCGAGCTCACCATGCAGAGCATGTTGCCCGTAAACGCATCGTGCGCCAGGTCATCACTGCCTTGCGTAAGGATGCACAGCAACGCACCGCCAAAACCCAGCGCTATACCGATAATCTTCATCAGCGTAGCCTTTCATGCAGGAAAAAGACGGATATCAGAAAGACCCAAATAGGTTGCATAGAGTTGAAGATGGCACTGGAAACCGGAGTCGTCTTGCTGATGCCCAGCAGATAGCAAAACATGAATCCGTAGAGTCCGAAGGCTCCCAGACAGAACAGCCCTATCCGTTGCCGCTTTGTGGCCGGTGCCTCCTTTACAAACCAGCCTGTTATCCAAAATGCCACGGCAGCAAAGACACAACGCACCGTGACACCCGTCAATGCACCCAGCCACAAAGGGAGCAGAAATTTCAATCCATTCATATTCAACCCCGCCATGACGCGCGATGCAACCATACTGAGATTGGCTTCCAGTTTCTTATCTTTCATCAGCTTCGTATTTTTCCCCTCAAACAATTCATTACTTTGAAATGTTTTAGGAGAAAAAGGAGATAACACTATGGCAAAAGTTAAAGAAGAACAATCGTCTCAGCAAACAAAGCAAGTCCTCGCATTCTCCACCCGGCTACGCCATGACCTTAAGAAAGCCTGCCGGCAACTGGATGAGGGAGAAGGACAAGAGGACGTCACAATCAGTAAGGAGGTGAAGGCATGGCTAAACAAATAATATGGTCGCCCCTCGCCAAAGAGGCGCTGAAGGGCCTGCTGATTTCCTCGCAAGAAAGAGATGGCAACAAACGGTGTGGCGGGGTTCTGTACTCCTTATTCCAAAATGCATTGTACCGCATCACGCTGAATCCGTTTATCGGACAGCCCACCGAAGCAGAGAACATACGGTACATCATCCCGCATCTCGACTATACGCTTCTTTACCGGCACAGTCTCCGGAAGATAGAAGTGCTTGTGCTATGGAACAACCATCATAAGTTGGGCAGCATGATAGACCTCATCCGGGAAGAACCCGATACAGAATAAAGCAGCCAATCTTGTCAAGAGCAGATTTATGGAAGATTAACGGAACAGACGCATTATCGTCCGTTCATATAGCCGGAACAAACCATGTATCCGTCCCGAACATATCATCTGTTTATCCTCGACACACCATCTGTCGGCGCTGAACATATCATCCGAAACATCCGAGCTTTTCGTCAAAACCACTGGGATTTTCCAAGCAAATGCCCGCTATTCCGCTTGCTGAAGTGGAGGATTAAATCTGTAAAGCACTGGTTCAGGAGAGTAAACCCTAAGGTTTAGCAAATGAAGTGACGGAAGTACACAACAAAAAGGAGAAGCGACGCCTCTCCTTTTATGCTAATTTAAAATTGAATCTGAACTAAGATTGCAGTTACAAAGATACAACATCCGAAAGGCAATGTCAAGCAATCCGGTGTTTTTCTTTACTGACGTCCCATTCTTTATACATGCATCAGATATTGCTTGAAGTCCGCGAAATCCTTCGACATCGGCAGGCTCTTCTTCTCACCGCGCATAAAGGCCTGAAGCTTGGCTGGTATTTCTACGGCTTCACCGATAATCTTCTCGACTGTATCCTTGAACTTCGCCGGATGAGCCGTTTCAAGGAACACGCCCGTTTCACCGAGTTTCAGTCCTTCGACCAAAGCGCGGAAGCCGCAGGCTCCGTGCGGGTCGAGCAGGTAATGGTCCTTCTTCCACACTTCCCGCATAGTTTCGGCAATCTGCTCATCGGTATAAGTGGCACCGCTGATTTCGGCAGAGATGGCGGCATGGCTGCCTCCGTAAAGGTCGAGTATGCGAGCAAAGTTGCTCGGGTCGCCCACATCCATCGCGTTAGCAATGGTAGCGATACTGGGACGCGGTGTATAAATGCCCGTCTGCAAATATTGGAAGAAGATATCATTGCGGTTGTTGGAAGCGATAAAGCGTTCCACGGGTAGTCCCATACGCTTGCCGAAAAGGCCGGCAGTGATATTGCCGAAGTTACCACTGGGTACACAAATGACGGCATTGTCTCCCTTACCGGCACGCTTCAGTTGAGCATAGGCATAAAAGTAATAGAATGCCTGCGGCAAGAAACGCGCCACGTTGATGGAATTGGCGCTGGTCAGTTGCAGGTGCTCGTTTAGTTCCCCGTCCATAAAAGCGGATTTAACCAGAGCCTGGCAATCGTCGAACGTACCGTCAACCTCAATGGCCGTGATATTCTGCCCTAAGGTAGTGAACTGTTTCTCCTGGATTTCACTGACTTTTCCCTTCGGGTAGAGCACATAGACGTGTATGCCTTCCACACCGAGGAAACCATTGGCAACGGCACTCCCCGTATCACCGGAAGTAGCCACAAGCACATTGACTTGCTTCTTGCCCTCTTTCTTGATAAAGTACCCCAGCAAACGCGCCATGAAGCGACCGCCTACATCCTTAAAGGCAAGTGTCGGACCATGGAACAGCTCAAGCGAATAAATATTCTCCGTCACCCGGACCAGAGGGACATCGAAACTGAGTGTGTCATAAACAATCTGTTTCAGCGTATCGGCAGGAACATCCTCACCAAAGAAAGCATCTGCCACGCGATAGGCTATCTCCTGAAAGCTGAGTGTATCGATGCTATCGTAAAACTCTTGTGGCAGAGTTTTGATTGTAAAGGGCATGAAAAGCCCCTTGTCTGCGGCAAGCCCCTTTACCACGGCCTCTTCAAGAGTGACTTCGGAAGCTTGTTTGTTGGTGCTATAATATTTCATATTAAATTAAAATTAAAGAATTCATTGATAAACTCGTCTTCTTTCATCAGTCCGTAACTGCCTTCACAGGCTGCCACTTCATCAAATGTCCGTACTTTGTCAGCCTCGATACCCGGATGCCAGATGAGGAATGGAACAGGTTCGGCCGTATGCGTACGGAGCTCGCAGGGAGTGGGAGGTCGGGCAATACGGAGATGGCAACGGGTTCCTCCCAATCCTTCACAGCCTCGTAGATAGGACCTACAGCACGGCTGTCCAGATTCTCAATCGTCATAATCTTCAAGGGGACGTTTCCTTCATGACCGGCCTCATCACTGGCTTCGATATGCAGGTAGACAAAATCATCCGTCCGCAATGCATCGAGAGCGGCAGCCACCTTATTCTCATAGTTGGTATCATAAAGCCCCGTCGCACCTTCTACGGTGATACGCCGCAGCCCCGCATAGTAGCCGATGCCGTTAATCAAATCCACGGCAGAAATCACGGCGCCGCGCCTCACCTGCGGAAACTTGTCTGAAAGGCGCTCCATCTGCGGACGATAACCGGGACTCCACGGCCAGATGCTATTGGCAGGGTCCTTACCCTCGGACTTCCGCTTCATGTTGACCGGATGGTTTTCCAGCAACACTTGCGAACGGATAATCAAATCGTTAATCAAATCGGCAGTCTGCTTCGGAGTAAGCTCTGCACCGCCTTCGGGGACCGAATATTCTCCGTCCCTCCATCGGCTTCACCATCAACGGACGGAAAGGCCTCAAAGGGACATCGTGGGGCGGCGTACAGTCAATGCGCTTGTCCCCTCCTTTTATTACCAGCAGATGGCGGTATTGCACGCCCGTATGGAAACGCACGCGGTCGTCGCCCAGATGCTCTTGAAGGTATTTCACCAACACATCCGCTTCCTCTGTAGTGATGTGCCCGGCAGAATGATTCTTGATATTGTCTCCCTCGATGCAGATAATATTGCAGCGCATCGCCATCTCACCTGGCTGCAAGTCCACACCGATGCTCGCCGCCTCCAACGGACCGCGGCCTTCGTACACCTTCGGCAGGTTATAGCCAGAACGGACATATTCGCCACCTCACTGCCGGGATGAAATCCCTCGGCCACCGTCACCAGCCTTCCCACACGTCCCATGCGTGCCAGCTTGTCCATATAGGGAGTTGCAGCCGCCTGCAGCAAGGTTTTGCCTCCCAGAGCCTTCACGGGCCAGTCGGCCATACCATCACCCAGGATGATGATGTGCTTCAAGCCTCTCCCCCTAACCCCCTCCCCCGTAGAGGGGGAATGAGTTACTATTGTTTTGTACTTCCATATTCTTCTCTGCTATATAATTTATGAATGCCAATCTATCCGCTCCCCTCCCTACGGGGAGGGAGAAGGGGGGAGAGGCTTTAAACATTCGCAATACTCATAATATCCGCAAATACCCCCGCAGCCGTTACACCCGCACCGGCTCCGTATCCTTGTATCATCATCGGATATTCCTTATAACGTGCCGTGGTCAGCAGGATGATGTTATTGCTGCCTTCCAGACCGTAAAACGGATGGTTAGCGCCGACTTCCTGCAAGCCGACAGATGCTTTGCCGTTTTCCAGCTTGGCTACGAAACGCCAATGCTTGTTCTCGGCTTCCAACACCTTGCGACGGGCCTCGAAATCGGCATCGAGGCTCGGCACTTTTCTTCCAGAAGTCATCCAGGGAGCCTTCAAAGAAGTCATCGGGCACAAAGAGGTTCTTCTCAACATCGCTCTGTTCCAAACAGTAACCGGCCTCGCGTGCCAGAATCACCAGTTTGCGGATAACATCCTTTCCGCTGAGGTCGATACGCGGATCGGGTTCGAGTAACGTTCCTCCTGTGCCATCTTAATGGTCTTGCTGAAAGGAATGTCGGCACTGATTTTATTGAAGATATAGTTCAACGTACCGCTCAGCACGGCTTCAATCTTCAATATCTTATCACCGCTATGAATAAGGTCGTTAATGGTATTGATGATGGGGAGTCCGGCACCTACATTTGTTTCAAACAAGTACTTCACACCGCGTTGGCGGGCAATCTGTTTCAGTTCACGATAGTTCTCGTATTCGGAAGAAGCGGCAATCTTGTTGGCAGCCACTACCGAAACATTGTGCAGCAGCAAGTCCTTGTAAAGGGAAGCCACGCCTGCACTTGCCGTACAGTCCACAAAGACAGAGTTAAAGATGTTCATACCGATAATCTCATTACGCAGCGTTTCCAGAGAGCTGTCCTTTCCCTTCTCCTGCAGTTCTTCACGGAAACGTCCCAAATCGAAACCTTCGCGGCTGAACATGGCTTTGTTTGCATCGGCAATACCCACTACATTCAGCTGCAGGCCGTTCTCCTGCATCAGCTTCTGGCGCTGGCTGTGGATTTGCTCTATCAGGCTACCGCCTACGGTTCCTATGCCACAGATAAAGAGATTCAGTACCTGATATTCCGACAAGAAGAAAGAATCATGGATGACATTCAGCGATTTGCGCAATGATTTGCTGTCCACTACAAACGAGATGTTGGTTTCCGAAGCACCCTGAGCACAAGCAATCACATTGATACCGTTACGCCCCAACGTACCGAACAGCTTTCCGGCAATACCCGGCGTATGCTTCATGTTCTCGCCTACGATGGCCACGGTAGCCAAGTTCTTTTCTGCCTGAATAGGAGAAATCTCTCCCATCTCTATCTCTTTGGCAAACTCCTCGTTCAGCACCTCGCAAGCCAGGTCAGCATCCGCATTGCGCACACCGATAGACGTTGAATTCTCCGAAGAAGCCTGGGACACAAGGAACACACTGATGCCATTCTTTGCCAGCGCCTTGAAGATACGGTAGTTCACACCGATAACACCTACCATACCAAGGCCTTGCACTGTAATCAGGCTCGTATCATTGATGGATGAAATACCCTTGATGGCCTTGCTTTGCGGGTCGGAAACCTCTCGCTTGATGACAGTTCCCACACCCTCCGGATTGAAGGTATTCTTCACCAGAATGGGGATATTCTTGTGGCAAACCGGATAGATTGTAGGCGGATAGACCACTTTCGCACCGAAGTTACAAAGCTCCGTAGCTTCCACATAGCTCAATTCATTGATAGTGTATGCCCTGGAAATCACACGCGGGTCAGCTGTCATGAACCCGTCTACATCCGTCCAAATTTCCAGACTGTCGGCATCCAGTGCGGCAGCATGATTGCCGCTGTATAGTCGGAACCACCTCTACCCAGGTTCGTTACCTCTCCCGTCATTTTGTCTGTGGAGATAAACCCCGGAACCAATACGCGTTTGGGCAGGCTGCTGAATGTTTCGCGCACCAACGAATTTGTCAGCTCCGTATCCAGCACATGCTTGGAATGTTTCTTCTCCGTCTTGATAAACTTACGCGAATCAAACCATTCAGCTCCCGTCAGTTGTGCCACGATGATAGATGAAAGCCGTTCGCCATAGCTCACAATCGTATCGGACGTCTTCTGCGAAAGGTCCTTTATCAGATAAATACCCTGAAAAATATCTTTCAGCTCATTAAGCAGTTCGCCAATCTGACGTTGCAAGGCAACCTGCTCCTCGCCTGCCGGAATCACTTCCTTAATCATTTCCACATGACGGTAGACAATCTCCCGGAACTCATTCTCGTAAGAAGCATCACCGCTGCCGCCATTCTGGAGGTGTTAATCAACTTGTCCGTGATGCCACCCAATGCGGACACTACCACGATAACCGGTTCATCGACTGCTTCTACAATTCTCTTGACGCTCAAAATACTGTTCACGGAACCTACGGACGTTCCGCCGAATTTCATTACTTTCATTTCTCTTTATATTGTTGAGATGGTTGATACAATGTGTCGGAAACAAGCTGATACGGCTTGCATTGACTTTTATTAAATGGAAAAACTGCTTGAAAATGGTGTAACACGTAGAAACACAAAATACTATCCCTAACCCCTAAGGGTCATGGTCCACATGGATGTGACTGTATGCTGATAGTACTTGTTCATTGTCTCTTGTTTCTATCGTTTATGATAAGTGTTGCAAAAGTAACAATAAAAACATTCAATCTATCACTTTTTACGACTTTTTTGCGATAAAAATACAGAAAGCCTTTAAAAAGGCAAGAAATATGCACAACTTACGGCTTACACTTTCACACTTTCCATACCTTTTTCTGTATATCCGTTTATTCTTTTCTAACATTTTGCTATCATTCTCAATATATATCATTATATTTGCATGGAAAACATGAAAGAAAAGTGCGCATGAACCCAGAAAACACTTCCGTTTTGCTAATATACACCGGTGGAACTATCGGAATGATAGAGAATGCAGAAACCGGCGCCCTGGAAAGCTTCAACTTCGAGCAGTTGCAGAAACATGTTCCCGAGCTTCAGAGATTTGCGTTCCGTATCGACACTTATCAATTCGACCCGCCCATGGATTCTTCGGACATGGACCCGATGCCTGGCGCAAACTGGTACGTATCATCAGCGACAACTACGACCAATACACTGGCTTCGTCATTCTGCATGGCACAGACACCATGGCCTACACAGCTTCCGCACTCAGCTTCATGCTTGAAGGTCTGAACAAGCCCGTCATCCTAACCGGCTCGCAACTGCCCATTGGCGTGCTCCGCACAGACGGCAAGGAAAACCTGCTGACCAGCATCGAAATAGCCACCGACCGCCACTCCAACGGACAGCCCATCGTACCCGAAGTCTGCATCTTCTTCGAAAATCACCTGATGCGCGGCAACCGTACCACCAAAATGAACGCGGAGAACTTCAATGCTTTCCGCTCCTTCAATTATCCGGTACTTGCTTCTGCCGGTATACATATTAAATATAATAATGTGCAGATTCATACACACGGCACTCCCCGCGAACTGGAGCCTCATTATCTGCTCGATACCAACATCGCCATACTGAAGCTTTTTCCAGGTATTCAGGAAAATGTCGTGGCAGCCATACTTGCCACTAAAGGACTGAAGGCCGTAGTCCTCGAAACCTACGGTTCCGGCAACGCTCCCCGAAAGGAATGGTTTCTACGCCGCCTGCATGATGCCTGCGAACAAGGCATCATCATTGTCAACGTCACCCAATGCAGTGCCGGCACCGTTGAAATGGAGCGCTATGAAACCGGTTACCACCTGATGCAGGCAGGAGTTGTCTGCGGATATGACAGCACAACGGAATCTGCCGTAACCAAGCTGATGTTCCTTCTGGGGCACGATTATCCACCTGCCGAAATACGCGACTGATGGGACGACCGCTGGCAGGGGAAATTACCGTGTGAAGCACAACTATCACTGCACCGGGGTCAATTCTCCCGTCACAGAATCTATTATGAAACCGCTGACATTGACATCATCCGGTATCAGCGGATGGTTGACAATGGTTCCACCGTACCTTTTACCGATTTCTCCGTATCTTCGAACCCATATAGCCAGGACTCGAAATCCACTCCGCAGAAACGAATCATATCAATCGTCTCCTGCTTGATACCCCCGGGTCTTCATATGCTCTATCATCTGGGCACTGCTCATATGGCACGCACCACAATCGGAGTGGGCAATAACCATAACTTCCGTCACTCCCAACTCATAGATGGCCACCATCAGACTACGGATGACGCTACCGAACGGATGTGAAATGATTCCACCCGCATTTTTTATCATCTTCACATCACCGTTCTTGATACCTAAGGCCGCCGGCAGTAAAGCGGTCAAACGGGTATCCATACAAGAGAGGATGGCAATCTTCTTATCCGGGTATTTATTCGTGATGTATTTCTCATATCCCTTCTCGGCAACAAAACGCTTGTTGTATGCAAGAATATCTTCTATCATGGCTTTTATAACATGTTATTGTTTTCTACTCACAAAAATAAAAAAAACTCTATGGGAGTCTGCAAGCCCTGCATTGAAAAATTGTACCTTTGGGCAATCATTTTAGAAGGAATGCGCAACTATGGCTAAAGAAAAGACGGTTTATGTATGCAGCAACTGCGGACAAGACTCTCCCAAATGGGTAGGCAAGTGTCCGTCGTGCGGAATGTGGAACACGTATGTGGAAGAGGTGGTACGGAAAGAAGTGGTGAACAAGCGTCCCGTATCGGGCATAGAAACCGCCAAAGCCAAACCCGTAACCCTCCATGAGATTGTAGCCGATGACGAACCGCGCATCGACCTCCATGATGCCGAGCTGAACCGGGTACTGGGTGGTGGTCTTGTACAAGGTTCTCTTGTTTTAATTGGCGGCGAACCGGGTATTGGGAAATCCACCCTGGTGCTACAGACCGTACTCCGCATACCGGAAAAACGTATTCTCTATGTATCCGGCGAAGAAAGCACCCGCCAATTGAAACTGCGTGCCGACCGCTTGACAAGCACCTCCAGTGACTGCCTCATCGTGTGCGAAACTTCCCTGGAACAGATTTACGTCCACATCAAAAATATTCGCCCGGATATAGTCATCATCGACTCCATACAGACAATTTCTACCGAAACCCTTGAATCGTCGCCTGGGAGCATCGCCCAGGTACGGGAATGTTCCGCCTCCATCCTGCGCTTTGCCAAGGAAACGCATACGGCGGTCATCCTCATCGGGCATATCAATAAGGAAGGAAGCATAGCCGGCCCCAAGGTACTGGAACATATCGTGGATACCGTACTCCAGTTCGAGGGCGACCAACACTACATGTACCGTATCCTGCGCAGCATCAAGAACCGTTTCGGAAGTACTGCCGAACTGGGGATTACGAAATGCGGCAAGATGGATTGCGCCAGGTGAGCAACCCATCCGAACTGCTGCTGAACCAGGACCATGAAGGTATGAGCGGCATAGCCATCGCCTCCGCGATAGAAGGCATCAGACCGTTCCTCATCGAAATGCAGGCATTGGTCAGCAGTGCCGTATATGGTAACCCGCAACGCTCTGCCACAGGGTTCGACATCCGCCGCATGAATATGCTGCTGGCCGTATTGGAAAAGCGTGTAGGCTTCAAGCTGGCACAGAAAGACGTCTTTCTCAACATTGCCGGCGGATTGAAAGTGAACGACCCGGCAATAGACCTTGCCGTCATCAGTTCTATCCTCTCCAGCAACATGGACACGGCCATAGAGCCGGAGGTGTGCATGGGCGGGAGAAATAGGTCTGTCAGGTGAAATCCGCCCAGTGAACCGCATAGAGCAACGTATCGGAGAAGCAGAGAAACTTGGA